>Ga0075471_10000008_pt1 | contig 74956 bp, 61 predicted proteins | sample DEB19_08_DNA_2_FD_74787 | JGI IMG/M metagenome (GOLD analysis project Ga0075471, IMG submission 74787) | Aqueous microbial communities from the Delaware River and Bay under freshwater to marine salinity gradient to study organic matter... | ecosystem: Environmental > Aquatic > Marine > Coastal ...
GTATCAGCACCAAGGTCACGGCGGAGTTCACCAAGCCGTAGCGATGGAAGACGACCCGGTGAGGGTGCCGATCGAGGACCGGATCGACCTTCACAGTTTTTCGCCGCGCGACATCGTGTCTGTGGTTCAGGACTATCTCGAGGCCGCATTCGAGGCCGGGTTCACCGACGTGCGGCTGATTCATGGGCGCGGCAAGGGTGTGCAGCGAGCCGGCATTCAGCGGCTGCTGCGCGACCACCCGCTCGTCGAACAGTTCTGGGACGCGCCGGAGTCCCACCTGGGCGCCACGATTGTCCGGCTGCGCCGAGACTAGCTCGCCGCGGCTCGGACGCCGGACTTGTGGCGAGCGTCGCTGCGTTCGAGCGTCATCTCCCGAAACGACGCCAGCGCCCTGGCGATGGTGTCGAGCTGCGCGTTGAGCTCTGAGGCGCGCAGCGCCGACACCGGCACGCCGGAATTCACGGCCGAGGCGACGGTGCGATAGTCGCTGTTGACGCTGTAGGAGATATTCAGGCCCAACACACGCTCGATCTGCGCTGTCGACAGCACGCCGAATTCAGACGCGCGATTGAGGACGATCTGCAGCCGCTCACCGGGCACCCCGGAGGCCTTGACCGCGTCGATCAGCCGCTGCAGGTTGCGCAAGCACGGCACGTCGGGGTTGGCGACCAGCAGGATCGCATCCGACAACTGCAACGCCGCGCTGGTCGGCATCATCAACGACGTGCCGGCGTCGAGAATGACGAAGTCATAGATGGTGTTGAGGGCGCGCAGGGTCTGCTCTACCGCGTCGGCTTCACGCGGCGCGGGCCGGCCAAACTCATCGCCGGCCGACAGCACGTGCAGCCCGCACTCGTGCTCGACGACATAGCGCGACAGCGACGGCGGATCGATCCACGACCAGTGGTCGAGCGCCGTGAGGAACGAATGCCGGGGCCGCAAACCCAGGAACAGCGACACGTCTCCCGGACCGTTCTTCAGGTCGACCACGACCGTCGGCCGATTGGTGATGCGTCGAATATCGGCGGCGCAGTTGACCGCGAGGGTCGTGGTGCCGGTGCCGCCCTTGGTGCCAAGAAAGCTCACGATCATGCCGGCACAGTAGGCAACCGCTGTGCCATTGCGGGCAAGCGCACCAATGCCGGGGAAACGGCCTCTCGACTCCGTGCGACGGCGCGGCGCGCTGCCACAACTGTAAGTGACCTGACACGAATTGTCGGTTTTCGCTGACCACTACGGAGCGCCAGGCGAGCAACAGGGCCGCTAAGTTGAGCTGGGATGGCGAGTTGGACGGACGCGAGCGGCGCAACGATTCGCGGCACGTCGATTGCTCTAGCGAGAGTCGCTCCTGCGACTGGACCCCAAACCGATGGCACTCACCAATACCCGTTCGCTCACTCGTCCTGCCAAGGACGAGTGGGGTGTGTACGATCCGCAACAGGCCGGCATTGCTGCCCTGGTAGCGCGCCTGGATGCCCGGGACCCGAAGACGGCTGCCGCCGTCTCCACCCCGGCCACAAAGAAGGAAACACCCGAGTCCCCGACCGCGCCGCAGCGTCCCACGCTTGCGGATGCGCAATAGCGATCATCGACAACCGCCGTTCGCCTGACACGTCCCTGCTCGAGGGTGGCTGAACCGGCTGCCCTCGCTTTTTTGGCACTCGCGAAACCCCCTCGCCGGCACGACTGCCGCGCGGCTGGCTCTCATTTCACGGGACCGTTCTCCATCGGCTTCAGCAGCGCATACAGCGTCGACATGATCGGCACCGCGATGCCGTGCCTGGCTGCGCGACGGACGGCGGCGCCCTGGAGGGCTTCGACTTCAATGCGCTTGCCCTGTTCGAGGTCGATCAGCAACGACGACCGCGTCGACGCCGGCAGGTTCTGCATGTACTCGCGCAGCGTGTCAAAGCGATTCGACGAAATCGTCACGCCTTCAGCATTGGCGATCGCGGCGATCTCGCGCGAGGCGGCGAAGAACATCTCCTGCACGTGCGGAAACTTCCAGATGTGGCCGATCGCGAGGCGTGATGCGCCGGTGAATCCCGAGAAGGCCGCGAGGTAAACGAACTTGTCCCAGATCGGGATGCGCGCGTCGGCAACCGGCGTCACGATGATGTCGGCGGCGGCCATGACGTCCGCAATCGCCTGCACGCGCGGCGTGATCGTGCTGCGCGGATCCACGTCGAAGACCTCACCGAAGATGATCGAACGATGCACGCCGGTCTGGACGATCAGTCCGGGGCCTTCGAGTGCGGTCGCGACATACGTGGTGCCGCCCAGCACGGCCGGCCGGCCAACGACGCTCGCGACCTCGTCCGTGCTGTCGACGCCGTTCTGCAAGGTGAGCACGACGGTGTCGGGGCCGACCATGGGCGTCAACATTGGCAGTGCCGTCGCGTTGTCGTAGGCCTTCACCGAGACGATCACCACGTCGACCGGCCCGACGCGCGAGGTGTCGCTTTCGGCCGTCGCCTTCACGGTGAAGTCACCGAGCTTGGCGCTCTGGATCTCAAGTCCCTTGTGACGAATCGCGTCAAGGTGGGCGCCGCGCGCAATGAAGGTGACGTCCTGGCCGGACCGGGCGAGTTTCGCGCCGAAATACCCGCCCACCGCGCCTGATCCGAGAATCGCAAATCGCATCCGCAGATGCTGACACGGAAGCGCCAAATTGCAGAAACGCGCTAGACTTTAGCCATGGCGGCCCGCCTCACGGCTTATGCCGTGGCATTCATTGTCGGGGTGACGTTCATTGCCGGCCTGATCGTCCGCGCGCAGCGCGAAGACGACGGCCCGGTTGACTTGATCGTGATCAACGGCAAGGTCTATGCGGGGGGCGGTGAAGAATTCGCCGAAGCCGTTGCCGTGACCGGCAACAAGATCGTCCGCGTTGGCTCCAACAACGAGATCCGGCGCCTGCGCCGGGCGCAAACACTTGTCGTCGATGCCAATGGCGGCGCGGTGGTTGCCGGCTTCAACGACGCGCACGCGCACCTGATTAACGGCGGCCTGTCGCTCGACCAGATCAGCCTGTCGGACGCGCAGACCATCGACGACATCAAGAACACCATCCGGGTCTGGTCGGACGCGCATCCCGAACGCGCGTGGATCACCGGCCGCGGCTGGTACTACCAGCCATTCAACGGGACGTTGCCGACGCGGCAGATGCTGGACGCGCTGGTGCCCGATCGGCCCGCCTACCTGATCGCGTACGACGGCCACACCGGGTGGGCCAATAGCAAAGCGCTGGCGGCCGCCGGCATCACGCGGCGCACCGCGTCACCGGTCAACGGCGTGATCGTCAAGGATCCGCGCACCGGCGAACCAACCGGCGCGCTCAAGGAAGCCGCCATGGCGCTGATCAGCGCCGTCGCGCCGAAGCCGACCGAGGAGGACCGCCTCGCGGCGATCCGCGCCGCCATCGACTCCGCGCATCGCGTCGGCATCACCAGCGTGCAGGACGCCGGCGGCACGGCCGCCGACCTCGAACTGTTTGATCGCCTGCGCAAGCGCGGCGAACTCACGTTGCGCGTGTATCAGGCGCTGCGCGCCGACGCCACGCTGAGCGACGCGGACCTCGCCGCACTCGACGCGGTGCGCACGCGCTTTGCCGACGATCCGCTGCTGAAGACCGGCGCCGTGAAACTGATCGCCGACGGCGTGATCGAGTCGCACACCGCGGCGATGCTCGCGCCCTACGCCAACAAGCCCACGATCAAGGGCGATGCGCGCTTCACGCCCGAAGAGCTTACGCGCGTGATCGGCCTGCTCGACAAGCACGGCTGGCAGGTCATGACCCACGCCATCGGCGATGCGGCCGTCCGCATGACCCTGGACGCCTACGAGGCCGCCACCAAGGTCAATCCCGCCCCGGACCGTGGACGCCGGCACCGCATCGAGCACATCGAGACGATCGACCCCGCAGACATTCCGCGATTCGGAGCGCTCGGCGTGATCGCCGGCATGCAGCCGGTGCACGCGACGCCGAGCCCCACGCCTGGCGACGTCTGGAGCAGCAACATCGGCGAAGAACGCGCCGCTCGCGGCTGGCCGTGGGCCAGCATCGCGAAGGGCGGCGGCCGCCTGGCGTTTGGCAGCGACTGGCCGGTGATGACGCTCGATCCGCTCGAGGGTCTGCGCGTGGCCGTCACGCGCACCACGCCTGATGGTCTGCCCGCCGGCGGATGGATTCCCGCGGAGCGGCTCGACATCCGCAAGGCGATCGATGCCTACACGCGCGACGGCGCCTGGGCCTCATTCGACGAGTTGCGCAAGGGACAGCTCGCCAAGGACATGCTTGCCGACATCGTCGTCCTCACCGACGATGTCTTTACGGGGCCCGCCAGCCGCCTGACGACCACGGAAGTGGCCGTGACGATCGCCGATGGGAAGGTCGTATACCGTCGCGATCCGCCTGAGAACACGACCGCGCAGTAGCCACAGACAATAGCTAGCCGCAGAAAGTACAGAAAGCGCTGATCAACTGCGCGAACTGTTGATCGCTACTGCTCGTCAAATTTGCAGGATCTCTATGCTCAATAAGCCTCTGCTCGTCTTTGCATTGATTGCGTCTGTGCTGTCTGCGCCTTCTGCGGCTACCGAACCTTCTGCAGCGCAGACCGATCTCGACGCCTTCATGGCCAAGGTCCTCGCCCGCCGCGACGACAACTGGAAGAAGCTGCAGCAATACGTGCTCGAGGAAAAGGAAGCCTTCAACGTCACCGGGCCCGGCCGGATCCCGTTGTGGGGCATGCGTCGCGAATACACCTGGTTCATTCGTGACGGCATCTTCGTGCGCAGCCCTCTCACCGCCGACGGCGTGAAGCTGTCAGAGTCAGACCGCAAGAAAGCCGAAGAGGACTACCTGCGCCGCCAGAAGAACCGCGAGGCGGCCGAGCGCCGGCGCGCCGAACGGCGCGCCAAGGGTGAGGAGGTCGAGCGTCCGTCGACGTCGATCACGATTTCGCCGACGGGTGTGGACGTCAATTCGTCCGACGACCGCGCGGTGCCCATTGCAGGAACGGACGACATGCTCAAGCAGATGCGCGAGCCGCAGTTCGTGTCGTCGGCCTACTTCCTGAAGTTCCGCTTCGAGACGGGGCGCTACGCGCTGGCGGGCCGCGAGAAGATCAACGACATCGACGCGCTCAAGATCGAGTACTACCCCGGCGCCGGACTGTTCAAGGACGACCGCGATCTCGAGCGAGAGCGGCGCCGGCAGGGGCGCGACAAGCAGCGCGGCCGGGCACGCGCGCGCAGCGAAGAAGATCACATGGAAGAGAAGATGAACAAGGCGTCGATGGTCACCTTATGGGTCGATCCAAAGACCTACCAGATCCTGCAATACACCTTCGACGATCTCGACTGGGACTTCTTCCCGGGCAGCTCGATCGTTCGCGTCGACAACGTGCTCGCCACCATGCAAATGGGCCAGGCGTTTCCAGACGTGTGGCTGCCCAGGAGCATCGAGATGGAATTCGGGATGCAGTCGGCGGTTGGCGCGGCCGACGCCACCTATCGCGTCGACTACCTGAACTACAAGGAAGCCGCCGTCACCTACAGGATCAAATGATTACCTCTCGTTCGACCCGCGTGCCGCGGGCGTTCTCCGTTTGCGCGGCGATCGTTGTCTGGCTGCTCGCCGTATCGAGCGCCGCCTCGGCGCAGACCTCGCCGGGCACCGTGGCAGAAGTGCGCGTGCACGGCAACCACACGACACCCGACGCCGACATCCTCGGAATCGTCGGTGACGTCATCGGCAAGCCGGCAACCGATCAACTGATCGCCGAAGTGCAGATCCGGCTCGAGCGCAGCCACCGATTCGATGACGTGGAGGTGCGTAAGCGCTATCGGTCAATCGAGAACCTGGACGATGTGCTGTTGATGGTGGTGGTGAACGAGGTCCCGGGCGTGGATCCGCTGGACCTCACGCCGAGTCCGGTCAAGCAGTTCTGGCGCAGCGGCATGTTCATGCCAATCCTGCATTCCGAGGACGGCTACGGACTCACCTACGGAATGCGCGTCGCATTTGTCGATCGTCTCGGACCGCGCAGCCGCATCACGATCCCGGTGAGCTGGGGTGGCGAGCGCCAGGCGCGGGTGCAGATCGAGCGCTCGTTCAAGCGGGGGCCGATTGAACGCCTCAACGGTGAATTCGGCGTCGTGCGCCGGGAGAACCCGCATTACGAACTGAGCGATCGGCGCATCGGCTTTGCCGCGCGCGCCGAGTCGGCGCCAACACGCTGGCTGCGGCTGGGCGCCGGCGGCCGCCGGGAGAACGTGCTGTTTGGCGGCACTGGCCGCGACACCGTCGCGCGTCTCGGTGGCGACGCCACGATCGACACGCGAGTCGATCCCGCGTTTCCCCGTAACGCCGTCCATGCCATGCTCGGCATTGAGCGCGTGCAATTCGACGGCGGCGATGCCAACCAGCGTCGCGCCGACGGCCGCGCCTATCTCGGATTGTTCGGACAAACCGTGCTCGCGGTGCGGGGACTGAGCGTCACGACCAACCGCGCGTTGCCTCAATACGAACATCTCCTGCTCGGCGGCGCCTCGAACCTGCGGGGCTATGACGCCGGCTACAAGGCCGGCGACAACCTCGTTGCGGCATCGGCGGAGCTACGCGTGCCGCTGACGTCCCCGGTCAGCGTCGGCCGCTTCGGAATCAAGCTGTTCGTGGACACGGGGACGGTCTACGGCATTGGCGAACAGTTGAAGGACCAGACGCTCCATGACCGCGGGATCGGTGCAGGGGCGTACTTTCACATGACGGTCGTGAACCTCGCGCTCGACGTGGCGCGGTCGCGCGACGGGGACATGCGTTATCACTTTGGCCTTGGAGTGACATTCAAGTAGAGTGCAGCCAGTCTTTGGGGGTTCCATGAGCCGACTCGCTGCACGCCGACTGTGTGTCGCCACCGTCCTGATCGCCATCTTCGGCATCAGCGTCATTTACGCGTCGCAGAAGACCGCGGCCACCATGGCGAAGAATGCCAACGCGCTCCTCGACAGCCTGACCGCTGAACAGAAAGCCAAGGTCTCGTTCCCGTTCGAAGGCGAGGAACGCTTGCGATGGCACTTCATCCCTAACGAGATGTTTCCGCGCAAGGGGCTGATGCTCAAGGATATGAACGAGGCGCAGCGACGCCTCGCCCACGACCTGCTGCGCAGCGGACTGAGCGCGCGCGGCTACACGAAGGTCACCTCGATCATCGAACTCGAAGACATCCTCAAGGTCGTCGAGGCCGGTGGCCGCTTCGCGCGAAACAAAGAGGAGTACCTGTTCTCGATCTTCGGCACGCCGGCCGCAAAGGGCAGCTGGGGCTGGCGCGTCGAAGGGCATCACATCTCGCTGCGCTTCGCGGTGGTCAACGGCGCCGTCACGGGCGACGTGTCGAGCTCGCCAATGTTCCTCGGCACCAATCCCGCGGAGGTCCAGGACGGCGCGAAGAAGGGCCTCCGGGTACTGGCGGAGGAAGAAGATGCTGCCCGCGCGTTCATGGCGGCGCTCCCCGCTGATCTGCAGAAACAAGCGGTCGCCAATGCCGTCGCACCAGGCGACATCCTGACGATGAATAAGAACGACATCACGCCGTTGCCCGACCAGGGCGTGCGCTATTCAGCGCTGACGGCGCCACAGCAGGCGTTGCTCGTGCGCGTGATCGAGGTCTACACCGGCAACATGGAAGCCGATCTCGCCGCGGCGCGCATGACGCGCCTCAAGAACGCGGGCCTCGACACGATCCGCTTTGCGTGGCTTGGAGAAACCGAGAAGGGCAAGAAGCACTATTACTCGATCCAGGGGCCGACGTTCCTGATCGAGTACGACAACACGCAGAACAACGGCAACCACATCCATTCGGTGTGGCGCGACTTCAACGGCGATTTCGGGCGGGACGTGCTGCGCGATCACCTCAAAGAGGTGGTGCACTAGCTACCAGCGCAGCACGCGGCGACCGCGCCAGATCGGCCCTTCGTCGACGTAGCGCCACTCCGGGTTCTGGTGAAACTCCCGGAGTGAGTTCAGCACCTGGTCGAACACCGGCAGCGACTCGTCGTCGCACTCGAAGTAGGTGATGAAATCGAACTCGCCAGAGCGCTCGTAACCGTCCGGGTTGTGGAACACGCGGCGGAACAGGCACGGAATGCCCTTCTCGGCCGCCTGCGCGTGGCCGCGCACCGGGGTCGCGCTGGCGTGATCGATGTGCGGATAGAAATACGAGTGCCGCTCCAGCGTGCTCTTCTGCCACCACTCCGGCGTCTTGTTCATCGGCAGCACGATGACGTTGCGCGCAAGCCGCCCGGACCGGCGCGGCGGCGCCCCCTTGGTCGAGTAGTGCACCATCTCCGCGCTCGAGTAGCGCGGATTCCGGAAGGCGCCGTCGAGCGACAGGATCTCGGCGGAGTCGCCGACCCGACGACGCAGTTCATCGTCGATCTCCTGCAGGCGCGGCCGGTACTTGCTCGACACCTGCACCATGTGGCGCGCCCGCTGCAGTGGCGGATTCGGTGACTGCGCGGGAACGTCGCCCTCGCGCACGAAGAACTGGATGGTTTCGAAGCGCTGCGCCTGGGTTTCACGCGCGTCGTCGATGTCGAAGTCGTTGAAGAAGCCGCGCGCGATGTTGCCGCCCGCCGTCCGCAAGCGTGCCCCGTGCGCGTCGTCCTCCGCCTTGGCGATGACGAACAAGAACTTGGTGAAGGCCAGGTTTGTCGATGCGCCCGAACCGTTGGCGCCGTTGCCCTGACCGCAGCCGCTTCCCATGACAGTCCGGCTATCGGTCTGTTTTGGTGATGACTGTATGAGTTATGTGCATAAGTGTGTAGAACTGGTTCGTGGTCAACCTGATAAAGTAGAAAGGTTATGAACCCGTGGGACCAGTTTTCAGGGGCCAACGCGGGGTATGTCTACGAGTTGTTCGAGCGCTACCAGCGCGATCCCTCGTCGGTTGATGAGGCGACCCGCCGCGCGTTTGCTACCTGGACTCCCGAGGACCCAAACACGCCCGCAACTCCGGTTGCGGCCGATACACCCGTCGAGGCCGGTATCGCGGCCTTCAATCTTGCCGAGTCGATCCGTCGATTTGGCCACCTCGCCGCGCGGCTCGATCCGCTCGGCTTTCACGATCCGATCGGCGATCCGTCGCTCGCCGCGCAGTCGCACGGACTCACGACCGAGACGCTGAAGAAGCTGCCCGCGTCAATCGTGTCCGGGCCCTCCTCTGCCGGCGCGGCCAACGCGTTCGACGCGATCGCGAAGCTGCGCCAGATCTACTGCTCGACCACCGGCCACGACTACAACCATGTATTCGTGCCGGATGAGCGCGTCTGGTTGCGACAGGCGGTGGAGTCGGGCCAGTTCCGTCCGCCGAAGGATCCGATCGACGGCGAGAAACTGCTGGCGCGCATCACGCAGGTCGAGACCTTCGAGCGCTTCCTGCATCGCACTTTCCCCGGCAAGACGCGCTTTTCGATCGAGGGCCTCGACATGATGGTCCCGATCATCGACGAGATCATCCACGACGCCGCCGAAAGCGGCGTGCAGCACGTGATGATCGCCATGGCGCATCGCGGCCGCTTGAACGTGCTGGCGCACACGCTGCAGAAGCGATATTCGCAGATCCTCGCGGAGTTCAAGGATCCGATCCCCGGTCAGCGCCTGCGTGTCGACCTGGGCTGGATGGGCGATGTGAAATATCACGCCGGCGCGCGCGTGGATGCGACACCCGATGGCCTGCAAAAGCAGGTGATCGTGTCGATGCCGCCGAACCCGAGCCACCTCGAAGCGGTGGATCCGCTGCTGAACGGCATGGCGCGCGCGGCAGCGACCACGGCCGACCAGCCCGGTGCGCCAATCGTCGACAAGGGCAAGGTCCTGGCGATCCTGATCCACGGTGACGCGGCCTTCCCGGGCCAGGGCATCGTCGCGGAGACGTTGAACCTGTCGCGGCTGGCCGGCTATGACGTCGGCGGCATGATCCACATCATTGCCAACAATCAGGTCGGCTTCACGACCGACCCCGAGGAGTCATTCAGCACCAGCTACGCCAGTGGCCTGGCGCGCGGCTTCAAGATTCCGATCACGCACGTCAACGCCGACGATCCGGTGGCATGTATCGAAGCCGCTCGCCTGGCGATCGCCTACCGCCAGCGCTTCAAGCTGGACTACCTGATCGACCTCGTCGGCTATCGCAAGTACGGGCACAACGAAGGCGACGAGCCGGCGTTCACCCAGCCGCAGGTCTATCAGATCGTCGCCGCGCACCCGACCGTACGCGAGCAGTATGCCAGGACGCTGATCGACGCCGGCGTGGTCACGCAGGATCTCGCCGACGGCCTCGTCAAGCAGCGGATGGAAGAACTCGAGAAGGCTTACGCGTCGGTGAAGCCTGATCAGGACTACATCCCGCCGGTGCCTGAAGTGCCACCCAGTGGCGCTGCGAAAAAAGCCAAGACGTCGGTCTCGCTCGATGCGCTGCAAGAGATCAACGCGCAGTTGATGAAGATGCCGGACGGCTTCAGCGTGCACCGCAAGCTCGAGCGCGGTCGCGAACGCCGCAAGGCGATGTTTGCCGCCCCGGCCGAACGCACCATCGACTGGGCGGCCGCTGAAGAACTGGCGATGGCAACCATCCTCGCGGATGGCGTGCCGATCCGCTTCACCGGTGAAGACGTCGAGCGCGGCACCTTCAGCCACCGCCATGCGGTGTATCACGATGCGGTCAGCGGCGAGGAGCACGTGCCGCTGCAGACACTGCCGCAGGCCAGGGCGTCGTTCGAGATCCGCAACAGCCCGCTGTCCGAATACGCGTGCGTGGGCTTCGAGCTGGGCTACAACCTGCAGGAGCCGGCGCGACTGGTGATGTGGGAAGCGCAATACGGCGACTTCATCAACGGCGCGCAGATCATCCTCGACGAGTACCTGACCTCCGGGCGGGCGAAATGGGGCATGGCGCCGTCACTGGTGCTGCTGTTGCCGCACGGCTACGAGGGCCAGGGCCCGGACCACTCGAGCGCGCGTCTCGAGCGCTTCCTCAACGCCGCAGCGGACACCAACCTGCGCATTGCCAACTGCACCACGGCCGCGCAGTACTTCCACCTGCTGCGCCGGCAGGCGCAGTTGCTGAAGACCGATCCCCTGCCGCTGATCGTCATGACGCCAAAGAGCCTGTTGCGTCATCCGTTCACCGCCTCGGCGCCCGCGGAGTTTGCCGAGGGCTCGTTCCAGGCAGTCATCGACGACGACATCGCCACCGCGCAGCGCGGCAAGGTGCGCCGCCTGGCGCTGTGCAGCGGCAAGGTTGCGGTCGATCTGCTCACCAGCGAGCGCCGTAAGGACAATCCGAACGTTGCGGTGGTGCGCGTCGAGCAGCTGTATCCGTTCCCCGACCAGGCCATCGCTGACGTGCTGTCGCGCTATCCAAAACTCCGCGAAGTGTGCTGGGTCCAGGAAGAGCCCGAGAACATGGGCGCGTGGGAGTTTGCGCGTCCATTGCTCGAGTCGATCGTTGGCGATACCCCGCTGCGTTACATCGGCCGGTCGCGGAACTCGAGCCCGTCGGAAGGCTCCTCGACCTGGCACGCCGCGAATCAGCGCGCTATCGTCGACCAGGTGTTTGAAGCCAAAACGGAGGCGCGCGAGCTGGATCGCGTCCTCTCGAAGCAAGTCTAGGAATTCGTCGTCAGCAGGGATTCGAGATGTCGACCAATATCGTTGTGCCGGAACTTGGTGAATCGGTTGTTGAAGCGCGTGTCGCGAAGTGGCTGAAGAAGCAGGGCGACAGCGTGACCGCGGGCGAGCCGCTCGTCGAGCTTGAAACGGAAAAGATCGACCTCGAAGTCAGCGCCGATCGGGCGGGTGTGCTTACCACCATCAAGCACCAGGAAGGCGCCGACGTAAAGGTTGGCGAAGTCCTCGCGATCCTCGAAGAGTCCGCAGCCGGCGCGGCCGCTCCGGCACCGGCGCCGGCGAAGGCTGAAGAAGCGAAGGCCGAGCCGCAGAAAAGCGCCGACAAGAAGGCGACGCCAACCGCGAAGAACGTGGCCAAGGCGCACGACGTGAAGCTCGAAGCCGTGGAGTCCTCGAGCAATCGCGTGACCAAGCAGGACGTGCTCAAGGCAGCCGCGCCAGCCGCAGCACCGCCGGCCGCGAAGCCCGCACCTGCCCCACCCGCCCGGCCTGCCCAACCGGTCCGCAGCGCCGGCGATCGCAGCGAAACCCGCGAGCGCATGACCAAGCGCCGCGCCACCATTGCGCGCCGGCTCGTCGAGGCCCAGCAGACCGCCGCCATGCTCACGACCTTCAACGAGGTCGACATGACGGCGCTGATGCAGTTGCGCGAGCGGCGCAAGGAAGCGTTCACCAAGAAGTTTGGTGTCGGCATCGGCATCGCGTCATTCTTCGTGAAGGCGGCGATTGGCGCGCTGAAGGCGTTCCCGCAGATCAATGCGGAGATCCAGGGCGACGAAATCGTCTACAAGCACTACTACGACATCGGCATGGCCGTCGGCGCCGAAGGCGGCCTCGTGGTGCCGGTGATTCGCGACGCCGATCGCATGGGCTTCGCCGACATCGAGTTGGCGATCCGCGATTTTGCGGGACGCGCCAAGGACGGTTCGCTGACGCTCGAAGACCTCAAGGGCGGCACGTTCACCATCACCAACGGCGGCGTGTTTGGGTCGCTGATGAGCACGCCGATCCTGAATCCGCCGCAAGTCGGCATTCTCGGCCTTCATAAGATCGCCGACCGCGCGGTAGCGGTGAACGGCCAGGTCGTGATCAGGCCGATGATGTACCTCGCGCTCAGTTACGACCATCGCATCGTCGACGGCCGCGAGGCGGTGCAGTTCCTGGTCAAGATCAAGGACTACATCGAAGACCCGGCCTGGATGCTGCTCGAGGGTTAGCGACGAGGCATGGTCCACACTTCAAAGGCGCGACGGCTCCGCACGCTGATCGCGGCTCGCGAACGCAAGCGCGGGTTGCTGATCGCCTTTGAAGGCCCCGACGGTTCGGGGAAGACCACCCAGCGCAAGCTGCTGGCGCGGTGGCTCGAGAGCCAGAATCAGGACGTCGTCTCGACCACCTGGGCGTCATCTCCGCTGGTCAGGCCGCTACTCAAGGTGCGAAAGAAGATCCGCACCCTCTCCACAGAGGAATACTCACTGCTCCACGCAGTGGACTTCAGGCATCGGGTCGAAACCTCGATCCTGCCGGCGCTATGGTCGGGCAAGACCGTCCTGGCTGACCGTTACCTGTTCACGGCACTGGCACGTGATGCGGCACGCGGGCTCGATCTCGACTGGTTGCTGCACGCCTATGCGCCGCTGCTGTGGCCGGACATGGTCATCTACTTCTCGATGACGCCGGAGGACTCGCGCCGGCGCCTCGCCTCGACGCGCTCGCCGCGCTTTTACCAGGCCGGTCAGGACGTGACCGGGATCGAGGATCCGCTCGCCAGCTACGGGCAGTTCGTCGATCGAGTGGTCAAGGAGTACAACAACCTGTCCGTCGTGTTCCAGTTCGTGACCGTCGATGCAGGCGACGCGGTCTACCGGCAGCACACGCGCGTGCGCCAGTTGGTTGAAACCGCAAAGAAGCGGCCGTGGCCGCAGTTCAGCGCGGAAGCAGTTGAGGAATGGCTAAGCAGGTCGACGTTCCAGGGCGCTTGATCGCGGTCGACGGTTCGCGCGGCAAGGATGTCGCCGCTGCGGCAGACGCCGTGGCGGCGCAGTTGCGGCGCTCCGGTATCGAGTGCGGCGTCAGCAGATGGGACGCCTCGGGCCTGTTTGCCGAGCTGGCGGCCGGTCGCCGCAATCGCCTGGTGTCGGCGCGCGCCCTGTCGCTGGTCTACGCCGCCGATCTCGCGTTCAGGCTGCGATGGGAGATCCGGCCGATCCTTGACGCCGGCGGCGTGGTGATTGCCGCGTCGTACGTCGACACGGTTGCGGCCTTCGGCGTCAGTTGCGGCATCGCCGATCAGTGGCTTCGTGAGCTGACGCGATTTGCGCCCGCGCCGGATTTCCGCCTGCGCGCCGAGGAGCGCAAGATCGGCCGGCCGTGGAAGCACCGGCTCGATCGCGGCTATGCGGAGTACGCGTCGCAAGTGCTCGACTCGACTCCGTCGGCGCGGGTATCGCTCGAGCAACGACGCGCGATGATCTCCGAGCTGGGGACCGCGAAGGGCCGCAAGGTGTTTCAGCCGACGGCCAAGGGGCTCGCCGCGCTGAGCACCGCGCTTACTGGCAGCCGGAAGGGCGGGTCGCGCCGGTCTGTTTCGCGACCTCGCAGCGCACGTAGGTGATGCGCGCCTCCGGAAACGACAGCAGCGCCTCGCGCGCCGTTTGATACTCGCCGTTCGAGTACGGTTTCAGCGTGTCCGCCAGCATCGCTTCCTCGGTCATGGCGATCTGGCGCTGCATCTCGGCCCGCATCCAGTCGGCGGCTGAGGCCGCCGCGTCGCTCAAGGACAAGAAATACAGCGCCCCATACTGGCTCAGCGACAGCGTCTTCTGCGTCAGGAGGTTTTCCTCGTTGCGAGTGGTGATCCCAAAGTCCGACTGCAGGAAGGCGTTGTCTTCGTCCCAGGCGATGAACACATGCGTGGTGCTGTTCTCGAGACGGTAGAAGTAGAAATTGTTCATGCCGTCGTAGCCGTTGAAGCCGTCGTTCTGGGCGATGAAGTTCTGGCCGGCGATGTACTTCACAAAGGCCGGCAGATCCAGGCGCGTGCCGATCGTCGCATCAAACGACGCGGACGCCGTGGTGTTGACCAGGCGGATCAGTTCCTCGATCGGCCCCCAAATCCGCGTGTCGCCGTGGCTCTCGTTGGTCTTGATGTCGAAGCGAGCCTTGTAGGGAGCGAGGTCCGACCCTTCGTACGCGAATCGCCATGCGCTCCCGAGCACGTAGTTGTACTCGAACAGGTAGCCGTCGTTCTGCACATCGTCGCCGATGCTGCCGAACACTCGACCCATCATGGTCTTGTCGACGGTCTCCACAAGACCGTACAGGCCGGCGTAGGTGCCGTTCACATACCAGCGTGTATGCGTCTCGCGAGGAGCCGGGATGCCGAAGCGCGCGAAGAAGCGCATGGCGACGGTCTCCTTGATGCCGGTGTTGTCCTGCGTCAGGTTGTCGAGCACAAACGACTTCAGGCCGAGGAACTGCTGGCCGCTCGAATAGCGATCGAAGTCAACGCGGAGACCGGGCTTGGTGCTGCTGCGAGAACCCAGACCACGTGAGCGGATGCCGACGTTGCGGACCGTCTGCCCGTTCCAGGTGAAGTCCGCCGGGTAGTAGGTGTTTTCCTGGAAGTTCTGGCGCAGCTTCGACCAATCCGAGGAGTTGAGCCACAAATCGATCCGCTGCAGCGTGTCCGGATTGAAGAACTCGTCGGTCGTCTGCGCCGCCGCAGTCGCGGCCAGCCCGAGCGTGAGCACGACACCGAGGCAAAGTAGGCGCCGCATCAGAACACGATGTTAAGCCGGATCAACCCCGACCAGAATGCCGCGGTACCGGACTCAGGCGTGCGGTTCACGTCTTCGAAATCCTCGTGGATGGCGTTGATGATCACGCGGGTCCACGGCGAGGTGATCCAATTCACGCCGAGCGTCACCACGCGGTCGGTATTGGGCAGCAGATACTCGGACCGCGGATTGGTGAACGGCGTTCCGGTGGTGCTGGCGCTCCGCAACCCGAGCTGGTCGTAGCGCGCGGCAAGTTCGATGGCGCCGATGCCGCCCTTCAACAGCGGACGCTTCGGATTGATGTTGCTGTCCTTGTCTTCGCCGGTGACAAACCAGGTTCCAGCCACGTACCAGGCCTCGCCGATGTAGTCGGACAGATCCTGGTCGCGATTGCCCTGGCCGTTGCGTTCTTCGCGCGACTGCATCCACTCAGCCTTCAGCGACGTGGGACCAGGCGACCAGTCGAACTGCGCGCCAAGACGCTGACGGCGGCCCTTGACGTAGACGCGCTCGAAGAAGTCATAGCCCCACAGAGATTCGCCGCGAAGCCCGTTGAGTCCCTCCGGCACGCTGGACGTCGTGTAGGCCACGCCCAGGGTCGCGCTTTTCAAACGGCCGACCGGCAGCAGGCGCAGCAGGTCCCCGGTCACCCGCACCGCCACCGAGGGCCCGACGTCGTCGAGGTCTTCGCCCTGCTCCACGAACTGGGGTTCATTCGACTCGGCGTTGTCGCCGTCATCGTTGAACACGCCGGCCTGGTAGCCGACGCGGCCGATCTCCCCATGCACCATGACGCCGCGATCGCGTCCGGGCGCAATCGCCGAGGAGCCCAGCGCGCGATAAGCAAAGTCGAGATCGCTGACGCCGGTCGTCTGTTCAAGACCGAACGGCATCTTGAAGCGGCCACCCTTGACCCTGAAGCTGTCGAAGGTCTTCCACTCCGCGGCCACGTCCTTCCACGCGCCGAACCGCCATTTCTTTTCGGCATCGTCGTCGGCGTCGTCTCCGACGCTGTGCTCGATTTCGCGCTCGACCTCCCACTCGAAGTGCCTTGTCACCTCGCCGGCCAGGCCGACGCGGAGCGTGCGGAGGTTGAAGGTGTCCTCACCGATCTCGGGGTCGAAGCGGCGCCACTCGACCAGTCCCCGGGCCTTGAGCTCGAGGCTGACGTCCTCGCCGAACACGATCGTCGGGCGGTCGTTCCAGACAAAGCCGCGTCGGTCTTTGTCCTGGGCCGCCGCGGGCACGGTGATACATGCCAACACGGTGGCAAGGGCGAAGCCTCGTTGCGTGAGGTGCTTCATGCGATTCGATCTCCTGGCAGGCGCATCGCCGCGGGTCCGGCTTTGGCGCTCAACTTTTGATACGACACGTTCAACTGCTTGACCAGCGCGGGCTCGTGCACGACCACCGAGACCTCGCGCCGGAAATCGAGGCTCAACGTCGACAGCGCGGTGCTGCCGAGGATGGCGCGCGACTCATCGACGATCATCATCTTGCCGTGCGGCTCGAGGCCACCCATCGGATGCTTGCCGATCACCGTAACCGTGACGCCTTCGGCGCGGCGCTCGCGCAGCAGCCCAACCAGGTCCGGGTCCGACAGCTTGTGATCGAGGATCCGGATGCTGTGCGACGCGCCGGCGATCAGCGCGCGGATCTCTTCCCGGGACCGCTCCGGTCCGATGATCAGGCGGCGGCCCAGTGGCCGGCGCGTCGGCAGCGGGACGCCCGCTGCGTCGGCCTTGAACAGGGCGAGCAGACCTTTGACGACCGCGGCATCGGTCGTGATCAGCACCGCATCCCAGGTGCGCGAGAAACACTTGCGGGTCGGATTCAGGGTGGTGACGATCGCCGTGGTGTCGTCGGCCACGAGGTACTTGGCGTGGTACTTCACGACTGGATCGGCATACCGCGTCACGACCGCGCCCATTTCTTCGAGCGCTCCCCACAGCTTCTTCAGGCGCTTCTTTCCGCCTTTGGCGCGCTGCGTGAGGATGGCCTCGACCTGGCAGCCACGCTCGAGCGCGGCGGCCAGCGCGTCGAGGATCGAGAAGTCGTCACAGCGAAACAGCGACAACACGAGCCGCCGCCGGGCGGCGCCGATCACGCCGAGCATGGCCGCCTTGCGCTGCGCCGGATCAAGCACCAGGCGCTCGGCGCCCTTGGCCGGGCGGCGCGGCTTAGCCACGCTTCGGCGGCGACCAGGAGACATTCTTGATGCCTTTCTTGCCGTCGCCCATCAGTTGCGCGCTCAAGTCTTCGAGCGAGTCGGTTGGCCTGAGCGTCGTCAGGTACTTCGCGGTCGCTTCGTCACCCTGCGACACCTCGCGCGGCTCGAACGTGATGGCGTTGACCGCAAAGACGTGGTGCACGTGCGAGGTCGGGAACTCGCGTTCCTCCGCGATGATCTCGACCAGCATCTGGCGCGGGCGGGCCGAGCTGAAGAGATTGAGGATCGGGATCAACGCGCACAGGAACAGGGTTCCCAGCCCGGCGACGGAGAGCGCGCCGAGACCCGCGGCCATTCCAAGGCCCATCAGGATGAACAGAATGGTGATGTCGCGCGCGTCCTCGACCGGCGTGCGAAAGCGGATCACGCTGGCCGCGCCGGCCACACCGAACGCGCGCGCGACCGAATTGCCGATGATGATCATCATCATCGCGCCGGACACGCACAGCAGCACCTGCGCCTGGTCGAGCGCCGGATTCGACGAGCGCTCACCGCGGTACTGGCGATGGACCACCGTGACGAGCATGCCGATCACCGCGGACGCCACCAGCTTTGCCAGTTCGAACAGCGGATTCGCCGCCGCCACGCTGCCACTTGCGTCGGTGACGCCCGGCACGCGCCCGGCAGGCGCGACAAGCTCATTGCCGAGATCCGGCCACGTCACGCCAACACCGACGAGCGCGCCGCCGACGAGAGCCACCGCCAGGCCCGACCACACGCGATCCCATTGAATGGTCCGGCCCTTGGCATCGACGAGCGAGTCGACGACTTCGAGCACCCTGGTCAGCAACGACAGCTCGAGCAGTTCCTTGACGCGTGGGTTCGGCGAAACCAGCGTAAAGCGCCGATTCAGGCGCTGCGCCGACGTGTGCCCTCGGACCAGCGCGCGAATGCCGGCACTGTCGGCGTTGGGCACGCCGCGCAGGTCGATCACCACGTGTTCGTAGTTCTGCTTGAAGACGTCCTGGATGCGCCGCTCAAGTTCCTCGGCCGGACCTCCGGCGACAAGCGCCTCTTGCGGGGAGAGCAGAAGCCGGGATTTGCTGCCTTCGACGGTGAGTGACGGCATAGAGCGAAGTGGCGAAACGGTACCACGTATGGTAAAGCTGGGCAAAGGCCGATGCGCATCACGCAGCTGGGTCACTTGGCGGCGGCACTGTCCGTCGCGACGCTTCTGGCGGGCGCCTGTTCGGGCTCGCCGTCGGCGCCCACGACCGGCGGCGGTAACGGCGTCGCCGGGGGGGTAGCTGCCCAACCGCGAACCGTCACCATGCTCGGCGTGGGTGATATCGGCATGTGTGGTCGTGCCGAGGTGGCGCAGACCGCCAGGCTCGTGGCGGGCCTCGACGGCGAGCTGCTGTTGGCGGGCGATCTCGCCTACCCGCAGGGCACGGCGATCAACTTCCGCGATTGCTTCAATCCCTCGTGGGGCCAGTTCCGCTCGCGCTGGCATGCAGTCCCGGGCAACCACGAATACGAAAGCCCCGGCGCCGCTCCGTACTTTCAATATTTTGGCGAGGCGGCCGGCGACGACGGCACCGGCTATTACGCCTTCACTGCCGGCGAGTGGAACATCCTGATGTTGAATTCCAACATCGCGGCGACGCGTAACTCGCCGCAATGGGAGTTCGTGCGCGCCCAGCTCGACGCGCAGCGGACGCCGTGCACGCTGGCGGTGTGGCATCACCCGCTTTTCACGTCCGGTCCGAACGGTAACAACAACTTCATGCGCGACATGTGGGCGCTGCTCGAAACCGGACGCGTCGAGGCAGTACTGAACGGTCACGACCACCTGTATGAGCGCTTTGCCAGGCAGACGTCGGACGGCCGCGCCGACCCCGTGAATGGCATTCGCCAGTTCACGTCCGGCGGCGGGGGCGCAGACTTGTACAGCATTGCCCGCGTCGCACCCAACTCGGAGGAACGGATGTCGCGATTTGGCGTGGTTCGCTTGACGCTGCGTGCGGCGCAGCTTGAGTGGGAGTTCCTGACGATCGACGGCACCGTGGCCGATCGAGGCCTCGACACCTGCCGCTGAATTTTCTCTGGCTACTGGCTACGGGCTACGGGCTACGGTACGATTGCCGGATGATGAAATCCGTCACCGCGCTCGTCTTGACCGCGGCCATCGGCGCCACCGTTGCGGCGCAGCAGGCCCCGGCTCAAATTCCCGCACCACCCAACGTCGCCAAGCCTCCCGCTGAGGCCGCGAAGACCGCCTCGGGTTTGGCTTCCGTTGTCCTGCAGGCCGGGACCGGCAAGGTCAAGCCAGGCCCGACCGACATCGTCACCGTCCATTACACGGGCTGGACGACGGATGGAAAGATGTTCGACAGCTCACTGGTGCGCAACGCCACGAGCTCCTTCCCCGTGAATCGCGTGATCAAGGGCTGGGGTGAAGGTGTGCAGTTGATGGTCACGGGAGAGAAGCGCCGCTTCTGGATTCCGCAGGAGATCGCCTACAACGGCATGGCGGGAAGACCTGCCGGCATGCTGGTGTTCGACATTGAATTGATCGAAGTCGCCTCCGCGCCGGGCACGCCCCCGCCCGATGTGGCCGCACCGCCGGCCGATGCCAAGCGCACCTCGTCGGGACTCGCCTACAAGTCCCTGCGCGCCGGTAAGGGCGGACGAACTCCGACCAAGGACAGCACCGTCACCGTGCACTACACGGGCTGGACGACCGACGGGAAGATGTTCGACACCTCGATCGAACGCGGTCAACCGATCAGCTTCGGCCTGGGCGACGTGATTGCCGGCTGGACTGAAGGCCTGCAGCTGATGTCCGTTGGCGAGAAGATGCGGTTCTGGATTCCGGAGCGCCTGGCATATAAGGGCGAACGGCCGCCGCGCGGCATGTTGGTGTTCGACGTCGAACTCATCGCCTTCAAGTAGTAAGACCCGGCCTGGAGTGTTCCATTTTCAAGCTTCGGCGAGAAAATGGAACACTCACCGTCTAAGTCTCACAATACAAACAATTTAGAACCATACAGCCCGGCTATTCAGATTTCGTCTGCTCCAAAACAGCACATCCAAACTTATTGTCATATTCGAGCGTCTGTTCATATGACACTAACAACCTATAAAAAAGGGGCCCCAAAGGGCCTTCTGTGCGACTTTATATGACAATGATGTCGTTTAGTGCCTTTTGGCACTCACATTGCTCTAGAATGTCGCGTCATGAAGCTGTCGACCATCACTTCCGAGCGCAAGAAAGCGGTTTGGGGCCGCAACATCCTTGCCGCTCTGCTTGTCGCCTCGTTCGCTGTTGTCTCCGCCGAGGCGGGTCCCGGCAACGGCAAAGGCAAGTCCCCCCGTAAGCCGCATCACGCCAAGCTCGACCAGGCGCTGAACGAGGAATCCGAGATCGGCGATGACCTCGACGTGATCGTCGAGCTGGTCGACGACAGTGACGGCGCCGCGCGCATCACTGCGAGCGGCGGTCGCGCCGGCAAGAAGCTCGGGATCCTCAAGGCCCGCGCTGGTCGCATGCCGCGTGCGCTGCTGCGTCGTCTCGCCGACGACCCGAAAGTGAAGCGCATTCACAAGGACCGCGAGGTCCGCGGTGAAGTCGCTCGCACGGCCGCAACCGTCGGCGCCAAGAACGTGCACGCCCAGTACGGTTACACCGGCGCCGGCATCGGCGTCGCGGTGATCGACTCGGGCATCACGCCGTGGCACGACGACCTGACCGCCAACACCCGCACCAAGACCGGCCAGCGCGTCACCAAGTTCGTGGACTTCGTCAACAACCGCACGACGAAGTACGACGACTGGGGTCACGGCACGCACGTCGCCGGCATCATCGCCGGCAACGGCTACGACTCGAACGGCGACCGCCTGTCGATCGCGCCGAAGGCCAACATCATCGCGCTGAAGGCGCTCGACTTCGAAGGCAAGGGCAAGATCAGCGACATCATCGCCGCGCTCGACTGGGCGGTGACCAACAAGACGGCCTACAACATCCGCGTCATCAACATGTCGCTCGGTGCGGGCGTGTTCGAAAGCTACAACACCGACCCGCTGACCCTCGCCGCCAAGCGCGCGGTTGACGCGGGCATCGTCGTCGTGGCCGCCGCCGGCAACATGGGCAAGGCCGCCGACGGCAAGCCGCAGTACGGCGCGATCACAGCGCCCGGCAATGCTCCCTGGGTGTTGACCGTTGGCGCGTCGAGCTCGATGGGCACGACCGATCGCCGCGACGACACGATGGCGCTCTACAGCTCGCGCGGTCCGACGATGATCGACTTCGCCGCCAAGCCCGACCTGGTTGCGCCGGGCAGCGGCACGGTGTCGCTGAGCGAGAAGAACAGCCTCTTCTACACCACCAAGGCCGCGTACCTGATGCCTGGCAAGGTGAGGGGTCTGAGCTACCTGCCGTACCTCACGCTGAGCGGCACCAGCATGGCGGCGCCGGTCGTGGCGGGCTCCGTCGCGCTGATGCTCGAAGCGAACCCGAACCTGACGCCGAACCTGGTCAAGGCGATCCTGCAGTTCACCGCGCAGGTCTACAACGGTTACGACTACCTGACGCAGGGCGCCGGCTTCCTCAACACCCTCGGCGCCGTTCGGCTGGCGCGTTACTTCCAGGTTGGCGAGAAGGGTGATCGTTACCCGAACATGAAAGCGTGGAGCGGCCACATCTTCTGGGGCAACCGTCGCGTGAGCGGCGGCGTGCTGACGCCTGGCGGCACCGCGTGGCTGTCGGGCGTGCAGTGGGGCGGCACGAGCACCCCGACCGGACAAAACATCGTCTGGGGCGAAAACTGCGCCGGCGACTGCGACAACATCGTCTGGGGCAACAACGGTGACGACAACATCGTGTGGGGCAACAGCTCCGACGACAACATCGTGCGGGGCAACAGCAGCCTGACCGACAACATCACCTGGGGCAGCTCCGCGGACGACTTCGCCGAATACGGTGATGACACCGCCGAGATCGAATCGTTCGACCCGAGCGTGTGGGAAGACCTGTTTGAGATCCCGCTGATGTTCACAACGTCGACAACGTCTGGAGGAGGTGCGCAATGATCGCGACGTCGCGTCCGAGCCAGACGGAGACGACCATGACTGCCACCCAGACCACGACGGTCTCGACCAACTGGAAGACGGCCCTCCCGGTGATGGCCGGTTCCACCTTCACGCTGCGCGAACTGCGTCTCGAGGACGCGCCCTCGCTGCTGGCGATGCTGACGACCGAAGAAGTGGCGCGCTTCATCTCGCCGCCGCCGACCACGGTCGAAGGTTTCGAGCGATTCATCGCGTGGACGCATCGTGAGCGCATGGCGGGCAACTACGCCTGCTTCGCGATCGTTCCGCAGGGCATGGACACTGCGATCGGCATCTTCCAGGTGCGTTCGCTCGAGCCCGGCTTCGGCACCGCCGAATGGGGCTTCGCGATGGGCTCGCAGTTCTGGGGCTCGGGCATCTTCGCTGAAGGCGCCCGCCTGGTGCTCGACTTCGCGTTCGACGTGATCGGTGCGCAGCGCCTCGAAGCGCGCGCGGCGGTCGCGAATGGGCGCGGTAACGGTGCGTTACGCAAGATCGGTGCGGTGCAGGAAGGCCTGCTCCGCCGGTCGTTCCTCCGCAACGGTCAGCATCATGACCAGGTGCTGTGGGGAATCCTCGCTGAAGACTGGCGCCTGCAGCGGCTCAGCCAGTCGCCGGTGATCGCGCACTAAACGATCTGACTCGTCACTCGTTCGGCCCGGACATTTCCAGGGGTGTCCGGGCCCTTTTTTTTGCCCGCCGGGCCGATTCTGTACCAGCGGGTACACTGGGTGTCAGTGACCGACGACTGGCGAACGATCGCGCTGGACCGTGGCGACCAGGGCGTCCGCGTCGACCTGGTGCTGCTGCGCCACTTACGCGACGAAAAGCGCGTGTCGCGAAACCAGATCCAGAAATGGATCGACGCCGGCGATGTGATCGTCAACGGCGTGGTTCCGCCGCGGGCGGCGTGGCGCGTGCAGGCGGGAGACATTCTGCGCGTGCGGCTTGCGGACGTGCCGCGACGCGAGAAGCCTCGCGCCGAAGAGATGCCCATCGACGTGCTGTACGAAGACGACGACCTGATCGCCGTCAACAAGCCGGCGGGCATCGTCGTGCATCCCTCGTACAAGAACACCACCGGCACCTTGATGAACGGCCTGTTGACCTATGCGACACGGTGGCCCGAAGGATCGACGCCGGGGCTGCTCGGCCGCCTCGACAAACTCACCTCCGGGTTGGTCATCGTCACGAAGCGCCCGGCAATCCACGCGGCGTTGCAGCGGGCAATGTCCGCCCGGCGGATCGACAAGGACTATCTCGCCATCGTGCATGGCAAGCCGGCTCCGGCGCGAGGCACGATCGATCTCGCGCTGGACAGGGATCCGTGGGACCGCCGGCGCATCACGGTCACCGACCGGGGCGGCCAGCCGTCGGTCACCCGCTATGAACGGCTCGCCACGGCCAACGGCTACTCGCTGGTGCGCTGCCGGCTGATTACCGGCCGGACCCACCAGATCCGCGTGCACCTGTCGGCCAGAAAGTGGCCGATCGTCGGCGATGCCGTCTACGGCGACACGACTGAGCATCCCAGGTTCCCGCGTCAGGCTCTTCACTCGTGGCGAGTGGCGTTCAAGCAGCCAACCAGCGGGCACGAGTTGGTGATCGAAGCGCCGCTGCCTCAGGACATGCGCGAGTTTGCCACCGCGATGGGGTTATCCTCCGTCGTGACCGGGGAGGATCTGCCGCTGTGAGTTCAGGAACGACCAGAGTGAAGTCAGCATTGGCCCGACAGCCTCGGCTGGCACTGACAACGCTGCCGACCCCCCTGCAGGAGTTGACGCGCTTTCGTGAAGCGCTTGGCGGCGCGCGCCAATGCCCGCGCATCCTAATCAAGCGCGACGACCTGACCTCCCTTGGCCTCGGCGGCAACAAGGCGCGCAAGCTTGAATACCTGGTCGCCGACGCGCGCGCGCAGGGTGCCACCACCCTGATCACGACGGGCGCCGTGCAGTCGAATCACGCCCGGATGACTGCGGCCGCCGCCTGCGTGGCAGGCATGCGGTGCGTGCTCGTGTTGACCGCAACCAGCCATCAGCCTGCGGTGGCGGGCAACCTGTTGCTCGACCACCTCTACGGCGCGGACATTCGACTCGTGCCGTCGATCGACCCGATGCTGGCCGTTGGCCAGGACGAGGCCGTCGTGGCGGAGGTCGTTGCCGAAGAGCGTGCCGCCGGCCGAATGCCGTACGTCATTCCAGTGGGCGGCTCCAGCGGCGTGGGTGTGTGCGGATACATCGGCGGATCGGCCGAGCTGGTAGAGCAGCTTGCCGATGCCGGCGAGTCGCCGTCGCGGTTGTATTACGCAAGCGGCTCACGTGGCACGCAGGCGGGGCTGACGTTTGGGGCGCGGCTCTGCGACGCGTCTTATCGCGTGTACGGGATTGCGGTGAGCGCCGGTGAGCCGGAGAAAATCGAGCGCGCCAAACGCATCGGCAACGAAGCCGCCGCGAGACTCGAGCTTCCTGAGCGGCTTGAGCTGTCAGAGTTGATCACCGACCAGGGACACATCGGTGACGGCTACGGCATTCCCACGCCAGGCGCACTCGAAGCTATCGGGCTGCTGGCGCGCACCGAAGCCATCCTGCTGGATCCCTGCTACACGTCAAAGGCGATGGCGGCGCTAATCAGCCACGTACGGAGCGGCGAGCTCACTGCCGGCGACACCGTCGTGTTCCTTCACACCGGCGGCATGCCGGCGCTGTTCACCGACGGGTTCGTCAGCGCATTCGGCGCGAAGGCGTAATCGAACGGCTACTCCGGGAAAGCCGGGGGCGGCGATAGCAATCCGAGGTTCGCCTTCGCGGCCCGCGCTTCCGCCTGCAGGCCGTCCCACTTCTTCCTGAGGCTTGCGATCTGCTCTTGCAGCATCGCCTTCTCCTGCTCCGATCGCTTCTGCAGCGCCGCGTTGGGATTCGGCTTGCGGGCATCGAGTTCCGCTAGCCGCGGCACCATCTTGTCGACCTGCTTGCGAATGGCAGTCGCCTGGCCAACCCAGTACTCGTCCGGCAGCTTGCCGCGAAGATCGGCAGCCGCCTTCTCTTCGCTGCGGGTCACCATCTCCTCGGCGGTGACAGGCTTGCCAAGCGAACTGCTCATGTAACCAGCCGCCGCTGGCGCCGTCTCGGTCGACGGCGGCAGGCCCGCCGAACTCAAGTCAGCATTGGTGTAGGACTTCTTCGCCTTTGGCGCGCTGCCCTTCGCAGCCTCAGCCTGCCTGGCAATCGCCGCCAGGTCCGGTTCGGGGGCCTGCGCCGCGGCGAGGTTCGCGGTCGCGAGTGTCAGCGCGGCGGCGATCAACGTCGTGCGGATCATTGCTCCATCCATCCAGACACGTTGTTCACGTAGGTCGTCGGACCGCTCGTCGTCACGACGGTCGTCGTCGACAAGTCGGAGAGAGTGCCGTTATAGGTGAACTTGACTGATCCGTGGATGCGGCTCGCGCCGTCGGCCACGAGCGTGCCGGCGCCGGAAACGTCCTGCACCAGGACGCGGCCCTGGAATTCCATGTTGCCGCCGGCGTCCATCTGACCACGCACCAGGATCTGTCCTTCCAGCGCCGACGCGTCGAGGTCGAGGTCTGATGCGTTGATGGTGAGGTCGCCGTCGGTAACGAACTGAATGTTGTTGGCGGTCGTGGCCGGCGTCAGCTTCGCCTGGTTGCTGTTGACGTCGATGTTGCCGGTCGCGATCACCGAGACCGCCCGGTTGGCGCTGCCGGACGTCGGCCCGATCGTGACGTTGCCTTCGACGTAGTAGGTCGCGGCGGTCGGCGTCTTGCCGCTGCTCCAGTTGCCGCCGCTGAACGTCCAGTCGATGCCCTTGCACGCCGCCGTCGTGCAGTCGGTCCACACGCCGCTGACCTTGGTCTGCACCGCGCCGGTACTGGTCAGCTTGTAGTCGGCCAAGCTCATGTAGTTGGACGCCTGGATGTCGGGCACGTTGATCGTCGGCCTGCCGCCGCCGGTGGCACCGGTCGCGATGGTCGCGCCGGAATACGTCCCGCTCGCCGTCGCGTTGCCGCTGATCGTGCCGGACGAACCCGTCTTGGCGAGGTTGCCGTTGGCGTGCACGCTGCCACCGGTACCGGTCACGGTGATGGCGCCGTTCATTTCGAAGTTACCGTTGACGACGATTGCCGCGTCCGACAGCGTCGTCGTGGTGGTGGTCGACACATTCACGGTGTCCACGGTCTCGAGAATGCGCGCGAGCCGCACCGTGGTGCCGTTCGGCCCGTAGCCAATGGCGCGAAGAATCAGGCGGTCGTTGGTGTTGGTGTAGGCGCTGTCGTCCTCGCCCATCTGCGCCACCTGCGCGGAGGTCAGCGCGGTTTCGTAAAGCGTGTCGTCGTCGTCGTCCAGAATCTCGATGTCGTAGGTGTACTGGCCGTCGGCATCGAGCGCGTACGGTCCGGCACCGCCCAGCAGGAACGCAAGACTGCCGTTGTCCGCGTTGACGGCGGCCGCCGGCGTGGCGGCGTCGACGAGTCCGTCCGTGCCGGCCAGGAAATTGGTGTTGGTGTTGGCGATGATTTCAACAATTGCGCGATTGAGGCCCGCCTCCGCAGCCGCGCGCGCGCCGGCGTAATAGATCTCGTTGGTGCCCATCTGCACTTCGATGTTGCCGTTCATGGCAAAACCGGTCGCGAGCCCGGAGAGCACGGCCATCAGCAGCAGAACCACGACCAGGGCGATGCCCCGTTCCGACGACTTGGTGACGACTGTTGGGATCTTCATTAGCGGTCTCTCACTCTGATTTCCGACTGCAGCATCCGGGTGTCGGGGGTCCCGGCGGCCGCATTCACCGTGCGGGTACGGATGGTGATCTGAACCTGGACGTAAAACACATTGGCCTGGACGTTGGTCACGGCGCGGCTCGAGTCGAGGTAGACGAACTCGAGGTTGTCGATGACGTTGTCGGTGCGCGTCGTGGCCGCGGCACCAACGGCTTCATCGAGGAACTCGATGGTGTTGGTATCTTCGTCAAACGAGATCGTCACGTGCTCGTTGGCCTGGTCACAGGCGGGGCTCTCGCCGCCGACCTTACCGTCGGGCGGATTCGAGTCCATCTGCAAGGTGATGTCGTTGTTCACGCCGTCACCGTTCGGGTCGATGATCACGCCGTAGAAGTCGGTGTTGGCGCCGGGGCAGTCGGACTTGGTGACCGAGAACGGATTGTTGCCCGCGCCGCGGAGATACCGGCCGATCCACTCGAGCGCGTAGCGGGCTTCCTGCTCGCCCGCCGAGTCTTCCAGCTGACGGCGGTAGCCGCTCTGGATCTGTGACGTCAGCGCCACCGCCCCACCCAGCACCAGCATCGTCACGACCGAGGCGACGAGCAGCTCCATCAGCGTGAAGCCGCGTTCATCCCGAAGATGTGGAACGGCCATGGCTAGGGATCCCTGATGATGGTGGTGAGCTGGACCTGCGCACTCGTGCGGCGATCGTTCCGCTCGGGAATGACCCGCACCGTGAGCGTGCGGACGTTGGTCTCACCGGCAATCTCGGTGATCTCCCAGCGGCGGTGGAAGCCGTCCGCCGGATCGTCGTTGTAGCTGGCCACGTCCGCCGTCAGGCTGCCACCGATGGCGACGGCGGCGGTTGCGAAGTCGACGGCGACGAGTTCGTCAATCTTCGACTGCACCAGGCGAATCGCTGCGGTCTCGTTGCGGCCCATCATCTGCATGCGCAGGGTGATCGCCATCAACTCGGCCATCGACACCAGCGCGACGGTCAGGATCACCATCGCGAACAGCACTTCGACGAGCGTGAACCCGCGGTCAGAGGAGTCAGAAGACATCGAAGGCAATCTGACCGGTGGCCGACATGTTGAGGGAGCGCGACGAGCCATCGCCATGCGTGACGGTGATCGTCGTCGGGATGCCGCCGGTCGATGTGAAGATGCCGCGTGGATTCACCTCGAGCAGCGGCGGCGGATCGGTGTAGGTGACGTTGCTCGGCATGGCGTACACGCCGCTGTCAAACTCCTGCGTATCATCGCAACGGTCCGCCGCCCCATCAATCGTCGCATCGCCGGTGACGACCAGCACGCGATACTGGCCCACAGCCGGGCAGTCGAAGCGCACGCGGAACGAACGATTGCGGCTGATCGCCTTGAGGCGCGCCTGGCGGATCTGGGAGCCAATCTGCTCCGAAGCCGTCCACACGGAGTTGCGTGCCGTACCGGTCATCAGGGTCGGGATCGCAATCGCGGACAGGATGCCGATCAGGGCCATCACGACCAGCATTTCGATCATCGTGAAGCCGTGGTCAGAGCGCATACCCTCCCTTGAGCAAGAGGTACACCACTGCGATCGTGCAGGTCTAAGCTGTTGATGAGGCACTAGATCGCGCCAATCTGGCTCGTCGAAATTCAGGCTCTCTGTTCATTAACAGGTCACGCGATTACGTTTTTGTAATAAGCTCAAATCCAGGGAGTCCGCTTCAGTCCTCGAGTTTTCGGCTGAAAGGCCGCTGGGCGCCATGGCAGCCCGCATAAGGTTGCCGTCGGCTATCATTCAAAGCTTCTTCATGTTGTCGTCGGCCGCACGTTTCGTTTCCTTCCTTCTGTTCGCCCTCGTTTTCCTATTGGGTACTGCCGAAACGGCCGCGGCCCGCCAACAGGCAGCGCCGGTGGCACCAGAAGTGGTGACCCGCAACGGAGATGGCCACGCAATCCTGCGAACCACGCGCATCGCCACGCCGCTGGTGATCGACGGCAGGCTCGACGACCCCATCTACCGCGATGTCAAACCGGCATCGGACTTCATCCAGCAGGAGCCAATCGAGGGCGCACCTGCGACGGATCGGACCGAGGTGTGGGTTTTCTACGACGACCGCAACATCTACGTCGCCGCGAAAATGCTCGAGACCGACCCGTCGAAACGCGTGACCAGCGACATGCGCCGCGATTCGAACAACCTCTATAACAACGACCACATCGCGGTGCTGTTCGACACGTTCGCCGACGGACGAAACGGATTCGGTTTCTCCGTCAACGCGCAAGGCGGGATCTTCGACTGGCAGGTCACCAACGAACAGCCCAGCAACGAGTGGAACGCCCTGTTTGACGTGCGCACCGCGACTATCGAGGGCGGGTGGACCGCGGAGTTCGCGATCCCGTTTCGCTCGATGCGGTTTCGCGGCGGCGCCACAGAGTGGGGCATCAACTTTCGCCGCATGGTGCGATGGAAAAACGAACTGACGTTCCTGTCGCGGATTCCAAGTTCGTGGGGCCGCCGCGGCGTCTCGAAAGTCTCTTCGGCCGGCCGTTTGATCGGACTCGAAACGCCCGCGCGACTGCGCAGCCTCGACGTCAAGCCGTACGCACTCGGAGCATCCACGACCAACCTTCATGCCACGCCGGCCGTGCGCAATCACGGCGACTTCGAAATCGGCGGCGACGCCAAGTGGGCCATCACGCAGTCGGTGGTCGCCGACCTGACCTACAACACCGACTTCGCCCAAGTGGAAGACGACGAGGCACAGGTCAACCTGACGCGATTCAGCGTGCTCTTTCCGGAAAAGCGTGACTTCTTTCTCGAAGGGCAGGACATCTTCAACTTTGCGGGCGCCGGCGGCGGACGCGGTGGTGGCCGCGGCCCGCAGGCCATTCCCGGCGGCGGCGACAGCGGCGGCGGAAGCAACGTCACCCCGGTGCTGTTCTTCAGCCGGCGGATCGGCCTGCAGAGCGGCCGCGTGGTGCCGATTCTCGGCGGAGGCCGGGTCATTGGACGCGGCAACGGGTTCCAGGTCGGCGCCATTCACATGCGCACCGACGACGATGCGAGCACCGACATTCCGGAGGCCGACTTCTCGGTCCTGCGCGTCAACAAGGACTTTCTCAAGCGCAGTCGTGTTGGGATGATCGCGACGCAGCGATCGCCCGGCGTCGCAACCACCGACAAGACCTTCGCCTACGGCATCGACACCACGCTCAATCCCTTGGAAGAACTGCAGATCAATGCCTACTGGAGCGGGTCGTCAAAACCCGCTGGCGGTAGCGACACGAGCGATCGCAGCAGCTATCGGGCGCAACTGCAGTGGAACGCTGATCGCACCGGCCTGCAATTGGAGCACCTGTCGGTCGGCGATGACTTCAACCCTGAAATCGGCTTCTTGCGGCGCACGGCGTTTCGACGCACCTACGGGCAGGGCCGCTTCAGCCCGCGTCCAACGCAGTGGCAGGCCGTCCGCAAGCTGTTCTTCGAGGCCAGCTACGACTATTTCGAGGATCGCGCCGGCCACCCTGAATCGCGGGAAGCGCAAGGCTCCTATCGAATGGAACTGTCCTCGGGCGACGGGCTGGCGGTGGAATATTCGCGGCTGTTCGAGGGGCTCGAGGCGTCGTTTGACGTGACGACCGGCGTCACCGTGCCGGCGGGGCACTACGATTTCCAGCAGACCAAGCTGCTGTTCACCACCGCGCCGCAGCGGCCGCTGTCGGGCACGCTGGTTCTGACGTATGGCGGCTTCTACGGCGGAACGCTCAAAGAAGCGTCGTGGCGCGGCCGCGTCGAATTTGGATCGCGCTTCTACGCCGAGCCGATTCTCTCGCTGAACTACTTCAAGACGCCGTTCGGCGACGGCGACGCCAACATCATCGCGTCACGCTTGACCTACACCTTGACGCCGCGGATGTTCGCGTCGGCGCTGGTCCAGTATCAGTCGGCCACGTCGTCGGTGGCCACGAACGCCCGCTTCCGCTGGGAATACCAGCCTGGCAGCGAGCTGTTCGTGGTCTACAGCGACGGGAGAACGACGACCGGGCCAGGCTTTCCCGCGCTCGACAACCGCAGCTTCGTCGTCAAGCTCACGAAGCTGTTCCGGTTCTAGCCTTCTGGCCCGTCGTCCCGGTGGCCGGGGCTTACTCCTCTGCCATGAACGGGTACTTGTAGTCGGTCGGCGGCGCGAACGTTTCCTTGACGGTTCGCGCGCTGACCCAGCGAATCAGGTTCATCTTCGAGCCGGCCTTGTCGTTGGTGCCCGATGCACGCGCGCCACCGAACGGCTGCTGGCCAACCACGGCGCCGGTCGGCTTGTCGTTGATGTAGAAGTTGCCGGCCGCATTGCGAAGCGCCGACGACGCTTCGATCACCGCCGCGCGATCCCGGGCGAACACCGCACCGGTCAACGCGTACGGCGAGGTGCGATCAACGAGCTCCAGCGTCTCGCTCCACTTCGCATCGTCATACACATAGACCGAGAGCACCGGTCCGAAGATCTCTTCGCACAGCAGCCGGTAATTCGGATCTGCCGATTCCACCAGCGTCGGCTCGATGAAGTACCCCTCATCGCCCTTGCAGCCGCCACCAGCGATCAGCTTCGCGTTCTTCCTGCCGTCGTCGATATAGCTGGAGATCTTGTCGAACGCCTTCTTGTCGATCACCGCGCCCATGAAGTTGCGGAAGTCGCGCACGTCGCCGACCTTGATGTCCTTCATCATCGCGACCATGCGATCGCGGATGTCGTTCCAACGCGACTTCGGCACATACATGCGGCTTGCCGCCGAGCACTTCTGGCCCTGGAACTCGAACGCGCCACGGACGGCGGCAACCGCAACTTCCTGCGGATCAGCAGAGGCGTGCACGACGATGAAGTCCTTGCCGCCGGTTTCGCCGACCAGGCGCGGATAACCACGGTACTTGCCGAGGTTCTGGCCAACCTTCTGCCACATGCTGTTGAAGACGCCGGTGCTGCCGGTGAAGTGAATGCCGGCCAGATCGGGGTGATCGAGGACGACGTTCGAGATGGTGACCGGATCACCAGGAATAAAGTTGATCACGCCCGGCGGCAGGCCGGCAGTCTCGAGCAACCGCATCACGTAGTACGAACTGAGCATCGACGTGGCCGCGGGCTTCCACAGCACCGCATTGCCCATCAACGCCGGAGCGCCGGCGAGGTTGCCGCCGATGGCGGTGAAGTTGAACGGCGAGATCGCGTAGATGAAGCCTTCGAGCGGCCGGTACTCCATCTGGTTCCACGTCGTGTGCGTGCTGTCCGGCTGTTCCGACAGCAGTTCCTGCGCAAACGCGACGTTGAATCGCCAGAAGTCGACCAGCTCGGAGGCCGCGTCGATCTCCGCCTGGAACGCCGTCTTCGACTGGCCAAGCATCGTCGCCGCAACGACGGTGGACCGCCAGGTCGTCGTCAAAAGCTCAGCGGCACGCAGAAACACTGCGGCGCGATCATCGAACGACCAGCTCGACCACTCCTTGCGGGCCTTGATCGCCACTTCGGCGGCCTGCCGGACATGTTCATCCGTGGCCTTGTGGAACGAGCCAAGCACGTGCCCGTGCTTGTGGGGCATCACGACCTTTTCGGTCGCGCCGGTGCGGATCTCTTTGCCGCCAATGATGATCGGGATGTCGACCGTCTCGCCGGCCATCTGGGTGAGGCGGGCTTTCAGCTCGGCACGGGCAGGCGTGCCGGGAGCGTACGACAGGTTCGGATCGTTCTCGGGCCGCGGCACCCGGCGGCGGCCGGCAAATACGTCAGGCATATGAATGTCCTTGTGAAAGATGACGACCTTCAATTGTAGTCCGGAGCTTCTTGGCTTCTAGAGTCAGCTTTGCCGAGCCAATCCTGCGCCTCGATCCCTGAACCCTGTAGAATTCCGCCCGTGCGCCGCCGGTTTGTCCTGCCAGTTGCCCTGCTCGCCCTCGGGCTGAGCGCGAGCGCGGCTGCCCAGCCGGCCGACTCGCGAAGGCTCGTCTACGGCGGCGACCATGAATTCCCCCCGTACGAATACCTCCACGAACAAGGCCGGCCCGACGGCTTCAACATCCACCTGATTCGCGCGTTGGCGCGCGAGGCGGGCATGACGATCGAGATCCGCCTGGGCCAGCGCGAAGAGCGCATGCGGGAGTTCGACGCCGGCAATACCGAAGTGATGTTCCTGTCGTACACCGAGGAGCGCGCGGCCAAGTACCAGTTGCTCGACCAGACGTGGACGCTGGCACAAGTCGTCATGATGCGGCCGGGCCTGCCGCGCTACCCGACCGGTCTCGACGACATGTGGGGCGTGCGGATCGCGGTCGACCAGAACTCGATCAATCACCAGTTGCTGGCCGGGCTGCCCGAATCCCGTCGTCCGATCCTGACCGTCGTCACCACGCGCGAGGAAGAGATCCGCGCATTTGAGCGCGGCGAAGTCGACGGAGCGGCCGGCAATCACTTGACGATGCGGTTCCTGATGGGCGCCTTGGCGGATTCCGCGGTCGAAGTGCCCTTGAACTCGCGGCCGTACCACCTTGCCGTGCTGAAGGGTCGCGATCACGTGGTGGCGCCGCTGCGCGTGGCACTCGATCGACTCAAGAACAGCGGCGAGTTCGACCGCCTGGTCGAGCAGCACCTGGCACGCCCGGTTCGGGCGTCGTGGCTCGAGCGGTACGCAACGGTCCTGTCCGTCGGGGGCGCCTTGGTCGTGTCGCTGTTCGTAGGCGGCACCGCATGGAATCGCTCGCTGCACAAGCAGGTACAGGCACGCACCAAGGCGGTCGAACGCACCGAGCGCCGCTACCGTGACCTCGTCGATAACGCGAGCGACATGATCTACCGGACCGATCCATACGGGCGGTTCACGTTCGTCAACCCGGTGGCCACCCGCATCCTCGGATTCGACGAGGGCGAGTTGTTGTCGATGAAGTACTTCGAGCTGATGCGCCCGGATTGGGTGCCGCGCGCGATGAGCTTCTACGAGAAGGCTACGAAGACACGCGATCCACCTACCTGGAGTTTCCGATCCGCCGGAAAGACGGCCAGGAGATCTGGGTTGGCCAGCACGTGCGGCCGATCCTGACCAGTGGCCAGCTCGAAGGTTTTCAGGGCCTGGCGCGCGACATCACCGATCGCGTCAACGCGCAGGCGGAACTGCGCGCCGAGCGCGATTTCGTGTCGGCCATTCTCGACACCGCGCCGAGCCTGATCATGGTGCTCGACGCGCGCGGCCACATCGTGCGCTTCAATCGCGCGTGCGAAGATCTGTCCGGCGTGTCGATGAGCGAGGTCGCGGGCAAGCCGTTCTGGGACGTGCCGTTCCTTCTCGACGCCGATCGCGCCGAGGTCCGCGACGGCATTCCGCGGCTGGCAGAGTCGACCGCACCGATCCGGCTCGATCGCACGTGGCTCGGCAGGAAGGGCGCCCGCCACACGATCGAGTGGACGATCATGGCGCTGCGCGGCCAGAGCGGCGACACCACCTACCTGATCGGCCTGGGTGTCGACGTCACGATGACGAGACAACTCGAGCAACTCAAGTCCCAGTTCATCTCGATGGTCAGCCACGAATTGCGAACGCCGCTGACCTCGATCCGCGCGTCGAAGCAATTGCTGGTTGCCGAAGACATGACCGGCAACGAAGACGCCGATCAATTGGTGCGCGTCGCGCTCTCCAACTCCGATCGCCTGATCCGCATCGTCAACGACATCCTCGACATGTCGAAGATCGAAGCCGGCGAGATGATGGTGTCGCCGAAGCGATCGAATCTCGATCAGGTCGTTGGCGATTCGGTGAAGTCGGTCGAGGCGTTCGCGCGTGATGCCGGCGTGTCGATCAGCTACACGAGCAGCGGCGTGCAGGACGTGATGGCCGACCCCGATCGCACGATCCAGGTGCTGGTCAACTTGCTGTCAAACGCAGTGAAGCACGCGCCGAGCGGATCGACCGTGGAGGTCACGTCAGCTCGCGAGGGACTGATGGCGGCGGTCGCGGTTCGCGATCACGGCCCCGGGATCCCGTCCCACAAGGTTGATTTCATCTTCGAGCCATTCACGCAGCTCGATGGCAGCGACACGCGACGCATAGCCGGCACAGGTCTCGGCTTGACGATCGCGAAAGCGCTGGCGGAGAAACAGGGCGGCGGGATTCGCGTCGCGTCGCGCGAGGGTCAGGGCGCGACGTTTACCCTGACGGTGCCACTGGTCTGAAGAAAGTAGCCGGTAGCCAGTGGCCGGTGGCCAGAAGAACCTTTCGCGGAATCGCCGATTGCCGTTCTGGCTACCGGCTACTGGCTACTGCTTAGTGAAACACCTTGATCGACCGCCACTTGCCTTGGCGGAAACGGGCGACCGACAGGACGCAGCGGGTGAAGTGACCCAGGACGATCGCCAGCCAGATGTCGCCCGGCACCAGCTGGCGGCTCGCCTGGATCATGGTACACATCCCGATCGGCACGGCAATCTGCGACAGCAGCGTGATCACCAGCGGACTGCGCGTGTCGCCGGTGCCCTGCAGGCCGCCGGTGTACGTCAGCGCCAGCGTGATGAAAAAGCCTGACAGGGCGAGGTACTGCAGCAGTTGCTCGCCAATCGTGGCGACCGCCGCCTCGGTCGCGCCAAACGCGCCGAGCAAGGCTTCCGGGAACACCACGAACATCAGGCCCACGCCCGCAGCCACCGACAGCCCGATGCGTGATGCGGTGTGGACACCCTGGACGGCGCGATCGGGCTGGCCGGCGCCGAGATTCTGCCCGGCAATCGTCGCCGCCGCGCCCATCAGGCCCACCGACGTCCAGGTGATCAGCGAGAACAATTCCGTATAGCCGATTGCGAAGGCGGCTTGCGCGGCGGCGCTCTGGTTTAATGAGCCGATGAAGCGCAGCATCAACACACCGGCGATGTTCATCGCGATGCCCTGCACGCCGGTCGGCAGGCCGAATCGAAACAGCGAACGAATGATCGTCCAGTCCGGCTTCCACTCCATGTGCGTCGTGAAGTGGATGACGAGGCGGCCCTTGAACAATTGATAGAGCGCGTATGCGCTGACCGTGCTCGACGCGATCACGGTGCCAAGCGCGGAGCCGGCGGTCCCCATTGCCGGGATCGGGCCAAGACCCGGAATCAGGATCAGGTTCAGCACCACGTTCATCACCGTCATGGTGACGCCCAGGCGCAGCGGCGTCTTCGCGTCGCCGGCAGCGCGCAGCGCCGACGTCAACATGAAGAACAGCAGCATGCCGATACTGAACGAGAAGTTGATGCGCAGAAACGGCATTGCCAGCTCGCGCACCTCAGGCGACGCATTGACGAGCGAGAGCAGGGACGGCGACAGGAAGTAGCCGATCGGCGCCATCACCGCGTACATCGCAACTGCCGTGAGGAACGCCTGCTGAACGGTCTTGTTGACCTTGTCGTCGTCACCGGCGCCGACGTAGCGTGCCACCAGCACGGCCTGGCCGCTGAACAGCGAGGCCATGAAGACGATCACAACGAGGAAGATTTGCCAGCTGACGCCGATGGCGGCGTTACCCGTGTAGCCGATCAAGTGACCGACGAGGATGTGATCGACCACGCCCTGCAGACCCGCGATGACGTTCTGCAGCATGGTCGGCCACGCCAGCTTCCAGACGGCGGGACCGATGGGGCCTTCGACAAGCGAACGATCGAACCGGGACTTCTTCTTTTCCGAGCCCTGATCAGACAAACGGCCTAGATTGTACCGCTAAACATCCAGCTCAACGGCATCCTCAGCGCGGTCCATGATGAACCGGAATCGGGCCGACGCATCCTTGCCCATCAGCTCGTTGATCACACGATCCGTCACCAGTTGGTCGGCGATCTCGACCTTCAGCAGGCGCCGCGTGCGCGGATTCAGGGTGGTCTCCCACAGCACCTTCGGCATCATCTCGCCGAGACCTTTGAAGCGCGTGATCTCGGGGTGGGCACGACCGGCTTTCTTGACGATCTGCTCCTTCTGCGACTCGTCGAGCGCCCAGTGCGTTTCCTTGCCGATGTCGATGCGATAGAGCGGCGGTTGCGCCAGGTAGACCCGGCCGGCGGTGATCAACTGCGGCAGGTGCCGGAAGATGAAGGTCAGCAGCAGCGTGGCGATGTGATGGCCGTCGGAATCCGCATCGGCGAGGATGATCACCTTGCCGTAGCGCATCCGCGACAGCTCAAAGCTCTTGCCGACGCCGCAGCCAAGCGCGGTCACGAGATCAGCGAGCTCCTTGTTCTCGAGCACTTTCGCCGTCGAGACACCTTCGGTATTCAGCACCTTGCCGCGCAGCGGCAGGATTGCCTGTCTTGCGCGATCGCGGCCCTGCTTCGCTGATCCGCCTGCCGAGTCGCCTTCGACGACGAACAGCTCGCTGGTGATCGAACCGGGGCTGGTGCAATCTGCAAGCTTGCCAGGCAGATTGACGCGACCGGCAGTCGGCCCCTTGCGCACCACCTCGGCCTGCGCCGCGCGGCTCGCTTCACGTGCCCGCGCCGACAGGATGATGCGAGCGACGATCGCTTCGGCGATCGATTGGTTGTTGTTCAGCCAGTGCTCGAGTCCCGGGCGCACCAGGCCGTCGACCGCCGACATCACTTCCGGATTGTTCAGACGATCCTTCGTCTGGCCCTGGAACTGCGGCTCGGCGACAAAGACCGAGAGAATGCCGGTCATGCCTTCGCGAATGTCCTCGGCGGTGAGCGTGACGCCCTTCGGCGACAGGTTGTGCGTCTCGATGTAGTTGCGCACCGCCTTGCCGAGACCGGCGCGAAGGCCGTTCTCGTGCGTACCGCCGGAGCCCGTCGGAATGCCGTTGACGTAGCTGCGGAGGTTCTCTTCGGTGGACTCGGTCCACTGCACGACGAACTCGAGTTTCACGCCGCCGTCTTTCTCCAGCGTGAACGGCGCTTCGTGCACCGGCTTGGCGTTCTTCTCGCCAACAATCTTTTTCAGGTAGTCGACCAGGCCTTCCTCGTGCTGGAAGACGTCTTTCTGGCCGGTCGTTTCATCCTCGAACGAGACCCTGACGCCGCGGTGCAGATAGCTCGCGATCTCCAGGCGTTCGCGGATCATCTGCGCGTCGAACTCGACCTTCGGGAAGATCTGCGGATCGGGCTTGAAGAACACCGTCGTGCCGGTGCCGCGCGCGGCGCCGACCTTCTTGAGGTTGCCGGTCGGCTTGCCCTGCTTGAAGGTCATCTCGTACTGATGACCGTCGCGCTTGATCGTGGCCACGAGTTCGCGCGACAGCGCGTTGACGACGCTGGCGCCCACGCCGTGCAGACCGCCGGCCGTCTTGTAGTTGCCGGCTTCGAACTTGCCGCCGGCGTGGAGCACCGTGAAGATCACCTCGACGGCGCTCTTCTTGGTCTTCGGGTGAACATCGACCGGCATGCCGCGGCCGTCGTCTTCGATCGTGATCGAGGCGCCGTCCTTGTGCAGCGTCACGCGAATGTTCTTCGCGTGACCATTCATCGCCTCGTCGATGGAGTTGTCGAGGATTTCCCAGACAAGATGGTGCAGGCCGGCGGTGCCCACGCCGCCGATGTACATGCCGGGGCGTTTCCTGACCGGCTCGAGGCCTTCAAGAACGGTAATGTCTTTGGCGGTGTAATTTGATGCCACTGCGCGAAAAAGTATAAACGGTTACGCCGTCTTCTTCTTTCGCGCAGGCGCCTTTTTCTTCTCCCCACCCGCGGTCTTCCGTGCCTTCGCGGCCCGCTTGGCCTTGGGAGCCGTCTTCTCGGGTTCGTCGGCAACCGGCGTGACCTCGGCTTCGACGACGGGTTCGGCGATCACTTCAGGCACGGCGTCGACCACCACCGGTGCTGCCTCGGCGGCGGCCTCGGGCACTTCTCGAATCGCCGTGCCCCAGCCGTGCGGCACCGACGCGCGAGGCGATCCGCCCGCGAATACCCGCAGTGCGCCCTGCCGGTCGCGTTCGAGCCGCAGCAGGCCGTCTTTTTGACACGCGCGCATCAGGTCAGCAATCGAGCCGTACTTTCGCTCGTCGAAGTCCGGCTGCGCGTTTCGCAGGAACTGCTTGAACTGTCTCGGATACATCGGCCAGCGCGGTGGTGTCTTCGCATCGGCCAACACCCGACGCACCAGTGCCACGCCGTCACCAAGCGACGCGTCGGCGTTGATTTCGGGCGTCATTGAGTCGGGCTGCTCGAGCAGCTCAGTGAGACTCTCCTGTTCAGCAGCCGCGGCGGGTGTCGGGGCCGCGAGCGCCGCCTCGGGCGAACCCGATTCAGGCAATTCAACCAGCGTGCTGCGACCCTGGTGCTTGAGCGACACCAGGTTGTGCTTCGCAAGCTTGTCGGCAAACTCGCGGAACGAGCTGACGCCGTAGTCGCGCTCGGAGAACGACGAGTCCAACTGCAGCAGCGTGCTCTTCAGCAATCCAAGCTGTGGCGTCACTTCTCGCTCGGTGAGCACCTTGAGCGCGCGCGTGACCAGCGCCACCGAGTTTTCGATCGGCTGCCTGCTGGTCTGCTGGCCCGCCGGGCGGTTGGCCTGCTTCTGCTGCCGGCCGCCCCTCTCATCTCTTGACTGGGTGGGCACGACGTTCTCGTAAGCGATGAACTCGGTGCAGTTCTTCTGCATCACCTGGCTGGTGAAGGCACGGCCGCCGACGACGAACACTTTGCGGTCGTACTGCTTGAGTTTCTCGACCAGGGTAATGAAATCGCTGTCGCCGCCAACAATTACAAAGGCATTGATGTGCGAGTGGGTAAACGCCATCTCGAGGGCGTCGAGGGCGAGGTTGATGTCCGCACCGTTCTTGTCGCCGCCGGGCGTCGTCACGCGCTGCACCATGCGCACCGCATGCTGCGCCATGGTGCGGCCATGATCGCCGGAGCGCTTCCAGTCACCGTAAGCGACCTTGGTGATCACCTCACCGCGCTCCTTGATCGCTTCGAGGACCGCGCCGATGTCGAACTGCAAGTTGAGGGTGGTCTTGACGCCAATTTCGATGTTGTCGAAATCGACAAAAACGGCGATTTTCAATCTCTGATCTGACATTCTTCTATGAGTCGTTTTCTGGTGTCGGCTTGTGCCAACTCGTGTATTGCTGAGGCCGGGAAACCGCGGGGATTCCGAAACGTCTAAACAAGTATATGGCTACGACACGTTCACAGACCATGCGGTTTTTGACCGGATTTGCGGCGATTGGCCTTTTCGGCCTGTTTGCCTCATCCGTGGCCGCCCAGAAGCCCGAAGTGCAGCGGCTCTTCCAGTCCGGCTCGTACGAGCAGGCCGCAGACGCCGCGCGCGGCGGTGATGCCGCCTCGACCTACATTGCGGCGCAGTCGCTGATCAAGCTCGAACGCGCCGATCAGGCAGCCGCCGAGTTCGCCCGGCTGCGCGAGACCGATCAACCGGCGTGGCGCCTGGTCGCCGAGTCCGGCGAAGCGTTGATCGGCAACGACACCGGCCGCGCCGTCGACCTCGCTCGCAAAGCGGTCGACGCCGACGAAGGCAATCCGTTCGCGCACTATCAGCTTGGCTTGTCGGCGGCAAAGGCCACCGACTGGGGAACGGCGGTCGCCGGCTTTACCAGGGCCGTGCAGCTGAAGCCTGACTTCGCTTACGCGCACTACTACGCCGCGCTTGCCTACCAGCGCCAGCGCCAGCTGCCCAAGACCGCCGAACACTTCGACGCGTTCTTGCGACTTGCACCGGACGCGCCGGAACGTTCGGCCGTGATCGCGATTCTGCGGACGATTAAGTAGCTACTTAGAAGATGTGGCCGAGGCCGAAGTAGAACTTCGGCTTTCGGCTCGCGGTTCCCAACGCGCTGGCCGGAAAACCGAGGTCACCGCGAATCAGGCCGACCGGCGTATCGAAGCGCAAGCCGACGCCGTACCCAACCTTCAACCCCGATAGTTTCTCGCCGCGCTGAAAGATATTGCCGGCGTCGATGAAGGCCACGGCGTTGGCCCAGCGATAGAGCGGGAAGCGCAGTTCTTGATTCAGGATGATCAGCCGGTTGCCAACTCCAGGCAGCCCCGCGGCATCGCGCCCGGCGAGACTTTCCTCACTATAGCCACGCACGCTCGTCGCGCCGCCGGCGCGGAAGCGATCGGTGAAGGACAGCTTATCCAGACCAAACGCGAGACCCACCTGCGCGCGCGTCGCCGACACCACCCGCTTCAACGGCACGAACGCAAACTGCTGCATCAGCAACTTGCGGTTGCGGACGTCGGATCCAAGGAATAGCGCGGCCTCGTCGAACGACACGGCACTGAAGAAGCCCTTGCGAGAGTTGATCGGATCATCGCGGCCGTCGAACACCACGGCGGTGCTCAACTTCGCGAGGTTCGCCACGGCGTCGAGCGGGAACGGATCGAGACCCGGGTCCGGATCGAAGGTGTGGTTCCGTTCAAAGCGATAGCCGTAGACGATCTGGAAACCCTTCGGCTTCCAGCGTTGATCGACGCTAATGCCCTGCCGATCCGACACCGCAACCACGGCGCTACCGGAATCATCGCGGAGGCGGTCACGGGAAAAGAAGCCATAGAGCGCTGATCGCGCCGCCCAGCCAAACAGCCGCGACGTGGCGAGGAACACCGTGGCATCACGCTGGTCGCGGGTATACATGCCGAACACGCCACCGGTCAGTGCGCGACCCAGCAGGTTGGGGTTGCGAATTTCGCTGACGACACCGGCATTGTGCGTGTTGGTGAAATCACCTAGCTCCTCCCGCCGATCGCCTTCGAACTGGAAGCCATAGCGCAGCGACCACGACGGAAATTCCTCGACGGTAATGACGGCCTTGACCTGCTGCACGCCGTCAACAACCTCGCCCTGCGGCGTCGGCTGGATGTCGACCACGCGAAACACGTTGGTGTCGTAGAGCCGCTTCCTCCCAAGCGCCCACTCGTCGAGGTTGACCGGCTTGCCCAGCTCGAACTTCAACGCTTCGGTGAGCACTTCGTGTTTCGTGACCTCGTTGCCCGAGATCTGCACGCCTGCCAGCACCTGCTGTGGGCCCTCCGTCACCACGAACGCCAGCGAGATGGTGTCGTCGGCCGCAACCGCAGGCTCCACTTCAAGCTCCGCGGCGTTGAAGCCCGCCGCGCTGTAGAAGTCTTCAACCCGCCGCCGTGCATCGTTCACGGCACCGGCCAGAAACGGCTGCGGTGGCGACAACTTCGCGGCCTTCTGCACGTCGGCCTGCCTCGCTTCGCCAACGCCTGCCCACGTGACGTTGGTGATGTGGGCCTGCGGGCCCTCCTTGATCTCGATCAGCAGCACGCCGACGGTGCCGTCAATCGTCAGCGGGCGTCCGGTCACCTCGGCCTTCAGGAATCCGTCTTCGTTGTAGGCCTGCCGCAGCGCCCGCTCGATAACCGATCGATCCAGCCACGCCTCTACTTGGAGACCGGCTTGCGCGATGACCGCATCGAGCTGCTCGCGGTTGAGCGCCAGGTTCCCGGCATAGCGGATCTCGCGGCCGGTTACAGGCGCACCGGGCGTGACGTCAATGCGCAGGCGCTTGGTATCGGCGGCTGGATGATCGATTCGTCCGACCACGATGCTGCCCAGATCGCCGCTGGTGACAAGGTACCGGCGCACCCGATGCGTCAGGTCGTCGATCAGGAACTGATCAAACACGTTCTTGTGCCACTCGCCTTCGAGTTCCTCGATCAAGTGCGTCGGTGCAACGAACCCGTCAAACTGCAGCAGCGTCCTGGGCCCGCGGCTGACGATGAACTCGAGCGTCACCGTGCGCGCGTCATCGGATTCGGTGCGCCGGGTTCGCACTCGGGCTTCGAGAAAGCCCTGGGCGTGGAAGGTGTTGCGGATGCGGTCGACGTCCTTCTGCAATTCGAGGAAGTCAAAGGCATCGCCGGTGTCGAGCTTGATCTGTTCGCGCACCAAGGTGGTGAGCGCCGCATCGACACCGCTGACCGTGATGGCCGAAATGGTCGGCCGCGCGCGCCGTTCCGACGGTGGCTTCGACGTGCCATTGCCAAACGTGATCTGGTGGCGGATGCCGACGCTGACGGTGCCGCTGTCGCGCGATAGCGCGCGCAACTCCACGTTGCGGCGCGGGAAGTAGCTGACGATGAACGTCGCTTTGCCGTTTTCGCGCAGGTTCTGCGACACCGTGAACTCCACCTGATCGCTCAGCCGCTTGCCGACCGTCAGGCGCGTCGTCGGGTCCGTCCGGTCGTTGCCGATCAGCGACGGATCGTCATCAAAATCGCCGTCGGTGAAATCGCCGCGCTCCACGCGGAACGCATCGAGACCGATCGCGCGGCCCGTCACGCCGAGCAGGTCGGCCGACAGCAAGGTCAGGGCGGTCTCGGTGTTGGTCGATCCGACCAGCCGGCCGGCGATCTCGCCGGACGTCATGCCGCCGTTCTCGGATGTCAGATCAACCGTCGGTCGTTCGAGCGTGCCGGTCAGCGTCAAAGTGGCGGTTCCATCGCCGCCGCCGAGGTTCGTGTCCGCGGCAATGTTGAACTCGGGATGAATGTGGCGGCGATCGGTGAACGAGATGTCGCCGCGCGTGATACGGAAGGTGCGGCCCGCCAGGAAGATTTCGCCGCCTTCCTGGAGCGTCACGCGACCGTCCATTCCGGGGTGCGACGCGGTCCCAATCACCCGAACGCCGACGTCGGCGGCCAGCCGGCCGTAGTTGTTGTCGACGACAATGTCGTCCGTGGTGGTGACCGCGAGGTTCAGCTGCAGGCGATCGAGTACCGGGCTTGCCGCGGCGGGAGCGGCCACAACCGGTAACGCCGCCTGGCGCGCCAACGCTGCCAGCGTGATGGTTTCTGTGTAGGCGCCCTGGGCGATGCGAATGCCGCCGGTCAAGCTGGGGCTGCGCGCATCCGGGCGGAAGGTCACCAGCGCATCGAGTTCGCTCCTCAACCCCTTCGGCAATTCGATTGCCACCCCCTGGGCCTGGATATTGAGCGCGCCGCCACTCAGCGTCATGCCCTCGACCGACAAAGCGCCGTCGAGCGCCAAGGCGCCGCCGTTGGCGAGACCACGCAGGCTGTTGAACTCGATCGATGTCCCCTTGAGGTCGATGACGCCAGTGAGATCGGACAGCACCAGCCGAGGATCTGCCACTGCCACTTCCGCGCCATCCAGCGCAACGCGGCCGTCGAGCAACGGCTTGGCCACAGTACCCGCAATGCGGGTATCGACATCGGCCGCGCCGTCGAACGCGAGGGTGCTCGTCAACGCCGACAGCACGCGCAAGTCGATGAGACCCTTCACGTTGAGGCCCAGTGGCGGATCGTCTGCCGACAGCCCGACAGCGCCGGTGATCGCCAGCGGGTTCTGCGCCACCATCCACGACACATCGGCCATCGTCAGCCGGCCCTTCGACAGCTCGACGCGAGACGGCCGTTGCTGTTCTACCGGGATCCCTGAAAAGGTGAATCGCGCCGTGTCGAGCACCATCGCACCGTCAACGGCTTCGAGCGACACGTCGGGAAGGCGCGCGCTGCCTTTTGCGGCGAAACTTCCGACCACACCGCTACTCGCCACGCTCCCGGTAATGCGCTCCACCGTGAGCTGCTCACCATTCAACGCCGCGTTCACGGTCAGCTCCTGAACCGCCGCAGGCGCACCAACCCACCCGAAGGTGCCGTTCTTGATCGAAAGCGTCCCCGAGGTGCCGAGGCGGCTGCCGTTGCTGGTCAGGTCAAATTGCATCGCGCCGGCGCCGTCGAACGAGACCGGCACACCGAACGCCTTGCCGAGACGAATCACATCCTGGAAGTCACCCGCAAATTGCGCGCGGAAGTTGCCGTCGAGTTTCGTGTTCCACTCGCCCGCTGCCGACAGCCGGCCTGATCCAACGCGTACGGCCAGGTCCTTCAGAACGAGGTCGTCACCGCGCAACGTGGCATTGAGCGGCGACAGCAGCGAGACCGCAATGCCACCAACGCCGGCATCGAGTTCTGCGATGTTGATCGAGGCAACCTGGTCGCGATCGTCGGCGAGGCGCCCTGACGCCGTGACGGTGCCGTTGGCAAATCCAAGAACCTCCGTCTCGATCGCGCCCATGAACGGCGACAGGCGCGTCAGCTCGAAGCGATCGAGTTGCGCGGAGAGGCGATAGTCGTACGGGGTTGCGGTCGCAATGTCGGCGTTTATGAGGGCGCCGATCATCGGCAGGCGCGCGACGACTTTGGCCTGGTCGCCGAGCAGATCTGCGGTGGCTGATCCTGAGCCGATGAAGGTCCCTGCCTCGCCGCCGGTCAACGCGAAGTCGAGGCTCGCCTTTCCTCTCGGCTGCGCGCTCGTTCCTTCGCCCTCGAACTGGATGGAGAAGATCGCCTGCGTGTCATCGGGCTCGAGCACGGTGCCGGTCCACGTGAGGCGGTCGCCCTTGAACGACGCGCGATACGCACCGGTTTCAGACACATATCGCGCACGCCCTGACAGGTACCCGGCCCCCTGGAATGCCTCGAGCGAGGAGACGACGATCGCATCAACCGTGACGAGTGCCTTCGCCGTGGCGCGATCGATTGCCTGGCCCGACACTTCGAGCTTCGTGCCGTTGATCGTGCTGTCGAGAAGATACTCGTCGAACGTGCCGCCCAGCGTCGCATCAGCGGTGAGCTGGCCGGAGACGCGCCAGGCCTCTGGAATCTCGTGCTGCAAGTCGAGGGCGTTGGGCGCCTCGACGTGAAACCTTCCATCCCACTTTTCACTGGTGATATCGGCGACCGCTCCGCCGGTGATCACCGCCGAACCGCGGCGGACATCAACCTTGGATATGGTCGCGGTCTTCATGTCGCCAACGACGGTGGCGGACGCCTTCACGCGGCCAAGCAACAACACGTCGAGCGCATCGCTAGTCAGCGATGTCTGGTATTCAGGGAATTCGTACGACCCTCCCAGCACCAGCGGCGCGTCGACCGGTCCGTGCGTTTCGTACATCACGTCGGCGATCGAAAACCCGAGCGTCGCCGCGCTTCGCGCCGCGGCGGCCACGTCGCTGACTTTCGCGACCGCCGGGCCGGTCATGGTGCTGAGCATGGCGTCGTCGTGATTGATGCGTCCCGACATGACGCCCTCGAAATCGAAGCCCGGGAAACTGTGACGGTGCTCGTAGCGGTAGTCGTCGCCGGTGATCGTGGCAGAGGTGGTGCCGGTCGCCGCCACCGCGCCTGGTCGCGCGTAACCACGAGCGCGGTTGTTGATCACGTAGCGCCGCGGCTCGCTGAATTCAAACCGTCCGTCGCCGTCAAACCTGGCGCCAATCGCCTGCGGATTCACGTCGGCCAATCGCAGTGCGGCCTGCGAATCGACGCCGCTCCATGCGGCTTCGGCGGTGCTGATCGCCGTCTTGCCCCACGGCACGTTGAACTTCGTCCGGATTGATCCTCCCGACCGCGGAGTCAGCACGAAGTCGTGTCCGGAAAACGCGTCAAACGTCACGCGCACCGGCCCCGCGGCGGCGAGGTCACGCTCCTGGCCGACGGCGAGCGTGTTGCTGCGCACGTCGAGATCGACGACGAAGTTGCGCGCCGGTCCCGAGAGGGTGCCCTCGACGGTCGCCGTACCGGTGACCGGCACGGGGGGCGGTGGGACCCACCGCACCGCCTCGGCGAGATTCACGACCCCCTTGATGGTGAGATCGAGCGACGGCGCGTCGAGCACGCGCGAGATCGGGCCGCTCAGCACCGCGTCGAGCTCTGGCGCCGACAAGCGCGCTTCTTTGAGCATCACGTTCGAGCCGTCGAACGTCATCGCCGTCTCGAACGGCGCCATGGTCATGGTGCGCTGCTTCAGGCGGACCTGAAGGCCGCCGCGCACCCCGAAGTTGCCCGACGCGCCGAGCGCGGTGTTGAGCAACGCGGATTCGATCCGGGGCACTGTCACGCCCCAATCGCGAAACACGTCTTCGTACTGCACGTCGAGGCCGTTCAGCGTGAGCGAGCGGATCGTCAGTTCGCGGGCCCGCTCAGGCGTCGGCGCGTTCGACGACGGCGGCAGGTTCACGATGTTGTTGGCATCGCGGTAGATGTCGACGATGCCCTGGTCGATGGTCAGGTGGTCGATCGCAAAGCGGCGCCGGTAGACGCTCCAGGGGAGTTGGACGTCAATGCGGGCGGCCACCAGAAACGGGCGGCTGGCAAACCCTTTCGCCGCGAGGCGCACGTCGGTGACCGTAATGCGGCGCGTCAGCGCGTTGTACGACAGGTGACCCGCCGCGAGTTCGAGGTCGTATCGGGTCAGGAAACCGGTGGCCCAGGCCAGCGCGCGGCCGCGCGCCCAGGGGGTGTGAAGGGCCAGAACCGCGGCCAGCATCAGTCCCGCGGTCCCCGCCGCGAGGATGACCAGCCGTTTCCGCATCACGCCCACCACTCGATTCTAGGCCGCGTTCGGCCCGTACAGCGCTGAGGTTGGCCCCCCATCTGCGGCGCACTTGGGGTACCATTTCGACCCGTGGAGGATCAGTTGATGCGTATGAAGTCATGGCTCAAAGTCGCGGCGACCGCGGCATTGAGTCTGGTGACGAGCAGCGCGATGGCACAGGCACCAGCCGTGGAATTGAAGGTTGGTGACATGGCCCCAGCGTTCTCGGCGCCGGGATCGGACGGCAAGACACACACGCTGGCGGAGTCACGCGGCAAGCAGGCAGTGGTGCTGGCGTGGTTCCCGAAAGCGTTTACCGGTGGTTGAACGGCCGAATGCAAGTCGCTCCGTGAGAGCGGCGATCTGATTCGGCAGTACAACGTCGCGTACTACATGATCAGTACCGACACCATCGAGGACAACACCAAGTTCGCGCAGATGCACGAAGCGGACTATCCCATCCTCAGCGACATCACGAAGGAAATCGGCACCAAGTACGGCGTGCTCGGACCGACGGGAATGGCGCGGAGATGGACGTTCTATATCGGGCCTGACGGCAAGATCCTCCACATCGACAATGCCGTGAAGCCGGCATCGTCGGGACCCGATATGGTGGCGAAGCTTGGTGAATTGAAGATCGCGAAACGCGCAAAGTAGTTCGCGCGCTGGAGCTAAGAGGGCCGGTAGGCAGAAATCCCTACTGGCCCTTTTTCTTTTTGATGTTCTTCACCGACAGCGCGATCAATTTCTCCAGTGTCGGCGTGCTCACGTCATCCAGGCTCTTGATGTAGAGACAGCTTCCGCCCTTTTTGTGCGCACCGAGCTTCGCCAGCAGCGCCTTGTCGTAGCCGCCCATCAGGTAGAGCGTCACCGCCGCCTTGCGCGGTGAAAAGCCGATCACGAACCAGTCCACCGACTTGCCAGTCGATCCGGTGTACGAGTGATCGCCAAAGCCCACGATCGCCGGGCCCCACATCACCGCCTTGGCCTTCGTGACCTTGGTCATCATCGCGGCGACCGCTTTGCAATCTTTCCGGCGCCCTTCGTCCTCGACTGCATTGAGGAACTTCGACACGCTCGCCTTCGTTGCCTGAGTCTTGAGTTCCGCCATGGCGTGATTCTAATTCGCGCCGTAGCCGCGGAACATGAAATACGCCGCCCCGCACATGCAGAGACCGGCCCACAGGTAATCCAGCTTCAGCGGCTCACGCAGATAGAACAGCGAGAACGGCACGAACACCGACAGCGTGATCACTTCCTGGATGATCTTCAACTGCGGCACGCTCATCACCGTGTTGCCGATACGATTCGCCGGCACCTGCAGCAGGTATTCGAACAACGCCACTCCCCAACTGACCAGCGCCGCGACCAGCCACGGCTTGGTGCTGAGCTCCTTCAGGTGGGCGTACCACGCGAAGGTCATGAAGACGTTGGAGAGGACGAGAAGAACGACGGTCTGGGCGACGACTGGCAAGAGAGACTCCGGGGCGTAAGAGGCTTTGGGACCTAGTGCTTCGCGGCGCGCTGTTGCCGCAACACTTCATAAAGTGCAATGCCAACGCTCGTCGAGAGGTTCAATGACCTGACGAGCGGCGATGCGATCGGCATGTTCAGGAAGCGGTCCTGGTACTTCTCGTGGATCTCTGGTGCGAGACCACCGGTTTCCCGACCGAATACCAGCACGACGTCGGCAGGATCGCCTAGCGGCGCGTCCCACAGATGCGTCCGCGCTTTCGTCGAAAAAAAATACGGCTCACCAAGCGACGGCATGGCGGTCTCGAACGACGGCCAATCCGGCCACACTTTCAGGTCGACGTGCTCCCAGTAATCCAGGCCCGCGCGCTTCACTTGTTTCTCGTCGAGAGAGAAGCCGAGCGGCTCGATGAGGTGCAGCGTCGCGCCCGTCGCAAGACACGTGCGGCCGATGTTGCCGGTGTTCCAGTGAATCTCCGGCTGCACTAAGACAACGTGAATGCTCACGACTTGGCTCTATGGTGTGACGTCAAGAATCACCGGCAGCCAAGTGGTGGCATCGTTGTTCATCCCGTGCCGGGCGCTGCTGACTTCCAGGCGCGATGGCCGCACCTCGAAGAGCATGAAGTCGGCGCCGCGATACTCGTCCTTGTAGAACGGCTTCCACTCCGCTCGCCAGTGCGCCGCCTTCCGCGCGGCATCAGTGACAAGCGTGGCCCGGCCCAGGACGGCCACGTACTCGCTGGCCGACTGATTGAAGAACATCAACGTGACGCGCGGGTCCTTCTTGATCTCCTGCACCTTTCGCGTCAGTGAGTTCGTGGCAATCCAGATCGAACCATCGGCGCCAATCAGCGGTTCGACGATGCGTGCCTGGGGATGTCCGCCCCCACCAATCGTGACCAGGGTGCACTGCCGGGCGGCCTTCATGATGTCGATGGCCGCGGCGCGAATCTGCGCCGGAGTGGGCGAGGATGGCTGGAGCAGCAGCGTCAGGGTCAGCAGCGGGATCACGATCACCTCGGCCGTCATGTTAGCGCGGGCCGAGTGAAGGCGGTATCATTCGCACGGCCTGTGGGCCGGGAGATGCACATGAAACGGGCGATGGTGTTAGGGCTGCTGGTCGCGGTCGGCAGCGTGGCGATGGTGACGGCCGAGCGGGCACAGCAGCCGGCGGCGAACGCGCCGAAGGTGGTTGACGTCGAGAAGATCAACGACAGCCTGTATGTGCTGCGCGGCCAGGGTGGCGGCGGCAACACCGCGGTGCTGATCATGGCCAACGGCGTCGCCGTTGTTGACGCGAAGAATCCTGGATGGGGCGCGCCGATCCTGGCGAAGATCAAGGAACTGACCCCCAAGCCGGTCACGATGCTGATCAACACGCATACGCACGGCGACCACGTCAGCGGCAACGTGGAGTTGCCGGCGTCGGTGGACTTCATCGCGCACGAGAACGCCAAGGTCAGCATGGAACAGATGCCGATCTTCAAGGAGAGCAAGGGCGTCGGCCTGCCGAAGCGCACCTTCAAGGACAAGATGACGATCGGCAAAGGTTCTGACCAAATCGATCTCTACTACTTCGGCCGCGGCCACACCAACGGTGACGCGTTCGTGTCGTTCCCGGCGCACCGCGTTGTCCATGCCGGCGACATTTTCGCCAACAAGGGCGTGCCGCTGATCGACTCGAACAACGGTGGCAGCATGCTGCAGATCCCGGACACGCTGAAAAAGGCGCACGCCGGCATTCCGAACATGACGACGATCATCAACGGCCACACGCCGGCGCAGACGACCTGGGCGGATCTGAAGGAGTACGCGGACTTCAACGCGGATCTCGTCGCCTATGGACGGGCCGGACTCAAGGCCGGCAAGACGCCGGAGCAGCTCGCCGCGGAGTGGAAACTGCCGGAGAAGTACAAGGGCTACTCAGCCACCGCCAGCACGATGATGGGCGGACTGGCCGGACGCTTCGCGACACTTCAGAAAGAGATTCAGTAAGCGGATCGGCTATCCGTAGAGGCGGGTCTTCGGACCCGCCTTCAATCATCCACGGCGGTAGCAGTACAGGAAGCCGACGGACAGCGATGCCTCAATGACCACGGTCGACCAGGCGACCGGCCCGCTCATCGCACCGATGGCGATGCCGAACAACGTGACACAGGTCATCAGTCCGGCGACAACCGCCACCCCACCGAAAATAGCGGAGCGGGCGGACGACGCGGCCGCGTTCCTGGCCAGCGAGAGGACGGTGGCGTAGCCAAAGAACATGCCTCCGTAGCGCCTGCCCAGGTACACGCCTGCTGCATCGGACGCCGAGCCGCCGGCAGCCAGCATCTGCTCTGGCGCCAGCAGCCAGCCAGTGCCCAACACCATCATCAGCGCCGCCGCCATCGTCAGAAACATTTTCACGAGCAGCACCCCCTGGTGGCCCAACGAACCAGGCCCTTCGCGCGGTTGGCAGGATACACCGATCGGCATAAAGGCTGCCGTGCGCGCCAACCGAATGCCAACAAACAGCGGATAGATCCGCTGGGGTACGCAGGAGAAAGGGCTTACAGAACCACCGACCGCGCGCGGGTCAGCGGTGTGGCCCACGCGTCAATGCCCGTCACGCGAATCCTCGAGGGCTCCACTGGGGCGTTGTAGAACAGCCGCCAGGCGTCATCGGCGGCAATAGTCACGGGGGTGGCCGGCGCTTCGACAGCGCCGGCGGTGATGCGCCATCCGGACGCCTCGCGGACAAGTGTCCACGAGCCCACGGTTTCACCGACCACCTGCAGCAACACAGCCGTGCCAACTGCGGCAGGAAGTGAGAACAAACAGGCAGGCGACCGATGACTCGCTTTCCTACACTTCTCGGATAACCACGACCGTACACGGCTACGCCGCCCTCAATGCCGGAGGCCACCTCGAACCGTACGAATACGAGCTGGGCCCGCTCGGCCCCGACGATGTGGATCTCGACGTGAAGAGCTGCGGCATCTGCTTCAGCGATGTCAGCATGATCGACAACGCATGGGGGTTCACGCCGTACCCCTTGGTGCCCGGACACGAGATCGTCGGCGCGGTACGCGCCGTCGGCGAGCGAGTCTCGCATCTGAAGGCTGGGGATCTCGTGGGACTCGGCTGGAATGCTGGATCGTGTCTCACCTGTGCCCAGTGCATGGGCGGCGACCACCACATGTGCGCCCAGGCCGTCAGCACCTTCATCGGCCGGCCCGGCGGTTACGCCGACATCGTGCGGGCACAGGCCCACGCCGTGTTCAAGCTGCCCAACGGTGTTGACCCGCGGACGGCGGGCCCGCTGATGTGTGGGGGAATCACGGTCTTCAGCCCCTTCTCGCAGTTTGCCATCTCACCCACCGCAAGTGTCGGCATCATCGGCATCGGCGGCCTGGGTCATCTGGCGGTGAAGTTCGCGCGTGCCTGGGGCTGTCATGTCACCGCGTTCACGTCCACGTCAGCCAAGCGCGACGAGGCCCTCCACCTGGGGGCGCACGACGTCATGGACTCGCGCGACGAGAAGGCCTTGGCAAATGCGGCCAACCGCTTCGACCTGCTGCTCTCGACTGTGAACGCGTCGCTCAACTGGAACGCCTTCATCGGCACCCTGAAGCCGCGTGGGCGACTCCACGTGCTGGGCGCCGTGCCTGAACCGCTGGCATTTCCCGTGTCGTCGCTGATGCTGGCACACCGATCGGTCTCCAGTTCCCCGTCGGGCAGCCCGTCCGACATCTTGAAGATGCTGGAATTCGTAGGCCGTCACAAAATCGAACCACAGACCGAGCACTTCAAGTTCGGCCGGGTCAACGACGCCATCGAGCATCTCCGCAGCGGCAAGGCGCGCTACCGCGTCGTACTGGAGCACTAGCCAGGGATCCGTTTAATTCTTCAGCCGGCGCGGGCCAAGGACACGCCGGTCCTCGCGCCTGAACCTCAGCGACTCCCGGCCGGCCGATAGACCCAGTACATGCCGCTCGGAAACGATGCGAGGCGGACCGAGTTGTGGTTCTCGCCGGGATAGACCGTGCTGCGGTACTCCAGTCCCTTGATCCCATCGAGGGCCTTCGCGATCGGGGGAAGGGTTCTCGGATCGTCCGGCGCGTCGGCGCCCACCGACAGATCGAGCCGGGCCGGCAACGGCAGCGCCTTCATTCGGCCCAAAGCAGCCACCACTGAACCGTCATCGCGAGCCATCGCCGGGCTGGCGACGACCAGTCGCTGGAACAGCGTAGGCCGCTGTTCGAGGGCGTACAGGGCAAACAGTCCGCCGAGCGAATGCCCGAGCAGCCCGCGGTCGGCGGGGATCGTGCGAGAGGCCGCGCGAGCGTGGGGCCACATCCGCCACGGTGGCGGACGGCAGCTTCATGCGGTGTTAGGCCACTGCAACAAACCAAGCACCGTCAAGTCCCTCGACCCACGGAAGAGAGTGACGACCTCGACCCAGCGCCGTCCGCGGTGAGGAGCCCCGCCGACCGGCTGCGATACTTACGACGCGCCCTCGATCACCGGCACGGTCACATCGTTTGGGACCACGCGCGTGAAGCCGCCACGCTGGAGCAGTTCGCGGCCCTTGCCGCCGCGGCCGGTCACTTCGTACTTCGTGGTGCTGATGGTCTGCTCGCCGCCGCGGGTGGTTTCCACCGTCAGCAAGTCGCGATCGCCCGTCGAGACGATCGCGCCGATTACCTTGTCTTCGGGGAAATCGATCTTGATCAGGATCACGCCGCGGCCGGGACCCGAGAGGAAGTTGATCTCTTCGGCGTTCGACAGCATCGCGCGCGCACTCGACGTAGCCGCGATCACCGTCTCCTCGCCAGTCGTCAGCCCTACGCTGACGATCTCGGCGCCGTCGGCGACGCGCGCGTAGCGGCGGCCTGACCGGGTGCTGACCTCGACATAGGGCTGCAGCGAGAAGCGCATGGCGTAACCGTCGCTGGTGATGCCAATAGCGTGCACCGGCGGCACGTCGCCTTCCTTCTTCGCTTCGATCTTTTTCGCCACGCGTGAATCAAGGCTGAACGCGGCCACGATGCGCTCACCGTCCTTGAGCTTGAACAGCTTCTGGATTGGATCGCCATAGCCGGTGGACGCCGGCACATCGACAATGCGGCTGGTGTAGGCGACGCCAAAGTTGCTGAAGAACACCATGGTGGCTCTGGTGGAGCCGGCCACTGCCGCCAGCACGCCGTCGCCCTCGCGCAAGCGCGTGGTCGACAGGTCCTTCACTTCCTTCTGCCGTTTCACCCAACCATCGCGAGAGACAATCACGACGTTGTCTTCCTCGACGATGAAGGATTCGGCGGTGTATTCGACTTCTTCGGCTTCCTCGATGCGCGTCCGACGCGGGTCGATCTTCGGGTTGCCGTACTTATTCTGGATTTCTTCGAGCTCTTCGCGCACGAGCTTCCAGCGGCCTTCTTCGTCTTTCAGAAGCCCGCCGATCTGCTTGGCGCGTTTGCGCTTCTCGGCCAGCTCCTGCTGGATGACGAGAATTTCGAGGCGAGCGAGGCGATACAGCTTCAGCTCGAGGATCGCGTCGGTTTGCTCGGCATCGAGCTCGAACCGCTTCATGATCTTCTCCGCCGAGTCGGCCTTGCCGTCCGACTTGCGGATGATCCGGATGATCTCGTCGAGTGCGTCGAAGACCTTCTCGAAGCCCTCGAGGATGTGAATGCGCTTTTGCAGCTGCGCCAGTTCGTGCTCGAGCCGGCTGGTGACGACCTCCAGGCGGAAGTGGAGGAAGTGCCAGAGCATCTGCTTGAGATCGAGGCGCTCGGGGCGTCCGGCCTCCGCGTTCTCGGTCGGCACCAGGCACGTCATGTTCACGGCAAACGTCGTCTGCAACGACGTGTTCTTGAACAAGTAGGCCATCACCAGGTTGTCGTCGGCGCCGGCTTTCAACTCGAGCTCGATGCGCACGTCGTCCGTCGAGACGTCCTTGACGTCGACGAGATGCGGCATCTTGCGGCTGAGGACCACGTCGCCGATCTGCTCGACGAGCTGTGACTTGTTGACAGCGTAGGGAATGCTGGTGATGTAGAGCTTCTTGGTCGAGCGCGCTTCGGGGCCCGCTTCCCACGTCGAACGCAGGCGGATGGAACCCGAGCCGGTCTTGTAGATCTCCTTCAACTCATCGGGCGAGTTGAGGATGTGGCCGCCGGTTGGAAAATCGGGGCCTTTCACCCAGCGGCACAACTGCAGCGTGGTGAGATCGGGGTTGTCGAGCAGCTTGATCAGCGCGGTGCAGATCTCGTTGAGGTTGTGCGGCGGGATGTTGGTCGCCATGCCGACCGCAATGCCCGTCGTGCCGTTGATCAGCAGGTTGGGAATGCGCGACGGCAACACCACCGGCTCGGTTTTGGTGCCGTCGTAGCTCGGGCGGAACGCGACCGTTTCCTGTTCGATCTCCTGTAGGACTTCGTCCGAGAGACGCGCGAGTCGGCACTCGGTATACCGCATCGCCGCGGCGCCATCGCCATCAAGCGATCCGAAGTTTCCCGAACCATCGATCAACGGGTAGCGCAGCGAAAACGACTGCGCCATGCGGACGAGCGTTTCATAGATCGCGCTGTCGCCGTGGGGATGGTAGTTACCCATCACGTCGCCGACGACCTTGGCGCACTTGCGATGCTTGGCATCAGCCGTCAGGTTCTGCTGCCACATCGTGTAGAGGATGCGGCGCTGAACGGGCTTGAGGCCGTCGCGCACATCAGGCAAGGCGCGCGAGGTGATGACCGAGAGCGCGTAGTTCAGGTATCGGGACTGCGCCGCTTCGTGCAGCGGGACGTTCGACGTGCCGTCGCCGGTACCGCCGGTGATACCTCCTCGGGAGGGAGGCAGTGCGCCGCTGTCGTCTGATTCCGGGAGATCGAAAAGTGAAGGCTCTGACTTACGTTTTGCCACTGAATGCACAGAATAGCATCACGGCCGGACAGTCCCGTCCGATTTACTGCGCATCAAGCAGCCGCGACCAGTTCTGGAGCACGGTCATCACGGGGGGCACCTGCGAGGCCGCGCGGCTGGCGACAATGAAGCGACTGCCGTCGGCGGTGATGTCATAGACGGGCCCCGCCGACACGACTGGTGTCAACTCGAACAGCCGTTTCGGTGCGTCGAACGCCAGTTCCGCTCCGGTGCTTCGCACCGGTACGCTCATCAACTCGCGGCCCGCGGCCAGGTAGACGATCTCCCGCCCATCGCCGCGCCAGCGCGGCGCAAGGCCGCCGTTGGCGGAAATCTGGATCTTGCTGCCGCCCTCGACGCGCACCGCGTAGACCTCGGCCTGCCCTGATTCGTCGGACTGGTAGACCACCCACCTGCCGTCGGGCGAGAACATGGCCGACGCTTCGTTGAAGCGCGTGGCGGCTATCGGACGGGACGGGCCGCCCTGGAGTGGCGCGATATACAAGTCGTTGCCGGTTGCACCGCCACTGCGGCGATACAACAGCCAGCGGCCGTCCTGCGCGATGTCGTTTGGATCCTTGCTGATGCCGTCCTTGATGACGTCCCGTTCGTCACCCGACATGTCCGAGGGGCGCGAGTAAAGATCCAGGCCTCGCGACGTGTAGGTCACGCTCTTGTCGTCGGCTGACCACACGGCGGAGCGTTCGTCGCTCGGATCAAACGTAAAGCGCTGCTTGATGCCGCGGGTGACATCGATGATGAACTGGTCGCGCGTCGACAACCGGAGGTCAGTCGCGCTGGCCAGCAAGCGCCGCCCATCGCTGGACAGCTCGAGGTTGGTGAAATCCGAGGGCTCGCCGATCGTCGACAGCTGCCGGCCACTGCGATCGAACCAGGTCAATTGCGCGTTCTCGGCGCTGGCGGATGGCTGGTAGACCAAGACGCCATTGGGTGACGCGGCAAAGGCGCTGCCTCGGCGCGGCGCCGACTCGATGTGTTCGGCCAGCACCACGGCCCTGCCCTGAAGCGTAAGGCTGGTCGTGTCGAAACGCTGCGCGTAGAGCGTCTGCCCCCGAGCGAACAGCAACGCGCCGGGCACATAGTAGAACGCGTGCAGGTCGGTGCCCCGCAGCGGTTCGCGCTCCTCGGGTGAGTCCAGCGACGAGATCCGAATCGACGTGTCGGTGTTGTCCTCCAGTACATAGGCCAGGAAGTGCCGCCCGTCCGGCAGGAGGTGCGTCGCCTGGTAGCGCTCGCCGGCCTTGGCCGCTCGCACCACCGTGGGGGTGCCACCCTTGGCGCTGACCGACCGAAGATCGCCACCACCAATCAGAATGATGCCGGCCGGGTCCCAGGGACTCCGCTGCGCGAAATTGACGCCATCGGCGACCATGGCCATCGCGCCGTCATCAAGCGACACGCGCATCAGCCGAGCGTTGCTCGACACGATCAACTGGCGGCTGTCGATCGACCACGCGACAACGGTGGCATTCATCGTGTCGTCCAGAACCTGAACTTCGCCGCCATCGAGCGGCTGGATGTAAATCTGCTGCCGCCCGGTGTCCTGATCGCGGCCGGTGAACGCAATGCGAGACCCGTCCGGCGAAATGGCGAGCCGCGCAACCGCAAACACCGTTTCGCTGAGGCGGACACCGGGCGGAAGCGGCAACTGCGTGCGCGTCACGGCCGGTTGGTCCCCGGTCGACTGGTTCGGGCGCAACCATGGCCAGGCAGCCAGCGCCGCCAGGGCCACGGTGGCGGCGATCCACAGCAGGCGCTCGCTGCCTCGCCGCGGCGCCGGCGGGGCAACCTGGCCGACCGACGACGACGAGCCCGACAACGCTTCGAGCGCAAACGCAACATCGCGCGCCGACTGAAAGCGTTCGGACGGGCGCTTTTCGAGGCAGTGCTGAATGATGCGATCGATGGCCGGCGGCACTTCCGTCCGCACGCTGCCGACGCCGGCGGCATCGTCGTTCAGGATCGCGCTCATCGTTTCAGCGACGCTGTCTCGCTGGAACGCGCGCTTGCCCGTCAGCATCTCGAACAGCACGACGCCCAGTGCGAACACGTCGGATCGCGAGTCAATCGCGGCGCCCCGAACTTGCTCCGGCGACATGTAGCCGGTGGTGCCCATGACCACGCCGGGCGCGGTGCCTTCACGTGTCATGGTCTGGCCGGATTCTTCCCTCACGGCCTCCCGGACAAGGCCAAAGTCGAGGATCTTCGCGTGCCCGTCGTTGACGATGAAAATGTTCTCGGGCTTCAGGTCGCGGTGAATGATCCCGCGCTCGTGCGCGGCCGCCAGCCCACGCGCAATCTGGATGGCGTAGTCGATGGCCTTGCGAACGGGCATGGTGCCCGCACGAAGCCGATCGCGCAGCGTCTCGCCCTCGAGCAGCTCCATCACGATCGCACGATCCTCAAGCCCGTAGACCTGAGCGATGTTGAAGTGATTGAGGGCGGCAAGGGCCTTCGCTTCGCGTTCGAAGCGCGCCCGGCGATCCTGGTCGCCGGCCACGTCATCCGGCAACACCTTCAGCGCCACATCGCGGCCCAGCCGCGAGTCGGTGGCGCGATACACCTCTCCCATGCCGCCTTCGCCAAGCTTGGAGACGATCGTGTACGGACCGACGGTCGTGCCGGGCGACAGGCTTACGGAATCAGCTTTCCCGGATTCATCAAGTTGTTGGGATCCATGGCGCGCTTGATCGAACGCATGACGTCCAACGCGGCTCCGTGTTCGGCATCAAGATACTTCAGCTTACCGAAACCAACGCCGTGCTCGCCGCTGCAGGTGCCGCCGAATTTGAGCGCGCGCTTCACGAGCCGTTCGCTGATGCCGGTGACCGTATCGAACTCCGTCTTGTCATCCGGGTTCAACATGATGATCAAGTGGAAATTGCCGTCGCCGGCATGACCAACGAGCGGCGCCTCAATCTTCGACGCCTTCAAGTCTTCCTGTGTCTCCAGAATGCATTCGGCCAGGTGCGAGATCGGCACGCAAATGTCCGTCGTCCACGCGCGCGCACCGGGGCGTGACGCCACCGCCGCATAGTAAGCGTTGTGCCGTGCCTGCCAGAGCGTGTTGCGATCCTCGAGGGATGCGGCCCACCGGAATTCCTTCGCGCCGTGCTCGCGGGCGATCTCTTCGACCGCGCGGATCTGGTCGTCAACCGACACGTCGCTGATGCCGTGGAACTCGAAGAACAGCGTCGGCGCGAGTGGATAGTTTGTCTTTGAGTAGGCGTTGACGACCCGGAGCTGCACCTCATCGATGATCTCGATGCGAGCAACAGGGATCCCCAGCTGGATCGCTTGGATCACGGTCTTCGCCGCACCCTCCATGGATGTGAACGGACACACCGCCGCGCGCACCACTTCGGGACGTCCAGACAGCCGCAGCGTCAGTTCGGTGATCACGCCAAGCGTGCCTTCCGACCCAATCATCAACTTCGTGAGGTCGTAGCCCGACGACGACTTCCGCGCCCGGCCACCGGTCTTGATGACGCGGCCGTCGGCCAGCACCACCGTGGTTCCCAGCACGTTGTCGCGCATGGTGCCGTAGCGGACCGCCGTCGTGCCCGACGCACGCGTGGCGGCCATGCCGCCAATGGTGGCGTCGGCGCCGGGATCGACCGGAAACATCAGGCCGGTGTTCTTCAGGTGGGCGTCGAGCTTCAGCCGCGTCAGTCCGGCCTCGACCGTGATGTCGAGGTCCTCCGGGCTCAGGCGCAGCACCTTGGTCATACGCGTCATGTCGATCGACACGCCGCCATGGATCGCGTTGACGTGGCCTTCGAGCGAGCTGCCCATGCCGAATGGCACGATCGGCGTGCGATGCTCGGCGCACAGCTTCACGATCTGTGAGACCTCTTCGGTCGACGTCGGGAACACGACGCAGTCCGGAACGCCCGGCGCGTGCCAGGACTCGCCGTGGCTGTGGTGCTCCCGAACAGAGTCCGACGTGGACACTCGATCGCCCAGTAGTGCGCGTAACGCTGCAATCACAATGAGAGAAATAATAGTTCCAGACGATGTTTACTCCGAAGACTCTTTCCTTCCTCCGCTCACTGAAGCGCAATAACCGGCGCGAGTGGTTTCACCAGCGGCGTGATCAGTTCGATCAGCACTGCAAGGGCCCGATGCTCGAGGTGATCGCGCGCCTCGGCGAGGACCTTCCCAAGGTGGCGCCGGAGATGCTGGTCGATCCCAAGGTCGGCCTGCTGCGGCAATTTCGTGACACGCGCTTCAGCGAAGACAAGACTCCGCTCAAGACCAACATTGCGGCGACGATTCCCAACCGCGTCCTCGGCCGCATGAACGGCGCGGGGCTGTACTTCGAGGTCGCGCCCGGATGGGTCTGGATCGGCGGCGGACTGTGGGCACCGGACACATCTCAGCTGCAGCTGGTGCGCGAACACGTCGCGGCGCACCACAAGCAGTTGACCAGGATTGTCACCGGCCCGGCGCTCAAGAAACTGGGCGGCCTCAAGGGCGAGCGCCTGACGCGAGTGCCGCGCGGCTTTGCCAAGGACCATCCGGCGGCGAATTACTTACAGCACCGGCAGTTTATTGGTTTCCGCGAGGAGCCTGCGGCGTTTGCGCATTCACGCGAATTCTACAAACAACTGCTCTGGACGTTTGAGACCATGATGCCGCTCGTGCGCTTCATCAACGAGCCGCTGGTGGAATCGATGAAGGCATCCCGTCGCGCCCACGTATTCGGCGACGACGAAGCGGATTGGGACCGCTAGTCCGGGCGGGTGCTGGTCTTGGGCGCGATCACGTAGAGAATGGCACCGGCGGCAAGCGCCGCCACTCCCGAAGTGAGTTGCGCGTTCGTGGCGCCAGCGAGAATGCCGAGCGCTACGACCGACGCCACCGCGGGGATCACCGGACCAAGCGGCACCGTGAACTTCGACGGTGCAACCGCCTGAAGGGGATCGCTGAAGTGCGCCCCCACCTGCGCGGCGATCTCCCGGTCGCGCTTGCGTAACACCAAGGTCGACAGACACACCGCCAGATACATCACCAGCCGGGCAATCGCGCTGACCGCAGCCAGCGTGACGAAGGAGCCACTGAGCGCCAGGACCAGCGCGAGCGCCGCGCAGAACAGGATCGCGTTCGACGGCGTGCGGTATTCCGGATGCACCTTGCCGAACCACCGCGGAAGATCGCCGTTTTCGGCAAGCGCGAAGATGGTGCGCGAGCCGTTCAGGAGCTGGCCCATGTTGTTGCCGGTCATCGACACGACCGAGCCGATCGAGATCATGGCGGCGCCGCCGGCGCCGAGGAAGATCGCGGCCGCATCGGCGAGCGGCGTGCGGGTCCCGGCCACGTCCGGCAGGATGCCAGTCGCCACCAGCGACGTCAGCGACATCACCACCGAGACAATGATCAGGACGGCAACGAAGGCAAAGGGCACGTCCTTGCGCGGGTTCGCCGCTTCACCGGCGAGCACCCCCGTCACCTCGTAGCCGCCATACGCAAAGATCAACAGGATCGCGCCCGCCGAAATCTGTTCACGGCTCACCGCCGGCATGGTCGAGAAGTGCGACGGATCGATGAACCAGATGCCGGCGAGGATGAAGATGGTCAACGGCAGCAACTTGCCAATCGTCAGTGCGTTGACGACCCACGACGATTGCTTCACGCCGCGCACGTTGATCCACGTCAGCAGCAGCGTCAGCCCGGTGATCGTCGCCGCGCGCGGAATGCCGTTGGCCAGCGCCGGCCAATAGAACGCCAGTGCCAGCGTCAGCCCATTCACGACCGATGCGTGGCTGGTGACGCGCGAGAACCACATCATCCAGCCGACTTCAAAACCCACGAAGCGCCCGAACGCCGCTCGCGCCGGCAGATAGGGACCACCGGTCGACTCGAAGCGGCTGCCGGCTTCAGCAAAGCAGAGCGCGATCGAGAGGGAGAGCAGGCCGACGGCCATGAACGCCAAAGGTCCCCACGGACCGACTTGCTTGGCGACATCGGACGGCAACAGGAATATGGCGCTGCCAATCACCTGGTTGACGCCAATGGCGGTCAGGTCCCACTTGCCGAGAGCCCGTCGTAACTGAGGGGTGTCAGACGCTCCAGCCATCCGCTTCGCTCCTTCCGGTGATCAGTTCCTTGATCCGGGCCGCAAGAGTATCGGCGGTGAATGGCTTCATCAGCAAATTGGTCACGCCGGTCGGATCGAGACCCGCGCCGGCGCGTTCCGGATGACCCGAAATGAACAGGATCTTCAGGCCGGGACGAATGCGCTCGGCGGCCTTCGCAAGATCGGCGCCGTTCATCCGCGGCATCACCACGTCTGTGACGAGCACATCGACGCGATCCTTTTCCCGCTTGAAGATCTCGAGGGCCGCTTCACCGTCCTCGGCTTCAAGGATCGTGAAGCCGCGGCGCGTCAGCTCGGCCACCACGAGCCGCCGCACGGATCGATCGTCCTCGGCCAGGAGCACAATGCCCTCGCCCTTGACGGTCATCCCGCTCGACGGCGGGCCCGGTGGCACCGGTTCTGCCGCTTCCAACTGCTGCGGGAAGTAGACCTTGAACGTGGTCCCTTTACCGGGTGTGCTATCGACCACGACGTGGCCGCCGCTTTGCCGCACGATGGCGTGGACCATCGACAGGCCGAGGCCGGTGCCCTGCCCCTGGTCCTTGGTAGTGAAAAACGGCTCGAACAGACGGTCGCGCACCTCGGCGGTCATGCCGACCCCGGTATCCGTCACCAGCAGCGCGACGTGTGGTCCTGGAATAATGTCCACCATGTCGGTGCCGAGCTCAACATTCTCGGTCTCGATCGTCAGCGTGCCACCGCCAGGCATGGCGTCGCGCGCGTTGACGACCAGGTTCATCAGCACCTGCCCGATCTGCTGATTGTCGGCGCTGATCGTGGCCAGCGTGGGATCGAGCGAGAACTGCAGTTTGATCTCCGGGCCGATCAGCCGGCGCACCAGGTCCTCCATGTGCGCAACGACCTGGTTCACGTCCACCGACTGCGACACCATGGTCTGGCGGCGGCTGAAGGCGAGCAACTGCTGTGTCAGGGCCGACGCGCGATCGGCGGCGCGGCGCACTTCCATCGCGGCCGAGTGCAGGTTGGAGTTCGGCGGCGCCTCCTCGATCAGTTCGTCGCTGTAGCCGAGCAGCACGGTGATCAGGTTGTTGAAGTCGTGCGCAATGCCGGTGGCGAGGCGGCCGACCGCTTCCATTTTCTGCGCCTGCCGCAGTTCGCTCTCGAGCCGGCGATGCTCGGTTTGATCGCGCGCGATGGCGGTTACGCCAACCACCTGCCCGTCGCCGACGAGGACGCGGAGTTGCATGTCCACCGGCACGCGGTTGCCTTTGCGCGGCACCAGCTCGGAACGGAAAGAGCGCGGCGTGCTGTCGACGCCTTCGGCGATCATTTCGTTCAGCGCGTCAAGGTAGTCCGCGCCGAAGATCCAGTTGGGATCGAGCATCCGGATCTCGTCGCGCAGGTAACCGGTGGCCTGCTCGCCGCTGCGATTGATGGTGGAGATGCGGCCGCGACGGTCGTGGACGATCAGGATCTCGCTCGAGCGATCGAACAGATCGTCGAAGCGCGCCTTGAGGGCGGTCTCGCGCGCGAGCTGCCGCCGGATGGTCTGCTCCTGCTGAGCGCTACGGCGAAACAGGACCGCCGCGACGCCGACTGCAACCGCGCCGGTTCCCGCGATCAGCCACATCCACCATGGTGCCCAGGAGAAGGAGTTGAGTAGTTCGTTCACGGACGCAACCGCCGAGCAGAAAGCCGGTTGTATCATGACACACGCATGAAGATTGCACTCATCCAGCAGCACGCGACCAAGGACAAGGACGGCAACGTGGCCCGCGGGCTCGCGGCGCTCGAGACCGCCGCTCGAAACGGCGCGCAGCTCGCCTGCTTTGCCGAGCTGGCCTTTGAGTGGTTCTATCCGCAGCTTCCAGCCGAGAGCGACTATCGAAAGCTCGCCGAGCCGCTGGACGGCCCGACCGTCACCGCCTTCAGGCAGAAGGCGAAAGAGCTCGGCATCGTCACGGTGATCAACCTCTACGAGCGTGAGGGCGACAACACCTACGACAGCTCACCGGTAATCGATGCCGACGGCACGCTGCTTGGCGTGACGCGCATGATCCATATCACCGAGTACGCGTGCTTTCACGAACAGGGCTACTACACGCCCGGGGACAAGGGCGCGCCCGTCTTCAAGACCAAGGCAGGCACGATCGGCGTCGCGATCTGCTACGACCGTCATTTCCCCGAATACATGCGCGCGCTGGCCGTCGGCGGAGCCGATCTGGTCATCGTGCCGCAGGCGGGCGCGGTCGACGAATGGCCCGAGGGATTGTATGAAGCGGAGATGCGCGTCGCTGCCTTCCAGAACGGTTATTTCACCGCACTCTGCAATCGCGTCGGCAAAGAAGACAAACTGGACTTTGCCGGTGAGTCATTCGTGTGCGCGCCCGACGGCCAGGTAGTGGCGCGCGCGAGGCAGAGCGTGGATGAGATCCTCTATGCGGATGTCGACTTCTCACAGCTTGCGCAGTCGAATGCGCGTCAGCTGTTCATGAAGCATCGCCGTCCGCAGCTCTACGCTGACTGGCTCGCGAAGTAGCTGCGGGCCTGGCAATGGTGAGCGCGCTCCCGGAGGTATCATCCTAGACATGCCCGGAACCACACGTCTTTTTGGCTTGATCCTGATCGTCCTTGGTGTCGCCAGCTACACCATGACTGGCCGCACCAGTCTGACCGCGATGATTCCAGCGTTCTTCGGCGTGGCGCTGGTCATCTGCGCGTTCATCGCGCGGTCCAGCGAATCGGCGCGCAAGCACGCCATGCACGCGGCCGTCGCCATCGGCCTGATCGGGGGCCTGGCGGCCCTTGGCCGCGGCGTTCCGGCGGCGCTCGGCGGCGACGCCACCCGCCCCGCCGTCCTGTCGCAACTCGTGATGGGCGGATTGCTGTTGATCTACGTCGCGCTGGGCGTGCAGTCGTTCATTGCGGCGCGGAAGGCACGCCTGGGCAAGTAGGCCGCGCGCTCAGAAGGGTGCGGCGGTTTTCCTTGCCGGATTGAAGAACGGCGTCGGCACGACCGTGGCCGTGGCGCGGTGACGCACGGCTTCAACCGTCATCTCCATTTCCAGCTTCGTGCCGGGCAGGTAGTGCGGCGTATCGATGGTCGCCAGCGCGATCAGCTTCTTGAGTGTTGACGACCAGGTCGTCGATGTTGCGCGCCCGACTTGCACGCGGCCCTGGTAGACCGGCACCGCTACACGTGACGTTGCGGCCGGAGCCGTCGGCGGAAGGCCAACGGCTTCGTAAAGCTTCTCCACCTCGGCCCAATCCACTTCCAGGCCAACGATCTGGCGCGAGATGCCGCGCTTCATGTCGCGCTGCAGGGCCGCGCGGCCGATGAACGGCCCCTTCTTCATGTCCACGAGACGTCCGAGGCCAAGCTCGAAGGGCGAGTACTTTTGCGACTCGATCAGCGCCTTGCGGCTGCTGTGGAAGTCCACGTCGATCAACAGCAACCCTGCCTCGATGCGCGAAATGTCGAGCGCGAGCATGCCGGTTGGGTGCAGGTCGAACGCGTGCCCGGCGGCGGCAATTGCGTCCCACACCTGCAGTGCCGCATCCCACGGCATCCAGATCTCGTAGCCGAGATCGCCGGTGTAGCCAGTTCGCGAAATATCGACGGGTACTCCCGCAATGCGCCCGCTCGTGGCGCGGAAGTATTTCAGTGACGAGAGGTCGGCATCACACACCTGCGCGAGCAACCGCGCGGACGTCGGGCCCTGCAACGCCAGCGCGGCCACCATTTCTGAAATGTCCTCGACGTGAACGTCGAGGCCTGACGCGTTCTCTGTCAGCCACCGCAGGTTTGGATCGGCAGCGGTCCAGCGATACGCCTGGTCCGCCACGCGGGTGACCGTTCCGTCATCGATCACCTTGCCGTCGTCATCGCACCAGGGCGTGTAGTAAACCTGCCCGATCGCCATGCGCGACGCGTCGCGCGTGATCACGCGGTTCACCAGCCGAACGGCGTCTGGCCCGGTGAGGCGATATTTGTAGAGTGGTGAAATGTCGATCAGTGCGCAGGCGTTCCTGATCGCGTTGTACTCGTGCTCGTAATGGGTTTCGTAGGCGCTGACCGCGTAGTAGCCCGCCCAGTCCCGGTAATTGAGACTCTCGCACAGCTCGAGCGTGCGCGCGTGGAAGGCGGAACCGACCGGCACGGCGAAAGTATACTTGCGGCCCGGGCGAACTTCGGTCGCCCCCTAAGACGGCATGCCGAGCGGGACCTCTAACTACGACGCGATTGTCATCGGCGGCGGGCACAACGGCCTGACCTGCGCGGCTTATCTCGCGCGAGCGGGACGCAAGGTCCTGGTGCTCGAGCGGCGCCACGTGCTCGGCGGCGCGGCCGTGACCGAAGAGGTCTTCCCCGGCTTCAAGTTCTCCGTCTGCTCCTACGTGGTGTCGCTGCTCAGGCCGGAGATCATTCGCGATCTCGACCTGCCGCGTCACGGCATGGAGCTGCTCCCGCTCGACGGCACCCTGACGCCGATGCCAAGCGGCGACTACTTGTGGCGCGTCAACGATCACTACAAGACCCGTCGCGAAATCGCGCGTCACTCCCGTCTCGACGCCGAGGCCTACGACGAGTACGGCAAGGCCATGGTCGAGATGGGCCGCTTCGCCAAGCCGATTCTCGGCATGCTGCCGCCTGATCCCACGTCGCTCGATCCTCGCGGGCTGCTCGAACTCCTGTCGGTCGGCAAGCGCTTTCGTGAAATGCGCTTTCACGATCGGCTGAACCAGGCGCAGCTGCTGACGATGAGCGCGGTGGACTTCCTGGATCAATGGTTTGAGACCGACGTCCTCAAGGCCACGATGTCGGCGTCCGGCATCATTGGCACGTTCCTCGGCGTGCGATCTCCGGGTACCGCGTACGTGCTGCTCCACCATTACATGGGCGAGATCGACGGCGCGTTCCGCTCCTGGGGATTGTCGCGTGGCGGCACGGGGGCCGTCTCGAATGCCATCGCCTCGGCTGCGCGTGAATACGGCGTCGAGATTCGCACGGAGACGCCGGTTACGCGCATCCTGACCAGGAATGGCAAGGCCAGCGGCGTGGTACTCGACAACGGTGACGAGATCCACGCCAAGGTCGTGGTGTCGAGCGTCGACCCGAACCTGACCTTCCTGAAGTTCATGGACGAAAAGGAACTGCCGTCCGACTTCGTCGAGGGCGTGCGCCGCTACAAGTACCGCGGATCATCGGGCAAGGTGAACCTCGCACTGGATGCGTTGCCCAACTTCACCTGCCTGCCTGGCGCCGGTCCACACCTCCGCGGCGCGATCTCGATCTCGCCGAGCGTCGACTACATGGAGCGCGCCTACGACGAGGCGAAGTACGGGCAGTTTTCGAGGCGGCCGTATATCGACATGGTGATTCCGTCGCTGACGGATCCGTCCGTCGCGCCGCCGGGCAAGCACGTCATGTCGTGCTTCGTGCAATACGCGCCCTACCACCTGAAAGACGCGGTGTGGGACAACCAGCAGCGAGAGGCGTTCGGCGATGCCGTCATCAATGCGATTGCTGAGTACGCGCCGAATATCAAGGACATCATCCTGCACCGGCAGGTGCTGACACCGCTCGACATCGAGCGCGACTTCGGGCTCACGGAAGGCAACATCTTCCAGGGTGAACTGACCCTCGAGCAGTTGTTCTTCCTGCGGCCGGTGCCGGGCTGGGCGCAATACACGACGCCAATCGATCACCTCTACATGTGTGGGTCAGCCACGCATCCCGGCGGCGGCATCATGGGCGCGCCGGGAAAGAACGCCGCCGAGCGCATCCTGAGGACGTCGCGATGAGTGCGAAGGCGCGCTACGACGCGATCGTGATCGGCGGCGGCGTCAACGGCCTGGCGTGCGCAACGTATCTCGCCAAGAGCGGCGTGCGCACGCTGTTGCTCGAACAGCGCGCAGAACTCGGCGGTTGCGCGGCCGAGGATGAGATCGCAGACGGCTTCCGCGTCCCGATCCTGGCGCACGCCACCGGGCCGGTGCGCCGTGACGTGGTCGAGGAACTGCAGCTCTACGCGCACGGCCTCACATTTAGCGATCCAGCCATACAGGTCAGCACGCTGTCTCCGGACGGCCGGCCGCTGGTCATTTACGAAGACCCGCGGGAGACCGCTGAATCGCTGCGCGCGTGGTCGTCGAAGGACGCCGAGCAATGGCCGGCTTTCCAGGCCACGTTGCTGCGCCTTGGAGGACTGATCGGCTCGCTGTTCGTCAGCACGCCGCCTTCGGTTGATGCTCCGTCGGCACGCGATGTGTTTGCGTTGATGCGCACGCTCAGCGACTTTCGCGCGATGCCAAAGGACGACCAGTGGCGGCTGCTGCGCTGGGGGCCGATGGCCGTAGCCGACCTCGTCGCAGAGGCCATCGAGACAGAGCAGTTGCGGGCGACCGTGGCCGCAGACGGCATCTTCGGCGCGATGCTTGGTCCATGGTCAGCGGGAAGCGGATTGCAGTTGCTGCTCGCAGCGGCCAACCGGGCACTGGCATGGCCCGCTGGGCGCGCCGTTCGCGGCGGCCCGGTCGCGCTCGCCCGCGCGCTTGAGGCCGCGGCGGTTCGCTTCGGCGTCGAGATCCGCACCGGCGCCGCGGTCGCGCGCGTGGACGCGCACGAGGATCGCGCTGTAGGCGTCACGCTCTCAACCGGCGAGCACTTCGAGTCGCGCACGGTGGTGTCTGGCGTCGATCCCAAGCGAACCTTCCTCTCGCTATGCGACGCCGATCATCTGCCGCCGGAGTTCTTGTGGCGCATGAAGCACTATCGTTCGCGAGGCACGTTAGCCAAAGTCAACCTCGCGCTCTCGGCGCTGCCAACGTTCACGGGCGCGACGCGCGACATGCTCGGCGGCCGGGTTCGCCTGGCGCCCGATATCGACTACCTCGAGCGCGCGTTCGACCACGCCAAGTACGGCCGCTTCTCGACAGCGCCGTGGATCGAGTTCACGGTGCCGTCGCTCTCCGATCCGAGTCTCGCACCCGCCGGGGCACACGTGCTGTCGGCGTACGTGCAATTTGCGCCCTACTCGCTGCGTGACGGCGCCTGGGACACATCGCGCGAGGCGCTCGGCGACGTTGCGCTCAAGACGCTCGCAATCTACGCGCCTGACCTGCCATCACTGATCGTGGCGCGACAAACACTGACGCCCGAAGATCTCGAGCGCGGCTGGGGTCTCACCGGCGGTCACATCTTTCACGGTGAGTTGTCGCTCGATCAGTTCTTCACGATGCGGCCGTTACTCGGCTTCGGCCGGTACCACACACCCATCAACGGCCTGTTCCTGTGCGGATCGGGTTCACATCCGGGCACCGGACTTACGGGCGGTTCCGGCGTCAACGCTGCACGAGAGATCCTTCGACAACGCACGTTCTGAGGCCGTTCGGCACTTCCGTCGGTCCAGGGTTATAAAGGTTCTGTGAAGAAGCTATTGATCGGGGTCTTCCTGGCTTGCGCCATTCCAGCATTCGCGCAAGGCGGCGGTGGTGGACAAGAGCGCCCCGCCGCCGGAGCGGCCGGGCGCGGTCAACGGCCGGCTCGCGCTCAGCCGCTTCAAGCCGATGCGCCGCGAGGCACCTCGGTCATGCGGGGCATCATCGTCGCCGCCGACAACGGCACGCCGATCAGGCGCGCCCAGGTGCGCATCATGTCGCCCGAAGCGCGCGAGACGCGAGTCTCGACGACCGACTCACAGGGACGATTCGAGATCAAGGAACTGCCGGCCGGCCGCTACACGATGACCGTGAGCAAAGCCGGCTTCGTCACGCTGCAATACGGACAGCGCCGCTCCTCGGAATCCGGAACGCCGATCGAGCTCGGTGACGCCCAGATACTCGACAAGCTGTCGGTGTCGCTGCCACGCGGCAGCGTCCTCGGTGGGCGCGTCGTCGACGAGTTTGGCGAGCCGGTCGCAAACGCCATGGTGACGGCGTGGCGCTATGCCTACCAGAACGGCGCGCGTCGCCTCACACCGGCCGGTCAGAACTCGCGTGACACTACGGACGACCAGGGCCACTACCGGCTGTTCGGTTTGCCGCCGGGCGATTACTACGTGAGCGCGATGCTGCGCGGCGGTCCGGAGTACACGGATCCGGCCGGAGACGTGTCCGGGTACGCGTCCACGTATTTTCCAGGCACGTCGAACGTCTCGGAAGCCGGCCGCGTCACGCTCGCCGTGTCGCAGGAGAACACCAACGTCAACTTCGGATTGATCGCCACGAAGCTGGTCCGCGTCAGCGGGCAGGTGATGATGTCGGACGGGGCGCCGGCAACGAACGGCAACGTGTTGCTTGTGCCGATGAATGGGTCCGGCCGACCCGGGATGGCGTTGCAGCAGGGCGGCAACGGCGGCCGGATCGACGGCAATGGCACCTTCCGTCTTGCCAACGTCGCGCCCGGTCGCTACCAGGTGCAGGCCCGTGCCGGCGCGGCTCGTGAGTTCGAACTGGCGCGCATGGACCTGACCGTCGGCAATGATGACGTGTCGGGTATCACGCTCGTCACGGCGCCTGGCGCGACGCTGACCGGCACAGTTGTCAGCGACACCGGCGAACCGTTTGACTTCCGCCCGTCGCAACTGCAGATCGGCGGCCGCCTTGGATCGCCCGAAGCATTTGCCGGCCCGGGCATGCAGACCTCGCGCGTGGGCGACGACTGGTCCTTCTCGTTGCGAAACCTGAGCGAACCGATGGTGATCCGCGCCACCCCGCCGCAAGGGTGGACACTGAAGTCGGTGTCCGTAAGCGGCCAGGACATCACTGACACGCCGACCGAGTTCCCCGCGGGACAAACCGTGTCCGGCGTGCAGGTGATTCTCACCAAGAAGGTCAGCACCCTGTCTGGCCAGGTGACGGATTCAAAAGGCAATCCCGTGCTCGATGCCACCGTGGTGGTGTTTCCCAGCGACGACAAGCTGTGGACCTATCAGTCGCGCTTCATCAAGGCGGCGCGTCCTGACCAGGAAGGGCGATACCGCGTCACGGCGCTGCCCGCCGAAAGCTACCTCGTGGTCGCGTTGCAGGGACTTGAAGACGGCCAGGCCGGTGACCCGGAGTTCCTCGCGTCGGTGAAGGAACTGGCGTCGAAGCTCACGATTTCGGAAGGTGAAACCAAGGCCGCCGACGTTAAACTCTCGGCCATCAAGTAGCGCCGCCAATGGCGCAGAAGACTCTGCCAGGGACCCACACATGAGCATGCGGTGCAAGCAGTGCAGCGAGTCGTTCCCGAAGAACCAGCCGTTCGACCTGTTCGAGCTGCGACGGCACAAGCTGATGCCGGCCGATTCGGACGGCATGACGCACACCGACGTGATCGACGACGGCGGGATGTTCTGTTCTCGGAAATGCCTTGGCGATTACCTGCGTTCGGGGGACCGCTCGGGCATGTTCGACCTCGGCGGCGTGCGGAAGAAGACCGAGCTCTAGAAATAGTCCGCGTGCCAGTAGACCACTTCCGACGCGGTCAGCGGCGGCAGCGGCAGGATGCGATCGCGTAACGGTCGAATCATCAGCACGGACTGCGTCGGCGCCGTTGCCGCGATCTTTACCTGCGGCGGCACCAGCGCCTTCGGCCACCAGCACTTGATCTCCGGCAGGCGCTCGCCCGGATATCGCGCCAGCATGACCTGCAACATCGCGCCGAGCCGGGCTCCCGCGGGATCCCGGTCGCCGGCCTCCTCGATCGTCCAGCGGCCATTCTCTTCCGAGCTGACCAGATAGGCGACGGCCTGAAGGCCTTCCTCGACGACCAGAAATTCCGTGTTGCGCGCGCCTGACGGCGCCAGGCCGGAGTGCAGCCGCTTGCGGGTGATGTTGAAGCGGATGAATTCTTCGCTGCGATCAAGCGCCAGCCGCGCGTCCTTCGCGCGGAACACGCTCATCTCCGCAATCGATGGCAGATCCCCGTCGTCACCGCTTCGCACCAGCATCGCCGGCGCTCCGCCCCTCTTCTGGTCGACCTCAAGCGTCGTCTCGATCAGCGGTACAGGGACGAAATCGAGCTTCTCGTAGAACGCCGGAGCGATCTCAGAGAACAGCATCGCAAACTCCTGGCCTTCGGTGACGGCGGTGTCGAGCATGCGCGTGATCAACTCGCGCGCGCAACCGCGGCTGCGGTGCGGCTCCGCGGTAAAGACCGCGCCAATACCAAGCACCCGGCGGATGCGTCCGTCGATCCGGATCGAAAGGTCGTAGCGTTTCGCGCTGCACAGCACGTGTGGCCCATCAACCAGTGCCACTCGATCCAGGTAGTGCTGTCCCCAGGGCGTCTTCAGCTGGGCTGCCCAGGATTTGGCGTAGTTCTCCCTGGAAAGCCCGTCGCCCCACAGCGGATGGGTGTCGTTGAGGACGGTGTCGAGAATGGAGCCGGTGGCAGGGACAACATGAAGAGGCATGGGGTTAAACGATTTGCGGGCGGACCCGGTCGAACTACACAGCAACCGCTCGCCGTGACTACGGCGGGCCAGCTCAAGGTTACCGTATGCTCCGAACCCTTCTTCTCGCTGTTGCACTCAGTTCTGTTGTCACTGCCGCGCCGCCAGCCCAGGACGACGAGATCGTTCACGCGCTGAATCGACTCACGTTCGGCCCGAGGCCGGGTGAGGTCGAACGGGTCAAGGCGATCGGGCGGCAGCAGTGGCTGGATGAACAGCTATCGCCCTCGCGAATCGGCAACGTTGCGCTCGATCGCCGGCTCGCGACGCTGGAAACGCTGACGCTCGACGCCGCTGCCATCCAGCGCGAATACGCCGGCCCGGCGATGGAGGAACGGCGCAAGCGGCAACTCGAGAACCCTGACGCCGGACGGCCTGAACCGGGCATGCGGAACGACGCCAATCAGCCGCGCGAACCGATGAGCGAGGCGCTGCGCAAAGGCCGCCAGGTGATCTCGGACCTCGAGCAAGCCAGGCTGCTGCGCGCGGTCTACAGCGAGCGACAGCTTGAAGAAGTCCTCGTCGATTTCTGGTTCAACCACTTCAACGTGTTCGCCGGCAAGGGCGCCACCCGCAACTACGTGGGTGCCTACGAGCGCGACGCCATCCGCCCGTACGTGCTTGGGTCGTTCAGGGAGATGCTCGGCGCCACGGCAAAACACCCGGCGATGTTGTTCTATCTCGACAACTGGCTGTCATCAGGTGCGGAAAGTGCGACGGGTGCGAGAGGCGCGAACAGTGCAAGACAGGCCTCAGCGCGACGCGCCAATCCGGTGCCGCAAAGGCGATCGACGGGGCTCAACGAAAACTACGCGCGCGAACTTCTTGAGCTGCACACGCTCGGCGTCGACGGCGGCTACACGCAAAACGACATCATCAATGTGGCCAAAGCGTTTTCGGGTTGGACTATCCAGCCGCGACAGGGCTCGGGATTCGTCTACGCCGCAAACCGGCACGACCGCGGCGAGAAGATCGTCCTCGGCCAGACCATCAAGGCCGGCGGGGGCGAGAGTGATGGCGAGCGCGTGCTCGATATCGTCGCGGCGCATCCGTCGACCGCCAGACACATCGCCACCAAACTCGCGATTCGCTTCGTGAGCGACAACCCGCCCGCAGCGCTGATCGATCGTGTCGCCACACGCTTCACCGCCACCAGGGGGGATCTGCGCGAAGTCACGAAGGCGCTGCTGACCTCGCCCGAATTTCTCTCAGCCGATGCGCGGCGGGTCAAGGTGAAGACGCCGCTCGAGTTCGTGGCCAGTGCGCTCCGTGCGACCGGGGCCGAGATCCGCAACGCCATTCCGCTGGCGCGGACCCTGAGCGACATGGGCATGCCGCTGTTCTTCTGCCAGCCGCCGACCGGCTACGACGAGACGGCCACGACGTGGGTGAATGCCGGCGCGCTCGTCAGCCGCATGAACTTCGCGGTTGAGCTGTCGAAGAACAACGTCCGCGGAGTGCGGGTTCCGCTCACCGAGGAACAGACGCTCGCGCTGAAGATCGGGGCGCCAGAGTTTCAACGGCAGTAGCCACAACACAAAGGAAGCGCAGACCATCATGGCCGACCACGACCGCCACGACCACGCCATTGCACCGGAGTGTTCTTCGCGACGCATCTTCTTGCGCCAGGGTGGCATGGCCCTTCTGTCACTCGGGTTTGCGCCGGCGTTCGTCTCGAGGCTTGCGGCTGAATCCGCAGAGCGCCGCAGGCTGCTGGTAGTGGTGTTTCAGCGCGGCGCCGTCGACGGGCTCAACATGGTCGTTCCGTTTGGCGACGCCGACTACTATCGCGCACGCCCGACCATCGCGGTCGCCAAACCCGGTTCCAGCGAAGGCGCCATCAATCTGGATGGGTTTTTTGGACTGCATCCACGCATGTCGGCACTGAAGCCGCTGTGGGACAACCAGTCGCTGGCGATTGTGCACGCTTCCGGCTCTCATGACGTGACCCGTTCGCATTTCGACGCCCAGGACTACATGGAGTCAGCCACGCCCGGCATCAAGAGCACGCGCGACGGCTGGCTCAATCGACTTCTCCAGGGTTCCGAAGGAAGCAGTCCGCTTCGCGGCATCGCGCTGACCAGGCAGATGCCGCGCGCATTACAGGGCACCGCGCCGGCGCTGGCGATCGGCAATACCGACGATTTTGCCGTCGCGGACATGAGCGCGCGGACGTCGTTCGAAGAACTCTACGCCGCGGCGCAGCAAGACCAGGCGCTGCGAGGCACGGCTGGTGATGCGTTTGACGCG
>Ga0075471_10000009_pt1 | contig 69282 bp, 60 predicted proteins | sample DEB19_08_DNA_2_FD_74787 | JGI IMG/M metagenome (GOLD analysis project Ga0075471, IMG submission 74787) | Aqueous microbial communities from the Delaware River and Bay under freshwater to marine salinity gradient to study organic matter... | ecosystem: Environmental > Aquatic > Marine > Coastal ...
GGTAGCGGCCTTGAAGGCCTCAACGTATTCCGGTTTCACGTGAACATGGACATGAACGACGAGCATGGCGGCAGAGTAATGGTGAACCCGATTTCCGGCAACGTGGTCTTCGTGGTGGGCGGTGGGTTAAAAACGGAAGTTGAGAATCAATTGCAGTCCGCTCAGGGTCAGTGCCAGCAGCACGGCACGCAGAAACCATTTCTCGTTGAAGCGGCGATTCAACCATACGCCCAGCCGGACGCCGATGGGGACCAGCGGGACAAGATAGAGGCTATTGATGAACGTGCCCTGGGTGATTACGCCGTTGGCGACGAAGAAGGGCACTTTGATCCAGTTGATCCAGAAGAAAACCAGCACGTTAGTGGCCACGAAGATCTCCTTAGGCAACCGCTGGGGAACGAGAAACATGCTGACCACCGGGCCGGCGCCGTGCGCGAAACTGGATGTGATGCCGGCGGCGATGCCGCAGGGGATGCCGACGGAGTGATTCGGAGCGAAGGCGCCCTCGGCGGCAAAGATCCACTCACGCAGCAGATGAAAGAGAACGAAGGCGATGGCGATCGCTCCAATAGCGATGTTCAGCTGGCGCGAGGAGAAATGTCCGACGAAGTGAACGCCTACGATGATTCCCAACACCGCCCCGGGCAGCAAGAACTTCAGGTTACGCGCATCCCATTTGCGCCAGTAATGCCACAGCGAGAAGAAATCGCCCGCGCAGAGCAGGGGCAGCACCATGCCGACAGCTTCCTTGGACGGAAAGGCCAACGCGCAAAGCGGTGTGGTAAGCACGCCGAGTCCGCCGCCGAAGCCTGCCTTACTGATTCCGATGAAAAGCACGGCAAGTCCGGCGATCAACCAATTTTGCCACTCTTGCACGCCGTTCGATTACGCGGTGATGGCGATGCTGTCCATGATTGAATTCGACTTGATGCCGACAAAAACGCCCCCGGCGAACCGGAGGCGTTTATCCGCGGAATGTGGGCGAGCTTACCTCACCTGGAAGAGATGCACGTCGCGTTGCGGGAACGGGATGGTGATGCCTTCCTGGTCGAACGTGAGCTTCACCTTCTCAGTGGCGTCAAACTGAAGGGGCCTGTAGTCGCGGATTTCGCCAAACGCGCATGGTGAAATTGACCGAACTCCCGCCCAACTGGCCCAAGAGGATCTGCGGCGCTGGATCCTGCAGCACGCGCGGGTCGGACCCGGCAATCTGCCTGAGGGCCGACTTCACCTTCTGGATGTCATCGCGGCAGCTCACGCCAAAGACCAGATCAATGCGGCGCGTCGCCATGGCGGAGAATTTGGTGATGTTGCCGCCCATGATCTTGGAATCGGGCACGGTGACCCGGCGATTATCGGGTGTGTTCAAGATGGTGGTGAACACCTGGATTTCATCCACGACACCCGCGGTGCCGTCCGCTTCAACGTAATCGCCCTCCTTGAACGGGCGGAAGATGACCGTAAGAAAACCGGCGGCAAAGTTGGACCACGGACCTTGCAGTGCGAGACCGATGGCCAGACCGGTGGCACCGATGATGGCAACGAGCGAAGTGGTCTTCACCCCGACGCGCTCCAGCGCAGCCAAGACCACGCAGACCATCAACGAAACGCAGGTGAAGTTCGCCACAAACCCGATGATGATGGCGTCGAGGTTGCGTCTGGCCAGGATGCGGCTGAGGATGTTCTTGCAGAGCCTGGCAGCCCATGCGCCGACGATGAGGATGAGGACGGCGAAGAGTGCGGGCAGCGCGTAAGCCAGCAAACAGGATTGCACGAAATCGGAGTTGAACCATTGGTTCGCCTGCCCGGCGGACTGCGGAGCGGCGCCCGCGGGGTTGGTTTCATCCATGGGTTGTTTTCGTGTTCAAGTTCCCGCAAATCCCGCATGGCGGGCGTGGCATCCAAAGACGCACAGACCCACCGGTCGCCGCTGGGGGAGGCGTGCGGGAATGCTGCGTGCCAAAAAAATCCCAAACGAACGTCGCCTCCGTCAAGAAAGCCAAACACAGCCACCCGCCGGACACGCTCTATTCAAGTGCCGCTCGCATCAGGTCGAACATGCTTTTTCCGGATTCAGGGGTGACGGGTTGTTTCGCGGTTTCATTCGCGTGCTCAATGAGTTCCTCGGGTATTTCCTTCAGGAAGGGCGAGGGGTGACAGGGCATTGATTGACCGTATTTCTTGCGGCTTTCGCAGTGGCTGATGGTGAGGCGTTCCTGGGCGCGGGTCACGGCCACGTAAAACAGCCGACGCTCCTCATCCATCGTGCCTTCGAGTTTGGAGCGGGAGTGCGGCAGCAAGCCGTCTTCAAGACCAACCACGTAAACATGCGGATACTCCAGGCCCTTGCAGGAATGCATCGTGATCAACGTCACGGCGTCGCCCACTTTGTCGTCCTTATCCTCCCCACGTTCGGTATCGAGCGTGACCTCGTGCAGGAAGGCTTGCAGCCGCTCGTGCAAGGCCGTGCCGGGGTCGGCATGGGTGTCGAGATCGGCAAGCAAATCCTGAACGCTGCGGACGCGGGCGTCGGCGATTTCGAGGTTCTTTTCGCCACGGCGGAGGTCTTCGAGATAACCCATCTCATTCAGGAAACGGTCAGCGCATTTCTCCAGACCCTGCGGATCGGCGGCGAATCCAGGGTTGTGCAATGATTCGCGCGTGCGCTCGATCAGCGCCACAAAGTCCTCGATGCTCTGGCGGGTGCGTGTCTGGAACGACACCTGGACGCTGGGATTCTGCATCGCGGCAAAGACCGAGCCTTTACGCTCATGACTGGCGGCGAGGAGTCGTTCCATCGTGACATCGCTGAGGCCGCGCGCAGGCACGTTGGCGATGCGCAACAGGCTGACGTCGTCGTGCGGATTGAGCAACACTTTGAGGAACGCGAGGAAGTCGCGGATTTCGCGGCGGTCAAAGTAACTCTGACCACCGATCAAATGATAACGCACGCGGGCCTGACGCAGGGCCATTTCCAGCGGACGCGACTGGATGTTGGTGCGGAAGAGGATCGCCTGCGCCCCCCATGGCACGCGCTTGGCCATGCGTTGAAATTCAATCTCCTCCACCACCGTGCGGGCCTCTTCCTCGTCGCTCTCAAACGTGTGCAACATGATGCGGCAGCCGTTGCCCTTGTCGGACCAGAGCTGTTTGCCGCGGCGACGGGTGTTGTTCTTGATGACGGCGTTGGCGGCATTGAGGATGGTGTTGGTGGAGCGGTAATTTTGCTCCAGCTTGATGACTTTGACCTCGGGGAAATGTTTCTCCATGTCCAGCAGGTTGGAGATTTCCGCGCCGCGCCAGCCGTAGATGCTCTGATCGTCGTCGCCGACCACGCAGAAGTTGCGATGTTCGCAGGTCAGGGAGTGAACGAGTTCGAACTGCGCGGCGTTGGTGTCCTGGTATTCGTCCACCATGACGTAACGGAACTTGGCGCGACACGCTTCGAGCGCCTCGGGATGTTCGCGAAAGAGTTTCAGCGTGAGCAGGATCAAATCGTCGAAGTCCACGGCGTTGCACGCGCGCAGGGCCGACTCGTAACGCTTCTGGATGTGCTCCGCCATGGCCCGCACGCTGGCATCGGCAAAGGCCGCCGACTGGGCGCCGCCATTCTTGAACTTGCTGAGCATCCCCAGGATCGAGCCGGGATCGGTCTTTTCACCCTTGGCCGAAATCTGGGCCATGATCTTCTTGATGGCACTGATCTGTTCGCTGGTGTCGTAGATGACGAAGTTGCGCTTGTAGCCGAGCTTTTCGATGTACTGCCGCAGGATGCGCACGCACAAGGAGTGGAACGTGCAAATGGTCGGGCAGTTCTCCTTGGCATCGTTTCGGGTTTCGGGTTTTGACTTCCGGTTTTTGGGAACCAGTTTGTTCACCCGTTCCCGCATTTCGCGGGCGGCTTTGTTGGTGAAAGTGACCGCCAGAATGCTGCCGGGCGCGACGCCCCGTTCGATCATGTGCGCGATCCGGAAGGTGATGACCCGCGTTTTGCCAGTGCCAGCGCCGGCGAGGATCATGACGGGGCCGCGGAGGGTCTCCACGGCGAGGCGTTGTTGCGGGTTGAGCGTGTTCAGGTTTGGCACGGAGCGCGGAGTGTAATTTCGGCTGGCTCAGAGGCAAGGTGATAGCGGGGATTTATCAAACTAATCGCTTCGGATTGAACAGGCTGTGAAGAAAGCGACAGGCTGGAGGGACGGTGGAGAACCTTTTTGTTTCATAGGTGCCTGAAACTCAGGCTGACACAGAAACGACACGAATGGAGGATTGTTCGGGCACGCCCGTTGCTCTACAATATGAGGCCCGATTCTTTCGTCGGGAAACGCAGAACAGTCATGACCAAGAGCAAGAACACAAAAGCCAAGGCTCCTGCGCAAGCCAAGGTGGTTTATGAAATCGCGCAGCCCATCACCGTAAAACCTGCCAAGCACCCCGCGAAGACCAAGGCCAAAGCCAAGGCTCCCGCCGCGCCTGCCCCGGTTGAAGCGGCGAAGCCGGTGGCAGCCGCTCCCGCGGCGCCAGTCACCCCGAAGATCCGCCTGGAAATCTCCAAGCCCGGTGCCCAATCGGTGGCCGTGGCCGGTTCCTTCAATTCCTGGCAGCCGGAACAGGCCAGCAGCACCGGCAGCGGTGGCTGGGTCAAAGAACTTACCGTCGGCCCCGGCCGCTACGAATACATGCTCGTGGTGGACGGCCAGTGGATGGCCGACCCGAATGCCAAGGAATACGTCCCGAATCCGTTCGGTGGCCAGAATTCCGTGCTGGTCGTTTGATCTGCCCGCGCGATTGGTTCGCGCCAGCGACTCCGCAGACGCCTCGCAACTGTCGTGACAGACAGGCGAGGCGTCTCTATTTTGCGGGGCATGGCGCAGACAACATTGACGCTGGGACATTCGCCCGATCCAGACGACGCTTTCATGTTCTACGGATTGGCGAAGGAACTCATTCCCAGCCACGGCTACCGGTTCGAGCACATCTTGCAGGATATCCAGACGCTGAATGAGCGAGCGACTCGTGGCGAACTGGATATCTCAGCCGTGAGCATCCATGCGTATGCCTTCGTGAGCGACAAGTACGCGCTGCTTCCCAGCGGCGCGAGCATGGGCGACGGCTACGGGCCGATGCTCGTGGCGAAACAAAAGTTCAGCCGCGAGGAGATTGCGAAGAGGAGGATTGCCGTGCCGGGCACGATGACCAGCGCCTTCCTGGCGTTGCAACTGTGGCTGGGCAAACCGGCGAAGGAGTTTGATTACGTCGTGGTGCCGTTCGACCAGATTTTCCAGGCGGTGCGCGAGGGCCGGGCGGAGGTGGGATTGATCATACACGAGGGGCAACTGACATATCAGAACGAGGGACTTGTCGTGTGCGAAGACTTGGGGGTGTGGTGGGGACGCGAGAATGACGGGCTGCCGTTGCCGCTTGGCGGGAACGTGATCCATAAACGCTTCGCGCCCGAAGTCCGGCGGCAGATTTCTGATGTTCTGACAGCGAGCATCCAGTTCAGCTTGGATCATCGCCCGGAGGCGGTGCGGCACGCGTTGCAGTACGCCCGCGACATGGGCCGTGATTTGGCGGACAAGTTCGTGGGTATGTATGTGAACCACTGGACCCTCGACTACGGCGACCGAGGGCGGGAGTCCATCCGCCGCTTCCTGGGCGGGGCTTTTGAGCGGGGCATCATCCCGCACCGCCAAGAACTTGAATTCGTGGTTTGATCCTTGGGGTGGAAAGTTCGCGGTTCGCGAATCCTGCGTTGACCGGGCTCGGTGAAATCCCTAGTTTCTGCCCGCAAAGACCTCGTGCTTTGCCCCGAATGCAGTTCGGGGATTTTTATTTTTAGCTTATGGCAAACACCATTCTTGTGGGCGCCCAATGGGGCGATGAAGGCAAAGGCAAAATCATCGACGTGCTGACCGAAGAGGCGGATGTCGTCGTGCGTTCGCAGGGCGGCAACAACGCCGGTCACACGGTGATCGTCAAAGGCCAGAAATACGTCCTGCACCTTGTTCCCTCGGGCGTGTTGCGCAAAGGCGTGAAGAACGTCATCTCCAACGGCGTGGTCGTGGACCCCGTCAGCCTGGTGGGCGAGATCGAGGGCCTGCGCAAGCTGGGCGTGAAAGTGGACGGCAGTCTGTTCCTTAGCGAGACGGCGCATCTGGTGCTGCCTTACCACCGTGAACTCGACGGCGCGCGCGAAATGCTCAAGGGCAAGAACAAGATCGGCACCACCAAACGAGGCATCGGCCCGGCTTACGGTGACAAGGCTGCCCGTGTTGGTCTGCGCGTGGCTGATCTGGTCAACCCGGAGCGGTTTGAAGCCAAGCTCAAGGCCCGCGTGAAGGAAAACAACGAAGTGCTCAAAGCACTCGGTGCAAAACCGCTTTCGTTCAAGGAAATTCACGCCGCCTATCGCAAGGCGGGCGATTATTTGAAGCCGTTCGTCACCAACACTGTTGTGCTGCTGCACCAAGCGTTGCAGAAAGGTGAGGCGATGTTGTTTGAAGGCGCGCAGGGGACGTTCCTCGACATTGACCACGGCACCTATCCGTTTGTGACGTCCTCCAACACGACAGCGGGTGGCGCTTGCACCGGTTCAGGCGTCCCGCCGCATCGCATCGATCGCGTGGTGGGCGTGCTGAAAGCCTACACCACTCGCGTCGGCGAGGGGCCGTTGCCGACCGAGAACGCCGAGATCTCCGACATGCTTCACGCCATGGGCCGCGAGTTCGGAGCAACCACCGGCCGGGCGCGCCGCTGCGGCTGGTTTGATGCGGTCGCCACGCGCCATGCGCAGATGGTCAATGGCATCGATGACCTCGCCATTACAAACGTGGACGGACTGGACACCACCGAGACCATCAAGGTGTGCATCGCCTACCGCGACGGCAAGAAGCGCTACGATTATCTGCCCACGGACGTGGAAGTGCTGGCCCGCTGCGAGCCGGTGTATGCCGAATTCGAGGGCTGGCTCCAGCCGTTGGACAAGATTCGCAGTTGGGACAAGATGCCCGCGAAGGCGAAGGCGTATCTCAAGGCCATCGCTGAACTGACCGGAGCGCGATTGAGCATCGTTTCCGTCGGTCCCGGCCGGGAGCAGACGATGTTTCTGTAGTGTTACGGATTTTGAGGGCTCGGTTCCGGGTCTGCTTCGGCTCACAGCCCGAATCAAGAAGCTAACCGCTTTCCATGACAACGTCCCATCTCAGCGCTGAAGCCAAGGGCACCTTGCCTCAGCACGTGGCCATCATCATGGATGGCAACGGGCGTTGGGCGAAGCAACGTCATCTGCCGCGTGTGGAGGGGCATCGGCGCGGCGCCGAGTCGGCGCGCACCATCATCCGGGCTGCGGGAGAATTGGGCATCAAGTATCTCACCCTCTACGCGTTTTCGACCGAGAATTGGAGCCGTCCGAAGGACGAGGTGGATACGTTGATGAAGTATCTGGTCCAGTATCTCAAGCGCGAGACGCCCGACTTGCACAAGAACAACGTTCGTCTTCAGGTCATTGGCCAGATTTGGCGCTTGCCGGAGAATGTTCAGGAACAAATCCGCAAGTCCATCGCCGCGCTCGATAAGAACAACGGGCTCACATTGATTCTCGCACTGAGTTACAGCGGGCGTGCTGAGTTGGTGGATGCAGTGCGGGCGATTGCCGCCAAGGCCAAGGAAGGGCGCATTGATCCGGCGGACATCAACGAACGCGTCATCTCCGAACATCTGCACACCCGCAACTGGCCTGATCCTGATTTGCTCATCCGCACCAGTGGCGAGATGCGCGTCAGCAACTTTCTCCTCTGGCAGATTTCCTACGCAGAGTTTGTTTTGACCCCCACGCTCTGGCCCGATTTCCGCAAGCCACAGCTCATTGAGGCCCTCGAAGAATACACCCGGCGGCATCGTCGCTTCGGCGGGCTGTAACGGCTGGGCCTTGCCCCCTGGCCTGTGATGTGCTTGAGTAGCCGCGCTGTGCAAGGCAACCGTCATCAGAAAAGCCTGTTCTCGCTCGCCAAACCTTGGCTGGCGGGCCTGCTGGCATGGCTTTGGGTGGTGCTCGTTGCCGAATCGGTCGGGCACCGTTGTGAATCAGATCGCGCGGCCCATCCTGATTGTGCCGCGTGCCAAATGGCGCACGGGACGCTGCTTGCCAATGGATCCACGGAGACGTCGCTGGTGGTCCCCACAACTGAAGTTGCCTTCCGATCCGTTTGGATTCTGCCGACTTGCGATTCGACCGATCTTCGTCTGTCTCCCGGCCGCGCTCCCCCGGCCTAACCGATCTTCCTGTCCCAATCCAATTCGTTGGTGTCCCAGTCCAAGCAGGGCGGGGACCACGCTTTAGTCTTAACCTTTTTTGTGGAGTTAACATGAAAACTTTGTCTCGATTGGCGCTAGTTTGTGGTTTGATGACGGTGGGCATCACGTCTCCTGCTCAGGAGTCGTCCCAAGTGGGGCAGTTGCAAAAGCAACTGCAGGAGATGCAAAAGAACTTCGAGCGGATGCAACAGTTGCAACGCGAACAGATTGAAGGCTTGCAGAAACAACTCGAAACGTTGCAGACGGCGACTGCCAGCAATACAGCGGCCGTTGTTGCGTCGGCACCAGGTGTCGCGCAGCCAGCCCCGTCGTGGCGCCCCACGGACCCCGTGCGAGCGGGCAAGGGCGCAGCCTACATGGATGTAGGCGTCGTGGCGACCGTGGCTGCGGGTGGTTCAACGGCGCAAGACGTGGAGGAACTGCAAATCGGCGGACACGATCCGAATCAACGCGGCTTCACTGTGCAAGGCGTGGAAGCGAATTTCACCGGCGGGGTTGACCCTTACTTTCGCGGCAATGCCAACATCCTCTTTGGCCTCGATGCGGAAGGTGAATCCTACGTTGAACTGGAAGAGGCCTGGGCGGAAACCGTTTCGTTGCCGGCCAACCTGCAGGTGCGCGGCGGACAATTCCTGACCGACTTCGGACGCGTCAACACGCAGCATCCGCATCAGTGGGGCTTTGTGGATGCGCCGTTGGTGAATGCGCGCTTCCTCGGTGCCGACGGACTGCGCAACCCGGGCGCTCGCGTCTCGTGGCTCGCGCCGACGCCGTTCTACTCCGAGCTGTTCCTCGCCGTGCAAAACAGTCAGGGCGAAACCGCCGCTGGTTTTCGCAGCGAAGGCGGGCACTCCCACGGTGGCGAGGAAGAGGAGGAGGTGCCGTTTGGCTTCCGTCATGCTGACAACGACCGCGGTGTGCGTGGGGCGGACGATCTGCTGTTCACGCCTCGCTGGGCTTCGTCCTTCGAGCTGACGGACAATCAAACCGTGCTCGCCGGTGTCTCGGCCGCATTCGGTCCGAACTCCTCCGGCGGCGGTGGCGACACGCGCACGGAGATTTACGGCGCAGACCTGACGTGGAAATGGAAGGCTCCGAATGCGGAGCGCGGGTTTCCCTTCGTGGCGTGGCAATCGGAAGTCATGCTCCGCAAATACGACCTCGGCGAATTCGACTGGTCAGGCGAGCCGCCGGATGGCTTGCTGGTTTTGGAATCAGACGGCGTGACACCCGCTGTGCTCGGTCGCGAGACGGTCAACGACTGGGGCTTCTACAGCCAGTTGCTGTGGGGGTTCAAGCCCGGTTGGGTGGCGGGATTGCGGTTTGATTACGTGGGCGGCGACCGGGCGAATTATGAATCCGCCGGGTTGATCGCACAGGATGCCGATGGCAATCAGGAAGCTTTGGGTCGCGACCCGCTGCGGGACTCGCGCTGGCGGCTTTCGCCCAACCTGACTTGGTATCCGAGCGAGTTTTCCAAGATTCGCTTGCAATACAATTACGATGAGCGCAATGACCTCGGCGACGACCACTCCGTGTGGTTGCAGTTTGAGTTCTTGCTGGGCGCACACGCCGCGCACAAGTTCTAATTCGCAACGGACCACTGGAATTGCATCAAATAATGAAAAGCATTCTGTGTGCGACCATCACTCTGATGCTCGCTGCCAGTGCGCAGGCGCGGCTGAACGTCGTTGCCACCACGCCGGACCTTGCCTCCATCGCCAGCGCGGTGGGCGGCAAGGAAATCCAGCTCACCACACTGGCTCGACCCAACGAAGACCCGCATTTCGTCGAGGCCAAGCCCAGCTTCATCGTGAAGTTGAACAAGGCAGACGTCCTTGTGCACGGCGGGGCGGAACTGGAAGGTGGCTGGCTCTCGCCTTTGCTGGCAGGAGCGCGCAACGCCAAGATTGTTTCCGCCGCCAAGGGCGACGTGCGCTGTTGCGAAGGCGTGCCCATGCTGGATGTGCCCACAGAACTGGATCGTTCCAAGGGCGACATCCACGCGGCGGGCAATCCGCATTACATGGTGGATCCCGAGAATGCCAAGATCGTGGCGCATCACATGGCCGATGCCTTCAGTGCTTCGGACGAGGCGAACCGGGAATACTACCAGGCCAATGCGAAGAATTTAATGGCGACGTTGGACGCCAAACTCAAGGAATGGCAGACCACGCTGGCGCCATTCAAGGGCCAGCAGCTTGTGTCTTATCACAACTCGTGGCTTTATTTCGCGAACCGCTTCGGGCTCAAGACCGAGCTGTTCGTCGAACCCAAGCCGGGCATCCCGCCCAGCCCGTCGCATTTGGCGGAGTTGATGGCCAAAATGAAATCCCGCGGCGTCAAAGTCATCATTGTGGATCCTTACCTGAACCGGAAATCCGCCGAGACCGTGGCGCGCGGCACGGGCGGAACGGTGGTGGATGTGGCGCAATTCCCGGGGGCGATCAAGGGCACCGACGGCGACTACATCGCGTTGATGGATCATCTTGTGAAAACCATCGCGGATGCGTTGAAGGGGCAGGGCGCTGCAATAGCGAAGTGATTTGCACAACGTGCCGGGTCGCAGACCGGCGCTCTTATTTATGAACGAGTTCAGTGAGATGATTTCGATTCTCAAGTGGCCGCTGCTGGCATGCCTGATGTTGCCGCCGTTGCTGGTGTATTTCGGACTGCATATACTGCGGCGCGAAGTCATCTTTGTGGATCTTGCGTTGGCCCAGGTCGCCACGCTGGGAGCCTGCGTCGCCATCCTGTTCGACGTGGATCCGCACGACTGGCAGAGCTACGCGTTCTCGGTGGGCTTTACATTGGTGGGCGCCGCCATCTTCACCCTCACGCGAACACGCAAGGATCATCGTGTGCCCCAAGAAGCGTTGATCGGTATCGTGTATGTGGTGGCGGCGGCGGGCGGGATCCTGCTGCTGAACAACAGCCCGCACGGCAACGAAGAGTTGAAGCAAACGCTCGTGGGCGAGTTGTTGTATCTACAAACGCCAGCGCAGGTTTTGCTTCCGTTTGCGCTGTATGCGGCGATCGGTGCGGTTCATTACATTTTTCGCCAGAAATTCATGGCGCTCTCGTTTGAGCCGGATCGGGCGGAACGCGAGGGTTGGTCGGTGCGGGGCTGGGATTTTCTGTTCTACACCCTGTTCGGTCTCGTGGTGACGACTTTCGTTCACATCGGCGGTGTGCTGCTGGTGTTCTCGTATCTCATCATCCCGGCGGCGTGCGCCAATTTCCTGGGACGCAAACTGGGCACCTTGATTGCCCTGGGCTGCGTAGTATCCACGCTCGGCAGCGTGACCGGGCTTTATTGTTCCTACGCGTTCAACTGGCCCATCGGCGCGGCCATCGTGTGCGTGCTGGGAGCGATGCTGCTGCTGGTGCGGGTCGGCGTGGCTTTCAGAAAGCCCAAGACGACTTCAGCCTAGGATATCCGCTGGGGTACACTGAGGCTTGGCGGTCGGCGGGCGGACTGCTTAACTCTGCGCCCGTTGAAATCGCCGGTTCAACAATTCATCGCCAGCATCGAAGGCACGGGCCACTGGGCCCCGTGGCTTTTCCTCCTGCTGTTCATCGTGGCGTCTTTCCTGATGATCTGGCGGCTGGAAGCGATGAGCGACGACGGTTTCGAGGGCACGGTTCTCGGGACGCTCGTGATGCCTTACTGCTCGGGCATTGGCAATCTGGTTTTCGCGTTCCTGCTGGGGATGGACCGCGGTCCCGGCTCAGCGGTAGTGGAAAACTGCTTCGTGAACAATGTCACCAACATGACGTTGCTCATCGGGTTACCATCATTGATCTGGAGCATGAGCGTGGCTGGCGGCGGTGGCGAGGGCGGTAAAAAGGGTTCGGGCAGGTCGGGCGTCAAAAGGGCGGCGCAACTGAACCGGCTCTCTTTGTTGCTGACTTTGGTGGCAGTGCTGTTCTTCACCGGAGCCACGTGGGCACTGGCCCGTGATGGCAAACTGGATTTTGGCGACGGACTGGTGCTGGTGGGTTTGTTTCTGTTCTGGCAAAGCTTCCATGTGTTTGACGTGTTGAAGACCAACGTGCGTCAGGGTCGCGCATTCAGTTGGATGTTGCCGGTGAACTTGGTCCTGCTGCTGCTGGGCGCGTTGCTGATTTACCTGAGCACCGACTGGCTGGTGGGCTGGTCCGGCGAGAATGAATTTGTGTCCCGACGACTGGGTTGGTTGAGCGGCTGGTTGATGGTGCTGCCGAATGCGTTGCTGGCGTTCTACTACGGGTGGCGAGGAAAACCGGAGGTGATCTACAGCTCGCAGGTCGGCGACGGCCATATCTGCATTCCGCTATGTTTGGGAATTTACGCGTTGTTCAACACCCTCACAGTCCCCGCGTTGCTGGAAACCGGCGTAGTAATCCTCGGTGCGGCGACGTTGCTGCACATCACGTGCGTGCTGGTCTTTGGGGCATTGCCGCGCATGGTCGGAGTCTTGCTGGTGGTGGGCTACCTGATCTTCCTCGCGAAAGGCCTGAAGGGTTGGTCCCCATCTTAATCTTGCTCATAATCTTAATCCTCCAGCCTTCGTTCGAAGAGCCGGAGAGATTAAAACCAAGATTAGGACGGGAAACCCTGAGCCTTAGACGGTGAGCGGGTTCTGGCAGAATCGCTCGCTCAATTCGACAAACGGTTTCTGCGCCGCAAGCCAGGAGGGTTCCTTGGCGATCATGTCCATCGTGAGCGTGGTATTGTTGCAGACAAGGTAGAGACCGTCGCCGATGACCATGAAGGACTCAAAGCTGGTGCCCACGCCGTGACGGGTGAATTCGAAATCGCCCACGGAATAGGTGCGGCTGCTGAAACTCTCGCGCAAACCCGCAGCGTCGGCGGCAAAGTTGGTCTGGAAACCGGCGAGGCGCGGCCCGTGATAATGCACGAGGGAAACCTTGCCGTTAACCGCCGAAACGATGGCCCATTCGTCGAACACGGTCTTGCCGTAACGGGCGTTCATCTGGTCGGCACAGGACTTAATTTGCTTGATGGCTTCTTCGAGATGCATGGCTTCAACAATCATTTGCGAAATGAAAAGCAATTTCAACGCCAGTGAAGAGTCTATTTTTCAGCCCTAAACTGGCCTCTGCCACTGCCCGGTTGTCCAGAAACTGTCCGGTCCATCCAACTTTCGCGCTGTCGCGGGGGGCGGGAATCAGTAGTTTGCCAAAATGAACGCAGACTGTGAGCCATCCCGTGCCGAATCGGTTTCCGGCCTCGAAAGGTCCCGGCTGCCGTCTGCGATAATAATAGTGTTTCTCCTGACCTGCATGCTCGCTTTCGCAAACCGACTGGGAGCCCAGGTGGCGCCAAATTGGTTGAACGCAATGGTTGTCGGCATTGGGTTCGCGGCGGCAGTCGCTTCAGTTGCGCCGGTCCTGCCGTGGTCCAATGCCCTCGTTGCTGCGGGCATGGCCGTCGGGGCAGGGGGACTGGCTGAGGCCGCCAGCGCGGCGGTCGGTTTTCCCTTTGCTAGTCGGGAATTCAAGCCCGTCAATGGTCCCATGGTTTTTGGGCTGGTGCCGTGGTGGCTACCAATGGCGTGGGGCATCCTCGCCCTATCCGCCCGCGGCACGGCTCGTCTTGTTCTGTATCGCACGCGGGAGCATCATTTCAATGGCTATCGCGTCATCGGTTTGGCCGCGGCGCTTGCGGGGGGGGCGTCCCTGAGCCTGGAAATCTTTGCCACACGCTCCGCCCAATTGTGGGAGCGCGGGGGAATGTCGGCTGGGAGCCATGCCACTTTGCTCCTGCTGCATCTCCTCATCCAAATCGGCCTAACACCCATGCTGATTGATAAATTTCCCGGACGTCGTCCTGCAAATTTCCTGCCGCTTTGGGTTTGGGGAGCTGCTGTGTTGATCTTGGGGGCAGGCATCGTAGAGGCGGCTGTGATCCGGTGAATTCGCGCAATTCGCGTCTCGCCTTTGCGGGCCTTGGCTCGCTATCTTCCGTGCGCGATGCAGCAGTCAATTGTGACCTTGGACATGGAGGGTGTTCTCACGCCAGAGATCTGGATTGCCGTGGCGGAAAAGACCGGCATCCCGGAATTGCGCCGCACCACGCGCGACGAGCCGGACTACGACAAGCTGATGAATTATCGCACCCGCATCATGGATCAGCACGGCATCAAGCTCTCGCAGATCCAAGAAGTGATCGGCACGTTGCGTCCTTTGCCTGGAGCACTGGAGTTTTTGAATGAACTGCGTGCCACGGTGCAAACCATCATCCTTTCCGACACCTTCGAGCAATTCGCGCAGCCGCTCATGCGCCAGCTCGGGTGGCCGACGCTTTTTTGCCATCGCCTGATCGTGGAGAACGACCGCATCACCGGATACCAACTGCGCCAGCCCGACCAGAAACGGAAATCAGTGGCCGCATTGAAGTCGCTCAATTACCGCGTGATTTCAGCGGGTGATTCCTACAACGACACCTCCATGCTGGGCGAGGCCCACGTGGGTTTTCTCATTCACGCGCCGGAGAACGTGAAGCGGGAGTTCCCGCAATTCAAGCCGGTAGAGTCGCACGCGGAGTTGTTGGCAGCGATCAAGGGAGCGATTTCGCAGGTTGGATGAGCGAAGCCTCGCCGCGTCTTAGTCTTCGGCCTTGAAAGCCCTTGAAATCAGCTCGCGCACGGCTTCCTTCGGGCTCTTGCCCTCGTACAGCACGGCATAGACCTCATTGGTGATCGGTGTTGGCACTTGCTTTTGTTGCGCCAACCGGTGCGCTGAGCGGGCGGTGGGATAACCTTCTGCCAGCTTTGGTGCGGAAGCTTGAATCGCCTCCATGGTTTCGCCACGACCAAGACGTTCGCCCAAATCGCGATTGCGGCTCTGGCTGGAGAAACAGGTGAGCATCAAGTCGCCAAGGCCGCTCAGGCCGGAGAAGGTCTCGGGTTGCGCGCCACAAGCCACCCCCAGACGGCGCATCTCAGAGAGCGCACGTGAAACCAAACCAGCTTTGGTGTTGTCGCCGTAGCCCAGTCCGTCACCGATACCCGCGGCGATTGCAATGACGTTCTTAAGCGCGCCGCCGTATTCCACGCCTAGGACGTCGTTGCTGCGATAAATCCGAAACTCCGGACGGTGGAACAGACCTTGAATGGTCTTGGCTGTCCCATCGCTTTCACTGGCGCAGACAACCGTGGTGGGAATGCCCAGCGCCACTTCGCGGGCGAAGCTTGGGCCGGAGAGCGCCGCCACGCGATTGGCTGGAGCCACGTCGCGCAGGATGCTGCTCATGGTGATGCCCGTTTCAAATTCGATGCCTTTGGTCACGCTTACCAACGTGGCCGGATGGCCCTTAAGTTTGGTGGCCACTTGGCGGAACGCTTGCGACGGAATCGCCATGACAATCACTTCGCTGCCGGCGATGGCGCGATCAAAGGTGGCTTCGACCTTCCAGTCCGTCGGCAGTTTGACGCCGGGAAGCAATCTCTCGCTGCGGCCTTGGCGTAATTCGTCGAGCAAGGCGGCATTGATATCCCACACGGTGACGGCGTTGCCATTCTCGTGCAGGACTTTCGCCAGCGCGGAACCCCATGCCCCTGCGCCCAGAACAGTCGTTCTCATGTCGGTTTGCCTTCCGTTGGTTGCTTCCCGAATTCAATGCGGTTTTCCGTGCCGGCCTTCAAGCGAGCAATGTTCGCCTTGTGCTTCCAAATCGCCATGGCGCCGATTGCCGTGGTCGCGATGCCCAGCGGGATGCTTGACTGGGTGACCCAAACTGCCGTCGGCAAGGCGATGGCTGCGATAATGGAAGCGATGGAAACGTAACGGGTCGTGACGAAAGCGAGGATCCACAACCCCAGCGCAATGCTCACGGCCAACGGAGCCACCGCGAAATACACGCCCGCTGTGGTGGCGATACCTTTGCCGCCTTTGAAGCGCAACCAGCAGGTGAAGTTGTGGCCCAGCACGGCGACGATGCCCGCGATGACGCGCTCAGTCATGGCGTGATCGAAGAGCGTAGTGGGCACGTCGAAAGACCGGAGAACCAAGTTCGCCATCAACGTGCAGGCGGCAAATCCCTTCAACGCATCCGCGAGCAGCACGAAGATTCCGGCTGGCTTGCCGAGGACGCGAAAGGCGTTGGTCGCGCCGATGTTGCCACTGCCGACGGTGCGGATATCAATTCCCTTCGCCCGCGCAACGAGATAGCCGGTTGGGATGGAACCCAACAAGTAAGCGCCGACCACGAGGCAGATGTAACCGAGCACAGGCACGGGCGGAGTCTAGAAGTGGTGGGATGTGGGTTGAAAGTTGAAAGTTCGCGCTGTTGCCACTCGCGTTGCTGCCATGCAGACTGTCGCCATGGCTGCCCCACTCAAAGTTGCCGTTCTCGGCACCGGTTCGCTCGGGAAAAATCACGTTCGCATTTACTCTGAACTCGCGGCGGCGGGTGAGGTGGAGTTCACCGGCGTTTATGACGTGGTCACGGACACCGCTCGCAAGATTGCCCAACAATACGGCGTGCCCGCTTTTGCATCGGTTGACGAAGCTGCTGCGGCCAGTGATGCGGTGAACATCGTTACGCCCACAGTCACTCATTTCGAACTCGCCAAGCAATTGCTCTCCGCCGGCAAACATGTGCTCGTCGAGAAACCCATGACCGACAGGACCGCGCAGGCGGCGGAACTGGTGGACATCGCTCACCAGCGTGGTTTGGTTTTGCAGGTGGGACACGTGGAGCGGTTCAATCCGGTATTCAACTATCTCCAATCCGTCGCCTCCGAGCCCAAGTTCATCGAGTGCCACCGGTTGTCACCGTATCCGGCGCGCTCCACCGACATCGGCGTGGTGCTCGACCTGATGATTCACGATCTCGACGTGGTGCTGGCCTTTGTGAATTCCCCCGTCACCAGCGTGGAAGCAGTAGGCATTCCGGTCCTGAGCAAATCCGAGGATATTGCCAACGTGCGGTTACGCTTTGCCAACGGGTGTCTCGCCAATCTCACTGCCAGTCGTATCAGCGCCGAGCGGATGCGAAAGATTCGCGTGTTCAGTGGTGGCGAGGCGCCGTGCTACGTTTCGCTCGATTACCGCGGGCAGGAGGGCTTCATTTATCGCATCGCCGAGGAGGGCATGAAGGAGAGTTCCGCCTTCGCAAAACTGCTGGCGCTGGCCGGAAGCAGCGCAACCGTCGTCAGCGAGTTCGCCGGACGAAAAATTGTCCGCGAACCGGTGCCGATCGCCAAGGACGAGCCGTTGAAGTTGGAGTTGAAGCACTTTGTGGAATGTGTGAATGCGCAGCAGACGCCCAAGGTGAGTGGAGCCTCAGCCAAACTGGCGCTGGACCTGGCATTTGAAATCACGCGGCAGGTTCAGGCCTTGAAGCCGTGAAATCCCCCTCCATCATGCTCATCGCCGGGGAGGCGAGCGGTGACACGCTGGCGGCCGAACTCGTCGTGGCGTTGCGGCGGGAATTGCTGGCGCGCGAGGTGAATGGCTCGGCGGATGTTCAGCCCCTGCGCACGGCACTGGGGCCGCGATTCTTCGGCGCGGGCGGTTCTAGGATGGCGGCTGCGGGTGTCGAACTGGCATTCGACATGACCAGGCATTCGGTGATCGGTCTGACGGAGGCGCTCAAGCAAGTGGCCAAGTTTCGTCGCTTGATGCAGCAACTGCTCAAACTCGCGCGGCAACGACAACCAGACGTCATCGTGTGCGTGGATTTCCATGGCTTCAACGGCCGGTTCGCGGCGGCAGTGCGCCGGGCGGTACGTCCGCAGCGGGGAACGTTCAACAATTGGAATCCCAAGATCGTCCAATTCGTCTCGCCGCAGGTTTGGGCGTCACGCAGCGGGCGCGTCTACTCGATGGCGGAGAATCTGGATTTGCTACTGAGCATCATTCCATTCGAGAAGGATTGGTATGCGCAGCGCGTGCAGAAGCTGCGCGTGGAGTTTGTGGGGAATCCCATTGTGGAACGGCACTCCAACGCGGAGCGCGGAACGCAAACCGCGGAGCAGGCCGCGCCATCCTCCACCATCAATCCTCCATCCTCACGCTGTATTTTGCTGTTGCCGGGCAGCCGGCCCGACGAGGTGCGGCGGCATCTGCCGCTCGTGGCGGAGACCGCCAAACGTATCGCGGAGGTCGCACCGGTGGAGTTCAAGGCAATCGCCCCGGATGAATCTTTGGCGGCCAGTATGCGGACTGCGTTGCAAGGTCTGGGTGCGAATTGTCGCGTTCAAGTCGGTGGCATTGCGGATGCGCTTCGCACCGCAGACCTCGCCATTTCCAAGACCGGCACCGTTCTGATGGAGTGCGCGCTGTTTGGTGTTCCAGTGGTTGCTTTCTATAAAACTTCCTGGCCGACTTACTGGGTGGGCAAGCGCATCATTCAGTTGAAATGGATTTCGATGCCCAATATTCTGGCGGAGGAAGAAATCTATCCAGAGTTTGTGCAGGGCCGGGCGACGCCGGAGAACCTGTCTGCTGCTGCTTTGGAGTTGCTCCGGAATCAGGCGCATCGCAGGGCAGTGCAGGCGCGCCTGAAAGCGATCGTGGCGAGTTTGGGTGAACCCGGCGCGGCGCGAAGAGCGGCTAGACTGGTCTGTGAATTGTTGCAGCGGTGATCGGTGGCAGCGCGGCGAAGCAAATGAGGGAGTTAACCAATACAAAGTGGACCAAGGTACAGGGGCTGCTGTTTCTGCTGCTGGGAATTGCGGCGGCAATCCTCGTCATTTGGGAGAGCCCGAGTTTGAAGGTGGCGTTGCTGCTGGCGTTGGTGATCTGTGCTTCTGTCGCGCTTACATTTTGCACTTTGCGTCATAGAGCGCTACGTGGACCCGAGCTTTGAGCTGGCGCGGCAAGCTCGCTCTGCTACTGGTCATTTCGCTTCAAAGGCCGCTCAGGCATCTCAGGGAAAAACCATGAACGCGCTGGTCGGCCCGCCGATGTCCGCACGCGAGCCGCCGAACGCGGAAACAATCAAGCCAGCAATGTCGGCGGTGATAATCCCTGCGTGCGGCAGCACGCCAGACGCAATCGCGAAGGCCATCGCCGGTGGCAGCGCCAGAATGCCGCCGACAGGCCGGCGATGAGGTCGCGGCCCAAGTCCGCTCGCGAGTAACCGTGCAGGGCATCGACTGGTTTTGGGCATAGCGAGGAAGCAATGTTCATGGCAATGCAACGCAGGCAGGCCAAGGGTGGCTTCATTCGCGGGGAATCGCGAGGCGGGTAATGTAGTGAATCAGGGGGGGAATCCGATGGCGAGCTTCACGGCGGAATATTCGGGATGAATCTTTCCGTCAGGCGTGCGGATGGTGAGGTTGGGTTCGACCCAGGTTTTTCCGCGAAACCACTCAGGCAAATCGGTGGCGCGCATCATGCCGAACAGGGCAACCAGCGGAGGTTCACCTTCGCGAAACACGACGGGACGACGGCGGATAATCACGAGTCCGGCGTTGCGTGCGCCTTCCTCGACGCGTGCCAGTTGGGCGGGTTCCGCGGGAAACACGCAAGCGAAGAAGCCGCCCAGGGCAAGGTGAGTTGCCGCACTGGCGCAGTAGTCAGCCACAGTGCCGCGTAGCTCAAAGCGGCAGGCGAGCTTTTGGGGATGCTCGCTCTCAACGCCTGTGCCGGGCGGAAAATACGGCGGGCTGCCGGTGATGAGGTCGAATTCCTCGTCCAGCTTGACCACACCTTGTTCCCGAAAATCCCCGTGGCGGATTTCGTAGCGCGAGGTCAGCCCGTTGTATTTTGCAGACTTTTTGGCAAGGGCCACGCTTTCGGCCTGTGCCTCGACGGTGACAAAGCGCGCACCGGGCAAACGCCACGCGCAAATCATCCCCACGGTTCCGATCCCGCTGCCCAAGTCGAGAGCAGTTTGCGCGGTCGGACACCAATTCGACCCATACCAGGCCGTGAGGATGTCGTCGGTGGAGAAGCGGTGGCCGTCGCGCAGTTGGAACACCCGAAAATAGCCGCTGATCGCATCCAGCGTCTCGTGGGGCTCAGCGGCAACGCCGGAGGCAAGCCCCGGCGGAACAGGTCCTGGCTTAGCCCAACCTTTGAAATGCGAGTCAGCGTTCATTCAACAGAAAGGGCGGGGCAACAAGCCCCGCCCGAATGCATGGGGCAAAGCCTATTCCTTCTTCGCCGCTTTCACTTCAAGATACAGATCACGAAGTTGACGCGCGGAGACGGGCGACGGCGAATCGGTCATCAGGCAAGTGCCTTTCGCCGTCTTGGGGAACGCAATGACGTCGCGGATACTGCTCGTGCCGCAGAGGATGGCGATCAGGCGGTCGAAGCCGAGCGCGATGCCACCGTGCGGCGGGGCGCCATACTTGAACGCCTCCAGCATGTAGCCGAAGCGCAGTTTGGTTTCGTCAGGTGGAATCTGAAGCAATTCCTCGAAGATGGTTTTCTGCACGTCAGGCTGGTGGATGCGAATGGAACCCCCGCCGAGTTCAACGCCGTTCACCACGATGTCATAGTGCTGGCCGCGAACTTTTTTCGGGTCCGTCTTGAGCAACGGAATGTCCTCTGCCACGGGAGCTGTGAAGGGGTGATGGCTGGAATACCACCGGTTCTGTTCACGGTCGAAACCGAGGAGCGGAAACTCCACAACCCAGAGGAAGTCGAAGCGATTTGGATCGATCGTCAGCTTGCCTTGCGCCTTGAGGACGTCGGCGCAGTAGAGGCGGATTTTGCCAAGTATTTCGCACGCGTTCAGCCACTGATCGGCGGCGAACAGAATCAAATCGCCCTCTTGGATTTCGAGTTTGGTGGTGAGGGCCTGCTTCTCCGCCTCCGTGAAAAACTTCACGATGGGCGACTTCCATTCGACGGTAGCACCGTCTGCCCCCTTCTCGACCTTGATGTAGGCGAGACCTTTCGCGCCGAAACTCTTCGCGGTTTCGGTCATCGTCTCGATCTGGCCTTGGGTTGCGCCAGCGAGGCCGCGGGCGTTGATCGCTTTGACCACGCCCCCGGCTGCGATGGCTCCGGCGAACACCTTGAACGAACTGGCGCGGAATTCCTCGGTGAAGTCCACGAGTTCCATGCCGAAGCGTGTGTCGGGTTTGTCGATGCCCCAGCGGTTCAGCGCCTCGTCGAAGCTGAGGCGTTTGAAGGGCGTGGGCACATCCACGTTGAGGGCGGTTTTCCAGACGCGCTTCAACAGGCCTTCGATCAACGAGTAAATGTCTTCGCGATCGATGAAACTCATCTCGATGTCCACTTGCGTGAACTCGGGCTGGCGGTCGGCGCGCAAATCCTCGTCGCGATAGCAGCGCGCGAGTTGGAAGTAGCGTTCAACGCCGCTGACCATGAGAATCTGTTTGAACTGTTGCGGCGATTGCGGCAGCGCGTAGAACGTGCCGGGCTCGCGTCGGTTCGGGACCAGGAATTCGCGCGCACCCTCAGGAGTCGATTTGAAAAGGGTGGGTGTCTCGACCTCGAGAAAGCCCTGCTCATCCATGTAGCTGCGCGTTGCGATGGCCACCTTGGAGCGGAGGCGCAGGTTGCGCGTCATCTCGGGGCGTCGCAGATCGAGGTAGCGATATTGCAGGCGGATTTCCTCGTTGACCCTGGCGGCGGCCTCAGGGTCGTCAATCTGGAAGGGCAGGGGGGCGGCCTCGTTCAGGACGGCCAATTCTTTCACCAGCACTTCGACTTGGCCGGTGGGGATTTTGGAGTTTTCCGTGCCGGTGGGGCGCGCGCGCACTTTGCCGGAGATTTGGATCACCGATTCGCTGTGCAGCTTGGTGGCGGCGTCAAAGACCTCTTTGGGCAGGTCAGCAGGGTCGAAGACCGTCTGGGTGCGGCCTTCGCGGTCACGCAGGTCGATAAAGAGTACGCCACCCAAGTCCCTGCGGGAGTGGACCCAGCCGGCCAAAGTAACAGTTTGCCCGGCGTGCGCGGGACGGAGTTCGTTGCAATGCTGCGTGCGTTTCATGAGCAAAAAACCGAGCGCCGGATGATGGAGAAAAACCGCCCTAATCAAAGCATTTTCCCCAGGAGATGACCTGAAAGGTGGTTGGAGTCCAAAAAAAAACCTAAAACTCATTGACTTATAATGGCGCACATTCCTATTTTGCTGTCCGTCATTGGGCCGGAAATCACGGGAAAACGTCAGCCCCAAACCTAGCTTTTATGAAGAAAGCGGTAGCGGGCTGCGGTTTTTTGTCGTTTGGCGGTGTCAGGATGGTGCAGCATTTTTAATGGTGCCCATGTAGCTCAGTTGGTAGAGCACGTCCTTGGTAAGGACGAGGTCATCAGTTCAATCCTGATCATGGGCTCCATTTGACAATTAAAAGAAACAAACGTCGGTTAAACAGAACAACACAACTAGGAAGCAGCAATGGCTAAAGAGCAATTTCAGAGAACGAAACCTCACTTGAACGTGGGCACCATCGGTCACGTTGACCATGGCAAGTCCACTCTCACCGCCGCCATCGTCTCGGTGCAAAACCGCAAGGGCATGGCTCCGGCGATCTCCTACGCGGACATCACCAAGGGCGGCACTGTGCGTGACGAAACCAAGACTGTGACCATCGCTGTTTCGCACGTTGAATACGAGAGCCCCAAGCGCCACTACGCGCACGTTGACTGCCCCGGCCATGCTGACTACGTGAAGAACATGATCACTGGTGCCGCGCAGATGGACGGTGCGATCCTCGTGGTCAGTGCTGCCGACGGCCCGATGCCCCAGACCCGTGAGCACATCCTGCTCGCCCGCCAGGTCGGCGTGCCCAGCATCGTGGTGTTCTTGAACAAGGTTGACTTGGCTGACGCGGACCTGCTTGAGCTCATCGAGATGGAAATCCGCGAACTGTTGACCAAGTATGGTTTCCCCGGCGACACGACCCCGATTATCCGCGGTTCCGCCACCGCTGCGATGGCTGCAAAGCCCGAGGGCGAGAAGGCGATCACCGATTTGCTTGACGCTCTGGACAGCTTCATTCCCGAGCCTGTGCGCGAACAGGACAAGCCCTTCCTGATGTGCGTTGAAGACGTGTTCAACATTGAAGGTCGCGGCACCGTGGTGACTGGTCGTGTGGAACGTGGTGTCCTCAAGAAAATGGAGGAAGTTGAGATCGTTGGCCTGCGCGAAACCCGCAAGACGACGGCCACGGACATCGAAATGTTCCGCAAGCTGCTTGATTCATGCCAGCCCGGGGACAACGTTGGCGTGCTGCTCCGCGGCACCAAGAAGGAAGAAGTGGAACGCGGCATGGTCCTCGCCAAGCCCGGCTCCATCTCGCCTCACACCAAGTTCAAAGCCGAGGTTTACGTCCTCTCCAAGGATGAAGGTGGTCGTCACACGCCCTTCTTCACCAACTATCGTCCTCAGTTCTATTTCCGCACCTCGGACGTGACCGGTTCGCTCACGCTTCCGGCTGGTGTCGAAATGGTGATGCCTGGTGATAATGTGACCGTCGAAGTCGTGCTGCAGAAGGCAGTCGCGATGGAAAAGGGGCTCCGTTTCGCCGTCCGCGAAGGCGGCCGCACCATCGGTGCCGGTCGTGTGACCGAAGTAATCGAGTAATCACCGGGCTTTCGGGTGTGGGAGAGGTTGAACTCTCCCGCACCTGTTTTGTCTGATTCGAACGGAATCAAGACGCGACGGATACGGCGGTAGCTCAATTGGTAGAGTAGCGGTCTCCAAAACCGTCGGTTGGGGGTTCGAGTCCCTCCCGCCGTGCCAGTCTGTGATATCTGGAGAGGTGGCAGAGTGGTCTATCGCGGCGGTCTTGAAAACCGCTTTGGGTGAAAGCCCAACGGGGGTTCGAATCCCTCCCTCTCCGCCAAAGTAAAACTGTGAACGATTTAACGAAAATTTTAATCTGGGTCGCCGTCATCGGCGCGATCTTCGCGTTGATCTGGTGGAAGGGCGGCTTCAAGCGCATCGCGGCCTATGTGGTCGAAACGCGTGAGGAATTAAAAAAATGCACTTGGCCCACTTGGGATGAACTGAAGGGGCACACCATTGTGGTGCTCGTAAGCATCCTGATTCTGGGTGTGTTCACGGTGATTATCGACTGGGTGTCCAGTCAGTTGGTTCTCCGCCTCACCTAAGGAATTACATGCGCAGCCAATGGTTTGTCATCCATACGCTTTCTGGACAGGAGCAGAAGGTCAAGGAGAGCATTGATAAACGGATCAAGGCCGAGGAGATGGGGGAATACGTCAAGGAAGTCCTCGTCCCGATGGAGAAGGTGGTTGAGGTCCGTAACAACAAGAAGACCGTCTCCACGCGCAAGCTGTGGCCGGGATACGTGTTTGTGGACATGCTTTTGCTCGATGAAAATGGGCGCATCATCGAAAAGCCGTGGTATTTCATCAAGGAAACGCAGGGTGTGATCGGGTTCGTCGGCGGCGAGCCGCCCACGCCGACCCCATCCGACGAAGTGGAGCAGATCAAGGCGCAGATCAGCGAGTCTGAGGAAACAGAGAAGCCGAAGGTCAGCTTTGAGATTGGTGAGACCGTCAAAATCAACAACGGTCCGTTCCTCAACTTCAGTGGAGTCATTGAGGAAGTCGAACCTGAGCGCGGCAAGCTGAAGGTCACGGTCAACATTTTCGGGCGTAACACGCCGGTTGAACTCGAGTACTGGCAGGTGGAAAAAGCTTAAACAAATTTTTGTATGGCAAAGAAAGTTACAGGTCAAATCAAACTTCAGATTCCCGCCGGGCAGGCCAATCCTGCGCCTCCGGTTGGTCCCGCGCTCGGTCAGCACGGCGTCAACATCATGGGGTTCTGCAAGGAATTTAATGCCAAGACCAAGGACCAGGGAGGGATGATTATCCCGGTGGTCATCACGGTTTACCAAGACAAGTCCTTCACCTTCATCACCAAGTCGCCGCCCGCTTCAGCGTTGCTGAAGAAGGCCGCCGGCATCGCTTCTGGTTCCAAGACCCCCAACAAGGAAAAGGTGGGCAAGGTGACCAAGAGGCAAGTGCTCGACATCGTCAAGTTGAAGATGAGCGACATGAACGCCAATAACGAAGAAGCTGCCGTACGCATCGTTGCTGGCACGGCCCGCAGCATGGGCATCGAAGTCGTTGGCTAAGATTTAACCCAAACCGCGGGAGAGCTTCGGCTCGCATGAACCGCACGAACAAAATGCCCAGCAAAAGATACAACAATGCCGCGCAGCTCGTGGACGCCAACAAGGCGTATCCGCTCAAGGCTGCGGTGGAGATCCTCAACAAATTCCCCAAGGCCAAGTTCAACGAGACGGTTGACCTCGCTTTTCGCCTCGGAGTAGATCCAAAGCAATCCGACCAGATGATTCGCGGCACGGTTCCGCTGCCCCACGGCAGTGGCAAGACCATCCGCGTGGTTGTCTTCGCAAAGCCCGGTCCGGCAGCTGATGCGGCGAAGGCTGCAGGCGCGGAATTCGTCGGTTTCGATGACATGATCAAGAAATGCAACGAAGGGTGGTCCGACTTCGATGTCGCGGTGGCTACGCCCGAAGCGATGGTTGAAGTGCGCAAGCTGGGAAAGGTGCTCGGACCGCGTGGTCTGATGCCCAACCCCAAGACCGGCACGGTCACTGAAGACACAGCGAAAGCGGTGCGGGAGGTGAAAGCTGGGCGCGTGGAATACAAAGTGGATAAGACCGGGAACGTTCATGTCGCGGTGGGCAAAGGCTCCTTCACCGTGTCGCAGATCGAGGAGAACGCCCGCGCAGTCATTGACGCGGTATTTAAGGCCCGTCCCTCGGCGGTGCGGGGCACCTACGTCCAAAGCTGCACGCTGTCGCTTACAATGAGCCCGGCGGTGCGGGTGGACACCAAAGAATTTGCAGCCTGATAGCGCGACAACCCCAAACGATAACTAACCATGCGTGTAGAAAAACTGAATCTCACCAAAGAGTATGTCGCCCGGTTGAACGCTTCGCCGTTCTTCATTGCAACCTCGTTCCAAGGGCTGAACGTCGGCCAGCTCACTGAGCTGCGCAAGCGCCTGTTCAAGGTCGGGGCCGAGTTCCACGTGGTGAAGAACTCTGTGTTCAAGATCGCCGCCAAGGAGGCAGGCATCGCGGATTTGGGCAGCGCCCTGACCGGCATGGTCGCAGTGGTGACCGGTCAGAAGGACGTGTCCGCCGCTGCCAAAGTGCTCAAGAATTTTGCGGCAGAATTTGACAAGCTGAAGGTCAACTTCGGCTTCATGGGCAACCAACGCCTTGATCAGGCGGGCGTGTTGGCCATCGCGGACCTGCCGTCCATCGAAGTTTTGCGTGGCAAGCTGCTCGGAGTTCTGAACGCTCCGGCGACCAAGCTCGCCGCCCTCATCAACACGCCCGGCTCACAGCTCGCGCGTGTCATCAAGGCGAAGTCAGAAAAGGCCGCCTAGTTAAAACCCATTTCGTCCCGCGTTAAGCCCGCGGGACGGATAATCAACATCAACAACGTAAATCGTCGGTTTGCAGGCAGTGAACTGAAATTGTCCGTAGCCGCGGACAGCGACGAGACGAAAGGAAAAATGGCTGACCTAAACAACCTCGTAGAGGAATTGAGCAAGCTGACGGTTCTCGAAGCCGCAGACTTGGTAAAACAACTGGAAGAAAAGTGGGGCGTTACTGCCGCGGCTCCCGTGGCTGTAGCAGCTGCTGCTGGCGGCGCTGCCGCTGGTGCTGCTCCCGCGGCTGAGGCCAAGGACACGTTTGACGTGATCCTCGCTTCGGTGCCGGCTGATAAAAAGATCGCCGTCATCAAGGCTGTTCGCGAAGTCAAGGCCGGTCTCGGACTGGCAGAAGCCAAGGCGCTGGTTGAGGGCGCCCCGAAGCCCGTGCTCGAAGGCGCTCCCAAGGCGGAAGCAGATGCCGCCAAGAAGAAGCTGGAAGAGGCTGGCGGTAAAGTCGAAGTCAAGTAATTGGCACGCTTTGGGGGCGGTGGCTCCGGTCACCGCCCCTTCGCCTCCCCAAGTCGGGAAGCGAGAACATCAATTTGACAACCGCAAAATAGGTTGTAAGTGGCAAGTCCCTGAATCGCTCAGGGGCCTTGCCTTCTGTCGTTTAGGGAAAGAACCGGTCCGGCGGGCAAGCCGGCCAAGTAGAAGAAAGTTCAAATGGCATCGCGCACAATCGAACGTATCAACTTCGGCAAAATTAAGGAAGTCGTCGCACCGCCGAATCTCATCGAGCTACAGACCGACTCATACAAGGAGTTCCTGCAAGCAGAGGTTCCGCAATCCAAGCGCCGCAATCTCGGCCTGCAGGCCGTGTTTACCGAGGTGTTTCCCATCGAAAGCTATGATGGGAAGTGCGTCCTGGATTTCCACTCCTATGAAATCGGCGAGCCCAAGCTCGACTGGCTTGAATGCCTGCGTGAGGGGCTGACCTACGGCGCGCCACTTTACGTGACCTTCATGCTCAAGGACGAGCGTGGCAGCAAGGAAGAGCGCGTCTTCATGGGCGAACTTCCGCTCATGACGCCCCAAGGCACGTTCGTCATCAACGGCGCTGAACGTGTCATCGTCAGCCAGTTGCATCGTTCACCCGGTCTCGCGTTTGAAAAGACCATCCATCCAAACGGCAAGGAACTATTCTCCTTCCGCATCATCCCGGACCGTGGTTCGTGGTATGAAGCGCAGTTCGATACCAGCGATTTGCTTTACGTCTATCTAGACCGCAAGAAGCGCCGCCGAAAGTTTTTGACGACGACCCTTTTCCGGGCCCTGTCGTTCCTCGACGCCGAAGCCAAGGGCGAAAAGTCCAAGAAGGACGACGAAAAGAACCGCGGCACGGACGAAGAGATTTTGAAACTTTTCTACCACGTGGAGGAAATGACGGTCAAAGCGGCGGAGAAGTCCGACACGCTGGCGACCAAGGTTTTGATCGAAGACGTGCTGGACGTGGACAAAGGTCTCGTTGTGGCGCGGGCTTTCGAGCCGCTCTCCAAGGCTGTGGTGAAGCAGATTGCCGAACTCGGCGTGAACAAGATCAAGGTGGTGGATACGGCATTGGATGACGGTATCGTCATCAAGTGCATGAAGAAGGATCCGGCCAAGAACGAGGAAGAGGCGTTGAAGGACATTTATCGCCGCCTGCGGCCCGGTGATCCGCCGACCGCGGCCAACGCTCGAGCGCTGATCAAGCGCCTGTTCTTTGATGCCAAGCGATATGACTTGGGCCGCGTTGGTCGTTATAAGATCAACCAGAAGCTGGACATCAAGGGCGGCGACTCACGCATTCTCACCAAGGAAGACTTGGTGGCGGCGACGAAGTATCTGTTGCGCCTAAAGATGGGCGAGGGCAGCTTGGACGACATTGACCATCTCGGCAGCCGCCGCATCCGCACCGTGGGCGAATTGCTCGCCAACCAGTGCCGGGTGGGTCTGGCCCGCACAGAACGCCTGGTCAAGGAGCGTATGACATTGTTCGACCAAAGCATCGAACAGATGACGCCACAAAAACTAATCAACCCGAAGGCGCTGAGCGCAGTCATACGCGACTTCTTCGGTCGCAGCCAGTTGAGCCAGTTCATGGACCAGATCAACCCGCTCGCTGAGTTGACGCACAAGCGCCGCTTGTCGGCGCTCGGGCCGGGCGGTCTGAGCCGTGATCGTGCTGGATTCGAAGTGCGTGACGTGCATCCATCACACTACGGTCGCATCTGCCCGATCGAGACCCCTGAGGGTCCGAACATCGGTCTGATCGCATCCATGGCGACTTTCGCGCGCATCAACGATTTCGGCTTCCTTGAGACGCCCTATCGCAAAGTCTCCAAGGGTCGCGTGACCGGCGAGATCGACTACCTGACCGCCGACAAGGAAGAGCAGAGTTCGATTGCTCAGGCAAACTCCGCCGTTGACGAGAAGGGTCACTTCACGACCGAACGCGTGGTGTGCCGCTGCCGTGGCGACTTCGTTGACGTCGAGCCCGCTCACGTGGATTACATGGACGTGTCGCCGAAGCAGCTCGTTTCGGTGGCAGCATCGCTGATCCCGTTCTTGGAGCACGACGATGCGAACCGCGCGTTGATGGGGTCCAACATGCAACGCCAGGCGGTGCCGCTGTTGATTCCTGAGGCGCCGCTGGTTGCGACCGGTTTGGAAGAGCGCGTTGCGCGTGATTCCCGTGCCGTCATCGTTGCCGAGGAAGCAGGCAAAGTTGCCTCTGTGGTCGGTGATCACATCATCATCACCGACGACGGCAAGTTGCCTGAAGGCAAAAAGAAGATCAAACACGATCCCGAGAAGGGCGTGTGGGTCTACGAAGTGCGCAAATTCATGCGCTCCAACGCGGCCACCTGCATCAACCAGAAGATCATGGTGAAGAAGGGTGACCACGTGAAGAAGGGGCAGGTCATCGCGGACGGTCCTTGCACCAAGGGCGGGGAACTCGCCCTCGGTCGCAACGTTCTCGTCGCATTCATGCCGTGGAATGGTTACAACTTCGAGGACGCGATCAACATCAGCAAACGCGTCGCAAAGGAAGACATCTTCACCTCGATCCACATCGATGAATTTGAAGTGGCCGCGCGTGATACGAAACTCGGGCCGGAAGAAATCACGCGCGACATCCCGAACCTCGGCGATGAAGCGTTGAAGAACCTGGGACCGGACGGTGTCGTCCGTATCGGTGCAGAAGTGAAGCCTGGCGACATACTCGTCGGCAAAATCACGCCCAAGAGTGAGACCGAACTGGCTCCGGAAGAACGTCTGCTGCGCGCCATCTTCGGTGAGAAGGCGGCGGACGTAAAGGACACCTCGTTGAAGGTTCCGTCCGGCACCTATGGCATCGTGATGGACGTCAAGGTTTCCTCCAAGAAGGATTCTGAGAAGGAAAAGGTGACGTCCGACGAACGCAAGGCTGCGAAGCAGATTGGGGATGAATACAAGAAGAAGAAGGACGAGTTGAGCGACCAACTCACCGAGGCCCTCTCGAACATCCTGCTCGGTGAAAAGATCCCGCTCGACGTCGTGAACAGCGAGACAGGCGAGGTCATCATCCCCGCAAACCGCAAGATCACCAAGACGCTCCTGCGCAAGCTGGCGGAAGTTTACGACCGCATCGAAATTGACCCGTCTCCGATCCGGAACAAAATCAATGAAATCATCGGAGGCTTTAAGAAGAAGTTCGATGATCTTCAGATGCAGCACGACGAGGAGATGGAACGTTGCGAGGCGGGTGGCGGCGGGGATTCCGGCATCGTCAAGTCCGTGAAAGTTTATATCGCTTCGAAGCGCAAACTGTCAGTCGGTGACAAGATGGCCGGTCGCCACGGTAACAAAGGTGTGGTGGCCCGTATCACGCCCGAAGAAGACATGCCGTTCCTCAGCGACGGAACACCGGTGGATATCGTATTGAATCCGCTGGGCGTGCCCTCGCGTATGAACGTCGGTCAGGTGCTTGAAACCCACTTGGGTTGGGCCTGCAAACTTCTCGGTATCAAGATCGCCACGCCGGTGTTCGATGGCATCAAGGAAAAGGAAGTGCGCGGCTACCTCAAGGAAGCGGTGCAGCACCAGCGCCATGAGAAGGAGAAGCCATTGATCGGAGAGAACGGCAAGGCTCGTCTGTATGACGGACGCACCGGTGAGTCGTTCGATCAGGAAGTGGTGGTCGGCTACATCTACATGATGAAGCTGGGTCACTTGGTGGCGGACAAAATTCACGCCCGCGCCGTTGGACCTTACTCGCTTGTCACTCAGCAACCGCTGGGGGGCAAGGCGCAGTATGGCGGCCAGCGTTTCGGCGAAATGGAAGTGTGGGCCATGGAAGCCTATGGGGCCGCATACACGCTGCAGGAACTGCTCACCGTCAAGTCCGACGATGTCCAGGGCCGCACGCGCATCTACGAGAGCATCGTCAAGGGCGACAATTCGCTTGAGGCGGGCATCCCCGAGTCGTTCAACGTGCTCGTCAAGGAAATGCAGTCGCTCGTGCTCGACGTCAAAGTCGGTTACTCAAACCCGGTGGATCAACCTGAGGAAACCCCTGCGGCAATCCTCGGCGCACCTGCTGCCGCCTAAACCCGACAACATCAACCGAAACATTTTTCCTGAATTAAGAATATGATCAGCGCCAAGGAAAGCACCCGGGAGTTGCTCGGATTGGACAAAGTCAACCAGGTGGATTACGTCGCGATTTCTGTCGCGTCCCCTGATGCCATCCGTTCGTGGTCCAAGGGTGAAGTCAAAAACCCTGAGACGATCAACTACCGCACCTTCAAGCCCGAAAAGGGGGGCCTTTTCTGCGAACGCATTTTCGGTCCGGTCAAGGACTGGGAATGCTCGTGCGGAAAGTACAAGCGCATCAAACATCGCGGCGTCGTCTGCGATCGTTGTGGTGTCGAAGTGACGATGGCTCGTGTCCGGCGCGAGCGCATGGGCCACATCGAACTCGCCGTGCCGGTGAGCCATATCTGGTTCTTCAAGTGCATGCCGTCCCGTTTGGGGCTCGTGCTCGACATCACCGCGCGCCAGTTGGAACGCGTGATCTATTACGAGGATTACCTCGTCGTGGATCCCGGCAGCACGCCGCTGCAAGCGAATCAGTTGCTCACGGAAAACGAGTTCCGCGAAGCCCGCGAAACCTACGGCGCTGATGCGTTCACGGCGAAGATGGGGGCCGAAGCCGTTCGTGACGCTCTCGCTCGCGTGGATCTCGCCAAGGAGACGGATAATCTCCAGGAAGCGATGACGCAGACGCGCAGCAAGCAGATCCGCAAGAAGCTCGCGAAGCGCATCAAGTTGCTCCAAGGCCTGCACGGCTCGAAGACTCGTCCCGAATGGATGATCCTCACTGTGCTGCCCGTGATTCCGCCGGACCTGCGTCCGCTCGTTCCGTTGGAGGGTGGCCGCTTTGCGACCTCCGACCTGAACGACTTGTATCGTCGCGTCATCAACCGCAACAACCGTCTCAAGAACCTGCTCTCGCTCAAGACGCCGGAAGTCATCATCCGGAACGAAAAGCGCATGCTGCAGGAAGCGGTCGATGCGTTGTTCGACAACGGTCGCCATGGCCGCGCCGTTACCGGCGCAGGGAATCGTTCGCTGAAGTCGCTCTCCGACATGCTCAAGGGCAAGTCGGGCCGTTTCCGCCAGAACCTGCTCGGTAAGCGCGTGGACTATTCCGGTCGTTCCGTGATCGTCATCGGTCCCGAGTTGAAGCTCAACCAATGCGGTCTGCCGAAGAAGATGGCGCTCGTGTTGTTCGAGCCCTTCATCATCCGCCGCTTGAAGGAGCTCGGCTACGTTCACACCGTTCGTAGCGCCAAGAAGATGATCGAGCGCCAGACAAAGGAAGTTTGGGACATTCTTGAAGAAGTGACGAAGGGACATCCGGTTCTCCTGAACCGCGCCCCCACGTTGCATCGCCTGTCCATCCAGGCGTTCGAGCCACAGCTCATCGAAGGCGAAGCGATCCGCATTCATCCGCTGGTTTGCACCGCCTACAACGCGGACTTCGACGGTGACCAGATGGCCGTGCACGTTCCGCTCTCCGTGGAAGCTCAGATGGAAGCGCGCCTGCTCATGCTGGCGACGAACAACATCTTCTCTCCCTCGAGTGGCAAGCCGATCATCACGCCTACGCAGGACATCACGTTGGGTTGCTATTACCTCACGGCGGAACCTCGTTCCGTTCACAAGCAGCGCGACCGTAAACTGCTGTTCGGGTCCAAGGAAGAAGTTATCTTCGCCCATGCTGACGGCGAGTTGCGCACGCACGAGCGCATCTTGCTCAAGAACCCCGATCATGGTGTGGACACCACTTGGGGCGACAAGGCCAAGAAGGTCATCGAGACCACGGTGGGTCGCGTTACCTTCAGCGAAATCTGGCCGCCTGAACTCGGCTTCTACAACAAGGAAGTCCGCAAGGGCGAACTGGGTGACATGATCTGGCGCTGCTACAAGGTTGCCGGTCGTGAGAAGACCGTGACCATGCTCGACAAGCTGAAGGAAATCGGCTTCCGCGAGGCTACAAAAGCGGGCGTCTCCATCGGTATTGATGACATGATCATCCCGAAGGAGAAGAACGAGGAAATTGATGCTGCTCAAAAGCAGATCAAGGAAATCGAGAAGCGCTATCGCAAGGGTCTCATTACGATGGGCGAGCGCTACAACCAGATCATTGATGCCTGGACCCACGCGACGGACAAGATCTCGAACGTGATGTTCAAGACCCTGGAAAACAACCAAGGCAAGCAGGAATACAATCCCGTCTACCTCATGGTGCACTCTGGTGCACGTGGTAACAAACAGCAGGTGCGTCAGCTCGCTGGCGTCCGCGGTTTGATGGCCAAGCCGGACGGCTCGATCATTGAAAAGCCGATTCTCTCGAACTTCCGTGAAGGTCTGACCGTGTTGGAATACTTCATCTCGACGCACGGTGCCCGTAAGGGCCTTGCTGACACGGCGCTCAAGACCGCTGACTCAGGTTACATGACCCGTAAGTTGGTGGACGTGGCGCAGGATGTGATCATCCGCGAATACGACTGCGGCACCACGAATGGCATTTGGGTGTCACCCATCTACGAAGGTGACGACGTTGCAGTGAAGCTGGCTGACCGTTTGGTGGGCCGCTGCTCGGCAGAAGACATCATTGATCCGGCGAATCCGAAGGATTTCTTGGTTCGCGCCAATGACGAGATCGATGAGATCAAGGCCAAGGCGATTGACAATGCTGGTGTTGAGCGCGTGAAGATTCGCTCGGTGCTGACTTGCGAGAGCAAGCACGGCGTCTGTATCCATTGCTACGGCCGCAACCTGTCCACAGGCAAACATGCCGAGATGGGTGAGGCGGTCGGTATCATCGCCGCCCAGTCCATCGGTGAGCCCGGCACGCAGTTGACGATGCGCACGTTCCATACCGGTGGTGTGGCGGCGGGCACATTCAAGCAGCCAATCATCAAGGTGAAGCATGATGCGACAATCAAATACAACGAGTTGCGCACGGTCGAACTTGAGGATGGCAACACCATCGTGCTGAACAAGAACGGTTCCATCTCGCTCCTGGGCGAAGATGGTCATGAACTGGAAAATCACAACATCGTGATCGGTGCGGTTGTCTCTGTCCGCGACGGCGGCAGGATCAAGAAGGGCGATACGCTTGCCCAGTGGGATCCGCACAACGTTCCGATTCTCTCCGACAAGGCGGGAACCGTGAAGTTCCACGACATCATCGAGGGCGTGACGATGAAGCAGGAACTCGACGAAGCGACGGGGCAGGAGAACATCGTCATCATCGAGCACAAGGAAGATTTGCATCCGCAAATCCTCATCCTTGATGACAAGAAGGAAGCTGTCGCGAGCTACGCGATTCCCGCTGGCGCTCACGTTGTCGTGACCGAGGCGATGCAAATCGTCGCAGGCACACTGATGGCCAAGACGCCGCGTAAATCGGCGAAGACGAAGGATATTACCGGTGGTCTTCCGCGTGTGGCCGAGTTGTTCGAAGCACGTCGCCCGAAGGATGCTGCTGAGATCTCGAAGATTGACGGTATCGTTGACTTCGGTCCTAGCGTTCGCGGCAAGCGCTGCATCGTCATCAAGGATCCACAGACGCAGTTGGAAGAGGAGCACCTTATTCCGATCGGTAAGCACGTCATCGTGTTCAAGGGCGACTTCGTGAAGAAGGGCCAGCAGTTGACGGAAGGCCCGATGGATCCGCACGAGATTCTGGAGGTCCTCGGACCGCAGGAATTGCAGGAGCATTTGGTGAACGAAGTGCAGGAAGTTTATCGTCTTCAGGGTGTGACGATTAACGACAAGCACATCGAAATCATCGTGCGCCAAATGTTGCGCAAGGTGCGCATCACTGAACCTGGTGATACGACCTTCCTATGGGGCGAGCAGATCGACAAGCTCGAGTTTGAGGCGGAGAACGCTCGCGTTGAGGAAATGGGCGGTAAGCCCGCCGAGGCTCAGCCTGTGTTGCTTGGCATCACCAAGGCCTCGCTCGAAACTGAGAGCTTCCTGAGCGCGGCGTCGTTCCAGGACACCACGCGTGTTCTGACCGAAGCCGCCACCCGGGCCAAGATTGATTATCTCCGCGGATTCAAGGAGAATGTCATCATGGGCCATATCATTCCCGCCGGTTCAGGCTTTGATCTGCATCGCAAACTGCGCATCAAGCCGCTGGTGGAAATAATTCAAGATGAACCAGCCGCAGAGGCCGGTGGAATCGAGTCAGAACAGCCCGCAGCTCTCTGACAACCAAGAAAGTAACCAAATACTAGTTGCAACAAGAACGCTGTTTGTTAACATCCGCGCTCCGTTTGACCTGTTTAGGGTTGAACAGCGCAATTCTTAGGATTTAGAGCGAAATGCCGACCATTAATCAACTAGTCGCCAAGGGGCGACGAAAGCTGAACGTCAAGTCGAAGTCGCCAGCCCTCGAGGGCTCGCCCTTCCGACGCGGAGTGTGCATCCAAGTGATGACCCGCACACCCAAGAAGCCAAACTCCGCGATGCGCAAGGTCGCGAAGGTTCGTCTGACGAACGGTTACGAAGTCATCGCCTACATCCCGGATGAAGGTCACAACCTGCAGGAACACTCAATCGTGCTCGTGCGTGGTGGTCGTGTGAAGGATTTGCCCGGCGTGCGTTATCACATCGTGCGTGGAACCTTGGATGCTGCCGGCGTTGAAAAGCGTCGGGTGAGCCGCTCCAAGTATGGCGTGAAGCGTCCGAAGGACACGAAGGCCGCCGCCGCAGCCGCCAACAAGTAATCGTTTTTGAAATATGTCTCGTCGTCGTCAAGCAGATAAGCGTTCCATCGCCGTGGATGCGAAATACAACAGCTCGTTGGTTTCGCGTCTGGTCAGCACCGTCATGGTCTCGGGCAAAAAGACCACCGCACAGCGCATCGTTTACGGTGCCTTTGATAATATCTCCGAGAAGCTGCCGCAGGTCAGCCCGGTAGAAGTCTTGCAGCGTGCGGTTGACAATGCGAAGCCTCGCATTGAAACCAAAGCACGCCGCGTCGGTGGTGCTACCTATCAGGTGCCGTTGGAAATCCCGAACGATCGCCAGATGGCGTTGGCCATCCGCTGGATGGTGGATTTTGCCGATGCGCGCAAGGGCACTCCCATGAAGGATGCGCTTGCGAACGAAATCATGGAAGCCTATCAGGCCCAGGGTAACGCGATTCGCAAGCGTGATGAAGTGCACAAGATGGCGCAGGCCAACAAGGCGTTCGCACATTTCCGCTGGTAGAATTTAACTATACACACGCCCCGGTCATGGCACTGGGGCGTTTTTATTCTCAGGACATCAGGATTTAACAATGTCAGAAGCAGCTAAATCGGTGAATTCGCCCAAGCGTCCTTACACGCTGGAGCGCACGCGTAACATTGGTATTGCCGCGCATATTGACGCCGGTAAGACCACCACGACCGAGCGTATCCTCTATTACACGGGACTCATCCATAAGATGGGTGATGTGCATGACGGAAATACCGTGACGGACTGGATGGAGCAGGAGCGCGAGCGCGGCATCACCATCACCTCGGCTGCGACGACCTGCTATTGGACCCAGAAGAAGGACGGCACTTACAAGGCTTTCGAAGGCATCGCGCATCGCGTCAACATCATCGACACTCCCGGCCATGTTGATTTCACGGCGGAAGTGGAGCGCTCGATGCGCGTGCTGGACGGGGCGGTCGCGGTGTTCTGTGGCGTTGCGGGCGTTCAACCGCAGTCTGAAACCGTTTGGCGTCAGGCCACCAAATACAAGGTTCCGCGCATTGCATTCGTCAACAAGATGGACCGCACGGGCGCTAACTTTGAGAACGCCCTTAATGACATGCGCACCAAGCTGGGTGCCTATGCCTACCCAGTTGGCATTCCGCTCGGCAAGGAAGATAAGCTGCAGGGCATCATTGACGTCGTGAACCAGAAGGCGATCGTTTATGATCCCACTGACGAAGCTGGCTTGAAGTTTGACGTCACTGAGATCCCCGCCGACTACAAGGATGCCGCCAAGACCGCTTTGACCGAATTGGTGGACGCAGTTTCCAACAAGGATGACTCCATTGCGGAACTCGTGATTGAAGACAAGCCGGTCTCTCCCGAGTTGCTGAAGGCCGCCATCCGTCGTCTGACCTGCAAGATTGAATTTGTTCCCGTCATCGGCGGCTCTGCGTTCAAGAAACGCAACGTGCAATTCCTCGTAGATGCAGTGGTGGATTATCTGCCAAGCCCGCTGGACATTCCGCCTGCCGAAGGTGAAGTGCCCGGCGATGCGGAACAGCGCGTAGTCGCTCCCACGGACGACAATGCCAAATTCTGTTCGCTTGCGTTCAAGCTGTGGACCGACCCATTTGTCGGCAAGTTGGTTTTCTTCCGCGTTTACTCCGGCCAACTGACCAAAGGTGACACGATCTACAATCCCCGCACTCGCAAGCGCGAACGCGTCAGCCGCGTGATGATGATCCAAGCCGACAAGCGCCTTGACGTTGAAACCGTTTATGCCGGTGACATCGCTGCTCTTGTCGGTCTGCGCAACATCACCACGGGTGACACGCTGTGCAACGAAGAATTCGACATCAGTCTCGAGCCCCCGACGTTCCCTGAGCCCGTGATCAGCATGGCGATCGAGCCTAAGACCAAGGGTGATCGCGAAAAGATGGTGGAAGGTTTGCAGCGCTTGGCGGAAGAAGATCCCACGTTCCGTTGCTTCACCAACGAAGAAACCGGCCAGCTCATCATCGCAGGCATGGGTGAGCTGCACCTGGAAATCATTCGCGATCGCTTGATGCGTGAATTCAAGGTCGAAGCGAATGCAGGTGCACCGCAGATCGCCTATCGCGAGACGTTCACGGTTGCGGCAGAAGGCGAAGGCAAGTTCATCCGCCAGTCGGGTGGTCGTGGTCAATACGGTCACGCTTGCATCAAGGTGCAGCCGAATGAACGCGGCAAGGGAGTTGAAATTGAAAACGCCATCGTCGGCGGTGCTATTCCCAAGGAATATGTGCCGGCTGTCATTGACGGTTTGAACGAAGCGGTCAAAGGCGGCGTTCTTGCGGGCTACCCCATGGTGGACTTGAAGATCCAGATCGTTGACGGATCGTTCCACGAAGTGGACTCGAATGAACTCGCGTTCAAGATGGCGGGCATCTTCGCATTGAAGGAGGCGGCCAAGCAGGCCAAGCCCATTTTGCTCGAACCCATCATGAAGGTGGAAGTCACCACGCCTGAAGAATATCAGGGTGATTTGCTCGGTGACTTGAACCGTCGTCGGGGCAAGATCGCCGCGATGGACAGCAAGGATCAGACATGCATTTTGCGCTCGGAGGTTCCGCTGTCCGAAATGTTCGGTTATGCGACCGCCATCCGTTCACTGTCGAAGGGCCGCGCGGCCTACTCGATGGAGCCATTCAATTTCGAGCCGGTGCCTAACAGCATCGTCGAGAAGATTCTGGATACCGCCAAAAACAGACCGGCGGCCCGGAGCTAGCAGTATAAACCATTAACAGATAATCGTTCTTTTTATGGCAGGACAACGTATTCGAATCCGATTGAAGGCCTTTGACCATCGCGTCATTGACCAATCGGCCCGTGAAATTTCTGACACTGTGAAACGGACTGGCGCACGCGTCGCCGGGCCGATTCCGCTTCCCACCCGCGTGGAGCGCTTCACCGTGCAACGCTCACCTCATGCTGACAAGAAGTCGCAGGAGACTTTCGAGCAACGCACCCACAAGCGTCTCATTGACATCATCGAGCCGACTGCGAAGACCGTGGACGAGCTCAAGAAACTGAACCTGCCTGCGGGCGTGGATATCACCATCAAGATCTGAGGAGCGCGCCATGCCAGTAGGAATTATAGCCAAGAAGTTGGGCCATACCCGCGTTTACGACGCGAATGGCGTCATCACCCCGGTCACCGTTGTATTGGCCGGACCAAACCGTGTCCTTCAGGTCAAGACGGCCGAGAGCAAGGACGGCTACAGCGCCGTCCAGCTTGGCTTTGGCGACCAGAAGCCGCAACGCCTGACCAAGCCGAAGCTCGGTCACTTGAAGAAGCACGGCGTCGAAGTAAAGGACAAGAGCACCGATGCGATTTCCGGCGTTCAACGCATCCGCGAGTTCCGCAACTTCTCCAAGGAAGTGAAGACGGGAGACTTGCTCGGACCGGACGTATTTGCCGTGGGCGACTATGTGGACTGCATCGGCGTCACCAAGGGTCGCGGTTTTGAAGGTGTGGTCAAGCGCCACGCGTTTCGCGGTGGTGACTCCACGCACGGTGCCAAAGGCTGGCATCGTCGCTCGGGCGCCATCGGTCAGCGCCTGTTTCCCGGCACCGTCATGCGCGGCATGAAGATGCCCGGTCACATGGGACAAGTTCGCCGCACCGTTCAAAACCTTGAAGTGGTGCAAGTGCGTGCTGAAGACAACATCCTTTTGATCAAGGGTTCGATTCCTGGTCCCGAAGGTGACTACGTCATCATTCGTGAATCCAAGAAACGCCCGAAGGGCTGGAAGAAGCCGACGGCTTCCGCCGGCAAGAAGGACAAGAAGAAGTAAGGAGCGCGAGCCATGAAGATTTCCATTCAAGATACCAAAGGCAAGCAGCAGGGTGAACTCGAAGTGAAGTTCCCGCTGATTGAGAATTCCAAGGGTGAGCAAGCTGTGCACGATGTGGTCGTCGCTTATCGCGCAGCCCAACGCAGCGGGACTGCCAACACCAAGACGGTCGGCGAAGTCGCCGGCACCAACAAGAAACCCTGGCGTCAAAAGGGCACTGGTCGCGCCCGCGCGGGCTCGTTCCGTTCCCCCCTGTGGCCCGGTGGCGGTGTGGTGTTCGGTCCCAAGCCGCGTGACTATTCCAAGAAGGTCAACAAGAAGACGCGCGACCTGGCTTTGCGCAAGGCTCTCAGCGAGCGCCTCAAGGCTGGGGACGTGGTCGTGGTTGACGCCCTGAACATTGCAGCGCCCAAGACCAGGGACATGGTCGCGGTGTTGAAGGCGTTGAAGCTCGACGGCACGACCTTGATCGTCCAGTCCGGCATCAACAAGAACCTCACGCTGGCTTCGCGCAACGTGCCGGATCTTTCGATCACCACCAGCGACAAGTTGAACACCTTTGACGTGCTGCGTCCGGACAAACTCGTCTTCACGAAGAGCTCGTTTGAACAAGTAGAGGCCCGTCTCGCCAAGGAGAACGCATGAATAATTTCGATGTTATCAAGACCGTCCGCCTGACCGAAAAGGGCACCCGGCAGGGCGAAAAGTATAATCAATACACGGTGGTTGCCGATCGTCGCGCCACGAAGATCCAGATCCGCAAGGCGGTGGAAGAACTCTTCAAGGTCAAAGTCACCGCCTGCAACACGTTGAACGTCCGCGGCAAGCTGCGTCGCCAACGCACCAAGCAGGAAGGTCGCACTTCCGACTGGAAGAAGGCGATCGTGACACTCAAAGACGGCGACAAAATCCAACTCACTTAAAAGGAATCCCATGTCTGTTAAAATTCGTTTGAAGCGCGTTGGTGCGAAGAACAATCCGGCCTACCGCATTGTGGTGGCCGACAGCCGCAGTCCGCGCGATGGCAAGTTTATCGAGGAGATTGGCACCTACCTTCCCACCCAGAAGGCCAACAAGGTGAAGATCAACCTGGACCGTGCCAATTACTGGGTCGGCGTGGGCGCACAGCCCAGCGATACCGTGGCCAGCATGATCAAGAAGGCGAAGAAGGCTGCCACCGCAGCCTGATCGCTCTGACCCAGATGCAGGCGTTCCTAGAATACGTCGTCAAGGGCCTGGTCCAGTATCCGGACGAGGTCACGGTGACGCCTGTGGAAAGCTCTGGGCAAACGATCTTTGAGTTACGTTTGAATTCTTCCGATGCAGGCCGGGTGATCGGCCGGCAGGGGCAGACCATCAATGCGATCCGGTCCCTGTTGCAGGCAGGCAGCGCCAAGAAAGGGCTGCGCTGTTCGTTGGAATTGGTGGACCGTTAAGCAGTGGAGCCTGCGAGGGCTTCGACCTCGAGCATGAAGATTGACGTGCTCACCTTGTTTCCCGGCATGTTCGCCGGGCCGTTGGACGAAAGCATAGTCAAGCGGGCACGGAATGCGGGCCTGTTGGAACTGGGGATTCATAATCTCCGCGACTGGACGCATGACCGACACAAGACGGTGGATGACCGGCCGTTCGGTGGAGGGCCGGGAATGTTGCTCAAGCCTGAGCCGATTTTTGAGGCGGTGGAGCAACTGGCGGTTGAGCAGACCAAAGTGGTTTTGCTTTGTCCGCAGGGACGACGGTTCAATCAGGCGATTGCGCGTGAACTGTCTCAGAATCAGCACTTGCTGCTGGTTTGTGGCAGTTACGAAGGGTTCGACGAGCGAATCCGCGAGGCGCTGGCGGATGATGAATTATCCATCGGCGACTTTGTGCTGACGAACGGGGCTTTGCCAGCGATGGTTGTGGTAGATGCGGTGACGCGGCTGTTACCCGGGGTGCTGGGGGATGACGAAAGTTCATCCGACGAGTCGTTCAGTCAGGGGTTGTTGGAATACCCGCACTATACGCGGCCCGCTGAGTTTCGAGGAATGAAGGTGCCGGAAGTGCTGCTCTCCGGTAACCACGCGGAGATTGAGCGATGGCGAAAAGAGCAGGCATGGCTGCGAACCGCAGCCCGGCGACCGGATCTCGGAGATTCGGGCGAAGTTAAACCATAGATTTTTGAAAGGTAGAAGATTATGAACCAGGCATTGTTGGACAAGATTGAGAAGGAACAGTATCGCAAGGACGAAGCCAGCTTCAACGTTGGCGATAGCGTGCGGGTTCACACCCGCGTCGTCGAAGGTGAAAAGGAACGTATCCAGATTTTTGCTGGCGTCGTGATCGGTCGTCGTGGCCATGGCCTCAACGAGAGCTTCACCGTCCGCCGTATTAGCTACGGCGAAGGTGTGGAGCGCGTATTCCCGATTCATTCGCCGCGCGTGGACAAGATTGAAGTTGAGCGGAAGGGCGAAGTTCGCCGCGCCAAGCTGACTTACCTGCGCAAGCGCATCGGCAAGGGTGCAACGCTGGTCAAGGAAAAGGGCGAAAAGGTGGTTGAAGCCGCCAAGTAGAGGGGTATACGCCACAGATTTCACAAGGGCGAGGAGTGATCCTCGCCCTTGTTCGTTTGCCGGCTTGCGTTGGCTGCTTGACTGGCTGCGATGACGGCGAATATTGGGACAATGTAAACTTCAACCAGCCCATTATGAAAGTCATCTACTACGGACATTCCTGTTTCAGTGTTGTTGCGGGCGGCAAGCATCTGTTGTTCGATCCCTTCATCACCGGAAATCCCCTGGCAAGGGAGATTGATGTGTCACGAGTTCCGGCGGACTTCATCCTCATATCGCATGGCCATGACGATCACATGCTCGACGCCATTGAGATCGCCAGACGCACGGGGGCAATGGTGATCTCAAATTTCGAGATCATCGAATGGCTGGCCAAACAGGGGCTGAAAAAAATGCACGCGCTGAATCACGGCGGCGGATGTGATTTTGAATTTGGCCGCGCGAAGTTGGTCAACGCCGTCCACTCGAGCATGCTGCCGGACGGCAGCTATGGCGGCAATCCGGGTGGATTCGTAATCGAGACCCGAGGGGGGAATTTTTATTACTCGGGCGACACGGCGTTGACGCTCGATATGCAGTTAATCCCGATGACCACCCGGCTTGATTTCGCCGTTCTTTGCATCGGCGACAATTTCACCATGGGCGTGGACGACGCCCTCCGGGCGGCAGAGTTTGTGAAGTGCGATCAGATTATGGGCGTCCATTACGACACTTTTCCCCCCATCAAGATTGATGGCGCTGTTGCGAAGTCCAGATTCAACGCCAAGGGTAAAACTTTGCACCTGCTCCAGCCCGGTGAGTCTTGCGATTTGTAGGCTGTAGCCTGCTTGCAAATGGAATCTTTCATCCTAAGCTTGGAGGCATGGGAACAAATTTTGTGTCGATGGGAACTTTGCTGCTTGCCCTAACAGGCTTGCTTTTAGGCGGCTGCGCCTCAAAGCCGAAAGCGGATTGGGATTCTCGAGTCGGCAACTTCACCTACGATCAAGCCGTGGTGGAGCTAGGGCCGCCGGACCGGGAGTCGAAGCTGTCGGATGGCAAGAGGGTGGTCGAGTGGGTGGTGGGTCGTTCGCGTTCAGGTGGATTGTCCCTTGGCTTCGGCTCTTACAGCGGGCCGGTGGGGGTGGGCGTCTCGCAATCCGTCGGACCGGGTCCACGTGATAAAATATTGCGATTGACCTTCAATCCCGACGGTAAATTGGAGAGTTGGGTCCGAAATTAGGCATCATTCGGTTTGACACATCGGAGCGGGTTTCCGATTTTATTCGCCGCTTGTTGCCAGGGTAGCTCAGTGGTAGAGCAGAGGACTCATAAGCCTTTGGTCGGGAGTTCGACTCTCCCCCCTGGCACCAGCCATTTGTTGTTTCAGAGCGGGCGGACTACAGTTTCGTGGCTTTGCTGGATCACTCCCCGGTCCGGCGGGCAGCAAATGAAATACGCGTCATTCGTTGGCGCGGACACAGTCAGTATTCTCGATGCATTTATGAAAAACTGTCGCAATTTCTTCCTCCGTGCCGCGCTGGTCACCCCTATCAGAGTGCTGATTTTGGGCGTCCCGTTTCTGGCGCAATCCACCTCAAGTCCAATCAAGGACTGGCAAAATCCAGAACTCACGGGCGTCAACAACCTGGCGCCCCACGCCACGATGGTGATTTGCCCGGACGCGAAGACGGCTCGCAAGATTGGGCCGGTCTCCAATGCCGAGCGCGTCAAATCTCCTTTCTATCGTTCCCTGAACGGGGATTGGAAATACCACTACGCCGCCAATCACAGCGGCAGAGTGGCCAATTTCTGGCAGCCTGATTTTGATGATTCCAGGTGGGAGGTTGTTCCTGTGCCCGCCAACGTCGAAATGCACGGCTACGGCATCCCGATTTATGTAAACATCAAATATCCTTGGGCTTGGGATACCAAACCCACTCCGCCGGTTGTGCCCGAGATGGATCCCAACAACACGGTGAACTCCTACCGCCGCACCTTTACGATCCCAGATGACTGGGATGGTCGGCGTGTCCTGCTGACGTTCGATGGTGTTAATTCATTCTTCTACGTTTGGGTCAACGGACAAAAAGTGGGCATGGGCAAGGACTCCCGCACGCCGGTCGAGTTCGACATCACCTCCCACCTCAAGAAGGGCAAAAATCTGATCGCGGTGGAGAACTTCCGGTGGTGCGACGGGTCCTACCTTGAAGATCAGGATTTCTGGCGCTTGAGTGGTATTTTCCGTGATGTCTATCTTTGGTCGCCGCCCGATCTGCACATTCGCGACTTTGAAGTGAAAACTGATCTCGATGCTGATTACCAAAACGCCCGGCTCAAGTTGAATGTAGTGATCCAAAACCTCACGCAAGCCGGAGCAGAGGTGACGGCTGAAGCTCAATTGCTCGATGCTGTGGGAAAGCCTGTGTTCAATCAGGCCATCCTGATGCGGCCCGTCGCTGGTGGCGAGGCGGAGGGCGCGATTGAGGTGGAGGTTGCTAACCCGCTCAAATGGTCTGCAGAAACGCCGAACCTTTACCGGCTGCTCCTTTCGTTGAGTGACCGGGCGGGAAAAGTGATCGAGGTGATTCCGATCAACGTGGGGTTCCGCGAGGTGGAGCTCAGGGATGGCAATCTTCTAGTCAATGGTCGCCGTGTTCTCATCAAGGGTGTCAACCGGCACGAGCACGACCCTGACTTAGGTCAGGTGGTTACCCGCGAGCGAATGATTCAGGACATCAAACTGATGAAACAGCATAACATAAACACTGTCCGCAATTGTCATTATCCCTCCGTGCCGGCGTGGTATGATTTGTGTGATCAATACGGCATCTACTTGATTGACGAAGCCAACATCGAAAGCCACGGCATGGGGTATGGCCCGGAGACCCTGGCGAAAAAGCCTGAATGGGCGGCGGCGCACATGAATCGAATGGTGCGCATGGTGGAGCGCGACAAAAACCACGCATCTATCATCATTTGGTCGCTGGGCAATGAAGCCGGTGATGGACCGAACTTTGAGGCCACTTCTGCATGGATCAAACGGCGCGACAACAGCCGTCCGGTTCACTACGAACAGGCGGAAGAGAAGGCGCATACGGATATCGTCTGCCCGATGTATGCCCGGCCTGATCGATTGGAAAAATATTCGTCCAAGCAGCAGAAGCGTCCTTTTATTTTGTGCGAATATCAGCATGCCATGGGCAACAGCAATGGCGGCATGTGGGAGTATTGGAATCTGATTTACTCGCGGCCTTTCCTGCAAGGCGGTTCGATCTGGGATTGGGTGGATCAGGGGTTGCGCCAGCCACAATCACGGCTTGATCGCTCAAGGTTTTGGCCAACCAAACGGTTGGACAAAACTTTCTGGGCTTACGGCGGTGACTTCGGGCCTGAGAATGTTCCCAGCGATGACAATTTCTGCTGCAACGGTCTTGTAACAGCAGATCGCGCCATCAAGCCCGGCACGTTGGAGGTGAAGCATGTGTATCAATACATCCATTGCCAGCCCGCTGACCTCGCAGCACGCACCATCAGTGTGAAGAACTGGTATGACTTCACCAATCTGAAGGACATCGCCGAAATCCGCTGGCAACTCACGGGCGATGGCAAGCGTCTGCAATCGGGCAAGCTGGCGGCTCCCGACCTTGCCCCCTACGCAACGACCGCTCTGACCTTGCCGGTGAAGTCCTTCGAGCCGCAGCCCGGCGTGGAATACTTACTCAATCTCAGTTTCCATTTGAAACGCGATCTGCCGTGGGCGGAAAAGGGTCACGAGCTGGCCTGGGACCAATTCAAGCTGCCGGATGCCGCGCCAGTTGCGCCTCGCTCCTCGGGTAACTCCATGCTGATCGTTGCCGACGAGGGTGGGCGGACCGTCATCCACGGCAGTGGCTACGAGGTCGAGTTTGATCCTGCCGCTGGCACCATGGTTTCGTGGAAGGTGAACGGCACCGAATTGGTTCAGTCTCCCCTTCAGCCCGATTTCTGGCGCGCGCCCACCGACAATGAGCGGGGTCGGAAAATGGCCGATGACCACCTTGAACTCGCCAAGCGCCAGATGACCGATCAGGAACGGCGTCGCTTCCAAAACCGTCCCAATCCGCAGGGAGTCTGGAAGGAGGCAAGGCAGGGCGCGACATTGGAGAAATTCAATATTTCACGTGGTCCGGGCCGGGTCGTGGTCACGGCCGTGCATGAACTGCCAAAAGTTAATGCGCGCTGGCAGACGACCTACACGGTGACTGAGAGTGAGATTCATGTGAGCGCCCAGTTCAATCCCGGCGACACCAACCTGCCTTACCTGCCGCGTTTGGGAATGCAAATGGTGATGCCGTCCGGATTCGGCCGCATGGAGTGGTTTGGCCCGGGACCGCAAGAGACGTATGGCGATCGCAAGGACGCGCCAGTGGGACGTTACGCTGGTTCCGTGCGCGACCAGTTCTGCATGGACTACGTCGAGCCGGGCGATAGCGGCAACAAGACGGACGTGCGGTGGGTCGCTTTGACCAATCAAAAGGGCGTTGGCTTGCTCGCCATTGGAGAGCCGTTGCTCAACGTGAATGCGATCCCCCATACCACTGACGACCTGCAAAGCGTCAAGCATCCGCATGAACTCCCGCAGCGCAACTTCACCGTGCTGAACCTGGATTGGAAGTCTCAGGGTGTCGGTGGCGATGACAGCTGGGGCGCATGGCCGCATGAACCTTGTTTGATTCCCTGCCAGCCGCAGACTTACAGCTTCCGTCTGGTCCCGCTCGCGGGCAGAAATGACGCCGGGAAACTGGCCCGCTCGGCGTCCGTAACTTTAGCCAACTGAATGGCTATACCTTTCAATTTCGACGAACATCCGCATCGGCGTTATAACCCGTTGCGCGGAGAATACGTCCTCGTGTCGCCACATCGCACCAAGCGTCCATGGCTGGGGCAGGTGGAGAAAGCCGCGCCAGACAATCGTCCGCGATACGATCCCAAGTGCTACCTTTGTCCGGGCAATCAGCGCGTGGGCAGCGACGTGAATCCGAAGTATGATTCCACCTTCGTCTTCACGAATGACTTCTCGGCTCTGTTACCCGGCACGCCCGAGGCGGGTGGCGCAGCAGACGACTTGCTGCGCACCGAACCAGCTCGCGGTGAGTGCCGGGTGATTTGCTTCTCGCCGCGTCACGATTTGACGCTGGCGGAAATGGCCGTGCCGGACATACGCAAGGTCGTGGACGTTTGGGCGAGTCAGACGGCCGAACTCGGCCAACGCCATCGCTGGGTGCAGGTGTTCGAGAACAAAGGCGCGGTCATGGGATGTTCCAATCCGCATCCGCATGGCCAAATCTGGGCTGGCAATTACGTGCCCAACGAGCTGGCCATCGAAAATCGTGAGCAGCGAGCTTATACGCAGAAGAAGGGCTCAGTCCTTTTGCTGGACTACGCGCGGCGCGAACTGGCCGAGGGGAAGCGCATCGTGGCGAAGAACGATCACTGGCTGGCCGTCGTTCCTTTCTGGGCGGTGTGGCCTTATGAAGTCTTGCTGCTCCCGTTGCGGCCCGTCTTGCGTTTACCAGACTTGAATGATGCGGAGCGGACGGCGCTGGCGGAAATCATGCAGGCGTTTCTTACTCGTTATGACAACCTGTTTGAAACCTCGTTCCCATATTCCATGGGCTGGCACGCCGCGCCGAACGGGGAAGGGGATGCCGCGCACTGGCAGTTGCACGCGCACTTCTATCCGCCACTCTTGCGTTCGGCGACGGTGAAGAAATTCATGGTCGGCTACGAAATGCTTGCCGAGGCCCAGCGCGACCTCACCGCAGAGCAGGCGGCTCAGCGATTGCGCGACCTGCCAAGTGTTCATTATCGTCACAAGTGACAGAGCAACAACATGAAAGTATTAGTCACCGGTGGAGCTGGATACATTGGCAGCGTTGCAACCGAAGAACTGATCAGGGCAGGTCACGACGTTGTGGTGTTCGACAACCTAAGCCAGGGGCATCGTGCGGCGGTGCATCCCCAGGCTAAACTCGTCGTGGGCGATTTGGCTGATATCCAAGCCATCCACGCGTTATTCAATGAGCACAAGCCCGAGGCGGTGATGCATTTTGCGGCACGGAGCCTCGTAGGTGAGTCCATGCAGACTCCGTTTCTCTATCTCGGCGAGAACGTCACCAACGGCTCGAATCTGCTTCAGGTCGTCTTGGAGCATGGCGTGAAGCGCTTCATCCTCTCCTCGACGGCAAACTTGTTCGACAACCCGGCGAAGATTCCTATTGATGAGACGGTGCAGATCATTCCAGGCAGTCCGTATGGCGAATCCAAGTTCTTCATCGAGCGGATGCTTTACTGGCTCGATAAAACGCACGGGCTCCGCTCCGCGTGCCTACGGTATTTCAACGCAGCCGGGGCAACCGCAGAGCGTGGCGAGGATCACAACCCCGAGACGCACTTGATCCCTGTCGCCTTACAAGTGGCGCAAGGCAAGCGCGAGAAGGTGACCGTGTTCGGATCAGACTATCCAACGCGCGATGGCACTTGTGTGCGTGATTACATCCATGTGGTGGATCTGGCGCAGGCGCACATCCTCGCGTTGGAAGCCTTGCACAAAGGCAGCCGCACTTACAATCTCGGTAACGGCGCCGGGTTCTCAGTGAAAGAAGTGATCGAAACAGCGCGCAGCATCACCGGGCAGGACATCAGAGCCGAGTATGGACCTCGCCGCGGTGGTGATGTGGCCACGCTGGTGGCTGGTAGCGACAAGATTCGTAAGGAACTTGGGTGGAAGCCGATTCGCACGGACGTGCGCAGTATCATTCAAAGTGCCTGGAAGTGGCACAGCAAGAACCCGCAGGGCTATAGCGACCGGTAAAGCTTCTCCCAAAGCAAAACGGCAGGCAGAGTTTTCTGCCCGCCGTTTGCGTCTGGAAACTTGAAGTCGCTTATTCCCTACCAAACGCTTTGATCTCCTGTTCTGTCATGGGCTGAACGGTTTTGAAGGGATCCTTCGGCTTCGCCGCAGACTTCTTGGGAGAGGGTTGTTTTGGGGTCGGCTTCGTCCAATCAACCGTCTCAGCGGTTTCACTGAGTGGCGCTGATGCAGCAGGCCCGACTGCTTTGGCCGGTTCAGGAGCGGGCACGGGGGTCGCGGCTTTGCTCGCCTCGGGCGCCGGCGCTGGGGCGGGAACAGGGGCTGGTATGACTGGTACCGGTTTTGCAACCGGAGCGGTTTGCACTGCTTCGCGCATCTTCTGCGTCTCGGGGGGCACAACCTCATCCTTCGGCAACGGTTTGGTTTCACCCAAGGCGTCCATCTGAGCGTCAACGTCCGCACTTTCTTCGGCCATCTTTTCAGAAAACTTGTTCACGCCCCTGGCGCGCTCGCGTTCCAGCTTTGATCCCATAGCCGCAAGTTCGGGAGTTTTCAACACGGTTGGTCGCATCAAAACCAGCAACTCGCGGCGATCCTTCTCGTTGCTGGTACTGCGAAAAAGTGTCCCCAAGACGGGGATGTCTTTGAGCAGGGGAACCCCAGACCTGTTCTTGGTGTCTGAGTCGCGGATAAAACCACCAAGCACGATGGTGTCCCGGTCGCGCACGGTAATGTCGGCAGACAGGGTGCGGCTGGCGGTATTGGGCACATTGCCAACGCCCTCGATCGGGGTTGATCCGTCAATTTCTTCAATGGCTTGGTCAATTTTCATGACCACGATGCCGTCGGGATTGATGAACGGGGTGACCGTCAGTTGAATACCCACGCGCAATTGCTGATACGAGGAACTGGGCCCACCACCAAAACCGCCGCCGTAATATTGACTGGTGACATAGGGCACTGTGTTACCTACGAAGAATTGTCCGGGCGTTGCGTGTGTCGTCATGATGATGGGCCGTTGCAGAACTTCGGTTTTGCCGTCGGACGAGAGAGCCTTTATGGCCACTAGCCAGTCGTCTTGGATCTTGCCGAAATAGTTCAAGCCTCCCAAGCTAGCAGCCGCATTCGTGACGAACAGGCTTCCAAGATTCTCGACCAAGGAGCCTTTATCGTTGTTCATGATGCCCGCACCAACGGCATCATTACCAAGATTCTTCGGCTTTTGGGCGGCGGAAACGCCAAGTTCCCAGTCTTTGTCAGCGCTCACGCCCAGAATGATGGATTCGATCAGCACTTGCGCCAGCACCACGTCCAGCTTGGAGATGACGTCCTTGATGGTGGCCATGTCCTGACGGGTGGCATAGACAAGCAGTGAGTTGGTGCGCTCGTCGGCGATGATCTTGGTTTCGCCAATGACCGTGATATCGCCGGAGGCAGTAGGTGAGCTGGCTCGGCTGATGATGTTACGAAGACGATCCGTGAAGGTGCCACCTGTACCTCCCGCCCCGCCAACGGCACCCACGCCGCCGATGCCACCCGCCTGCTGGGTGTTGTAACCTCCACCGACGCCGCCGATACTGCCTCCCCCGATGCCCCCGCCAAATGAGCCCCGACTGGCGCGGCTGCTCGAGCGGCTGGTGCCTCCGGAAGATCCGCCTACCGTAGTGCCGCCACCACCGCTGCCGCTCAGACTGTTCAGAGCGCTGGCGATGTCACCGGCAAGGGCGTATTTGATCGGGATGACCTCGGAGATGTATTCTGCCGGAACGTTCACATCCACCTGTTCGATCATTTCCAACATGCGCTTCACGTTTTCAGAGAAATCGCGGATGACGAGGATGCCATTGGCTTCAACGGGCAGAATCGAATTGGGAATCTTGGCGAACGGCTGGATGATAGGAAGCATTTCACTCGGCTTCACATATTTCAACTGCACCACGTGGGTCACGTATTGGCCCATCTCAGAAAGGCCGGCTTTGTCGCCCTGGCCGATGGGAGCGCCTTCTTGATTGGCTTGAGCGACTGGAACCGCTTTTGCAAATTTGTCGCCGACATTAATAATGGCGATGCCGTTGATCCCCAAAATGGCGTCAAACATCTGAATCACTTCGCGCTTGGTCAGGGGAATATGGTTTTTCACCGTGATCGTAGGGGCGGGCAAGGTGCTCGGCCGGAGGATGATCCGGTTCACCGTTTCGGAATACAAGGTCAGGAACTCGTCGACCGTGGCCGCCTTCAAATTGATCTCGCTCGGCCCATACACGGCATTCAAATCCGCTTCCGTGAGCGTGCCAAGCTTGCTGGGCGTGATGGCCTTGTCGCCCTCGGCAGTGGTGGCGGTGGTAGGCGTGGGCACACCGGGCGGGGCAGGAATCGCGGGCTGGCCGAGCGCGTAAGCAGCTGTCAGCAGGAGAGTGGGCAGTATCGTTTTCACAATTATTTCTTCGTTGAGGTGGACGTTGCAGGCTTGGCAGCCGTCGGGGCAGGGGGCCGGTTGCCCGTGGCGCGGGCAGTGCCCGCGGTCTTTTGATAGCTGGCCACCAGCTTGATGCTGGCGTTGAGCTTGGTTTGAGATTGGTCGCGACGAAGCGTCAGGTCACGCACGCGGATGAGCGAATTGCCTTCGCCAAGTTTGTGGACGAAATCCACCAGCGGACCTTCCTCCGATACCGTCGAGACCGTGAGGCTTTGTTCCATGAAGAACTGGTTCGTGGTGTTGAACGGCTTGGAGGTGTTCAGGATCTGCACGCGGGACTGGGAGGAGAGCGATTGCACCGTGCGCATGAGAGTTACGGCCTGATCTTCCGGGGGAATGTCCAAACCTTCCCCCTGAAGCTTTTTCAAGTCTGCGGCAAACTTGTTGGTCTCGGCAATGCTCGCCTTGCGCGTCGCCAGCTCTTTCAATGCCTTTTCACGTCGCAGGTCCATTTTGCTGGCGTCGCCGAAGTGCGGCCAGATGTATAGGAACTGCACGACTATGAACAGAATGATGCCCACCACGACCACAAGGCGTCGCTCGAAGGGGCGCAGATTCAATTTGTCGAATGCATTCATCAATTGAGTTCAGTGCGTCTGAGTTCGAGGCTGAAATTCCAGGTGATCACGCCGCTGGCAGTGGAGCGATAACTCAACGGGTCGCCGGTGTCTTTGAAAACGGGTTTTCCCTCGATGGAGGATTTCCGCAGGTCGTTCGGGAACTCGATGAGCTTATCCACCGCGTCTGGAGAAGCCGTGCCGTTGAGACTGAGGCGTTGTCCATCGCTGAAATTGAAACCTTCCAGCGTGACACCTTCCGGTTGGACCTGCGCCACCAGCCGGAGACAGTCGAGTGCGGCGTATTTCAATTCCTGCCGGTCCTTCAGCACGTTGTAGCGGTCGCGCATCTGGAGTGCGTTGGTGTAGCTGAGGGAGAGTGCGGCAACCTGGCTTTCAACGCGGCCGGTCCGGAATTTAGCCACTCCCAGCCAGCCAAAATAGACGATGAGGCCCGCGATGTAGAGGAGCACGAGGGCGCCCAGGCCTCGCATCCACAGGCGATCCACGAATTGCTGGCGATACCGCTCGGCATAGCCTGGCGGCATCAGGCTGGCAGATGCAATGTGAGTCGCAACGCGTTGAACGGTGCAAGCAGCCAGTTCATTCGTGGCCAGCGGCGCGACCATTTCAAAGTCCTCACCCAATGCTTCGTGCAAGGCAGTGCTCCAGATGGGGTTGGTGCCGTGCGCGGCGACGAGATGCCATTTCGGAGCGGAAGTCAGCCAACCTTCCATGTCACCGGCCCACGCCATGTGCAGCAGCTGTTCGCGCAGCACCGCAACGCGGTCCGAGGTGGCGGGCAAAGTCAGCAAATCAATGCTGCGCAACACGCCAGCATACCACCATGCCACCAATGCGGAATCCACACTGCCGAGCGCCTCAGGATAGACCCATGCGCCGTCACCTTGGATCTTGGTGCCGAGCAATTGGTCCAGCGCCGGCAACTCAAGCCGGTCGGCGAGGTAACCTTGTGCTTCCAGTTTGCCGAGAAACCCCTCAACCGATTCGGTGGCGGCAATGACAATAATGACCGTTTGCTGGTTGCCATCCGGATGGTCGAGGCAATGCATCGTCCAGACGATCTGGCCGACGGGCAAGGGAGATAGTTTCTCCATCTGCAAGCCCACCATGGCGAGGGTTTCCTCAAAGCTGGCCTTGGGAAATTGCGCTGCGCGCACGAATACACGGTCAGCCGGCAGGCAGGCGACATTCAGCCTTGGTTGCCACAGGGAACTCCATGATCGTTTGACGGAGTCTGGCAGTGCTTCGGTGCCACGGAGGGTAAGTTCACGCGACAGCTTGAAAGCATTTCCCCTCAAGTCGAACTGCCACAGGCGCAGGGCTTCGGCTCCAGTGGCAAGGACGTTGCAATTGTTCCAGCGTTTGGCAGCCATCTCAGCCTCGTGTGATAATCTCGGTCTTGCCTTCCATCAGCGAATCCAAATGTTCCTCGGTTTGGGTGACGCGCAGCACTTCTTCAATGGTGGTGAGGCCGTTGCGCACTTTGTTCCAGCCATCCACGCGCAAGGTTCTCATACCGCCCTCGATCGCGCGCTGGGCAATCGTCGAGGCGGCGGCGCGTTGCAGAATCAACGGGCGAAGCGTCTCATTGACCACGAGCAATTCGTAAATCGCGAGACGGCCTTGATAGCCGAGCTGACGGCACTCTTCGCATCCGGTGCCGTGCCAGAACTTGGCGGTAGGAATTTCGTCCTCGGGATAACCGATGCGTTTGAGATAAGCTTTGTCGACGCTTTGCTCGGTCTTGCAATGCTTGCAAATCGTGCGCACGAGACGTTGGGCCATAATGGCCTCGATGGAGGAAGCCACGAGGAACGGTTCGATGCCCATGTCAATCAAGCGGGTGAAAGCACTTGGTGAGTCGTTGGTGTGCAGCGTGGAGAACACCAAGTGACCGGTGAGCGCGGCGCGAATGGCAATCTCAGCCGTTTCCAAATCGCGAATCTCACCAACCATGATGACGTTCGGGTCCTGGCGTAAAATGTGACGCAGACCGACAGCGAACGTCAGTCCGATTTCCGGGCGGACAGCAATCTGGTTGATTCCGCGCAACTCATACTCCACCGGTTCCTCGACGGTGATGATGCGCTTCTGGATAGAGTTGATGGAACTCAACATCGCGTAAAGCGAGGTGGACTTGCCGGAACCGGTGGGGCCGGTGATGAGGACGATGCCGTGCGGTTTGACGATGAGTTCGCGAATTGCGGACTCGTCTTGCGGCGCAAAACCCAACTTGTCGAGGCTGAGGAAGATCTTGCCGCGCGTCAGCAAGCGGAGTGAAACCGATTCGCCGTAAACCGTCGGCACCGTTGAGACGCGGATGTCAATTTCCTCGCCCTTGATGCGCACGTTGATGCGGCCGTCCTGCGGGAGGCGTTTTTCCGCGATGTTCATCCCGCTCATCACCTTGATGCGCGAGATGAGTGCGGACTGGAAGCGTTTCAACTGGGGCGGCATTGGCGTCTGGTGCAGAATGCCGTCGATGCGGTAGCGAATGCGCAGTTCGTCTTCCTGCGGCTCAAAGTGAATGTCTGTGGCTCGGTCCTTGTAGGCTTCCCAGATGATTTGGTTGACGAACTTGATGACGCTCGCTTCTTGGTCGCCTTCGGTGATTTCCTTGTCAAGGGGCAGGTCGAGATCCATCGCCTCGTCTTCGCCAGACATTTCATCCAACGTCTCAGCACCGACACCGTAATATTTCTTCAACGCCTTCTCGATTTCCGCCATGGGAGCGAGTGCGAACTGCACCGGCCCTTTAGCATCGAAGCGCACCGCATTGAGCATCGCGGTGTCGAATGGATTGCTCACGGCCACTTGCAAGACGCCTTCGATCAGTTGGGTGGGAAGAACGTGGTGCTGGAAGGCGACCTTGGTCGAAATTTTGTTGCGTGCCTCGTTGGCGACGGTGGTTTTGGTAAGTTCGAGATAGGGCCAGCCAAGTCCTTTAGCCAACGATTGCAGAAACACGTCTTCAGCCATGCCGCGCTCGCGGCAGATGAAAGCGAGGAGCGTTTCTTGGGACCCGCTGTCCACGGCAACGCGCCAAGCCTTGCTCCACTCCTCGAACTGCGCGGTGGTGGCCAAGCCGGTCAGCGACAGGAAACCCTTCAACGAAATAAACGCCATGCAACGTGTCAGTTGTTACACACGCGAAGCTAGGGAAAGTTTCGGAAGCGGTCAAAGATTTTGCCCGGGATAATTTCGAGCGTCGGCGGATGGAATTAGCTGGTGTTTACCGCGCGACCCATCGCCGGGAGTCGGGTCGCTTCTATTGATGCAGGTCAAAGCCGTCGCTGCAGTCCGCAGTCACATTGACTGCATGGCTGAGTTGCCGGAGATCAATCCCGATGCTCCCAAGTGTCTTTCGCTGGCGGAAGAGCGCCGATTCGACGACCACGGCATCGTGAGCCGGACATCAATGCCGAATTCCAATTGCCGGATTGTCCTGTCTGGCTTTGCTGAGGACAGGATCTGACTGAACACACTTCACTCCAGCACCCGCTGGTGGAGGCGTTAAGCGGCGAATGCAAATTCAGCCTCGCAGGCCAAAAGCAACTGCTCAAAGCGGGCGGGCTGCTTTCCATGCCGCTGTATTTACCTCACTCGGTTCGCGCGAGTTCGCAGTTCTCGATGCTACCGACGCTTTGAAACATTAGTCGAGCTAAACTTCTGGTTTAACCCTTGGTTCCCATGGCCAGCTTATCCCATTCAAGCGCAGTGCCAGTGCTCGACGTGCGCCAGATGTCGTGTCCGAAAAAGCGTCCGCTCAGCATCGGGACGAGGCTGGAACTGCCCGTTGGCGGAGCATTTACTGTCCGCAACCGCCATGAGCCCGAGCGATTTCGTAAGCAAATTGAAGCCGCCTGGCCGTGGGGCGTTAGGTTGAGAAGTGGTGGCAGTCACTCCGGAGGCTGTGTCGGTGCTGCTTTCGAAGCTTCATCCGGTCATCGGCGGCTTGAACTCCCTGCCAGCCCCTGCCATTCCCACTGAGTAGAGCCGGCTCCACGGGAGGCTGGTGCCTCAATGCGCGGCGGCTGCGGGCACCGCTGCTCCGGCGTGCGTGGAAAGGTTGGGCTTGGTGGGCATGGTTTTCATCAAGTGCTCCACCAATGAGCCGATTTGCTCGTCGGTTAGAATGCCACCCAAGCCGACCGAGAAGGCGGGCATCATCGTGCCTTGCTTTCCGCCGGAAATCCAATTGCGCCAATACTCGGCGTTGCGCTCTTGCTTGGCAACCTTCAGGTCGGGCACGGAACTTGCCCGATGCTCGGCTTCGTGGCAGATGCCGCAGGCCGCAGTGTAGAGTTCCTTGCCCAGTTTGCCTTTGGCTGGCTCGGCATGGCAATTCGCACAATCGCCTTTGAAAATCGCCTGCGGATCAGCCAAGGCAAGCATTTGGTTGTGTTCGCGCATTCCACTGGCCATCTGGGTGGACGATTGCAATTGCAGTATGGTACAGCGGACCAGCAGGTTTTTCATTCCCTTGTCCGTTTGCATGGTGACGCTCTTCACCACCGTGCCGGCTTTGCCGATCAGGTTCATGGTGATGTTCAACGCGTCGTTGCTGCCGGGCGGGATAGTCCACGGCATGGGTGGCAACTGGGCGGTCGTGCAACCGCAGGAGGTGCGCACGCTGAGAATGGTGACAGGTTCGGTACTGACGTTGGTGAACAGGAATTCGTACGGGACGTTGACGGTTCCGAAGTCCACCGAGACCGCCTTGTCCAAAGTGTTCCAAGTGATGATCGAAGTGGCGAGCTCGCCGACTTGTGGCGGGGGCGTGGGTGGCGCAGGCACCACAGGAGTGAGCGGTGCCAAAACGGGCACTAACGGCGGAGCCGGTTGAGCAACCGCCTGTGCTTGAACCTGGGGCGCGGCTAGCAGGGCTGACGTCAACAGAGCCAGAACAGCCGCGATTCGCACATTCATGGGGTGTAACCTAGCAAGGCCCGGATAAAAATCCATCCGCTTTGCGACGATTACGTCCGATTAATGGCACTCAATACGGCCCTAATGGAGGCCAGTTCGATGTTGGTATCCACTCCAGCCCCCCAGCGGGTGCGACCATCAGCCAGTTTCACCTGAATGTAGGCAATCGCCGAGGCCTCCTCGCCCGCGCTCAGGGAGTGCTCGCTGTAATTGGTGATTTCAAACTTAGGCGCATTGGCTGAACCGAATGCATGTACCAGCGCTGCCAGTGGTCCGTTGCCTTCACCGGTGAGGTCCGTGGGTTTGCCTTCGCGCAACAGTTTCGCCCGGCACCGAACGACGCCGTTCTTGCTCTCGGTTTCAAACCCCTCCAACTGCCAGGGAAACTCGCGCTCGATGTATTCGCGCCAGAACATGGCCTTCAACTCCGCACCGCTGACTTCGCGGCCCAACCGGTCCACCTCGTCATTCGCGATGGGACCAAACTCGCGCTGCATGTCCTTGGGCAAGGCGATGCCAAATTCTGATTCCAGCAGGTAAGCCACGCCGCCCTTGCCGGATTGGCTGTTCACCCGGATGACCTCGCGGTATTCGCGGCCGATGTCGCCCGGGTCAATTGTGAGATAGGGCACATCCCAATGCGGGCGTCCGCCCTTTTCCCATTCGGCCAAACCCTTCTTGATCGCATCCTGATGCGAGCCGCTGAAGGCGGTGAACACCAGTTCACCCGCATAGGGATGACGCGGAGGCACGGTCATGCCGGTGCAACGTTCATATACATCAATCAATCCGTTCAAATTGCTGAGGTCCAACTTGGGATCGATCCCGTGCATGTAGAGATTCATCGCCACGGTGACGATGTCCAAATTGCCCGTGCGCTCGCCATTCCCGAACAGCGTGCCCTCGACGCGATCCGCGCCGGCCAACAAGCCCAGCTCCGTTGCGGCCACGCCCGTGCTGCGGTCGTTGTGGGTGTGCAAGCTGACAACGAGGGAGGCGCGGTTCTTGATGTTCCGGCAAATCCATTCGATCTGGTCGGCATAGACATTGGGCATGGCGACCTCGACCGTGTCCGGCAGATTCAAGATCATCTTGTGCTCAGGGGTCGGTTGCCAGACATCCATGACCGCTTCGGAAATCTCCTTGGCGAACTCCACCTCCGTCGCGGAAAAACTTTCCGGTGAGTATTGTAACATGATTTCGGTGCCCTTCAACCGGTGCAGCCGGTCCTTGATCATCTGAGCACCCTTCACCGCGATGGCTTTGATCTCGTCCTTCGACTTGCCGAACACCACGCGCCGCTGGGCGGGCGATGTCGAGTTATACATGTGGATGATGACCCGCTTTGCGCCCATTAACGATTCCACCGTGCGCTCGATCAAGTCCTCGCGGGCCTGCACCAGCACCTGCAACCATACGTCATCCGGCGCGCGACGCTCCTCGATCAGGCGTCGGTTGAAGGTGAATTCCGTATTCGATGCCGATGGGAAGCCGACTTCGATCTCTTTGAAGCCGCATTTCACCAGCGCGTGAAACAACTCCAGCTTCTGGCTGACATTCATCGGCACGGCGAGCGCCTGATTGCCATCGCGCAAATCCACGCTGCACCAGCGTGGCGCTTCGGTCTGGACGCGATTGGGCCATTGCCGGTCCGGCAAAGTCACCGGCGGGAACGGACGATATTTCGCAGACGGATTCTTTAGCATTGTTGTTGCCTTCATTGTGTTGATTTGGGCCGTCGGCGGCGAGGCAAAACAAAAACCCCACCGCCGTCTGGCAGTGGGGTTGTAAAATCGTTCTGGATGCGAGCCTAGACCCCAACCGCCGTGCTGCCAATCAGCAACCCGTTCAGCGAAAGTCGAAGGTTCAAGTTTGTCACCACGAGTGCAACATAACAGCGGAGCAGGGTGGGGCAACCTGTTTTTCTGATCTATTAAAGGCTGCTCCCCAAAGCGCCGCTGAAGACGGGCGCATTCCAGACGTTTCGCGAACAAGAGTGCGTTGGGGCTGCGCGTTAGCGTTTGCACATCGGTGTCTTCTGCACCCGCTTTCGGCAGCCTCAAGGGCTTGGCAGCGCTAGCAGCTTCCATTGGCCCGGTTGCAGTTCGCCGACCGCAAACTCCCCAAAGCGGCTCCGATGCAGGCGGGTCACCTCGCAACCTTGCCTCGCGAACATCCGCTTCACTTGGTGATGACGCCCCTCAGTGAGTTCGAGTCGAGCCTCGCGTGGCGAAAGAATTTCCAAGTGGGCTGGCGCGCAGGGTTTGTCCTCGCTTTCCAACATTAGTGTTCCGGCAGCGAAAAGCTCGGCGGTCCCGGTGGGAATGTCCGCATTTACGTTGACCTCGTAAATCTTCGTCACCTTGTGCTTGGGCGAAGTCCAACGATGCACGAGGTCGCCAGAATCAGTGATGAGCAGCACACCCGTCGTGTCTTTGTCCAATCGGCCAACCGTGGTGACAGGTGGATTGCGGCGCAGCCATTGCGCGGGGAGCAAGTCGTAGATTGTGGGACCTTCGTCAGTATCGTGCGAGCAGACGTAACCCGCCGGTTTGTTCATGAGCACCAAAATTCCCTCCAGGCATTCAATCGGCTGACCATCCACCAACACGGTTTCAGGGGGAGCCTTTTTCTCCGCACCTTTGGCCACAACATCCCCGACGGTAACGCGTCCCTTGCGCACCCATACCTTTGCTTCACTACGGCTACAGTAACCGTAGTTGGCGAGAATTTGATCGAGGCGGCGCGGTTGCATAGTCAGTTGGATTCTTTAGGGTCCACAAAATGCGGCGAAACACACGCCAATAATTCGGCCCATGCTCTGCAGGCTGGTTTGGTTCAGCGTGTTGCCGCTCGCAAGCAATTCCCTTTGGCCCGGGGAAGTTACCTGCTAGCCTTTGCACGTGGCCAAGCTGCCTTACATCGAACTCGCCAACGGGCTGAAGATTCCGATTCTCCATGAAGATCGGAACGTGATTGCTATTGATAAACCGCAGGGCTGGATGCTCGCGCCGGTTTCCTGGCAGAACACGGCTCGCAACCTCTTCGCCGCGCTCACCTCGTCTGTCAGTGCGGGCGACTTCTGGGCGAAATCCCGCAACCTTAGGTTCATCCGGTTTGTTCACCGGCTCGACGCCGACACTTCGGGTGTTCTCCTGCTGGTCAAGGCACCCGGTGCGTTGCCGGCGTTCACCGAGTTGTTTGAGGATCGCAAGGTTCAGAAAGTTTATCTGGCCGTGGTTACGGGCGTGCCGGAGGTGGTGGAGTGGAAATGTCGCCTGCGCCTCGCTCCGATGCAGGACCGTGCTGGTCTCATGGAAGTCAACAACGCGCAGGGCAAGGATAGCGAGACATTGTTCCGGGTAATTGATAAACGCGCCGATCGCGCGCTGGTCATGTGCTGGCCACTCACGGGACGCACGCACCAGATTCGCCTGCATCTCGCGGCGGTCGGTCATCCGGTCTGGGGCGATGAGCTTTACGGCAAAGTGCCGACCACGACGGAGGAGAAAACAGATCTCAAGCTCGGGTTGCGCTCCATCAGCCTGAGCTACAAAGATCCGTTCATGGCGGAGGAAGTCAGCATCACGGCGGATACCGCTGCGTTCGTGAAGGCGTATGGCCTTGATGCGGCCAATCAGGCGCTCTCCAACCTGACGCCTCCCGGCAAGGCTTTGGAACATCCAAAGGCGCGTCTGGAAGAAACCCGGTTGGCTGAGAAGGCCAAGCGCAAGCAACAGCGCGACGAGCAACGCGAGTCCCGTCCGCCTCGTGAATTTTCCGATGACCGTCCGCGCAACGACTGGCAACAGGATGAAGATTCGGGCGGCTTCGCTACGGAGCCATCGCGTGACACAGGCGAACGTCCGTTTCGTCCCCGCACTCCTCGTGAATTTGATCGTGGTCCCCGCCGCCCGCGCGGGGAAGCACCTTATCGCTCCGATGATCGGGATGCGGGCGCCCCGAGGCGTCGCTATGATGATCGTCCGCAACGTCCGGCTGGAGCCGGGCGGAGCTTTGGCGGTCCGCGTAAGTTTGAAGGTCGCGAAGGCGGTTTTGAGCGAAAACCCTTTGGCGGCGGCTATCGTGAGCGGGGTGCGCGTCAAGGGGGGTATGGTCGAATGCCCGCTGGGGGCGAATACAGTGGCGGCGGACGTGACCGAAGTTTTGGCGATCGTCCGGCGCGACCGGGTTTTGGCCGGAAGGACTACCCCGTGCAGCGAGACTTTGAGCGTGGCGAGCGTGGTTATCCGGGGCAACGCCCCGGCGGCTTCAATCGCTCCGGCGCTGGAGATGAACGGCGCAGTGGCGGCGGCGGCTTTCGTGGTGGGCCAGGGGGAAAGCCGGGTTATGGACGTCCTTACGAAAATCGTGACCAGCGCCGACCCTTCGACAAGGGGCGTAGTTTCAATCACGGCCCGCACGAAAGGGATGCCCGTGGCGAAAGGCTGCAAACCCGCCCCGGAGTTTTTCAATCGTCGGCGCAGGGTGGATTGAAGGCTGGCTTTCAGTCATCCGGTTTTGGACCGCGTTCTGATCGGCGCCTGTTTCGTTCTGCCACTGCCGCAGCTCGGCCGCAGGGGAAATTTGGTGGCGGCAAACCGAGGAGCGGTGGCGGCAATCGCTCGCAGAGAGGCTATGGGCGCGGACCTCGGTAAGAGTATGATCGCGAGTTTTCCAGTCCGCACGAAAGCGGTGCTGAAGTCACCACAGTCCAGACGCCGTCGCGTTTGCCCGGAGTCATCGGTTCGCGGGAGGCGTTTGGAGTGCGGCGAATTCACCGCCGCTCTCCCGCCCGTGCTGCCGGAAGTTCTCACATCCTGATTTCAAATTCAGTCTCAATCAGAAAGGAGCTACGCAGTTTACTTATGGAGAATCAGTATGTGCGCTTTGAACAATCGCGCATCCACGGGACCGGTGGTTATGCCAAATGCGACATTTCGGCCGGAACCACTCTCATCGAATACGTCGGTGAGAAAATCGACAAGGCCGAAGCCACCAAGCGTTGCGAGGACGGCAACTATTTCATCTTTTACATCAACGAGGAGTGGGACATCGACGGTAACGTGGAATCAAACCCCGCCCGATTCATCAACCACAGTTGCGAACCGAACTGCGAGACCGAACTGGATGAGGACCGCATCTGGGTCACGGCGCTGCGCGATATCAAGGCTGAAGAGGAGCTCACTTTCAACTACTGTTACGACATTGCCGACTTCGAAGATCATCCCTGCCGCTGTGGGTCAGCAACGTGTGTGGGCTACATCGTGGCGGAGGAACACTTCCCCCATGTGCGCCGGCACCGTGATCGCGAACTTGCCAAGGCGGCGAAGTAGTTCGTGGGGCACGAGGTGGCGCGGTTGCGTCATGGAGTGCGGTGGCCCTCCAGCGCTTTTTGGCTGCAGTTATCTGGCTGAAAGACGAAGATCCGAATATCTGCGCTTGCCCGCAACCCAGCACCAGAGGGATGGCGCACTCCAGGGCGCTACCGCGAGGTTTGAGGGTGTGGGTGATTTGTTCACACCCGAAACGCCCCGTCCGCATAAACGCCGGATGGCAATTTTTCCGCTTCGCTCCCCGAGTTTTCAATCGTCACTTTGCCACGCACTACATTCCCTCGTTGAAATCTCACCGCCCCGCGCACGGTCAATGACAGGCAATCCCTCAGCGACGGCGGGCCGTCAGGCGTCAGCGCGTCCAGTTGATCGACGAGCTTGTAGTGCTTGCTGTCGAGGTCGAGTGCGGGCGGTTGGCCGTTGCGTTCGACGCGAAGTTCGATGCGCCAGTCCGGCGTGATTTCGTAAGCGTCGGAACGGATGGCCATCAAATCGGCGCAGGTCTTGACAGGTGCGAACCGTGTTCTCGGCACGACGATGGCCCCGGCGTTTTCAAAGCACTCAATCGCCGCGCCCATCGCAGTCTCAAGTTGCACCACCTTCGGCGAACTTGAATTACGCGGGTCAACGGTCTTCACGTTCTTGATCAAGGGCAGGGGAATGATGCCGTTGTATTGCTGGAGCAGCTTCGCGAGCGTATCGAGCCGGACCCAAAGGTTGTTCGTGTTGAAAAAGCGATGGCGTGTGATGTCCTGGAATGAGGCTTCATCTGCCGTCGGGCATTGCGCCGATTCACGCAGCAGCAACCGGCCATCGCGCTGGGCTAGGTGACCGCCTTTGCGGTCGGCCGCGGTGCGCTCGCACACTTCCATGAGAAATGGCTTTCCAGAGTTTGCCAGGTAATTGAGCAGCGTGAGGTCGAGACTGGCGCCCAGGTTGTCTGAGTTGGATACGAACAAATACTTCACGCCGTCGCCCAACAGGCGTTCGAGCCAGCCAGAACCCGCCAGCGCCGGGAACAAATCACCGTGGCCCGGCGGACACCACTCCAGTTGCGGATTTTCTGGCCAGCTTACCGGGCGCAGGGTGGCTTGGTCCACCTTGGGCACGAAGTTTTGCATCAACTCGAGGGACTGAGGCTCACCGAGTTCAGCATGCTTGGCCAGTGCTGCCAGAGTTGCTTCGCTGGTGCTGAGACTGTTCATCAGCAGAAAGCGAAGCTGAGTTTTATATGTCTTCCGTAAATGACCCACCTGCTTTGCGATCAGATCCAAAAAGGTCAGGCCGTCTTTCACGGGCAGCAACGACTTGGGCGATTCCAATCCCATGCTCGTGCCGAGTCCGCCGTTCAGTTTCAGGATGGCGGTCTGGCTGAGTAATGACGCACCGGCTTGGCTGGCATCTAGGCTTCCGTATTGAGGCAAGATGGCCACAGGCTGAATACTCGATTCAGGGATTTGTCCCGTATTGCCTGCGACGAGGGCTTGGTAATTGTGTCGGAAGGCCCCGATGCAAGCACTGGAAAGGCCGGCATTGCCCATCTTGGTTACAAATTCGGTGAATGACTCCTGACTCATGAATTCGATTTGGACCTTGACGGAGTGGTTAAATGCAGCAGCTGCCAACGGCCTGCGAGAGGCTGTCGAACCCTTGCTCGGCCAGTTTTTTCTGCAGGCCTGATACGATCTGCTTTGGCAGCGTGGGGCCCTCGTAGATGAATCCCGTGTAGAGTTGAACGAGGCTGGCACCGGCCGTGATTTTTTCCCACGCGTCCTCGGTATTGAAAATGCCGCCCACGCCAATGATGGGCACTTTGCCTCGGGACTGCCGGTAAAGATGACGAATGACTTCTGTGCTGCGTTCGCGAACGGGTTTGCCGCTGAGGCCGCCCATCTGTGCGTAAGTCTGGCGGACTTGTGGATGGTCTGTCGAGGGACGTGAGATGGTGGTGTTCGTGGCAACAAGGCCAGCCAAGCTTCGTTCGCTGACGAGTGAGAGTATCTCGTCCAGCGCGTCGAATGTGAGGTCTGGTGCGACTTTGACGAGGATTGGCTTTGCTTTTCCTGTTTTTGCCAAGGTTGCATTCACCTCCTGCATCGCTGCAAGAATGTCGCTCAATGCCGCCTTGTCCTGGAGCTGCCGCAGATTAGGCGTGTTGGGTGAACTGACGTTGACGACAAAGAAGTCCGCCAGATTCCAAAGCGTGCGGAATGTGTTGGCGTAATCCTCAGATGCTTTGTCGAGTGGAGTGACTTTGGATTTGCCCAAATTGACACCGACGGGGTGCGTGGGCCATTGACCTGAATCATGCCAGTGCTTGAGTTCAGCGGCGACAGCCTCCGCTCCGGGATTGTTAAACCCCATGCGGTTCACGATGGCTTCGGCTGACGGAGCGCGGAAGACACGGGGCTTGTCATTGCCGGGCTGGCCGTGCCACGTGACGGCACCGAGTTCGGTGTGTCCAAATCCCAAGGCTGCCCACGCGGGCACGGCTTCAGCTGACTTGTCCATGCCGGCGGCTAATCCAACGGGATTCGGGAAACGCAGGCCGAAAAGGTCCACCGGCAAGTCCGGCGCACCGCACACTTCGCGCGCCATCTCCAAACAAAGCGGATGGCGACTGGCTTGATTGAGCCAGCGCATGGTCAGGTTGTGAACCTGCTCCGGATCTTGGCGAAAGAAGGCCGGGCGGATTGCATGGTGGTAAAGCCAACTCATGAGTGAATCTTCAAAGGATGTCGCGCTGCTGTCGAGGCAGGAATGGGGCAGCGATCAACGACTACGCCTTCCTCCGCAGCACCGTGTCGTGTTGCGCCAACGCAGGATCGGCTTTCGGGTAGTCCAAATTGTAATTCAACCCACGACTCTCGCGGCGTTCAAGCGCACTGCGCACGATGACTTCGGCCACGGTTGCGATGTTGCGCAACTCCAGCAAATCGCCCGTCACTTTGAAGTCCCAGTAAAACTCCTGAATTTCCTCCTGCAGATTCGTGATGCGCTTGAGGGCGCGTTGCAGTCGCTTGTTCGTGCGCACGATGCTGACGTAATCCCACATGGTGCGGCGGATCTCATCCCAGTTGTGCGTAACCACAACCAGTTCGTCGGTGTCGTGCGCATTGCCCGATTGCCAGGCGGGCAGGGGGATTATTTCGGGTTTCGTGTTTCTGGTTGCGAGTTTATTGGCTGCGCGGTGGGCGCAAACGAGCGCTTCCAGCAGCGAATTGCTCGCGAGCCGGTTTGCCCCGTGCAACCCTGTGCAGGCCACTTCACCGATGGCGTAAAGCCCGGCGATTTCCGTTTCGCCATCCACGTTCGTCACCACGCCGCCGCATTGGTAATGCGCGGCGGGCACGACGGGAATCGGCTCCTTGGTGATATCAATGCCGTAACCGAGGCAGGTTTCGTAGATGTTGGGAAAGCGTTTGATGATGAACGGTGCGGGCTTGTGCGTGATGTCCAGGTGCATGAAGGGCGCGCCGCTCTTCTTCATTTCATGGTCAATCGCGCGGGCCACGACGTCGCGTGGGGCGAGCGACCGCAGCGGATGATATTCATCCATGAACTCGCGTCCGTCCGGCGTTTTGAGAATGCCGCCTTCGCCGCGCACGGCTTCGCTGATGAGAAACGACTTCGCCTTGGGATGGAACAGGCACGTAGGATGGAACTGGATGAACTCCATGTTAGCGACCGGGGCCCCGGCGCGATAGGCCATGGCCACTCCATCGCCCGTCGCGATGTCCGGGTTCGTCGTGTAGAGATAAACTTTGCCACAGCCGCCGGTAGCAAGAACGGTGGCCGGCGCGCTGAAGGTTTCCACTTCGCCGGTTTCCTTGTTCAGCACGTATACGCCGAGACACCGATGATCGCCCAGGTAACCCAGCTTTTGCGTTGTGATTAGGTCAATTGCGATGTGGTTCTCGAAGACCGCAATATTCGGCTGGCTGGCGACGGCATTAAGCAGGGCCTTTTCGATCTCGCGCCCGGTGACGTCCTTGGCGTGCAGGATGCGGCGCTTGGAATGGCCGCCCTCGCGTCCGAGATCCAGTTCACGTGCGCCGCCGGAGTTCGGGAGTTCGCGTTCGCTGAAGCGCATGCCCAGCTCGATCAGCTCATGGATGCAGTCCGGTCCTTCCTCAACAATGGTGCGCACCACGCCCTCGCGGCACAAGCCAGCCCCTGCTTCGATCGTGTCGCGCACGTGCATCTCAACGGAGTCCTCCTTGCTGGTGACAGCCGCCACGCCGCCTTGCGCGTAGTTGGTGTTGGACTCCGCGCGGTTCTTCTTGGTGATGATGGCGACGCGTCCACGCGGCGCGACCTTCAGGGCGAGGAAAAGCCCGGCAATACCACTGCCGAGGACCAGATAATCAAACTGGCGTGTGTTCATGCGTTGGTGGGCAAACATTCATTGCCCGGAACCAGAAGTAAACTAGATCGCGCTCATGTCGTTTGCACGAACTAACCGGCTGGCTTGCTCGCCCCGAAGTGACGCCGTGCTTGCCACCCATCATCAATTGGCAACCCGCGATACTAGGTAGGGCGCGCAGTCCTCTACGCCTCGCGAACGTCGTGCGGCATTTCTTTCCTCTGTGGCAATGCGCAGGGGACTGCGCGCCCTGTCATGCCTTGGCCAGTCTATTCTGTGCCTCGTGCTGTCCTCGGCGCCACCGGCGCGGGAGCGGCCCTCATCACCCACGGCGACACGGACGGCTGTTTAACGGCATGGCCAACGCACTTCAGAGCGCCACCGCCGGCATTCCGTTCACGACCGCCTCTGGGGAGATTATCATCAAACTTGACCGGCGCAGCTTGGCAATCGGCAGCCACAAATGTGCTAACGGGACCGCGCTGGGAGGTGTCGCGTCCGACGGTGGAGACCAACGAATTCTTCCGTGCCGTGGTGTTGCCGTAATCTCCCCACTGGTTGGAGGCGCAGTGACAAGACTCTGTTTGTAGAGACGCTCTGCAGCCAAAAATACAACTTGTTCTTCACAACCGCCCGTTATCAATCAACCGCGTCTTGCCGAAGAACACGGCCAAGGCCATGTGCGTGCCCGGGCGAGCGGTCTTAGCTGGCACGAGCGTTTCGCCATCGAAGAAGTGGATGTAGTCGACGCGAGCTTCGGACTTCGCAGCAACGCATTCGGCGAGCTTCCGGGTGAGGTGGGCAGCGGATTGTGGTGCTTGCTTTACGAGCTTTTTAGCTTCGTCCAGGCACTCGAACAGAATCGTGGCTTGGGCGCGTTGTACGGCGTTGAGGTATTTGTTCCGTGAACTCATCGCCAAGCCATCGCGTTCGCGCAGGGTGGGGGCCACGATGATTTTGATGGGGAAGTTCAGGTCAGCGGTCATGCGCTGAATAACGGCTGCTTGCTGCCAGTCTTTCGCGCCGAATACCGCGACGTCGGGTAGGACGCAGTTGAACAGTTTCGCGACTACCGTGGTGACACCGCGAAAGTGCGTGGGTCGCGAGCTGCCTTCCATGCCCAGCGAAAGTGTTTCCTCGACGACGTAAGTGGAGTAATGGTCTTCACTCTTGCCCGGATACATCGCTGCGTCGGTGGGCGTGAAGACGACATCAGCGCCAGCCTCGCGGCAGAGGCGCAAGTCGCGTTTCAGGTCGCGGGGATACTTGGTAAAGTCCTCCTCGGGTCCGAACTGAGTGGGGTTGACGTAAATGCTGACGACAACCCGTCCCTTCGGTCCGACAGCTTGGCGTGCCCGCTTCACGAGGCTGATGTGTCCGGCGTGCAGGTAACCCATCGTGGGCACAAAGCCGACGCGCGCGCCGGACTTTTTCCAACGCAACGCTGCGGACTGCATTTGGGCAATCAAGGAGACCACTCGCATGAACTGAGGCTGGGCAAAACTTGTCGGGCTGGCAATGCGGGAGTGGGGCGCCAGTTCTGCGTAGGCTGCGGAAGCCCCGTAGGGGCGATATCTTTGTAGGGGCATTGCACCTGCGTTAAAGCTCCGTCAGGAGTGAAATCAGCCCAGCGTCCGCGGTTGCACCCTATGCCGCGCCCAAGGAGCTTGAGGTTTATTCGGCGTGCTGCTGCAAAGATGTCGCTCCTAGCGGAGCCTGGTCGAGGTTGCGCTCTCCGCCCAGTTGCCACTTGTCAGCGTTCGAGATGTGCCGCATCGTTTCCCTGAAAATGGAACAGACGCAGCCGAAGTCCGGAGGCACCATCAAGCGCTTCTTGCAGAGTTGGGCGATCAATACACTGGCTGTGTTGGTTGCGGCATTTCTGTTGCCGGGCATCTCTTACGGGGACGACTGGAAAAATTTGCTGCTCGCCTCCCTGCTTTTGGGGGTTTTGAACTCGGTCGTGCGTCCGCTTCTAATGCTGCTCGCATTGCCGTTGCTGATTGTCACGCTCGGCCTCTTCATGCTGGTGATCAACGCGCTGTTGCTGCTGTTGGTTGGTGAGATTGTCAGCGGGTTCGACGTCGAGTCCTTTTGGTGGGCCGTGCTGGGTTCGGTAATCATCAGCATCATCTCACTGGTGCTCAATGCTCTTACGGGCACTGGTAAATCACGCATTGTTCTTCACAGCGCGGGAACAAATCATCGTCCGCTGGGGCCTACGGATAGCGGCAGTGGTCCGGTGATTGATGTCTAATTCACCCGCCGGTAAGTCGCGTGTTGTGTGGGAATGCCCTGCGCGTTGAAGTCCTTCTCGAAATCCGTCTTGATGGCCAGCAGTTCTGCCGGAGCCTCAATCTTCTCAAAACGTTTATCGTCGGCGAATACACGGAGCATCTGGGCAAAGTAATCCTCGTCGTCCGTTCGCAAATAAACCG
>Ga0075471_10000012_pt1 | contig 65743 bp, 58 predicted proteins | sample DEB19_08_DNA_2_FD_74787 | JGI IMG/M metagenome (GOLD analysis project Ga0075471, IMG submission 74787) | Aqueous microbial communities from the Delaware River and Bay under freshwater to marine salinity gradient to study organic matter... | ecosystem: Environmental > Aquatic > Marine > Coastal ...
ACGCTGGGATCGGTCTCCGCAGCGGGATTGACCCAGAGGGTGCTGAGGGTGGTGGCCACGTCGTAACGCAGGACGAGGGTGTGCGTGGTGTTGGTGGCGAGATCGAGCGCGAGCACGGCGGCGGGGGCGTTGCTCACGTTGCCAATGCCGACGCGGAAGGTACCGTTCGCAGCACCTTGGGTAAGCGCGAACACCCTGGCGCGAAACGTTGTGCTCGACGTGCTTTTGAAATGAGCGAGGTAGTCACCGCTGGCGGCCGACAACTTGGCGCAATTGATGGTGAAGCGGGCGTAGAGTGTGGCGTTTGACGCGGGTGCGAACGGCTGGCTCAATGCGGAGCTCACATCCTCGGAGTTGGCCTCACTGATGAACGCGCGGCCGCTGACGACGGCGACCTGACCGGCGGTGCCGTTGTGGGTGGTCCAGACGCCGGCACTGTTGGTGATGAGGGAGCCGTCAGCGTAGTCGAACGGTTCGTAAAGGAAGGTGGCAGCGGGAGCGGTCGCGGCGACCAATCCCACTACCAGCGCAATGAGACTGGCGGCCACGTGTGTCAGACGGGCGGAAGTTAAACCCCATGGAGTCATAAGCAAGCGCAAGTGCATACCCAGCATATCGAGTCTGTTCATACGGGGCTGAGCAACCGCCTGTCCCGCCGAACCTTTGATGGAAAATGCCTCAGAGCACTTCACCGCCGCTCGTTGAACTCGCGGGTAGCGTATTTGGCTCCTTCGAGCATTTCGGCCCGGGCAAGCAAATCCCCCGCCACCGCAACCTCCTCCCACCCTGAACACCACCGCCCGATCGCCGCAACACACATTGCAGCCTGCCATTCCGCCTTGGCCAGATCCAACGGCGGGGGTTGCACCGAGCCCTGAATCAGCAAGCCGAACTTCGTGCGCCGTTGAGCGGCTCCGGCAATCTTTCGTCCCAGCCATAGGACGTCGGACTTTTCATAACCAACGAAGCACTGGCCGGGCATTGGTTTGCGGCAACAAGTTGCCAGTTCAGCCACAATACCGATCCGCTTGAACGCCGCAGCAATCCACTCATGCACCCGCTGATAACTCTCGGTCGCCGCCAGCGCATACCATTCGTGCGTGACCGGAAACGCCAGGCTGTAAGTCCAGTCCGCATCATGGGGGACCAGCCCGCCGCCCGTGGGGCGACGCACCAGCGGACGCAACGGTGTGAGATGTTCAATCTCGGCGAAATGCTGGAAGTAACCAAAGGTGGCGGCCGCCTGCGCCCACCCGTAGAAACGCAGGACCGGCCCCCCCAGTTGGGCGCACGATTCGAGCAACGCCTCATCCAAAGCCATGTTGAACGCCGCCTCACATGCCCCGGAATTCAGGAGACGCCAGTGCGTGCATCCCGTGTTGGACGGCGGTGCTGGATGCGTTTGGTGGCGATAGGGTGGCTCCTGCATATCCGGCTTCAAAGATGCCCGCGCACTCAACCACCCCCCCGGCTGGGGCACAGGTCAACAATTTCACATCCGGCACAGTCCGGCTTGCGGGCGGAGCATCGACGGCGTCCGTGCCAGATCAACCAGTGACTAAACAACGTCCACTCCGACTGGGGAACCAAGTTCACCAACGCCTGTTCAATTTTCCCGGGACTCTCCTCACCGGTCAGCCGGAGGCGCTGCGACAAGCGGGCGACATGTGTGTCGACCACCACGCCGACGTTGATGCCGAAGGCATTTCCCAGAACCACATTCGCGGTCTTGCGCCCCACGCCATCAAGCGCAACCAACCCATCCATCGTGCGTGGCACCTCGCCGCCATGATGATCCACGAGCTTCTGGCAACAGGCGCGGATATTCTTCGCCTTGTTTTTGTAGAGCCCAATCCGGCGCACATCGGCTTCGAGTTGCTCGGGCGCGGCGGCGGCGTAATCAGCCGCTGTCCGATACTTCCTGAACAACTCGGTGGTAACGATGTTCACCTGCCTGTCGGTGCATTGCGCGGAGAGGATGGTGGCGACCAGCAGTTCGAGCGGGTTGGAGAAAGTCAGTTCGCAATGGGCGTCCGGATACGCGCGTCGCAGCCCCGCAATGATTTGCTGGGTACGGGAACGGCGGGCTTCAAGACTCTCGCGCGGCATGGCGGGTCCAGTCTGGCATAAGGACGGCCTCCCGCAAAGCGACTAGTGCATCCCGATATCAGCGGCGATCTTGGCACCGCACTCTGCATCAGCCCACCTGGCCAGCGACACGAAGTTGACCAGCGCCGGGCTGTCGGGTTTTACCTTGAACATGTTCCGCAAGCTGTTGAGCACTTTGTTATAGGTGGCGGCGTACTTCTCGTGCGTAAGCCGCACCACATATGCCTCCAGCACCGGCTTTCCGATCGGGTCGGTTTTTCCGTCAGGCAGATAAGGGAACTGGCTGAACACGCGCACGAACAACATCGGGTCCGCCTCGGTGAGCAAAACCCAACCATGCTTGATCTCGTCTGAATCATACTTCGCGTGGAGCCGCTCCCGGATCCCCGCTGCGATGGCCGTTGGATCAGCGCGGTCGTTGATGAGGTTCTTCACCTTGTCCCAGGCCAGTTGACGCTCCGTTTCGGGCGGCATGGCTGCAGCGGCTTTAGGCGCCTCCTCAACCGTGCCCAGGTTCAACTCTTTCGCCAGCAACTTGCCGAGCGCTTCGCCATCGGCTTTGCCCAGCTTGTCGGAAACCGCCAGGCCCTTGGCCGTGAGTTTTTGCAGCAGCGGATCGATAAAGCGCAAGGCAGCGACAATCGCCTTTTGTTGCGCCTCGGTCTTGGGTGGTGGCGTGACCAGATGACGAATGAATTCGGGCATCAATTCGTTCAACACCCGCGGGCTTTGCGCCGGATCCTTCTCGCAGCGGAACCGCATCAGGTAACGAATCGTCTTGGCCAGCCCACCGGCCTTGCCGGTGTTGCTGATGACCGAGAGGCGATGGTCCTGGCTGATGACGAAGTCAAGCAACGCCTCGGCGTGTTTCAACATCTTTTCATCCGGCACCTCCTGGCCCTGAGGCACGGCGAGCTGCTCGATGATTGGAGGCAGGCGCTGGGCAAACACCACATCGGGCGTTTCGGTGCTCTGATTCTCATAATAGTGGAGCAGCTCGAGAATGAAACAAAGCCGGAGGAAAGCCGCCCTTTGCGCACGCGCTTTCCCTGAACCGTCACGACTGCCCACCACGCGATCATGCAACGCCTGCAATTCCTTGTGTTTGTCCGGAACCACGGATGCGTTCTGCTTGAGCACACCCGCGAAGTCGGGCGGAAAGGCCATCATGATATCCTCCGCCTTGGGACGGGGGTTGTTCTTCGGATCGGTGGTGACATCCTGAAACAACACCAGCGCCTCGGGGCCGAATTCGCGCACAATCCGCTCGCGCGGCACCTGTCCCTTGACGAAGCCACGCGCAGCCCGGACGGCTGAAGGCTCGTGGAACGATTCGGGGTTATTCACGAACGAGCGCAGCAACGCCGCGTGCAACGGGGCGTCGAGCTTGATGAGGTCTTCAACGGTGGGCTCGAGCGCGGCGACGAGCTTGCGCTTCGCGTCGTCCAAGACGCGCAAGACTGCCGGCTGAATCATCGTCGCCTCAATCTTGCCCCTGGCAAGCGCGGCGCTGACCTCGGCCACATGCGAGTTATGCTCAACAAGTTTGGAGACAACGACACCCACGTCATTGATGGGCAGCTTGCTGACCAGGCCGGAGAGGAGGTTGATCAGCTCGGAATGCGATTTTTGGCGGTGCTCAACGACTCGTTCCAGCAGCGAGCGCAGAGCTTTGCCCTCCTGCTCCAGGGCTTCGCGTTTCATTTCGAGTTGCTGGACGCGGAGGTGGAGGTCACGCCAGCCCTTCTGGATTTCCTCGACGGATACCGGCTTGGCCGTGATGAGAGTATCGGGCGTGCTCATGGTGGCAATGTTCCACAAGCTGGGGGGATGTAGCCAACTTTTTCACCCAAATATTTGGCCCAGAAATCACCCAGGCACCGCCTCAAGCCAGCTCTGGCTCTTCAATGGCGCGCGGCGCCTCGAACAGCGGGGTGCCGTCCCCGGCTTCAGGATACTCGAACAGCTTGCCCTCGTAATTACGGATGAGGACGCGGTCGCTGCTACGATTAATCAAGTAATCCGGTGACACGGGGACCTTGCCACCGCCGCCGGGCGCATCAATCACGAAGGTCGGCACCGCGTAACCTGTGGTGTGACCGCGCAGTTGTTCCATGATCTCCAAACCTTCCCGCACGCTGGCACGGAGGTGCGCTGAGCCTGCGATGAGATCGCACTGGTAAAGGTAATAAGGCCGGACACGACACAGCAGCAGCTTTTGCAGGTGCGCCTTTGCAATGACCGGATCATCGTTCACGTGCCGCAACAACACCGATTGGTTGCCGAGGGGAATGCCAGCGTCCGCCAGGCGTTCCAGCGCGGCACGCACTTCAGTGGTCAATTCGCGCGGGTGGTTGGAATGAACGCTCAAGAACAGCGGGTGATACTTCCTCAGCATGGCGCATAGTTCGACGGTGAGGCGCTGGGGCAGGAAGATGGGGATGCGCGTCCCGATGCGAACGAACTCGACATGCGGAATGGCGCGCAGGCGGGCCAAGAGGTGCTCGAGCTTGTCATCACTGAACAACAGCGGGTCGCCGCCGCTCAACAGCACGTCGCGGATCTCGGGATGCGCGGCGATGTAAGCGATCTGCTTGTCGAACTCGGGATGAAAGTCGTAGCCGGTGGCGTTGCTCACCAGCCGGGAGCGCGTGCAGTAGCGGCAATACGCGGCGCAGCGGTCCGTGACGAGAAACAGCACGCGGTCAGGATAGCGATGCACGAGGCCAGGCACAGGCGAGTGGGAATCTTCACCGCAGGGGTCGCTCATTTCCCATGGGGCGGTGTGGGTTTCCTCAACACGCGGAATCACCTGCCGACGGATGGGGCAGTTTTCGTCCGCAGGGTCAATCAGGTTGAAGAAATACGGAGTGATGGCGAGGGCGAGCTTGTGGTTGGCCAGCTTGGCACCACCGAACTCCCCGGGCGTCAACGTCGGCATCAGCCGGCCGAGTTGCTCGGGTGTGGTGATGCGATGCTTGAGCTGCCAGCGCCAGTCGCTCCAGTCGGCGTCAGACACGTTGGACCAAAAACCACGACCGGCAGATTGAAACGCTTTAAGTTCAACAAGACGGGCTCGGTCCGCTTCCGAAGTCCCTGGCGTTGCCGCTGATGGTTCGTTCTGCATCAAATCAAGGCGAAGATAGAGCCGAACCGGGGGCTGTCAAGAAAGCGGCCCAACCGCATCGCCCGGGAAAAAATGGCATCAGCCCTTGGCAGCCACGAGGTCGCGAAACTCCCGGAACAAGGGCGCGGAATCGTGCGGCCCGGGCGAAGCCTCGGGATGATATTGCACGGAAAACACGGGTCTGGTCCTGTGCCGCAAACCCTCGACGGTCTGGTCGTTCAGATTGACCCGGTCCACATGCACGTCGCTCGGGAGCGATTGGGGGTCCACCGCGTAACCGTGATTCTGTGAAGTGATCTCGACTTTGCCCGAACTCAAATCTTTCACGGGCTGGTTGCCGCCACGATGACCAAACTTAAGTTTGAAAGTCTTGCCGCCAAAAGCCTGACCGAGAATCTGGTGACCAAGGCAAATGCCAAACATGGGGATGCCGGACCTGAGCAAATCGTTGACGGTGCTGACAACGTAGCTGAGCGCGGACGGATCGCCTGGGCCGTTGGAGAGGAAAATGCCCGCGGGTTTGTATTTGAGCACTTCCGCCGCGGTGGTGGTAGCGGGAACGATTTGCACCTTGAAACCTTCCTGCCGCAGCTGGCGTGCGATGTTATATTTCATCCCGAAGTCCAGCGCCACGATCGGAATGTCAGCCGGGGGCAATGGATCGCGGACTTGGCGCGCGTCTTGGACCACGTTACCGCGCACGAGATTGAAGCGAGCGCTTCGGGAATCATCCGCGTCCCACAGGAAAGGCTGCTGGTGCGTGACTTCTTTGACGTAATCCACGCCTTCGAGTCCGGGCCAAGCCTTGGCGCGGGCCACCGCTGCTTCGGCGGACATGGGTTCGGTGGTGAGAAATCCATTCATGGCGCCGCGCACACGGAGTTTCTTGGTCAAGGCCCGGGTATCCACGCCTTGGATGCCGGGGATGCCATGCTTGGCGAGATACTCGTGCAACGATGAATCGGAGCGCCAGTTGCTGACGATGGGAGACAGTTCACGCACCACGAAGCCTGAGACATGCGGCTGCCATGATTCCACGTCCTGCTCGTTGACACCGTAATTGCCGATGAGCGGATACGTCATCGTCACAATCTGCGCCTTGTAGGAAGGATCGGTGAGGATTTCCTGATACCCGGTCATGGAGGTGTTAAAACAGACCTCACCACAGGACGACGCTTGCGCGCCGAATCCTGCACCTTGGAACACGGAACCGTCTTCGAGCGCGAGAATGGCTTTCATCAGATCAAAACCGGCGTGATGCTAGGAGACGACCCAGCCGGGTCAAGAACCAATCCCCCCGAACCTCAGAAGGTGAGCCCGATGGCCGAGCGGAGCTGAAATTCATTGGGCGAAACCCCCGCCACCGGGCGGGTATCGTAGAGCTCGATGGCGGTCAGATTTAGCGATACATTCTGCACCAAACCGAACGAAAGGTTTCCCTCGAGCCGAAGTTGCAGTTCGTCCACTTCTTCGAGACTCACCAGCAACGCTGAGCGCTGGGTCAGGGTGATTTTCGGCGCCAGTTTCCAAGTTATGTCCTGAGCGAACCGTGCGTAAATGGACTCCAATTCGCCGTCCAGCTCGCGGTCCTGATGCTGGTAGGTAAGGCCGGTTTCGACGTTGGCGGCAAATCTTGGCTGGCGGAGCAAGTGATACCCCACGCCGGGACCGACTTCATATTGCGCATTGATGCGGCGGACTTCGTCATACCCGCCCCCGAAGTAATTGTAAATGTAGGCGTGTTCAAAAAAGTCAAAGTCGGTCTTGTTTGCGCCGCTCATGCGGTTGGCGCTCTTGCCACCATCCACGGTGCTGTAGTCGGCCCGGTAGTCCAGTCGGTTACGGAAAAACTTCTTGGGCTCATGCGGATAAGGGTGGGCGTAGGTCAACGCCGCTTGACCGAAAAAAATATCACGGTCGCGCTCGCCGCGAATCATGTCCGCCCCAAGCTTGATATCGAACTTCCATTCATCCGGCTGCTTGGCGGGAGCGTTGGCGACTGCCGCTTGCGCTGAAGCGGGGGCATCGGCCTTTATCGCCACCGCCGGCGTGGGAGGGTTCGTGGACGCAGGCGGGTTGGTGGACACGGCCAGAGCGGCGGGTGAAGCGGCGACTAACAGGGGCTCGATACGCTCGAGAAGATCTCGCTGGATGGTCAGGCTGCCCGCCCAAGCGGTCCGCACCACCAGATGCACTTCATTCCCAGACACCAACTCGCCGGTAATGCGGTCGCCAGATTTGAGGTGGAGAACAATCGGGCTGGACTGACTGCCATGAACCCCTATCAGGAAGACAAGCGCAGCAAGGCAAAAGGGGTGAATGACCCCGGACAGTTGCTCAGCTGGTTTTCGCTTCTCCAACATTCTTTTTTGGTTCCGTTACGGGTGCGGCATTCTCGGGCGGGTTGCGCAACGAGCCACCTTTCACAACGACCCTGCCGGTTTCGTCCATTTGCAGACGCGGACGTGTTCCCGCGTATTCATAAGATTCCTCGCTCTCAATATCGCCGTCCGTGTTGATGATGAAATAAGTTGAAACGCGCGCGCCGGTCTGCTGCAAGAGATGCAGGCGATTACTCCGGTCCAGCACCGGATCGGGCTGCCCGATGGCCAACATCGGACCGAGGTTGAGAATCTTCATGACGCTGCCGTCCGCAGCCGAAACACGCAGGTAAAGCCTGGGCTCCTTCAAATAATTTGCCTGCTGCAGGGTATATTTCCGGGCTTGGGGCGGTCCTGTCCGGTCTTTGCCCGGCACGCCGACGACCTGTTCCCACAATTTCGTGCCTTCAATGACCTCGAAAGGAAGGCTCTTGGTGGTGAGGGAGGAATTCCAATCCCTGATCTTCACCACCGCAGAGATCTGATACTTGCCGATGGTCCGCAAATCGAAGCACGGCGCCAGATCCACCTTCAGGGTCGCCTGCTGCGATGATTCGAGCACAAAGGGCTTTTGCACCGGGGGGTTGCTCAACTGCTTAAGGCTCGAGCTGTCTGCGCCTTCAATTACGAACTGGATCCAATCCGACCCCTCCCCGAGGTGCAGCGGCTGCCCGGAGCGATTGACCACTCTGACGCCCGCCAAAAACTGCTCGGCAGGCAGCAATTTATCCTGCGGGAGGACCATTTCGACCGCGACCTGCCCTTGGAGCAGGCAAACCCCGGCCAGCAGACCGCCAATCATGAATGTGAGCCGTTTCATGGCCGAACTTTAGGCCCGCAGAGTCAGGCTGCAAGCGACAACTTGAGGCCCGGTTGAGGCTCCGGGAGGACCCGGCTGTAATTTTCATGGCCGAGGGCGAATTTTTCCTCGCCATCGCAGCCCCCCCGGACAAACTTCTGCCCCTTCATGAACGAGCAAATCGTCATTCTGGATTTTGGTTCGCAATACACGCAGGTCATCGCGCGGCGCATCCGCGAGTGCAACGTGTATTCCACCATCGTCCCATTCAACACGCCCGCGAAAGAAATCGCCGCGATGTCGCCCCAAGGCATCATTCTGTCGGGCGGCCCTTCCTCCGTTTACGCGACCGACGCGCCGTTGCCGGACAAGGACATCTTCAAGCTCGGCGTGCCCGTGCTCGGCATCTGCTTCGGCGTGCAACTGCTCGCGCACTTCCTGGGCGGCAAAGTGGAAAAAGGGCCCAAACGCGAATACGGGAAGGGCACGCTGAGGGTGCTCGACCCGAATTGCGCCCTCTTCGACGGGCTCCCGAATTCCCTGCAGGTCTGGAATTCGCACGGCGACAAACTCACGCGCCTGCCCAAGAATTTCACGGTTGTCGCCACCACGGAGAACTCCGACTACGCCGCCATCGAGCACAGCACGAAAAAGTTTTTCGGCATCCAGTTCCACCCGGAAGTCGTACACACGCCGCGCGGCAAGGAAATCATCGCCAACTACGTCCACCGCATCTGCGGCTGCGGCAAAGGCTGGACGATGCGCGGCTACATCGAGCAGGCCGTCGAAGAAATCCGTGCGCAGGTCGGCAAGGAGCGCGTGATCCTCGGCCTGAGCGGCGGGGTGGATTCCAGCGTGGCCGCCGCACTGCTGCACAAAGCCATCGGCGACCAGCTCACTTGCATCTTCGTGAACAACGGGCTGCTCCGCGCCCGCGAAGCCGAAGTGGTGCAGGAAGTGTTCGGGCGCAATTTCAAAATCAAATTGCAATACGAGGACGCCACCGCGCTGTTCCTCAAAAAACTCAAAGGCGTCACCGACCCCGAGCGCAAACGCAAAGTCATCGGCAAGACGTTCATCGACGTGTTCCAAGCCGCGACGAAGCGCGCGGGCAAAGCCAAATTCCTCGCGCAGGGCACGCTTTATCCGGACGTCATCGAGTCCGTTCCCATCGCCGGCAATCCCGCCGCCATGATCAAGAGCCATCACAATGTTGGCGGCCTGCCCAGGGGCATGAAGTTCAAGCTAGTCGAGCCGCTGCGCTGCCTGTTCAAGGATGAAGTCCGCGTGCTTGGCCTGGAACTGGGCCTACCCAAGGAAATCGTCTGGCGCCAACCGTTCCCCGGCCCCGGTCTCGCCGTGCGTTGCCTCGGTGAAATCACCCGCGACAAGTTGCGCATCCTCCGCGAATCAGACGCCATCGTGGTGGAGGAAATGAAGCACAGCGGGCTCTACTACAAAATCTGGCAGAGCTTCGCGGTGTTGTTGCCCTGCCGCAGCGTGGGCGTGATGGGTGACGAACGCACCTATGATTTCACCATCGCCGTGCGCGCCGTCGAATCACAGGACGGCATGACTGCCGATTGGGTGAAGCTGCCCTATGATATTCTGGAGAAACTCGCCACCCGCATCATCAACGAGGTCAAGGGCGTGAACCGCTGCGTGTTCGACATCACAAGCAAACCGCCTGGCACAATTGAGTGGGAATAGCCCGCAGTCGGACAAAAGCAACAGGTCGGAACAATACTGCCGGCTCCTTGTCCAACCACTGGCTGTCCATTGTCCTATTGGGGGGGGATAAAAAAATTGTTGTCATGCGGCGGGGCGACACTAAAGTTTTCTCACAAGCCACGCGCAATTTTTGCCATGTCAAATTCAGCCCAACGGCCTGACGCCAATGAGGACCTGCTGAAGCGATCCTCGCTGTATCGGGAATTCCTTGCTGAGCGCGAAGAAATCCTGCGGCACAAATGGCTGGAATCCGAGAAGGCGGGTTGCGACATCGGCTTCGAGCAGGCACTCACCGATTGGATCGTCAAGCATCGGGCCAAGTGGCGTAAGGAGCGGCAGGGCCCTCAACCGTCGCGCAATTGACCCCCGCCGGGCTTGCATCCCGTTTAATCTGGGGCGATGATGCCTATGAAATCCGCCCCGGAGGGCGGTTTCTCATTTTTATGGCCGAAACCGTCAAATTGTTCGATGCCCCTACGCTCCAGCGCATGCTGACGCGCATGGCACATGAAATCGCCGAGAATCAGGACCAAGGCAATCAAGTCGTGGTGGTGGGCATTCAGGACAGCGGTGTGCCCCTCGCCCGCCGATTGGCAGGCCTGCTGGAAAAGATATGGGGGCACCCCGTTCCTGCGGGCACGTTGGACATCACCCTTCACCGTGATGATCTGGACCAGCGCGTCACCCCGCAATTACGCCCGACCGAAATGCCCTGCGATATCACTGGACGCACCGTGGTTCTGGTTGACGATGTGCTATTCAGCGGACGCACCATCCGCGCCGCACTTGATGCCCTCATGGACTTGGGACGCCCCGGCAGCATTCGCCTAGCCGTGTTGGTGGACCGGGGCCATCGGGAATTACCCATCCGCCCCGACTTCGTCGGCAAGAGCATCTCCACGGGCGCGGGGGAACGGGTTCATGTGGAATTAACCGAACTCGATGGACGCGACCTGGTAACCTTGGTGCGTGAATGATTTTCTGGCGGTGACGCCCCGCAATGGGCAGCATGGCCAAAACGGGTGAATCGCTCATGGCCTGGAATCGCAAGCACCTGCTCGACATCGAATCGCTGACGGCGGAGGAAATCACCACCGTCTTGGACACCGCTCTCGCCTTCAAGGCGGTGGGCGAACGCGCCATCAAAAAAGTCCCCGCCCTGCGCGGCAAGACCGTGGTCAATCTGTTCGTTGAGCCTTCGACCCGCACCCGCACCAGTTTCGAACTGGCCGAGCAGCGCCTCTCTGCTGACATCATCAATTTCACCGCCGAAGCCTCCTCACTAAAAAAAGGTGAAACACTCAAGGACACCGCGCGAAATTTGGAAGCCATGAATGTGGACGTGATCGTCATCCGCCACTCTGCCAGCGGGGCCCCGCATTTTCTCTCCCGCGTTCTGAATGCCCATGTGGTCAATGCCGGTGACGGTGCGCACGAGCATCCCACGCAGGCGTTGCTGGATGTGTTCACCATCCGGGAAAAGAAGGGCTCCATCGCGGGCCTTAACGTCACCATTCTGGGCGACATCCTCTACAGCCGCGTGGCGCGCTCCGACATTTGGGCACTGACCAAACTCGGCGCGAAAGTCACTTTGTGCGGGCCGGCCACGTTGGTGCCGAAAACATTTGAACAAATGGGCTGCCGCGTGACTCATAACATGGAGGAGGCCATCCGCGACGCGGATGTCATCAACCTCCTGCGCATCCAGCATGAACGCCAGCGCAAGACCATGTTCCCCAGCATCAACGAATACTCACGCCTCTTCGGCCTGGACAGGCAACGCCTTGGGCAAACCAAGCCCGACGCCCTCATCATGCACCCGGGCCCCATCAATCGTGGCGTGGAGATCGACAGCGACATCGCTGACGGGGAACGGTCGGTCGTTCTGCAGCAAGTCACCAATGGACTCGCCGTTCGCATGGCCGTGCTATTTTTGGTCAATGGCGGGAAAGACCCGCAGGAAATTTCCGCCAACTGACTCCGGCCATGAGCGCCAAAGCCCACTCACTTCGACTGTTCCTTTCCGAAATCGCCCGCGCTCCACGCCGGATGGGCACCGTCTGGCCCAGCTCCCCCGCCCTCGCCGAAGCCATGGCCCGCTGGCTGCCGACGAGTGCAACGGCTCCAGTGGTTGAACTAGGTCCCGGAACCGGCATCGTCACAGAAAAACTTCTGGAAGCAGGCTGGCCGGAGGAACGGCTCATTGCGGTGGAAAAATCCGAGCGCATGGCGGGCTATCTACAACACCGGTTTCCTCGCGCCCGAATCCATCAGGGGGACGCCTTGCAGCTCGCGCGGTTGCTTGGCGACCAAAAAGTGGCCGGCGTGTTCTCCAGCTTGCCGTTGAAAGTATTTACCCCACAGGAAGCCGAGCAACTCACCCGTCAGATCGAGAGCGTCCTGCTCCCGGGCCACAACTGGATTCAATACAGCTACCAGATCGTCAATGGTCACGCGCCCTCCAGTTCGTTCCACGCGGTGGACTCCGAGATCGTCTGGCAAAATCTTCCACCAGCAAAGGTCAGCGTTTACAGGCGCGGCAACCAGCAGAGCCAAGGTTCTTAATCATACCCCGATCCTTAATCCCCGGCCTTGAGATTAAGAATACGATGAAGAGGTAGATTAGGACAGAAGCCTCACCCAAACATTATCCGGCAAACAATCACCGACATGGTGATACCCACCGCATCCGCCACCAACCCGGCGGGCAAAGCATGCCGCGGGCGCACCACGCCGACCGACCCAAAATAAACCGCCAAGACATAAAACGTCGTTTCGGAGCTGCCAAAAATGGTCCCCGCTGTGCGCGCCAAGAAAGAGTCCGCGCCATGCACTGCCGCAATGTCGGTCAGCACGCCCAGCGATCCACTGCCGCTCAGCGGACGCATGAACGCCATCGGCAGCAGTTCAGTTGGAAACCCGATCGCTCCCAAAGCAGGTCCGAGCACCTGCGCAAGCATTTCAATCCCGCCTGCCGCCCGGAACATCCCCACGGCGACTAGAATCGCTGCCAGATAAGGCATGATCTTCACCGCCACTTGAAATCCCTCCTTTGCGCCGTCCACGAACTCCTCGTAAACCTTCACCCGGCGGAGCGCGGCAATCAGCGGAATCACGGACAGGAGAAAAGGGATGGCCATGACCGAGACCGCTTTGACCGCTGACACAAAAACGTATTCGTCAGCGGCTGCTCCACCGAACCACTGTGGAAACGTCATGCGCACGAATACAAACGCAAAGAAGAGGAGAAAGGCTGCCAAAATGGCTTTGGCCTGAGAAGTCATCGGGGCCGGCTCTGCCAGCAAAGGTTCCGCCGGCATCTCAGCCTCCGCTTTCGTGACACCCGGCTCATCCGCCACTGGCGGCAGCCGGAACATCGGTGCGCGCTGCAAAAGTTTCACGGCCGTGATGGCGCAGGCGGCAGCGGTGAAACTGGCGACCAGTGCCGTACCTACAATGGCCGTGGGCGATTGCGCACCGCCCGCCGCCAGCACGGCGATGGCAGTGATGGGAATCAATTGAATGCTCGACGTGTTGATCGCGAGGAAAGTGCACATGGCATTCGTCGCCGTGCCCGGTCGTGGATTGAGGGAGTCGAGCAGCTTCATGGCACGCAATCCCAGTGGCGTGGCGGCGTTACCCAGCCCAAGCATATTCGCCGACATGTTCATCACCATCGCACCCATCGCGGGGTGCTCCGGAGGCACGTCAGGAAAAAGAAACCGCAACAACGGACGCAAACGACGCGCGAGTTCCTGCACCAAACCGGCTCGTTCAGCCAGCCGCATCACCCCGAGCCACAAAGTCATCACGCCCGCCAGCGGCAGCGCGAGATTCACCACGGCATACGTTGCGCGCTCGATGGCTTCCTTGCCCACCGCCTCCAACCGTCCCTGCCAGCCGCCGACCAGAACAGCGAATAAAATCAGGGCGAGCCAGATGTAATTCAGCATACGCGCAAGAGATTACACGGGGACGGCACACACGCAAACTTCTCGCGCGACCCTGAATTTTGCGGCAGGCAGGGTGGCCAGCGCGCGACGAGTCTGCTAGAATCCTCCCATGAAGAAACGTGTGCTCTGCCTGCTGGCCACCGGCTTCGAGGAGATTGAAACCGTCGCACCCATCGACCTGCTTCGCCGTGCCGAGTCAGAAGTGGTCATCGCCGCCCTTGGCGGTGAGAAGCTCGTGACGGGACGCAGCGGCATCTCCATTGAAGCCGACGCCATGCTCGCGGAAGTCGCTGATCAGGAATTTGACGCGCTCCTCATTCCTGGCGGCCCCGGCGTCAAAGCCCTCCGCACCGACGGTCGCCCAGCCCAGCTTGCCAAACAATTCACCGCGCAAAACAAACTCGTCGCCGCGATTTGCGCCGCCCCCACCGTGCTTGCCGACGCCGGTTTGCTCGCCAACCGCCGCTTCACCGCCCACTTCTCCGTCCACAACGAATTGCCCGGGGCCTTGGCTGATGCACGCGTGGTCAAAGACGGCAATCTCATCACCTCACGCGGTGCCGGAACAGCTGTCGAGTTCGGGATCGCCCTCGTCGCCGAACTACATGGCCAGGAAAAGTCAGCCGAAGTAACCAAGGCAATCATGCTGTAGGGCCACCGCAGGATTTGCCCCACCCCGAGTCATCCGGAGTTTTTTGTCGCCACCCACCGCCGACGCGGCAAACTGTCACCGCAATTCAGCACCCGCCATGAACATTCGCAAAGCTGTCATCACCGCCGCCGGCGCCAGTCAACGCACCTTGCCGCTTCAAACTTTGGTGGATCGTGATGGCACAACCAAAACCGCACTTGCCATCATTGTGGAGGAAGCGCTTGGTTCCGGAACCGAGGAAATCTGCGTAGTCGTGCATCCAGGCGATGCCGAAACTTATCGCAAGGCAGCAGGCGCCCATAGCCAACGGCTGCAATTTGTCGAGCAGACCGAAGCGCGTGGTTACGGAGACGCCGTCTGGTGCGCTCATCAATTTACTGGTGACGATCCTTTCCTATTGCTGGTGGGCGACCATCTGTATCTGAGCCGGGAGACGCGTGGTTGCGCCCGTCAACTCGTCGAGGTGGCAGCGGCAGAGAACTGTGCCGTATCCGCCGTGCAAGCTACGCACGAAAGCAAGTTGCCTTACTACGGCGTGGTAGGCGGAAGACTCGCAGATCATCGCAAAGGACTCTATCTGATCTCGGAGGTTATGGAGAAACCCACCCCCACCGTGGCCGAGCAGCGCCTGATCGTGCCTGGCTTGCGTGCGGGGAACTATCTTTGCTTCTTTGGCATGCACGTGTTGACGCCAGCGGTGGTCAAGTCATTGGCGGCGGACCGGGCGGCGGGTGGAAAAATGCACCTCAGCCATTCCCTAATGAAGCTGGCCGAGCGCGAACGTTACCTTGCCTGCGAATTGCAGGGGCGCCGGTTCGACATTGGCCTCAAATACGGACTGCTCAACGCCCAGCTCGCGTTCGCCCTGAGCAGCCCGGACCGCTCGGAAATCCTCTCCGGCCTCGTTGAATTGCTCGCCCAGGAAGCGCGTTGACCGGCCACAACGCCACCCGCACCGCGCATGACCACTCGCCTCATCGAAATCATCACCGCCACCGATCCATTGGTGCGCAATCAATCGCTGGAAGCCCTCTGCGAGAGGGCCTCCGCAACAGAGCTGATCGCGGCTTGCACCGAGCTCGATGCCTTCCGCCGACGCAGCAACAACCTCTACGAACGGGTTCGAGCACTTTTTTTCCTCTATGCGATCCATCGGTTTCATCTACCTGAAAAGCTGTCCGCTGGCGACCATAACGCGATGATTCCCTTTCGCGGCTTCGAGCATCTGCTGCAGCGCCGCTTCGAGGAAGCAACCGATGAATTCCTCGCAGTTCAAGCGGCCAGTGGCGCCAGCGACGCCATTTCCAGCGCACTGGCTGCCACCTACCAACGACTCGCGTTTCAGACGCTAGCCGATCAGGTGCGTCGTAGCGTGCGCTCCGTGCGTGGCAACCAGTGGATGTTTCGGATGGGCCACCCGGCGGACCATCCGTTGCGGCTGCGCTCGGAACTGCGCCAGCGCGCCGCCAATGGCAGTTATCCGGTCCTGCGCGAATCCACACCGGTGCGCATGGATCTCAGCCACTCGGGCTGGAGCGATATTTTCTTCCTGGGCATGGATTTCCCCGAGGGCGCAAGGGTGCTGAATGTTTCCATCGACCTTGGGGTGCATGGGCGCGACACCAAAACCCGACCACCGGTGGAAGCCTGCCTGCGCGTGATTGACGAACCCGTGTTGCGCCTGACCAGCGTGGACTTGGGGGCCAGCGCGAACATCACCGAACTCGCGGAGGTGTTCGACTTCGCGCGTGATTACCTTGGCTTGCTCAAGGCGGCAGTCATCGCTGCGGGCATCGTGCCGCCGGGCATTGAAGGTTCCGGACAAAGTCTTGCGGATCTACTCGCTCAAGTCGTGGGGCCGGGCTGCGGGTTGGAGATTGTGAGCCACGTGAACGACATCCCCAAAGGCTCGCGCCTGGCTGTTTCCACCAACCTGCTTGCGGCGTTGATTTCCGTTTGCATGCGAGCCACGGGTCAGGCGACCGCGCTCACGGGCGCATTGACGGAAGATGAACGTCGTTTGGTGCTGGCGCGCGCGCTGTTGGGTGAATGGCTGGGCGGCTCGGGCGGCGGCTGGCAAGATTCCGGCGGTGTGTGGCCCGGAATGAAATTGATCTGTGGCGCCGCCGCGGTGGAGGGCGATCCCGAGTTTGGCATCAGCCGGGGCCGCTTGATGCCCGCGCACCGAGTCTTGAATGAGCCGGACGTCCTGCCCGAAACACGCGAACGTTTACAACAGAGCCTGGTGTTGGTCCACGGCGGCATGGCACAAAATGTCGGCCCCATTCTGGAGATGGTCACGGAGAAGTATCTCCTGCGTTCTGCCGCTGAATGGGCCGGGCGTCAGCAGGCCATCGGCGTGCTGGACGACATCTTGGTTGCCCTCCGCGAGGGCGACGTGCGGCGCGTCGGGGAACTGACCACACGCAACTTCGGCGAGCCGATCCAGACCATCATACCCTGGGCGACCAATGCTTTTACCGAGACGGTCATCAACCGCGTGCGCGCCGAGTTCGGTCGGGATTTCTGGGGATTCTGGATGCTGGGTGGCATGTCGGGCGGCGGCATGGGATTCATCTTCGAGCCGGGCCAAAAGGCCCGCGCCCAGGAGCGTTTGCAGGAGATCATGTCGCAGGCAAAACGCGAATTGCAACACGCACTGCCTTTCGCGATGGAACCGGTGGTTTACGACTTCGCCATCAATGAGCGAGGCACTTGGGCGGAGTTGTTGCGTGGCGAGGACGCTTTGCTGACGGGCGGATACTATGCCCTCCACGTTCCCAGATGGCTGCGGGCCGATCCAAAGACACTGACCAGCGCGCGGCGCGCGGAGCTGGAGCAATTCAGCCTGGCCTGTCGCAACCGACCTGAATTGGAGCACATGATGCCGGCATTGTTCGAGCGATTGCTGCCACGTCCCAAGTCCGACGGAGGACGGAAGCAAACGCTGGAGGAATTGCTCGATCAAAACGGTTTCGACCGCGTGCAGCACGAGCAGATTCGCGAAGATTTAAAGCATGGCCGCGTCGGCATGGCGCAAAACCGCCTGCCTGTCAGCGCCAGCATTCAGGACGTGCAGGACGGTGACGTCTTCGATGCCGGCCGGCCGTTGGCCGATTCATACCGCGAAGCCGGGCTGGCAGCGCTCAAGTGCGGGGAACTGGCCGTGGTGACCCTGGCCGCCGGGGTAGGCAGCCGCTGGACGCAGGGAGCCGGCGTGGTGAAAGCGTTGCACCCGTTCTGTAAATTCGATGGCGCGCACCGCACCTTCATCGAGACGCACCTCGCCAAGAGCCGTCGCGTCAGCCAGCTCGCTGGCACGACACTGCCGCATGTCTTCACCACGAGCTACCTGACGCACGCAGCGACCGAGGGTTTCTTGAAGCAACAGGAGAATTACCGCTACGCGGGACGATTGTTGCTTTCGCCGGGCCGCTCAATCGGCCTGCGCACCATTCCGATGGTGCGCGACCTGCGCTTCCTCTGGGAGGAGATGCCGCAACAACGGCTCGATGAACAGCAGCAAAAAGTCCGCGACAGCTTGCGCGCCGCGCTCATCAACTGGGCACGAACCACCGGTGAAGGCGGTGATTACACGGACAACCTGCCGGGCCAGTGCCTGCATCCCGTCGGCCACTGGTTCGAAGTGCCCAACCTGTTGCGCAATGGCGTGCTCGCCCGGTTGCTGCAGGAACGTCCGCAACTGCGCCACCTGATGCTGCACAACATCGATACGCTCGGGGCCGATGCGGACCCGGCGATGTTCGGTCTGCACCTCGCCCAGGATGCCTGCCTGACCTTTGAAGTCATCACGCGCCGCCTGGAAGATCGCGGCGGCGGTCTCGCCCGCGTCAACGGTCAGGTCCGCTTGGTGGAAGGCCTTGCGATGCCGCGGGAGGAAGATGAATTCCAGCTGCGCTTCTACAATTCCAACACTTGCTGGATCAACATTGACCGGTTGTTGGAAGTGTTTCGCCTGAGCCGCACCGATTTGGACGACGCGAAAAAGGTTTCCGCGGCCGTCCGCACCGTCGCGGCGCGGATGCCCACTTATATCACCATCAAAGACGTCAAGAAGCGCTGGGGACACGGCCAGGAAGATGTGTTCCCCGTCACCCAGTTTGAAAAGCTATGGGTGGACATGACAGCGCTGCCCGAAGTGAAGACTCAGTTCGCGGTCGTGCCACGACTGCGCGGCCAACAGCTCAAGGATCAGGCGCAGCTTGACGGCTGGCTGCGCGACGGTTCCGCCGCACATGTGGCCAGCCTGTGCCAGTGGAGCTAGAGCAGGCGATCAAAAAAGCGCCGCTTGGGCGTTGTCCGTGATCAGTTTGACCGCCGGGTGCGAAATCTTTCGCTCTGCGGAGATGGCGTAGAATTTCGCCAGACAATTCCCCGCCATCCCGATGGTTTCAAAGTGATACCGCGCCGCAGCTTCGCGTGCCACCACCGTGGGCAAGGCAATGAACGCCCGCCCCTCCGCCGCCATTTCCTTCATCAGGGCGAGGTCTTCAAACTCGGCCAGCACACGCGGTCGAATCTTCTGCTGCCGGAACCAGTGCTCCAACTCGCGACGTAAACTGCTGTTGTCCGCCGGCAGGAACGCCGGTGCTTCATGCAGCGACTTCGGGAAATTGCGCTTCAACGTGCGAGCCAATTCTGCCGCTGCACAGAACGACACCTTCGATTCCCCCAACAGATGGTTGAACGTCCGCACCTTCAAACTCGACGGCGACGGCTCATCCGCAAAGACGATGTCCAGCCGGTGCGCCGCCAGTTGGGCCAGCAAATCCTCAATCTTGCCCTCACGACACACCACGTGAACCTGTTGCGGCAGGCGGAAGACCGGACGCAGGATCTCGTTGGTGACGAGCTTTGGGAATGAATCCGCAACGCCGGCATACAGCCGAAGCTCCTTAGCCGCCGCGCCGTGCCGGGCCACGGTCATCAATTCACGGCCCAGTTCGAAGATTTCCTCGGCGTAGCCAAACACCACCTGCCCGGTGTCCGTCAACCGGTTGTTCCGGCCCTCGCGACGAAACAGTTTTTCTCCCAGCGCATTCTCCAGTTCGCGAATCTGCTCGGAAATGGAGGGCTGCGAAACATGCAGCTTGGCCGCAGCGCGTGCGAGGCTGCCTTCCTTCGCCACCGTCCAGAAATACCGCAAGTGATGATAGTTCAACCATTCCATTGCCATAGGATACTTAGGATTAACCTAATAGTCTATTCGGAATTACTTAGGCGTTGAGGGTGCCCCTTCGTGTTTATCGTAGCTTGCTGCTCGCAGCGATGCGACCGGCTTTGACATGAACCCAGCCGATGCCGTGCGCGTCGGCCACAGCAAAAGGAAAAATGAACTGGCACAAATACAATCCCCCGCCCGAGGCGGCTGAAATTCTCTCGCGCTGCCCCGGACTCACCATCGCAAGCACGACGAAGGAGCTTGTGGAATTCGCCTGCGGCGGCCCAAACAGCAATTCGTTCGAGGTCGCCTACGATGTGCCCGGCAAGGGCCGGGTGGTGGAGGCCACGGTAGCACGGGTGCGCAATGGTGTGGCCGCGAATTATCCCGAAGCCTACATGCGTCGGCGTGATCCGGATTGCATGGTTATCGGCGACTCCGAACCCACGGACAAGGACACCTACCAACAACGGTTTGGGACATCGTTTGAATCGTTGCGCAAGGAGACGTTTGACTGGTTGAAGGGGCAGGAGCTGGCTATGTTCGGCTTTCAAGCTGGCCAGGCGGGCATGGGCATGGACGCGCTCGTGATTGCACCGGCAAACGCCGGGTTCTTCGCGCTTGGTCTGGCCATGCTCCAAGGAATCATCCCGGCGTCAGATATTCCATCCGGGTTCATGCCGCGGACCGTGATTTACGTGGCGCCGGTGTTTCGGCACACGCACTTCAAGGGTCGCCAAGTGGTCGTGCACAACCGGCGTGACGGACTGCATGAGTTGTTTTCCTACAATCTGTATCCCGGACCGAGTGCGAAGAAAGGCATTTACGGCGTCTTGCTCGGACTGGGCGAGCGTGAAGGCTGGCTCACGGCCCACTGCTCGACGGCCCAAGTGATCACGCCCTACGACAACGTCGTCACGATCATGCACGAGGGGGCGAGCGGTGGCGGCAAGAGCGAAATGCTGGAGCAGGCACATCGCGAAGCCGACGGCCGCCTGCTGCTCGGGGAAAATCTCGTGACTGGCGAGCGTCGCTTCCTGCAAATCCCGCGCACATGCGAATTGCGTGCCGTCACCGACGACATGGCGCTTTGTCATCCCACGTTGCAGGAAGGGCAAGGCAAGCTGACGGTCACCGACGCTGAGAGCGCGTGGTTTGTCCGGGTGAACCACCTTGAACATTACGGCGTGGACGTGCACCTCGAAAAGCTGTGCGCCGAACCGCCCGAACCGCTGCTATTTCTAAACATCGACGCCGTGCCCGGCAGCCGGGCAATGGTGTGGGAACACATTGAGGACGCGCCGGGAAAACGCTGCCCCAATCCGCGCGTGATCATTCCCCGCAAGGTGTTTCCTGGCATCGTCGAAGGCGGCGTGACGGTGGACATCCGCAGCTTTGGCGTGCGGACTCCACCCTGCACCAAGGAAAAGCCCAGTTACGGCATCATGGGCCTGTTTCACATCCTGCCGCCGTCGCTGGCCTGGCTGTGGCGACTGGTATCGCCACGCGGTCACGCGAACCCGAGCATCGTGGACAGCGAGGGCATGACCAGCGAAGGCGTCGGCTCCTACTGGCCCTTCGCCACCGGTCGCCGCGTGGATCAGGCGAACCTGCTCTTGCGCCAGTTCGTAAAGAATCCGCGAATGCGGCACGTCCTTTGCCCGAACCAGCACGTCGGTGCGTGGCAGGTCAGCTTCATGCCGCAATGGATCGCGCGCGAATACCTTGCACGCCGCGGCGTTGCGCGGTTCCGGCCTGACCAGTTGCGCGCGTCACGCTGCCCGCTGCTCGGTTACACACTGCACCAGTTGCAAGTGGAAGGCCTGCTGATTGCCCGCTGGTTTCTGCAGGTGGAAACCCAGCCTGAAGTAGGTGAGGCCGCCTACGATCAGGGTGCGGAGATACTCAAGCAGTTCTTCCATCGATGCCTATCCGAATTCCAAGGACCGGACCTCGATCCACTGGGGCAGAAAATCATCCAATGCTGCCTCGACGACGGCACGATCGAAGACTACGAGCGACTGATTCCGGCCGCATAACAAGCAGTAACTCGCAGCAACTCGCGGGCGCGGGATTTCATCCCGCGCCCGACTTTGTTTCCAGTTCCTCCCGGCATTCGCGCGCTTTCTAAATTCCAAGCCCACTGATGCAGCCTTCGGATTAACCTAAGGGTCCATTCGGAATTGTCTATTGGTGCGAAGCGGCAACCGCGCCTAGGGTCTGGCCGTCAATGCCGCCGGGCTGGCTTCACGGGAGATGGGCACCCGGCGAAGGCGACGAACAAACAAACACGAATAAGAATTATGATCTGGATACTATTCATTGGCACGATGCTCCTTTCGCTCTGGGCGGCATGGCACGTGAAGTCGGTTTATCGTCGCCACTCGCAAGGCGCCGTGATTAGCGGACTGACCGGTGGTGAGGCGGCGCATCGCATCCTGCGGGCCGCAGGCATTCGCGATGTGGAGATTGCCCAGGCAGATGGAATGTTGGGCGACCACTATGACCCCATCCACAAGCGGTTGGTGTTGTCCACGGACAACTTCTATGGACATTCGCCCGCTGCGCTGGGTGTGGCGGCGCATGAATGTGGTCACGCCATCCAGCATCAACTGGCTTACAGGCCGCTGCACTGGCGCATGGCGGCGGTAGGGGTAACCACCTACGCGAATTACGTCGTGATGCTGCTACCCATGCTGGGTTTGCTCACGGGCCTGATCCAACCGATCACCGGCGCGCTCATCATGGCGATGGCTTGGGGGGTGATCATGATGTTCAACCTCGTGACGCTGCCGGTTGAATTCGACGCATCGCGCCGGGCCAAGGCGGTCCTCGCGGACATGGGCATGATCGCGCCTGGCGCCGAGGCCATGGCGGTTCGCAAGGTGTTGGATGCCGCCGCGTTGACCTACGTGGCCGCGTTCATCACATCGCTGGCGTATTTCCTGTGGCACTTGCTGCCGTTGCTGACTGGCGGGAGGTCGCGGGAATAATACCAAACAGGTCGCGCCCGGGAGATCGCCCACTCCCCATCAGCCTGGGAGAGGGTTGGGGCGAGGGGAAGCAGCACAAACTGCAAACAACGAAAGGAAGCATGAGACTGACATTACAACATGACTGCATTCGTTCCACGAGCACGCTGGACTCGTGGGTGGAGAATCAAATCTTCGCGTTGCGCGAACGCCTTCAGATCGATGAAGCTAACGTTCGTCTGGCCCACCGGCCCGAAGTCAGCCCACCCTACGAAGTGAATGTCCACCTCGTCACTCCGGGACCGGATGTTTTCGCCGAGGGACGAGATCACACTTTGCAGGCCGCCTTGAACAAGGTGCTGAGCCAGTTGAATGAAAAGCTCGTGAACCGTACCGAACGGCGGGAGCGCCGCTTGAGCAGCAACCGCCACGGACGGCGCGGGCCGGAATCATGCACTTGAGGGGAGCCCATGCAACCGCCAAGAGTTTTTAAATCACTGCCCGGGTTGCCAGCCGGCAGATGGGCAATGGCTCCGTCGCCCGGGCCGCGCCATCCGGGCCTCACGCCAAGTCGTGGCCTAACAGTCCGCTTGGCCCGACGCACGCAGACCGGTGCCAGTCGCCAGTCGGGCCAAGTGCTTGGCAGCATGTATAGCCACGCAAAATCGGCGTTGCGACTGGCGCAACGATGGACGCGGGGCGGGTTGAACGAATGATTTTTGAACGCGCAGGAAGAACTGACCGAAAGAACGACCATGAACGAGCGCAAGACTTCATCCTTTGGCTGGGCACCGCGCATCGGACGGCTGCTGGGCATCGAAGTGCGCATCCATCTCACCTTCTTGCTGCTGCTAGGCTTCATCGGCCTGGCGCGCTGGCTGCCCGAACGCAGTGCGGCGGCAGGGTGGAGCGGTGTGTTGTTCTTCAGCCTGCTCTTCGGGTGCGTTCTTTTGCATGAGTTGGGTCACGCGCTGGCGGCCCGGCAGTTCGGGATCCAGACGAAGGACATCACCCTTCTGCCCATCGGTGGCGTGGCGCGGCTGGAGCGGATGCCCGAGAAACCCTCGCAAGAATTATGGGTGGCGCTGGCCGGACCGCTGGTGAATGTGATCATTGCGGGCGGCTTGCTCGCGGGTCTGCTGCTCAAGGGCGGGGAGTTTGGTCTGGGCAGCTGGAGCACCTCGAGCGGTTCGCTCGTGGAACGGTTGCTCGCCGCCAACGTGTTCTTGGTATTGTTCAATTTGCTGCCCGCGTTCCCCATGGATGGCGGACGAGTGCTGCGCGCGTTGCTGGCTATGAGACTCCCGTATGCCCGCGCCACGCGCATTGCGGCACGCATCGGTCAGGGCATGGCCGTGGTGTTCGGTTTTGCCGGGCTGTTCCTCAACCCATTCCTGATCCTAATCGCGCTGTTTGTCTGGATTGGCGCGGCGCAGGAGGCCAACGCAGCGGAAATGAAGTCGTCCTTAGCTGGAGTGCCGGTGCGCGAGGCCATGTTGACTGAGTTCCAATCCGTGGCTCCGGATGAGACGCTTGACGACTTGGCGCGCCGAATTCTCGCGGGGGCGCAGCAGGACTTCCCCGTGCTCGACAGCAGCGGGCAGCTCGTGGGTCTGATCACGCGCGACCGTTTCTTTAGTGCATTGCGCGACCAGGGCGATGGCGAAAGAGTGTTGCACGTGATGACCACCGAATTCCCAGCGACCACCCCGGACGAAATGCTGGAAGCCGTTTTCAGCCGAATGCATCCGGCCTGGTGCAGCACCCTGCCTGTCCTTCGTGAGGGGCGGCTGGTCGGCTTGCTGACCGCGGAGAACATCGGCGAGTTCGTGATGATCCAGGCTGCGATGAATGCCCGTGGTCGCAGCCATTGGACCGCACCGCCGCCAATGATACCCGCTGGAACGGGATTGCGGCCCTGCCGAATTCCCTGAACACAACAATCAACGACCCACTAATAACCCAACCCTAAATGCAATCTGTTTATCTATTCCCGTTCGCCGAATACTGGTGGCTCTACGCCGGGTTCACCCTTTTCGTGCTCGCCATGCTCGCGCTGGACCTCGGCGTGTTTCACCGAGAGGCGCACGAGGTTAAATTCAAGGAGTCGGCCATTTGGAGCGCCGTCTGGGTGAGCCTGGCGCTCGTCTTCAACGTGCTGCTCTACTTTTACGCAGACTGGAAGTTCGCGCAGGACGAACGACTGCTCGCGGTGGCGGGCTTCGAACCGGCGGCGGCGGCGAAACAGGTGGGGCTGGAATTCCTCACCGGGTTCATCGTCGAGAAGTCGCTGGCCGTGGACAACATTTTCGTGTTCGTGGTCGTGTTCACGTTCTTCGGCATCCCGGCAAAGTATCAACATCGCGTGCTGTTCTTCGGCATCGTCGGCGCGTTGGTTTTCCGGGTCATCTTCATCGCACTGGGCGCGGTGCTGATGCAATACCACTGGATCGTTGTGATGTTTGGCGTGTTCCTGATCCTGACCGGCATCAAAATCCTGTTCGCGGGCGACAAACCGATGGACCCGGAGAAGAACCCCGTCATCAAGCTGCTGCGGAAGTTCCTCCGTATCTCGCCACAGATCGAGGGGCAGAAGTTCTTCATCCGGAAAGAGGGCCTGCTTTACGCCACTCCATTATTCGTCGCACTGGTGTTCCTCGAAGTGTCGGACATCATTTTTGCGGTGGATTCCGTTCCGGCCATCTTCGCCATCACCAAGGAGCCGCTGCTGGTGTTCACTTCGAATGTGTTCGCCATCCTCGGCCTGCGGGCGATGTATTTCATGCTGGCCGGCGTGGTGCACAAGTTTGTGTATCTGAAATACGGCCTCGGCCTGGTGCTGGTGTTCGTGGGCTTGAAGATGGTGTGGTTGAACGAAGCCTTCGGCGGCAAGTTTCCGATCACCTGGTCGCTGGGCATCATCGCCGCCATCATCGGCACGTCCATCGCGGTGTCGCTGCTGCGCAAGACGCCCACCCACCCACCCGCCCCTCATGCCGGAGCCAAGGTGACCGCAGAATGAGGTTTTCATGCGGCTCAAGGCCGGGCAATCCAAACAAACGAATCAAAAAACACATGAAAGCAAAACTAACCGCACTGGCCGCATTGACCGCTATCACCCTCCTTGCCGCACCCGCTCATGCGGACAAGGCGGCTCCCGCCATGACCAAGGAGGCGCAACAGTCGCTCACCCCGGCGGCGGCACTAAAACTGTTACAGGACGGCAATGCCCGCGTGGCCGGCAACATCGTGAACACCGACATCCTCGGCGGCCTCGAGTTCGCCTCCAAACTTGCAGGAGCCAAAGTCATCGCCGTCATCGGGCACACCTCCTGCGGTGCGATCAAAGACGCATGCGGCAACGTGGAACTCGGCAACCTCACGGCACTGCTCGACAAAATGGAACCCGCCGTGGAGAAAACCTCCGCCAAAGCAGGCGAGTATCGCAGTTCGAAAAACGATGCGTTCGCGGACCGGGTTGCCGAAACCAACGTAAAACACGCGATAGAAACGATCCGCAAGGACAGCCCGCTGTTAGCGCAGATGGCGAAGGATGGTCAATTGCAGGTTGTTGGCGGCATCTATGCGTCGCAACGAGCAAAGTGAATTGACCGAAGTAAGGGACGTTTGGAGGAAGCCAAACCAATGCCAAAAAGCCTCGTTCAGAGGATCGTTGATGCCCCGTGGTTCCAGCGGGGCATCATCGCCTTCATCGTGCTTGCCGGCACGCTGGCCGGGCTGGAAACCAGCCCGGCTATCGTCGCCCAGCACGATGATTGGTTGCGGCGGCTGGACGCCTTGGTTCTCGCGGTGTTCGGCGTGGAAATCCTGCTCAAACTGACGGCGCACGCTCCGAGGCCGTGGAACTATTTCCGCGATGGCTGGAACGTGTTCGACTTTGTCATCGTGGCGGTGTGCCTGCTGCCGCTGGATTCGCAGTTCCTCGCCGTGATACGGGTGGCGCGCGCGTTGCGCCTGTTGCGGCTCGTCAGCGCGCTGCCCAAGCTGCAACTGCTCGTCGGCGCACTGTTGAAAAGTTTGTCCGCGATGGGCTACGTCAGCCTGCTGCTGGCCATGTTGTTTTACATCTACGCGGTGGCGGGTGTGCACCTGTTCGGCAAGGGCAGCCCGGAATTCTTCGGCGACCTGCCCACCGCATTGCTGACATTGTTCCGGGTGGTGACGCTCGACAACTGGGGAGACATGTTCGTGGCCCAGTTGGCTCATGCGCCGGGCCTCAAGGTGACGTTCTACTTCGTCACGTTCATCGTGTTCGGCACCATGATCACCCTGAATCTGTTCATCGGCATCATCATGAACAGCATGTCGGAGATGCATGAGGAAATTGCCGCGCGTGAAGCGGCGACGCACGCTCCCGATGGAACGCTCATCGAGGCGGTGCGCGAACTGGAAACAGAACTGGACGAAATCAAGCAACGTGCCGCACGCTTGCGGCGGCGCATCGAATCCGAATGAATACCCCCGCAACCACCCAACAAGAGCCAGACTCGCACCGTTTATCCGACCAATTGCGGGCGCTGGAGTCGCGCTTTCACGGGCAGCCCATGCGGCTGGGGCAGGTGTTTGAAGTCACGAAGGGCCGGGGCTTCTACCTGCTGATGATCCTGTGCTGCCTGCCGTTTCTGACGCCGATTCCGACGTTGATGTTGTCCACAGCATTCGGGCTGGTGATATTTCTTACGGCACTGCGGCTCGCGCTCGGCCAAAAACCCTGGCTGCCCCAACGCGTGATGGAGAAACAACTCCCCGCCGGATTCATTTCGCGCCTGTTGCGCGCAGCCGCCCGCTTGTTGAGCTGGCTGGAGGCGATGCTGCGTCCGCGTCTGGCTTTCATGCACTACAGCTCGGGCATGGACCGTTTGGGCGCGGGGCTCATCGCCTTCGCAGCCCTCATGCTGATGCTCCCGTTGCCGGTGCCTTTCAGCAACTTCTTCCCGGCAGCGGCCATCTTGCTGCTCGCGGCGGGAGCGCTGGCGCGGGACGGCGCCTGCTCGCTGGTTGGCTGGTTGATGTGCGGTTTGTCGCTGAGCTTTCTGGGCGTGCTGGCATTCGGCGGTGTGACTGCCTTCGAACATTTGGGCAAATTCGTCCGAGGCGACTGACCGTCAGCCTATGAAATCATGTCCGTCATATTTACCGAACTCATCATCATTTGCCTGCTGTTCACCGCCAACGGCCTGTTTGCCATGGCCGAACTGGCCGTCGTGTCGGCGCGGCGCGTTCGGCTGAAACACTTGGCTGCCAGCGGCAGCCGCTCGGCTGCCATTGCGATGCAACTGGCGGAAGACCCCAACCGCTTCCTGCCCGCCGTGCAAACCGGCATCACGCTCGTGGGCCTGTTGGCGGGCGCGTTCGGCGGCATCACCATCGCGGAACAAATCGCCGCCGCGTTGCAAAAATTCCCGACGGCGGCCCCTTATGCGGAGGCCATCGGCGTGGGTTGCGTCGTGGTTGGGCTGACCTTCATCTCGCTGGTCATCGGCGAACTCGTGCCCAAACGGCTGGCGTTGGCGCATCCCGAACGCATCGCCTGCTTAGTTGCACGGCCCGTGGACTGGTTGAGCCGGGTGACACGTCCGCTCATCCGATTGCTCGGCTGGGCGACGAATGCGGTATTGTGGTTGTTGCGCGTCCGGGAACGTCCCGCTCAGGCCGTCACCAACGAAGAGGTGAAATTAATGATGCAGGAAGGCGTTGAGGCGGGAGTCTTTGATCACGCCGAACCAAGCATGGTGGAATCCGTGCTAGCCTTCGATTCGCGGCCGGTGAGGGACATCGCCACGCCTCGCGAGAAACTCGTATTTCTGAACCAGCACGATTCGCATGAGGACGTCTGGCACAAGATCGTCGTATCAGGCCATTCCAATTTTCCGGTGTGCGAGGGAACACGCGACCGCATTGCAGGCATCGTGTCCGTGAAGGCCGCTTACGCGAACCTCGCCGCGGGACTGCCAGTGCATTTGCCCGATCTGATGACGCGTCCGCTGGTGGTGCCGGAGACCCTGTCCGTGAGCGCATTGCTGGCGCAGTTCCGCGAGACGGGCAAGCACCTGGCCGTGCTCGAGAATGAAACCCGGCACCACACCGGCCTGGTGACGCTGGTGGACGTGCTGGAAGCCATCGTGGGCGAGATTCCCTCACGCGAAGAACGCCTCAAACCGGAAGCGGTGCGGCGGGGAGACGGCAGTTATCTGGTGGATGGCGGGTTTCCCCTGGCGCAACTGGCCGCGTTGACGGGGCAAAGGGATTTTGCCGAAATGAACGAGCCGCTAGCCGCGTTTGTGGCCCGCGATCTGGGAGCGGGACTCCGCGAGGGGGCCACCCTGCCGTGGGGCACCTGGCGGGCCGAGGTCATTGACATGGACGGCAGGCGCGTGGACAAGGTATTGTTGACGCCCGCGCGGACCGAGGGGTCGGCGGCGGATACAAACCAGTCGTGAAGAAATTCGTCATCGCAGTCACCGGCGGAACCGTCGTGCTGGTGGGCATCGCCATGATCATTCTGCCCGGACCGGCGTTCATCGTCATCCCGGCGGGATTAGCCCTCTTGGCGACTGAATTTCTCTGGGCGCGTCGCGCACTGTGCAAGTGCCAGAACATCGCCGTGGAAACCAAACGCCGAGCCAAGCATTGGTGGCCCTTTGGCCGCAACGCTGAGAACGTCGAGCCCCAAGCGGACGCCAAATCAGAATCACCGTCACCCCAACCTCCATGTCACCAGGAAAAGCATTAAACACCTCCAAGCCGCGCCTCGGTATCGTCGGCGGCGGCCAGCTCGCCCGCATGACGGCGCTGAGTGCCGCGCCGTTGGATTGCGAAGTTGTCGCGCTCGAACGCAGCGCGGATTGCCCCGCTGCCAACGTTACGGCGGAATGTGTCACGGGTGATTGGAATAGCCTCGGGCCTTTGCGTGAACTTGCCGCCCGCGTGGATGTCGTCACGCTGGAGAATGAATTCGTGGACGCGGGTTTGCTCGCGCAGTTGGAACAGGACGGCAAGCTCGTGTTGCCCAGTTCCAAAACTCTCGCGCTGGTGCAGGACAAGTTCATCCAGAAGCAAACCCTCGCCAATGCCGGTCTGCCCGTGCCCGCCATGCGCGCGGTGGCCACCCGCGCGGAACTGGAAGCCGCCACGCGCGACCTCGGTTTGCCGCTGGTGCTCAAGACGCGCCGCAACGGCTACGACGGCAAAGGCAATTATACCGTTCGCCATGCCAGGGATATTGCTGAAGCGTGGAAACTACTCGGTGGCGACAAGGGCAACTTACTATTCGTGGAGGCCTTTTGTCCGTTCGAGCGCGAGCTGGCCATCATCATCACGCGCGGGCGGGACGGCTCGTCGGTCGCCTACCCTGTAGTGGAAACGGTTCAACGCAATCACATCTGCCACATCGTTCGCGCCCCTGCCCCTGCCCCCACCGCCATCACCGAGCGCGCTGCCTCGCTCGCGCAGCGCGCCGTTGCCGCCGTGGAAGCCGTCGGCAGCTTTGGCGTGGAAATGTTCTTGGCCGGGAACGGTGATATTTTCATCAACGAACTCGCCCCACGCGTTCACAACTCCGGCCATTACACCATCGAAGCCTGCGAGTGTTCGCAGTTTGAAAACCACGTGCGCGCCGTGCTCGGCTGGCCGCTGGGTTCGACCCGCATGCTTACACCCGCCGCCGTCATGGTAAACCTGCTCGGCCACGCCGCCGGAGCGGGAAATCCAGAGGGACTTCAACGCGCGCTGGCCATTGCCGGGGCGCATGTCCATGCTTACGGCAAGGCGCAGAGCGTCGCTGGGCGAAAAATGGGGCACGTCACGGTGCTGGGGAACAGCGTCGCAGAAGCAGAAGCCGCCGCGTTGCAATGCGCCGGAGAAATTCGTTTCGGCAATCCATCATGAAAAAGACCGTTAAACCTCTCGTTGGAATCATCATGGGCAGCGACTCCGACTGGCCCACCTTGAAGGCCGCCGCCGAGGCGTGCGCTGAATTCGGCGTCGCGTATGAAGCACGCGTCGTCTCCGCGCATCGTACGCCCGACGACATGGCGAATTACGCCAAGACTGCCGCCTCGCGCGGACTTCGCGTCATCATCGCTGGTGCTGGGGGCGCAGCGCATTTGCCTGGCATGGTTGCGAGCCAGACGCCGTTGCCCGTCATCGGCGTTCCCGTGGAAAGCAAGGCGCTCAAAGGAATGGATTCATTACTTTCAATCGTGCAAATGCCCGGCGGCGTGCCAGTGGCCACGGTCGCCATCGGCGGTGGACGCAACGCTGGTTTGCTCGCCGTGCAAATCCTCGGCACAAGCAACGAAGCATTGCGCCGCAAGATGGCGACGTTCAAACAGCGCCTCGCCCGCGAATCCCGCGCGAAGAACAAGAATTTGCAGACGGGCAAATGATGGATTTGCCCGCACCGACCCTTCTCCCGGCCTTCGGCCACCCCTCTACCCATCGGATGGGGATACAACTGTTGGGCATTGGTCATAGGGGTAGTGTCCTAAAAGTTCTGCCTTGATATCTGCCATATCGTTCGGAATAACCGAACGATAGCATGGTAACAATCTAGTTTGCAAAACCCAGTATTTCGCCATGCTGCCCGCGCCTGCGCCCACTGCGCCGGCTAATCAAGAACCATGGAAATGCTCGATGCCATCCAGGCCAACCTGCTCTCGCCCGCCGTGCTGTTCTTCGCACTGGGCATCATCGCCGCGCTCTCGAAAAGCGACCTCAAGTTTCCTGAACCACTCTACGCCGGGCTGACCATCTACCTGCTGGTCGCCATCGGCTTCAAGGGCGGCGTGGCGATTTCCGATGCCGGGCTGGCCAAAGTGTGGTTGCCCTCGCTGGCCGCCATGGCATTGGGCGCAATCATTCCGTTGTGGACGTATCCCGTGCTGCGCGGCGTGGGGCGATTGGGAGCAGTGGATGCGGCGGCAATCGCAGCTCACTATGGCTCGGTGAGCGCAGTGACATTCATCGCCGCAACGAATTATCTCAAATCCATCAATCAACCCTATGAACATTACGCCACGGCGTTCCTCGCGGTGATGGAGTCACCGGCGATTCTCGTGGGTGTCGTGCTCGGCAAACTGGCGTCCGACCGCGCTGGCGGTGCGACGGGTGCGTCGCTCAAGACCGCCATGCACGAGGCGCTCTTTGGCCGCAGCATCTTCCTGCTGGTGGGCGCACTGATTGTAGGCACTTTATGCGGCCAACCGGGCATGCAGAAAGTTGAACCGTTCTTTGTGACGCCGTTCCAAGGTGTGCTGGCGCTGTTCCTCCTCGAAATGGGCATCGTCGCTGGACGACGGCTGGGCGACTTGAAGAAAGTCGGGCCATTCCTTCTGGGATTCGGCATCGTCGTGCCGCTGGCCAACGGGGCGCTGGGCGTTTGGCTGGGCAAACTGACGGGTCTCGAGCTCGGCGGGGCGACGTTGATGGGTGTGCTGTCTGCCAGCGCGAGTTACATCGCCGCGCCCGCCGCCATCCGCATGTCGCTGCCCGAGGCGAACCCGACGTTGTATTTGACGTCGTCCCTTGCCATCACGTTTCCTTTCAACATCACGTTGGGCATCCCGATTTATCTGGAGATCGCCCGCAAACTTTACGCCTGAACATGAACACGCACCCCATGAAGCTGGTCACCATCGTCTGCGAAGCTTACGCGAAAGACGCGGTGAAGAAACTCCTGCGCGAAACCGGCGCGCACGGCTACACGCTGTTTGAAGTCGAAGGCGACGGCTCACGTGGCGAGCGCCCGGCCGACATCCGAGAGTTCGCGAACATCCAAGTGGAGGTGATTCTACAGCCGGACGCCGCCCAAAAACTGCTGGAGCGCCTTCACGCCGAACTGTTTCCCCGCTATGGCATGATCGCCTTTGAATCCGACGTGCGCGTGCTGCGGCCCGGAAAGTTTTGAGGCTAATGCCCCGCTTGTTCACCCCGCCGGCTTCGGCTAATTTGGACCCGTGATTTACGACGCGGCACTCGACAGTTTATTGCAGAGGGTTTGGGACGGCGGACGCATCAACCTGGATGAAGTCCGGCGACTTGCGGCGTTACCGTTGGAGGAGTTGGGTGCGCTGGCGGACCGTCGCCGCGAACTGCATCGTCGCGCGGCGCATGGCGGCAAAGGCGAGGGCATCATCACTTACATCGTAGACCGTAACGTCAACTACACGAACATCTGCAACGTGTATTGCAAGTTCTGCGCGTTCTACCGGACCGAGAAAGACGCCGACTCCTACGTCATCACCACGGCGGAGATGGATCAGAAAATCGAGGAGACCATTGCGCTCGGCGGCACGCAGATTCTGCTGCAGGGCGGACACCATCCCAAGCTGACCAAACAGTGGTATCTGGACCTGCTCTCGCACATCAGAGCGAAGTTCCCCGGCTTCAACGTGCATGGCTTCAGCCCGAGCGAATTTGTGGCGTTCTCGGAATTCTTCAACGAACCCGTCGAGCAAATCCTGCGCGACTTCACGGCCGCAGGCTTAGGCAGCGTGCCCGGCGGAGGCGGCGAAATCCTCGTGGACCGCGTGCGCAAGCGCATCGCCCCACTCAAGGCGGATTCCAATCAATGGATGGGTGTGATGGACACGGCGCACCAACTGGGCCTTGCCAGCTCCGCCACGATGATGTTCGGGCACGTGGAAACCTTCGATGACCGCCTGGAGCATCTGGAGTTTGTGCGCAACCAGCAGGACAAGTCTTTGGAGCGAGTGCGGAATGCGGAGCGCGGAGCGCGGAACTGGGGCGCAACCCCCATTGAACACGCAGCGGCTTACGCAAGCGCGCTTGAAGCTGGAGAGCTTAAGGGCGGCGCGTTCACTGCCTTCATTTGCTGGACGTTTCAACCGGAGAATGCCGTGTTGAAAGCGCCCACGGTAGGCTCCCACGAATATCTGAAGACGCAGGCGCTGTCTCGCATCTATCTCGACAACTTCCCCAGCGTGCAAAGCTCGTGGGTGACGCAGGGTCTGGACATTGGGCAGGTGGCGCTGAAATACGGCGCCAACGACCTCGGCTCAATCATGATCGAGGAAAACGTCGTAAGCAGCGCAGGCACCACTTTCCGCATGACGGTGCCTGACATGCAACGCCTCATCCGAGACCTCGGCTATGAGCCGCGCCAGCGCGACAACTGGTATCGGCTGGTGAACTGAAGTGGTTTTGCGCGGCAAATCAGCGGTCAGTGGACGCTAATCGCCTGGCTGTGTCCGTCAGCACGGCGCGTTGGACGCCAAAACTCTCTCCCGTGGCCAGCCAGCGATTGTTGCTGTCGTGGGCATTGAACACATCCACCGCGGGCTTGCCCGACAAAGCGGCAATTTTGTTCCCCATCAGGAGGTCGCCCCCGCTCAGCTTGGGATTCACTTTGCTCTGGGCTTCGAGGGTTGCGGTGGTGGTGCCGGTCTCAGCGGCGATTTGCTGAAAGGTGGCTGTGCGCTGACGTGGATTGCTGCGACTCAAGATCACCTTCAATAACAGCGCATCCAGCTCGCGTTCCTGTTTGGCCATCAGTGCTGGGGACAAGGGCTTTTCCGGAAGTTGAGCTTGGTCGGGCTTACCTTTCACCACCGGGGCGGAGGTTGAAGGAATGGGTAGAACCTCGGCACCGCGCGGACTTTCCACCCGCCGCTCATCCGGGTTCGGGCGCACGGGCGGCGCGCTGGTGGTAGTCACGCTGCTAAGTGGCTCATTGGTAATCTTCAAGTCTGCCGGCAGTGACTCTCCCTTTTCCGGGCGAGTGGAGTGCTTGCCTTTCTTCATCTGTCCGGGTGGCAAACCACCTTTCTTCATCAAGCCGGGAGGGGTCTTCTTCTGGCCCTCTTTATCCTCGGCATCATCCCCCTTATTGGCCTTTTCAGCTCTCTCCGCTTTCTCGCTCTCCTTGGAATTATCCTTCTTGTCGGCCTTGGCTGAATCGGCGTAAAGCGGTGAGAGGGCGGTAGTCGCCGCCACAGTGAGAGTCAAAATCGTTTTCATGTTCACAGTCATCGGGGTGAGAGTAGCGGAAGGGCGAAAATGTTCAACCAAGCGCCTAGCGCTGCTGGTTGAAGACGCTTTCAAAGATGATTTCCTTCGTTTTCCAGAGCAAAGCCATGGTCACCGCCACCGGGAACAACACCAGCGGCAGCGCAAACCATTGCTGGTGCCGATGGATCGCCCGCAGCGCATCGGCCAGCGACGGACTCATCGCGGGGATTTGCATGAGGCCGAAGAGCATGATAGCACCGAGTAACAGCAGCAGGATCAGCCAGCGGTTGATGGCCGTGAACTGACGAGTTTCCAGCCGCAAGGTCTCATCCGGCAGCATGGCCCCGAGCCGCTCCAGCGCGAGGTTTAGGCAATAGAGGAATCCCAGTTCACCCAGGCTGAACAGCAGCGCCGCGACCGCGAAGTATTCGTTCGAAGGCACCCGCTCCCACCAATAGACAAACGGGCTGAGTCCCAAGTTGAAAATCGCCAGCATCAGCGTTCGGCCGTGTGCAGCCACCCAGATGCGCTCCTGCTGCTGGAAGGATCCCATCAACCAGGTCCCATAGCACAGCAAGGACGTCATAATGATGGGCGGAAGATAGCCCACTCGCCCCAGCCAGGCGCTCTGCACCTCGGGCATGCTGACGAGCAATGCGAGCGGCAGTCCCCAAAAAAGACAGGACAGCCCGCGGACCAAACGGCCCAGCGAGCGCAACAATTCGGGAGTGGGAGCCAAATCAGCCACGGCGTGGGGCCAGAAAGCAGAAACGCCGGGGAAATTACAAGCTCAAGCCGCAATCCTCCTTCCTCCTTGTCGTCGTTCTCGTCCTCGAATTCTGGTAAAGCCGACCGATAACGAGGACGAGCAGGAGTACGACAACGATTCGGAGCCTACATGCTCAGGTAAGTGTATTCCTTCAGCCCGCGTTCGTAATCATCCAGCAACCGCATTGCTTCGCTGGGCTTCATGCGGTCAGACTTGATGGCTTCGTCCATCTGCGCCTTCATCTGGCGCTTAAGTTCATGCTCGTCGTATTGCACCGCACTCAGACATTGCATGATGGTGGAACCTTCAATGATCTCCTCGACGTAATAACCTGCCGGCTCGTCCGGATCGAGGAACACGTGGACTTCATTCACGCGGCCGAAAAGGTTGTGCAGGTCGCCCATGATGTCCTGATAGGCGCCCATGAGGAAGAAGCCGATGTAGTAAGGCTCCTGCTTGCCGTTGCCGTTGGTGCGGAGTTCGTGCAGCGGCAGCGTGTCGCGCACGTCACGCAAATCGATGAACTTGTTGATCTGACCATCGGAGTCGCAGGTGATGTCCACCAACGTTCCTTCGCGGGTCGGCCGCTCGTCCAGCCGGGCCAGCGGCATGATGGGAAACAGCTGCCCCAGCGCCCAATGATCCAGCAACGACTGGAACACGGAAAAGTTGCAGAGATACTGGTCACCCAAGGAATCCTCCAGTTTGCGGATTTCCTCAGGAATATAGGGCTGGCCCTTGAAACTCTCGACGACCGCCGCGCTGATCTCCCAGTAGAGGTTTTCGATCTTCGCCTTGTCCAACAAATCAAGCACCCCCAGCGTGAACATCTGCTGCGCATCATCCTTGCGTTCAAGCGCGTCGTGGAACGCCTCCAGCTTGTTCATCTTGGGCAGATTCTTGCGCATGTCCATCAGCTCTCGAACCAACGCGTGTTCGTTCTCGCCATACTCGAACTGCGCCTCCGAGCGGATCTTCTCGATCGCTCCGAACACCTCGACCACCAGCACACTATGATGTGCCACAATGGACCGGCCGCTCTCGCTCACGATATTGGGATGCGGCACCTTCTCCGCGTTGCACACGTCGGCCAGGTAATAAACGATGTCGTTGGTGTATTCCTGAAGTGTGTAGTTCGTGGAGCTGTCTGATGCCGTGCGGCTGCCGTCGTAATCCACGCCCAGCCCGCCGCCCACGTCGAAGAATTCAATCGGGAAACCCAACTTATGCAGCTTGGCATAGAACCGCGCCGCCTCCTGCACCGCCTTTTTCACCGTCAACACATCCGGCACCTGGGACCCGATGTGGAAATGCAACAACTTGAAGCAGTGGCCCAGCCCTTCCTTCTGCAGCAGGGTCGTCGCCACGATGATCTCCGCCGTGCTGAGGCCGAACTTCGCATTCTCACCGCCGCTCTCAGCCCATCGTCCCGCACCTTTGGACAGCAATCGCGCCCGAATTCCCACCATCGGTTCCACGCCCAACTGTTTAGAAACCGTGATGATCTGCTTCAACTCCTCCAGCTTCTCCACCACCATGATGACCTTCTTGCCGAGCTTCGTGCCCAGCAGCGCCATCTTAATGAACCCGGAATCTTTGTAGCCGTTGCAAATGATCAAGCTCCCCGCCGCATGCTGCAACGCGAGCCCGGCAAACAGCTCCGGCTTGCTGCCCACTTCGAGACCGAACTCGAACGGCTTGCCCGCCTCCAAAATCTCCTCCACCACCTCGCGCAGTTGGTTGACCTTGATCGGAAACACGCCGCGATACTTCCCTTGGTAGCCGTATTCCGCGATGGAGTTGCGAAATGCCTGGTTCAACGCCTCGACGCGATCGCGCAGAATGTCCTGGAAACGGATCAGCACCGGGAACTTCAACCCCCGCCCCTTCGCCTCCTCGATCACGTCGGTGATATCCACCGCACAGCCCGCATCCTGCTGCGGACGGGCGACCACCTTGCCGGCCTCATTGATGTCGAAGTAATTCGCGCCCCAGCGGCGGATGTTGTAGAGGTCGCGGGCAGCCTGGATGTTCCAGGCGCCATTGGCTTCGGAAGGATTGCTCATCTCGCGTCGTTCAGTCGCGCGCATCATAGGAGCGCGGGCAGGGAATTCAACATGCAGTTTGCGAAATCACAAAGAAATTCTCTCGGGCCAAACCTCCTGAGCGGCGTCGCTTGAAGTCGCACCTGACAAAACCCGCCAAACCTGCTTTCCTCCACCTATGGCCAATGCTTCCCTCGCCCAAATCGTCCGGCACTGCGACACGATGTTGCGCACCCGCGACATCAAGGACTACGACGGCGCCGTAAACGGGTTGCAGGTCCAGAATCGCGGGTCCGTCACCAAGATCGCCGCCGCGGTGGACGCCTCCCCCGCCACCGCGCGCAAAGCCATCGCCGCCGGAGCCAACCTGATGATCGTCCACCACGGCCTGTTCTGGAACCGGCGCCAGCCTTGGACCGGCACCAACTACGAACTCCTCCACCTCCTGCTCGACAACAACCTCGCCGTTTACAGTTCGCACCTGCCTTTGGACGCGCACCCGAAGCTCGGCAACAACATCCAGCTCTGCCAGGCGCTCGGATTCAAGAAACCCAAGCCCTTCTTCACGCAGGACGGTTTCCCGCTCGGCCTGCAAACGGTCGCCCGCATCACGCGCGATGAACTGGCGTTACGCCTATCCCGGTCGGTGCGTGGACGCGTGGAAGTCATTCCGGGCGGACCTAAAACCTGCAAGCGCATCGGCGTGGTCACGGGAGGCGCGGGCAGCGAACTCGCCAAAGCCGCCAGCGAAGGCGTAGACACCTTTATCACCGGCGAAGGCCCGCACTGGACCTTTGCGCTGGCCGAGGAACTGGTGGTGAACGTCCTCTACGCCGGCCACTACGCCACCGAAACCTTCGGTGTGAAGGCATTGTCCGAACACCTCTCCCAAAAATTTGGCGTGCCATGGGTGTTCATTGATCACCCAACGGGGTTGTAAGGCTGAGCAATGGCCAACCCAACTCCAGTCGCAGATTTCATCCGGCACACGCTGGCGAGTCTTGAAGACAACACCTTCGTTCGGCTGATCCTGTCCGGGGGCGCGGCCTCCGAGGGGGCACCCAAGCGCGTTCTGGCGCGGTTGATCCGGCTCCGCGGCGAGCCACATTTGTCCCTGACGCTTCGACACGCCACCAACGACATCACCAAAAACCTCAAGCTAACCGAGGTGCCCAAGTGGCTGGGGTTCCAACTCAACGGCAACTTCCGCAGCGCATTGCTCGGCACCACTGTGCGCGAGTGGCAACTCAACTTCCCGCCCGACAAGGAACCGTGGCTCATCAGCCACAAGCCCCACAACCAGAAGGCGCCGTCACGCGACCACGATGAAGCCAAGCAAAGCTGGCTGGATGCCACCGCGCGCGACTGGCTATTCGGCTTGGGCGTTTGCGATGAACGCGGCCGCGTGCTACCCAGCATGGCCGACAAACACCGCCAGATTCATCAGTATCTCGAGATCCTTTCCCACCTGTTGAAGGACTGCGGGTGGGTGACTGAAAGTTCGGAGTCCCGCCTTCAGGCGGTTGGGGAACCGGCCAAAGCCGTAACCACGAACACTCTAACCCTCGCCGACATGGGGTGTGGCAAGGGCTATCTCACGTTCGGCGCGTGGCATCTGCTCTGCCGCCGCTGTAAGGTGCCCGCCCGGGTCATCGGCATTGAAACCCGCGCCGAACTGCTCAGGGACATCACCCAAATCGCGCGCAAGATTGACACGCCCGGATTGGAATTCACCGCGGGCGAAATCGCTTCCGCCCAGTTGCCCAAAGTGGACGCCTTGATCGCCCTGCACGCCTGTAATACCGCCACCGACGACGCCATCCGTCGCGGCATCGAACTGGGCGCAAAACTCATCGTCGTGGCTCCCTGCTGCCACAAGGAAGTCCGCCCGCAACTCGGCCAACCCGGGCCACTCGCGGCGGTGCTGGAGCACGGCATCATGGCTGAGCGCATGGCCGAGTGGGTTACCGATGGATTGCGCGCCTTGTTCCTCGAATGGGCCGGCTATCGCACGAAGATCATGGAGTTCGTCAGTTCCGAGCACACCCCCAAGAACCTCATGCTCGCCGCCATCCGTGAACGTGAGCCCTTCACGAACACCGCAGCGCGGGAGCAGATTGTTGAGCTGAAGAAGTTCTTCAACATTGAGCACCATGCGTTGGATGGACTGATTTCAAACCGCAGATGAACTGGTCGGCGATTGATTGGAAAGCGCTGGAAGAGATGCGCGCCGGGTTCATCTCCGGCACCGCTGGCGCTACCGACTACTGGCGGAGCGAATCCGATCTGGCCAGTTACGATGGCACCTTCGCTCAGCGGATCGGCTGGAAGTGGGACTACGTGCTGGCGGAGCTGCAACGGCGCGGCTGGGGTCCCCCTAAGGGCACACTAACGGATTGGGGCTGCGGCAGTGGCATCGCGCACCGCGCTTTTCTGGATCACTTCGGCACCGAGGCGGTCAGTGAATTACGGCTGTGGGATCGCTCCGTGCTGGCGATGCGCTTCGCGGAGCGGCGGGCGTGGGAGAAGTATGAGGGGTTGAAGGTGACTACCGGAACCGCGAGCGTAGCCGGTAGGGCGGGCAGCCCCTTGCCCGCCGCACCGTCGCCATCCAACGACGGCACGCACGGAGTGACGCGCCCTACCTCCTCAGGCGACTCTACCCTCCTCATCAGTCACGTGCTGACGGAACTCAAGGCGGAACAGGTCGAGTTCTTGGCGGACTTTGCCGCGGGATTCACCAGCGTGATCTGGGTTGAGCCGGGCACGTATGAGACCAGCCTCGCGCTCATCTCTGTGCGGGAGCGGTTGCGGAGCGAACTCAGCGTCATCGCACCCTGCGCACACCAGGCACGCTGCGGCATTCTGGCCCCGGGCAACGAGAGTCATTGGTGCCATCATTTCGCTGCGCCGCCGCCCGAGGTGTTCACGGATGGTAACTGGGCAAAGTTCGGCGAACTGGCCGGCGTTGATTTACGCAGCTTACCCCTGAGCTTTCTGGTTTTGGACAGGCGGCCGGTCGTGCCGATGCCACCAGGCGCAACGCGGGTGATTGGTCGACCCAGACTCTACAAGGCCCACGCGCTGCTGCTGGGCTGCGATGAGACGGGCGTGACCGAGAAGCGCCTGATGAAGCGGCATGCGCCCGAGTTCTTCCGCCAATTGAAGCGCGATGAATGCGACCCGCTGCAAGCGTGGCACTGCGAAGGTGAGGATATTGTAGCAGCCAAACCGCTCTAATGCTTTTCCTTCAAGTGTGCATCTAGGAACTCCTCTACTGTCCGATTCACCTCGGGGCCGCCCAGGCCATGACCTGCGCCCTCGACAATCTTTAAAGTCACGGGCACGCCAGCCTTCTGCAACGCATCACGCAGCAACTCGCTTTGTTGATAGGGCACCAGATTGTCGCGGTTGCCATGCATGATGAGAAATGGCGGGTCGGCTTTACTGACATACGTGATCGGATTTGCTCGCGCCGCCTTGTCCCTGTTCGCCTGCACGGGACCGCCGATGAGCAGCGCCTCAGGGGCATCCGATGCGTCATGGTCAAACTTCGAATCTGGCCGGCTGAACTTGCTCATTTGCGTGAAATCCGTCGGCCCAAACCAATCCACGACCGCCTGCACGCGGCTGGATTGATCGAGATTCCCGCCTTTGTAGAACTCTGTGGTGTCGCCGGTGGTGCCGAGCAAAGCCACCAAGTGTCCGCCCGCAGACGATCCCCATGCAGCAAAGCGTTCCGGGTCCAGGTGGTATTCGGCGGAGTGAGCGCGCAGCCAGCGGATGGCCGCTTTGCAGTCCTCAATCTGCGCCGGAAAAACCGCGTGCTGGCTCAGGCGGTAATTGATGCTGGCGACGGCATAACCACGCGCCACAAACCGCTGAGCCGGGCAATTCTCTTTGCTACCTGCGCGCCAGGCGCCGCCATGCACCCAGACGATGACCGGCAGCGGATTAGTGGCGTTGGCGGGCAAATAAAGGTCAAGCCAGTTGCGTTCGCCGCCGCCGGGAATGTATTCCAAGTCCCGCACAATTTTGGCATCTGTCGGCAGATCAGCCTGACGAAACGGCTCGCGAATAGCCGCGCGTCTCAGTGCAGGAGCATTGCTGGAACGGGTGTCGGGCGCGTCAGCAACTTGGCAAAGCAACGCACCGCAAACGAGTGGCAGAATAAACTTGGTCATGGCTGTAATGCCTAGCCGGGTCACGGCTGACAAAGTTACAGCCGGATGCTCGACGCCCCGGTCGGGCATTGCTAGCGTGCGCGACGTGGATCCGAAAATGTTGATTGATGGCGCGCTGCTCTGGGTAGGGCTGGTAATCTTGCTGACCTTCCACGAGTTTGGCCATGCTTGGATGGCGATGAAATGCGGCGACGACACGGCCAAGGAACAGGGCCGCGTGTCGCTCAATCCCCTTGTGCACATGGATCTTCTGGGCACGGTAATATTGCCGCTGGCGATGATCTTCCTGTCCATGAGCGGCTCGGGGCTGGCGCGATTCCTGATCGGCTGGGCCAAGCCGGTGCCGGTCAATCCCTACAATCTGCGCAATGCAAAGGTGGACGACATCCTGGTGACGTTGGCCGGGCCGTGGATGAATCTGATCCTGGCCGTGGGTTTGATGGGCTTGGCACGCGTCGGTCTGGCCGCAAACGTGGAGCCGATGGTGGAACTTTGCCTGAACATGGTGCATATCAGTCTGCTGCTCTGTTTCTTCAACATGATACCCATTCCGCCACTGGACGGTTCGCAGGTGATGCGCGTGCTCATCGGCATGAGCTACGAAACCTTCGCCAATATCGCGCGGTGGGGCTTCTTGATTCTGATCGTCGTGCTCCAGATTCCATTGGTAACGGGAACCCTTCGCGCGGTGACGGGCAAGTCTTTCCGCATCATCGCCGAATGGTTTGGCGTGCCGGTGCCGTAGTGATTTCCCCATGCGCGGCAGCCACCGCGAACAGCCCGGAGGTCAGAATTAATCTTGGGAGCATCCTTCCGCCCCTCCCGTCCAATGGGGCATGAAACGCTGCATTCTTTGGGGATTTCTGGCCGCCCTCTTCCTCGCGGCAATTCCAGGTCAGGGCGCCGGGTTGATCATCGTTGATGAGGCCCACTGGCGGCCGGGGCCGATTCAGCCCATCTGGCCGCCGGAGCATCCACCGCATCCGCCCCACCCTGTTCCGCCACCCGTCTGGCGACCGCATGTCTTTGCGCCGTTGGAAATCAATTCCTGCAACGTGACCGCCAAGGTGGAGGGGCAAGTTGCTGTCACCACGATTGAGCAGGAGTTCTATAATCCCAACAACGCCCGGCTGGAGGGGACATTCATGTTCCCGGTGCCCAAGGGAGCGCAACTTGACCACTTCGCGATGGAGATCGATGGCAAGAAGGTCGAGGCCGAACTGCTCGCAGCGGACAAAGCGCGGAACATTTACGAAGACATCGTCCGACGCGCCAAGGATCCGGCGTTGCTGGAGTATTCCGGGCACGACACCTTCAAGGTGCGCATCTTCCCGATCGAGCCGCACTCGAAGAAGCGTGTCACCGTCCGCTACACGCAGTTGCTCAAGCTGGACAGCGGCCTCGTGGACTACGCTGTGCCGCTCAATACCGCCAAGTATTCCAGCAAGCCCATCAAGTCGGTGAGCGTGAAGCTGGAGTTGGAAACCAAACGTCCGCTCAAGTCCATCTACTCGCCCAGTCACGCGGCAGAAGTCAAACGCAACGGTTCCAATCGGGCCACCGTAGGGTACGAGGCGAGCGACGTGGTGCCAGACGCCGATCTCGCCCTCTACTTTGCACCGGACAAAGATGAGATCGGTGTAAACCTCCTTACGCATCGCGTAGCGGGTGAAGACGGTTATTTTCTGTTGCTTGCGTCGCCCGGTATGGGCGTGAAGGAAACCAAGCTGGTGAAAAAGGACGTGGTGTTCGTGCTCGACACGTCCGGCTCCATGGCGGGCAAGAAGCTGGAACAGGCGAAAAAGGCACTCCTCTTCTGCGTGGAGAACCTCAACGAGGGCGACCGGTTCGAGCTAGTGCGATTCTCGACCGAAGTCGAACCGCTGTTCGATGAACTCGTGATGGCTGACAAAGCGCACCGGGAAAAGGCGAACGACTTTATCAACGGCTTGAAGCCCATTGGCGGCACCGCGATTGACGACGCGCTGAAAAGGGCGCTTTCGCTGAAGCCGGAGCGCGAGGGGCGCCCGTTCATGGTGATCTTTCTTACCGACGGCTTGCCCACCATCGGCACCACGGATGAGGAGCAGATCCTCGCGGGAGTGAAGAAAACCAGCGGTGGCAACGTGCGCGTGTTCTGCTTCGGCATCGGCAACGACGTGAACACCCACCTGCTCGACAACATCACCGAGTCCACCCGGGCCGTCAGCCAATACGTCCTGCCCGACGAAGACCTCGAAGTGAAGCTTTCCAACTTCTATTCGAAAATCAAAGAGCCTGTGCTCGCCAATCCGACGCTCAAGTTCGCCGGCGATGTTCGCACGGCGAAACTTTATCCCTCACCGTTGCCCGATCTCCTCAAGGGCGAACAACTGGTGCTGGTGGGACGTTACTCCGGCAAAGGCGCCGCAGCAGCCACCATCGAGGGATCGGTGAACGGGGAGACGAAGAAATTCACGGCGGATGTTTCGTTTCCGGCAGCATCGAGCGACAACGAATTCATCGCGCGCCTTTGGGCCACTCGACGTGTGGGCTATCTGTTGGATGAAATCCGGCTGCACGGCGAGTACAAGGAATTGAAGGACGAAGTCACGCAACTGGCACGCCAGTATGGCCTGGTCACGCCTTACACGGCTTACCTCATCCTCGAAGACGAGGCCCGTCGCGGCGTGCCGATGGCGTGGCAATCCATGCCGCAACTACGCGAAGACAGCGTAGGCATGGAAGCCATGAAGGACCTGGCTGGTCGATATGAACAGGACCGCTGGGGTGGTCTGGCGGTCAATGCTGCGCGCGCCAACTACGGTTTCAAATCCGCCGGCAATGTAGCCGAGGCCTCGGCCGGATTCGCAGATGCGAACCGTTCCCTGACCTACAGCGCGCCCGTGGCGGCGACCTCGGCTCCGAGCGGCAGCAGTTCTACAAGCCAGCGGACGGTGGGCAACAACTTCATCAGCACGGACGCCAAGAGCGCCCGCCAGTTTGTGCAGAACTCGCAATTTGTAAACGGGCGCAACTTCTACCAAAACGGCGCGCAATGGGTGGATTCCGAAGTCCAGCACAATCAGACCGCGCGACGCGTCCGGTTGCAGTTCAATTCCCGGGAATACTTCGAGTTCGCCGCGACCAACACTGCTGCCCGTGCATGGCTGGCGTTGGGCAACAACGTTCAGTTCGTGCTGAAGGACACGGTTTACGAAATCTACGAATAACAAACACGGTAGGCGCCGAGGTGACGAGGCTCTGACTGACATCGTGAAGCTTCTCACGTCGTCTCCTGCCAAAACAGAGAACAACATGAAAACACTACGTTGCATCACCATGACCGCGGCCTCACTAGTATTTGCCAGCGCCGCCTTCGCCAAAGACGAAGCCAATCCACAAATAACTAAGCCAGTGCCAGCAAGGCCGCTGGTGCAACTGGCCATCCTGCTCGACACCAGTGGCAGCATGCAGGGCCTGATTGAACAGGCAAAGGGCCAGCTCTGGAAAATTGTGAATGAATTCCTCAAGGCCAAGCAGGACGGCCAGACGCCCGAGGTGCAGGTGGCGCTTTACGAATACGGCAAGAGCAGCTTGAGCGGCAGCTCGGGGTGGATCCGCCAGATCGTTCCGCTCAGCACCGATCTCGACAAGATATCGGAAGAGTTGTTCGCGCTGAAGACCGATGGCGGGGACGAGTATTGCGGCTGGGTCATCAAGGATGCGTTGAACAATCTGCAGTGGAGCAAGGATACCAAAGTGTACCGGGCCATCATCATCGCGGGGAACGAGCCCTTCACGCAGGGACCGGTGAGTTATGTAGACTCGGGCAAAGCTGCCATCACCAGGGGCATCATCGTGAATACGATTCATTGCGGCGACGAGGCTACAGGCATCAACACCAAGTGGCAGGACGGCGCGGTGTTGGCCGACGGCAAATACATGGTAATTGATCACAACCGGGCGGTCGTCCACATCGAAGCCCCACAGGACAAGGAAATCGCCAAGCTCAGTACCGAACTGAACGGCACCTACCTCGCCTTCGGCGTTGAAGGTGTAGTCGCTTACAAGCGGCAAGCCGCACAGGATCAAAATGCCATGTTACTGGCGCCCGCGTCGGGCGCGGCGGTCCAGCGGGCTGTGGCCAAGTCCTCGGTGAATTATCGCAATTCCAGTTGGGATCTGGTGGACGCCTCGATGGAAGAGGATTTCAAACTCGGTGAGGTCAAAGCGGAGCATCTGCCGGCAGAAATGCAAAAGATGAGTGAAACCAAGCGCAAGATGTTCATCGAGAAGAAGGCCAAGGAGCGCACGGAGTTGCAGGCGAAGATTCAGTCCTTGAGCACGGAACGCGAGAAATACATCGCTGAGCAACGGAAGCAAAATGCCGCCACGAACACCTTGGACGCGGTGGTCATCGGCGCCGTGCGCGAACAGGCCAGCAAACGGGATTTCGATTTCGAGTGATCTGGTTGTGGGGATGAAAAAGGCGCAGAGTCTCGCGACTCTGCGCCTAGCTGTTTGCGGCAAAGTTATTGGGCAGCTGACGCAGCAACCTCAGCAGGGGCTGCCACGTTTTTGTTGTAGGCTTCGATGCTATCAATGCGGTGGTGATGACGGACGCCATGCACGTCGTATTCCACCGACTCGCCCACTTTCTTGTTCATCAAGGCTTGGGCAACGGGCGTGAGATAGCTGATGATGCCTTTGTCCGCGTCATCATCCCATGCGCCAAGGATGGTCAGGGTCTCGGGCTTGTTCGCCTCCATGTCCGTCAGATGAACGATGGTGCCGATGCCCACCATGTCGGTGCTCACGTTGCTGAAGTCGGTGCCGCGAGCGCGATCAAGGGCGATTTCCAGTTCGCCCTTGCGCCGCATCAGCACGGTCTGCATTTCCTTGGCGGCCTTGAATTCGTGGTTTTCGCTCAAGTCACCGTAGCTGCGGGCCAGGGCGATTTCCTGGGAGTTGGCGGGAATCTTCTTGTCCACCAGTTCCTGATATTCAATCCGTGCCTTCTCCAAACTCTCCCACGATACCACCAGCGAGTTGTCCTGCTTGGTTTGCGTGCCAGTAATGAGCGACTGGATAACCGGGAAGGTCTTCACGATCCAACCGAGTAAAAGGCGCTTTTCCAAGTCGTCGAACACAGGCGAGAACTGGAGGGAACGCGTCATGTCCTTCACGAGGTCGATGTCCGCCGAGCCGATCAATTCCACCACGAGGTCCTGGTCGGACAGGATGTAGTCGCGCAGCTTGCTGGAGCGTTTTTCGTTGAACTGGTCACGTTCCATGGCGGTCAACATGGCGCGGAACACTTCCGGCCCGAGCAGGTCGGCGAACTGCGTGTTGCGATCCTTGGCGAACCAGAGGAGCAATTCACTGCTGGCTGAGTGCTGCGTGATTAGGCGGCGAAGCGTGAGCTTGAGGTCGGGGAGTTTGCCCTCGTGCATCAGCAGACCCGAAAACTCCTTGCAGGTGCGCGTCGGCACCGAGTTGATGGCCTTCAGCAATACCTCGGCCCAATCGGCTTCGCGGGCTTGCTTGAAGGATTCCAACGCGCGGCGATGGCGGGTGGCGGTGACGCCTTCCATGATGTCACTGAGCATGGGGTTTTGCGCCCAGATGTCACCGGAACTGAGTTCTCCCGCCTGAGCCGGGTGACCGGAGAGCGCCCGCATGTCTTCGCGCATGAAAATGGCGTCCAATGCGACGCCGGGCTGAGTGCGTTGATGGCTGGGAATCTCCGCGTTGAGCGCGGGGATGATATCCGCTGCGGCCGCCGCTTTGTCGGTGAGATCGGCGGCGTTGGCCACGAGCTCTTGCACGATGACAATCTTGGCCTTGAGACCGCGAGCGTTGCGGAAGTCCTCCAACAACCGGCTCTGCATGGAGACTTCCTGCTCTTGGTAAACGATGGGCTCAGTCTTCTTCGTGGGAACCTGGAAATGACCGCTCTTCTTCAATTCACGCTTGGCGGCTTCCCACCACTTCTTCCAGTCGTCTTTGATGACGTCGGGAACGAGAGCCTTTTGGATTTGATCCACGGTTGCTTTGCCGCCGTGGCTGGACAGGACGAGTTTCACGAGACCGAGGTGGTCTTTGGCCGCGAGTTGCTGCAACCCGGCGGGATCCGACGCCTTGCGAGCGAGCAGATGATCTTTCGGGATGGGCTTGAGCGTTTCCGCCGCGAAGTTGAGCGCCATCGTGTGCCCCGGCTTGCCGACGAAATCTATCGTAAACTTGGCAAAAACCGGGTCCACGGATTTGATCTGACCAAATCCCCAGCTCTTATGCTGGCAATAGCCGCACTCGACGAGGTTGACCAGCGTTTCCAAGTGGCTGCCGAGAATCTTGCCGGCCGCCGCCATTTTTTCAAATTCCTCACGCATGAGGCAACATCTTAGGCTCGCGTCAGGGCGTGGAAAAGCATTTATTCAAGGCGTGTTGAGCGACAACCCCAGACAAATAGCCGCCCGAGTATTGATTGACCGCCTGTCCAAAGGGGGCTTCGTAGAGAAGCACTTGGACCGGGCTTTGGAGCGGGCGCGCCTGTATCCGGACGACCGGGGCCTGTGCCAGGAACTGGTCTATGGCTGCGTGCGGTGGCAGGGCACCCTCGACTGGCTGATTGACCGCCAGACACAGGGACGGGAACAAAAGCCATTCGTCCAAATACTCCTGCGGTTGGGGTTATATCAGATTTTCTGGCTGGACCGCATTCCGCCCCACGCCGCAGTTCATGCCACCGTCGAGACGGCCAAAGCGTTGCGCTACGCCGACCATGCGGGATTCATCAATGCCGTGCTGCGGACCGCCCTGCGCGACGACACCCTCATCCGCACCGCGCTGGCGGAACTCAAAGTCAGCGATCCCGCCGCCGGCTACTCGCATCCCGAGTGGCTCGTCGCGCGCTGGCAGGAACGTTACGGCAAGGAGCAAACCCTAAAACTACTGGCATGGAACAACTCGCCCGCCAAAGTTTTTGCCCGCGCCAACTGGTTGAAGGCGGAGCCCGGCAAGCTGCTTGAGTTTTGGCGCAGCGATAATGTGAGTTACAATTTCGTGTTCAAGGACTGGCTGGAGGAAAATTTGGTGTTCGAGTTCAAGTCACACCCGCCCATCGAAGAGATGCGCAGCTTCAAGAACGGCTTCTTCTATGTGCAGGACCCCAGCACATTGTTCGCGGTGGACCTGCTTGCACCCAAGCCCGGCGAACGCGTGCTGGATCTCTGTGCTGCGCCCGGCGGCAAGACGACTTACATGGCGCAGCGCATGAAGAACGAAGGCAAACTCGTCGCCACCGACAGTTCAATGGACCGTTTGGAACTGTTGAAAGAGAACTGCGAGCGGCTGGGCGTCACTTGTGTGGACGTTCTGCCAGCCTCCAGCATCAATCCGCAAACCACGCAGCCCTTCGATCGGGTGCTCTTAGACGCTCCGTGCTCCAACACGGGCGTTTTGCGACGGCGCGTGGATTTACGCTGGCGGGCGAGACCGGAGGAACTGGAGCGCTTGCGCAAGGAACAAATTGAACTGCTCGCCCGCGCGGCTGCATTCGTGAAGCCCGGCGGCGTACTGGTTTACAGCACCTGCAGTCTCGAACCGGAGGAAAACTCCGGAGTTGTCGAAGAGTTCCTCAAAGCCAACAGCGCTTTCATGCTCGACGAATCTGGGGATGTTTTGCCCATGCGCGACGGTTTCGATGGAGCCTTCGCAGCGCGTCTCGCGAGGAAGTGATTTCAGAAACAAAAGAGCCGGACGCGCTTGCGTCCGGCTTGGGTTTTCAACTGATGTTTTGCAGCGATTATGGCGCTGCGGGCGCATTCGTGGACGGAGCTTCCACCGGAGGCGCGGATTCCTGCTTTTTGCAGCCCGACACCACAGCGGCAACGGCCACGATGATCGCCAAGAAGTACAGTTTCATAGGCGCACGGAGAGTAGGTATAGCCCACCCCCAACACAAGCAACTTGGATAGTCGCCTGAAGAACAGCCGTTTAGCGCTGGGCGCAAACCGACATAACCGCTCAAACGCCACGGCTGGTGGCTGTTCCCTTGAGTTCATCCGGCAGCCACCAACGCAGCAAAGGGGCTGTCATGGCCGTCGTGAGCAATGCCATCAGGACCAGCATGGTGAACATCGCCGGATTCAGGAGGCCGAGGTCCATCCCGATGTTGATGGCCACCAACGCCATCAAGGCGCGGGTGTTCATCAGTGCCGCAATGCAGGCGGATTCGCGCCGTCCCTGCCCGGTCAGCCGGGCCCCCAGGTAACAACCGCCCAACTTGCCTGCCACCGCCGCCGCCAGCACCACTGCCACACCCGCCCAAGCGAGGGGCGTTTGCAACGAGCCGATCTTGGTGTTCAAGCCCGTATTCGTGAAGAATACCGGCACCAGCGCCACCAGCACGAAGTCGGAAAACTTGGCTCGCCACGCCCGCACGAGTTCAGCCTCTTGATGCAGCGCCACACCAAAAATGAATGCGCCAAAAATGGAAAAGATACCCAGCGTGTTGGTGGCGAGACAGCAACCGACCAGCAGCACCAACAGCAGCACCATGAAGGACGGCGTCAATCCGTGATGCTGCGCTTGGCTCTTGCGCCAGAGTTTCCTCACCCACGGGCCAACCACCAACATCACGACCGAGAAGAACGCGATGATTCCGGCCACCTGCAACGACAATGCCTTGGCATCCAAGCCCGCCGTCACCACGGCACTCGCGACCGCCAGCAGCACCCAGCCGATCACATCGTCGATGGCCGCCGAACTGATCCCCATAACGCCGACAGCCGTGCGCTCCAGTTTCATCTCCAGCAGAATTCGCCCCATGACGGGCAGTGCCGAGATCGACAGCGCGATGCAGAAAAACAGAATGAAGCCAAACCGCGGCAGGTCCGGTGCAAATTGGCGGTGTAACCATGGGCCGACCGCCAGCCCGCAAAGGAATGGCGACATCAATCCCATCAAGGAAACCGCCGTCACCGTTCGCGAACGTGAGCGCAAGTGGCCGTAATCGAATTCCATCCCAACTTGGAAGAGCAGCAGGATCAACCCGAGCTTACCCAGCAACTGCAACGACTGTTGCGTGCCCGGTTGGAAAAGCAGGGAATCTGCGGCCGGCCATAGCGTGCCAAGCAGAGAAGGCCCCAGCACGATACCCGCGAGAATCTCACCCACCGCCAAGGGTTGCCCCACACGCCGCGCCAGCCGACCAAACAACCATGCCGCAAATACGATGATTCCCCAGTCAAGCAGGACGTGTTTGAGATGCGCCTCAATGGCCGCCGGATTCATGCGGGCGGGATATTGGCGACACCTCTAAACCGAAGCAAACGCGAAGCAAACGGCGGAATGGGCTGCACTCCCAGCATTGGACTCGCTAATGTGCGACCAAAAGCGGCAGAATTTCCACCGCCTGAGACAAGGGTTGATTCTGCGCGTCAATCAACAACGCCCGGCGGCCAAACAGCGAGACCGGCGCAGGCAACTTCAACGCCTCGCAAATGATCAAGTCTGGCTCCACTTGGAAGTAGTCGAGCGCCCGGGTTACGTGCGGTGTGGCTTGGTCGCTCAAAATGCGACCGAGCGGCACTTTCTCCTGAAGCACCATCCAGCGCGCTTCCGGACTGAATCGGTCAAGGTGAATGCAGATGGCGCCAAACTCCACCGGCGCATCGTCGCTGGCACGGTGCAACACCACTTCGCGAAAATAGTCCGTCCCGCGCCGCTCCGTGCTCAGCGCATGGATGTAGAGATCACTCACGTGATATCGCTCGAGCGTAGGGGTCATATCCTTGGAGTGAACCAACAGCGAGCGATACGGCTCCGGTATCGCGTCGGGCCGGATGCGCGTGATGGCGGGCAACGCCAAGCTGGTGCGAGCGTAAAACTCGGCGAGCGGGAAGAGATTGTCCGTGGCGATGGACTTATGCGCGGCTGCGTCGGCCTTCACGCATACCTCCCCGTGTTGTGTTCGGGCAGGAAGAATTCGTGCAGCAGCCGGTCCACTTGCAACAGCCCCGCGCGATTGATGCTGATAGTGCCGTTGTTCCGGGAAAGGAAGCCCCAGTCCGCGAGCCGTTGCAATGGCTCGGCAAAGCGCTCGCGCGGATTCACGCCGAATTTGTGCGTGAAGTAATCCACCCTCACGCTGCCGAGTTTGAGCAGGAGGATGAACTCACGAATCAATCGCTCGTCCGCGCTGGGGGGCAGCGCGCGATACACCGGCAGTTGCCCAGCGTTCACCGTTTCCACATACGGAGCGAAGTCATGGTGATTCTGGTAATGCACACCGCTCAAATGGCCAAAACTGGCCACCCCAATCGAAAGAATGTCCGCACCGGAGAACAGGCCCTGCCGATAGAGAAATTTCACCTTGTCTGGATCGCGCACTACCGTCGTGCCACTCGTCACGGTGTAACCGATCTTTTCGAACTCGCGATACGCATAGTCCACCCACGCCCGCTTGGTCTCCCAGTCCGCCACCGGCGCGACCAGTTTCCCCTCGGCCTTCATTTGCTGGAAGATGCCCGTGTTGTAGGGCACCTCCATCTGGTAAATCGTCAGCGAGTCAGGCTTTAGTTCGACAGCCTTGGCGACCGTTTCGCGCCACTTCTCCTCGGTCTCCTCAACCATGCCGGCAATGAGATCTATGTTGATCTGCGGGAACCCAATCTCGCGGGCAAAAGCATAAGCGCGCTGGATCTCCATGGAGCGATGCGCGCGGCCGTTGACCTCGAGAATGTGATCGTCAAAATGCTCGATGCCCAGACTGAGACGCGTCACACCTAGACCTCGAATCGCTTGCAGCTTGTGATCCGTGAGCGTGCCCGGTTCCGCTTCAAAGGTGACTTCCTCCGCTTCCTCCCACGGCAGCAGTTGCTTCATGCCATCCGTCAGAAACCTCAATTGGTCTGGAGACAAATAACTCGGTGTGCCGCCCCCGAAGTAAACAAACTTGGGTTTGCGGCCGGCGATGGCAGGCTTCCCGGCGTAAACCGTCAACTCCTTCAACAACGCGTCCAAATATCCGCGAATCTGTTGCGCATCCTTGTCGGTGTAAACGCGGAAGTAACAAAAGTGGCAGCGCTTCCGGCAAAACGGGATGTGCGCGTATACCCCCATCGGCGTTTGTTCTTCCGCGTTCCGCGTTCCGCATTCCACGTTCAGGGCCGCGTGCAGTTCGGGGACCGATTCCTTCTTCCAGAAGGCGAACGGCGGGTAGTTGGCCACGAAATAATTGCCCGCAGTAGTTTCGTGGCGCAACGGCGGCGCGCCCGGTGTGCCGGACAGAATCGGGTTCTGGCTCATCACTTCACAAACGTTTCGAGATCTTTTTGCAACTTCTTCAGGTCTGGCAGGTTCACATACATCATGTGACCCGACTCATACTCAGCATAGCTGATGTTGCCGCGCAGTGCCGGGTCAAGTTGCAGATGATCCAGGCTGTAACGAATGCCGTCACCCGGACACGCGAGATCGCGCAAGCCGATCAACACCAGCACGCGCAGATGCGGGTTCTGGCTCATGACCGACGCGAGCCGGTCCGCCACGCTGGGATAACTATGACGCGCGTCATAGTTCCACGGCTGCACACTGGCCAGCACCTCATACGGGAGGTCGTTTACATATTTGAGCTCCTCGCGCAGGTAGGAATTCATGCCGGCGGCGAACGGTCCGAGCGCCGCGGCATACGACGGATCGAAACGCGGCAAAGGCCCCGATTTGTCGGCATCGCGCCCGGTGATGCGCGAGTCAAACCGGCCGATGATCAACCCTTCCTTGCGCAACAACATCTCGCGGAACTTGCCGGAGTCCACTTGGAGATTGTTCTCTTCGATGAACTGCGGCGACAACCCAGTGAGGCGCGCGAGCTTTGCCGCAATCTTTTCCCGTTCCTTGGCCGACAGAGTGCTGCCGCGCAGCAAGGCCACCGCATACTCGCCCTGAGCGAACTCCCGGGCTTCGGCCAGTGCCTTGGGCAGGCTCGCTTGCAAATCGGACGGCAGCTTGTTGTGGAAGTGCGCCGTCGCCGTGAGAGTCGGGAGAAAAACAATCGACGGCAAATCGTTGCCCGGCCCCTCGCGCAGCGTGGCAAAGTCCAGCAAGCCCGACAACAGGACCACGCCGTTCAAATACATGCCGTAGCGCGAGTGCAGATGTTCCGCGAGTCCAGCGGCCCGAAACACACCGTAGCTTTCGCCGCAGAGATATTTCGGTGAACGCCACCGTTCGTGGCGTGTGGTCCACAGGCGGATGAATTCCCCCAACGACTCAATGTCGCCAGACTGGCCGAAGAATTGATCCGCCTTCTCATCTTTGAACGGGCGACTATAGCCCGTCGCAACGGGATCGATGAACACCAAGTCCGTTGCGTGCAGTATTGAATACTGGTTGTCCGTCAGGCTGAATGGCGGCGGCGGCATGGTCCCGTCATCATTCAACTTCACGCGACGCGGCCCCAGCCCGCCCAGATGCAGCCACACAGATGACGACCCTGGACCGCCATTGAAGAAAAACATGAGCGGCCGCTGGGAGGCATTGGTGGTATCGAGACGCTTGTAGGCGGTGTAAAAAACCGCTGCGCGGGGAACACCGTCCGATTTCAGCAGCGGCAACATTCCAGTCTCAGCCGTGTAAGCGATGAACCGCCCACTGAGTTCCACCGTATTGGTGATTACAACCGGCTCACTGGCGACATCCGGCACGGTGACTCCGTTTTTGCCGCCACCTTCTGCCTTGTCGGACTTGACTGCCTTGGGCTTTTCAGCGGGTTTGGCTTCGTCTGAGCCTTTTGGCGCACCCGGCTCCTCTGCGCCGTTGGCCGCAGTCAATGCGAGGCAGGCGGCAGCCATTAACCATCCCCTTGCAATCCATGCGTGTGATTTCATTCGTAGAGCCTTGCGAATTCGGTGAGACATTTCAATCCGTGATGCGGCCAATTACCGGACCACGCCGAAACAATAGACGTTCCCGTCCTCGCTGCCCACCATCACCCGCCCGCCGGCCACTGCAGGTGTGGTGCCCACGGGCTCGCCGATTTCATAAGACCACAATTCAGCGCCGTCATTCAGCGAAACCACATAGATACGTCCATCATCCGAACCTACAACCACTTTGTCGCCGCATACCACGGGCGAACTGTCCACCTTGCCGCGCGTGGCGAACTGCCAGACGGGCTTTCCGTCGTTGCGATTCACGCAATGCAACCGCTTGTCGCGGCCGCCGAACAACACGCGGTCACTAGTGATGGCTGCGGAGGAGAAATACGGGAAGTTACGCTCGCGAAATCTCCAGATCGTCTGCCCCGATTGGAGATCCACGCATTGAAACTCATTTTCGTAATGACCGTAATACGCCTTACCATCGGCCATCCCCACGGACGCCGCCACATACGCGCCCGCCGGAATCTCGCCACGCTTGGCGCCGTCACTCACGGAGACCACGTGCAATACGGCATCGCATCCACCGAACACCGTAAGTCCCGCGGCGACTGCGGGCGTGCCGTTGATGTAGTTGCCCGTTTCATAAACCCAGTTGCTCGCTCCCGTGGCGGCATCCACGCAGTGCAGGAAGTAATCGTAACTGCCGATCAACACGTTGGTGCGCTTGCCTTCGGCGAACCAATTGGCCGACGCGAGAATCTTGTCACCCGTTCGATACGTCCACTTTGATTTCCCGCTGGCCGAATCGATCGCGTGAAACTGACCCGCTGCCGTGCCAACATAGATCATTCCGTTCAGCGCGACCGGCGGTGCCTCCACAATGTCGCCCGCAGGAAAAGCCCAAACCTTTTCCCCCGACACCAAATCCACCGCATACACATTGCTGTCGCCAGAGCCGAAAAACACCCGTCCATCCACAACCACGGCGGAGGACTGCACGGGTCCGCCGGTCTTGAACGTCCACGCCAGACTGAGCGGCACATGCAAATCACCCTTGGCCACACCGCTTAACGCAGGATCCCCGCGGAAGATGGGCCAGTCAGCGTGCGCCGATGCCGGGGCTGTAGCGCCGGATTCGGGCGATGCGGTCTCCCTGGCCGACTCTGGCTTGCCACAGCCAGCTACCGCCAGCAATACGCCCAGCGCGAGCAGCCACTTGATGCGGTTAATCCCATTCATGCGTGGCGGCCAATATTGTTCAGCTATTGCGCGTGGGCAACCTTGCTTTGCCGACAATCCGTTTGCCGCTGTGCGGGCGGACCGCTAGATTCGGCAGCATGAACTGGATTGTATTCGCGCTGCTCACCGTGCTGTCGTGGGGTGTTTACGGCGTCCTGCTGCACAAAGGACGGGGCCAAATGCCCATGGGCACAGAAGCTCCTCACGCCGGACTGAAGGCATTTCTCTTCGTGTGCATCGCTTACGCGTTGATCGGGGTGGCTGCGGCTGCGCTGCTGAAATTGCGCGGCTCAAACTGGAGCTTCTCCGCCGGCGGCATCCAATGGAGCCTGATTGCCGGCGTGGCCGGGGCCGTTGGCGCGTTCACGCTCGTGCTCGCCCTCGGAGCAGCCGCACCCATTTACAAGGGAGGCGCTGCGGCAGCCGTGATGCCCATCGTCTTCGCCGGCGCACCGGTGGTGAACACCATCGTTGCGATGTCGCTGCATCCACCCGAAGGCGGCTTGAAGGCGCTTCCGCTTCCCTTCGTGCTGGGCTGCGTGCTGGCCGCCACGGGCGCATTCATGGTGGCCAAGTTTGCTCCCACGAATACCGGCGCCAAGGCCGCTGGACCGAAGGTGGAAGCAACCGCTCAACCCACGCCTTGAACCCCGATGACTGCGCGTATGCCACTCACTCGCGCCGCCATCCGAGAGGCGCAGTTGGAACAGTTGCGCTATCTGCTGACCGAACTGTTTCCCGGCAATGCGTTTTACACCCGGAAGCTGGAGGATGTCGGCATCACGTTCGACGTGGCGTCGCTGGAAGACTTTTCGGTGCGGTTCCCGTTTACCACCAAGAGTGAACTGGTGGCCGATCAGGCCGCACATCCGCCTTACGGGACCAACCTCACTTATCCGCTCAACACCTACACGCGCTTTCATCAAACGAGCGGCACCACGGGCGCACCGTTGCGCTGGCTGGATACGCCGGAGAGTTGGGATTGCATTCTGGACTACTGGGCAGAGGTGTTTCGCGCAGCCGGGGTAGGCGTGGGCGACCGTGTGTGCTTTGCGTTTTCGTTCGGTCCATTCCTCGGGTTTTGGATGGCGTTTGAATCCGCCGAGCGCCTCGGCTGCTTATGCATTCCCACCGGCGGACTGAGCAGTGCCGCGCGCTTGAAAGTGATCCTTGAGAACGAAGCCACCGTGCTCTGCTGCACGCCCACTTACGCCATCCGGCTCGGCGAGGTAGCAAAAGAGAATGGCGTGAGCCTCCAGCAATCACGCGTGCGCCGCATCATCGTGGCCGGCGAGCCCGGTGGCAGCATCCCAGCGACGCGCACCCGCATCGAATCACTCTGGCCCGGCGCCCGTGTTTGCGATCACCACGGCATGACAGAGGTCGGCCCGGTCACTTACGAATGCCCAGTGCGGCCCGGCGTGTTGCACGTGCTCGAGGCGGGTTATTACGGGGAGGTGGTCGAACCAAACACAGGCAAGCCCGTTGCGCCCGGCGAATCGGGCGAATTGATCCTGACCACCCTGGGCCGCGTCGCCTCGCCGTTGTTGCGCTACCGCACTGGCGACCTCGTAAAGCGCGGGGCGGGAATCGCGGAACGCGAACCAGCAACCTGCGCCTGCGGGTCACACGAAATGGCGCTTGAGGGCGGCATTCTCGGTCGAGTGGACGACATGGTTATCGTGCGCGGCGTGAATGTATATCCCAGGGCCGTGGAAGAGGTCATTCGCAGCGTGGGCGGCGTTGCGGAGTATCAGGCAAACATCACCCAGCAAGGTGCCTTGACCGAGCTTCAACTGACCATCGAGCCAGAAGCTGCTTGCGTGAACCCCGGAGCGCTCACAGCTAAGATTCAGGCGGCGATGGAAACCACCCTGTCGCTGCGTGTGCCCGTCGCGGTGGTTCAACCGGGCACATTGCCACGCTTTGAAATGAAAGCCCGCCGCTGGCTTCGCGGGTAACCTTCAACCTACAACCCTGACAAATGCACTTGGGGATCAACACATTCTTATTCACCTCGCCCTTCACGAACCGGAGCACGCGGCTGTTCGCGCAGTTCAGGCGTTGGGGCTTCGACTCGGTGGAAATCGCGGTGGAAGACCCCGCGCACATCGACCCAAAGCATATCAAGGCTGCGCTTGATGAACACGGGTTGGCAGGGGGGACGCTGTGCGCCTGTTTCCCGCCCGCCCGTGATCTACGCGGCACACACCAGCAGCAGCGTGACTGCAAAAAATACCTGCGCCAGCTCATCGAAATGATGCCCACGCTTGGGTCGCACACGCTGATCGGCCCGCTTTACTCGGCCACCGGTCGCGCAGAAATGGTTTCGGCCCAAGAGCGGCGGCAACAATGGCGGACGGTGGTGAAGAATCTGCGCGAAGTCTGTGCGGCGGCTGAAGATCAAGGTGTTCAGATTGCGATGGAACCCTTGAATCGCTTCGAGACAGACTTCCTCAACACCGTTGAACAAGGGCTGGCCATGATCGCCGACGTGGACGACCCTGCGTTAAAGCTGTTACTCGATACCTTCCACATGAACATCGAGGAGAAGGATGTTCCGGCGGCCATTCGTCGCGCGGGCCGACACATCGCACACATTCACGCGTGCGGCACAGATCGCGGGACGCCTGGCAACGATCACCTCAACTGGGCTGGCATCGCCGCCGCGTTGCGCGACATTCGTTATGACGGGGACGTGGTGATTGAATCGTTCACACCAGATGTGAAAGTCATCGCCCGGGCTGCCGCCATCTGGCGGCCGATTGAACCCTCACGTGAACATATCGCAGTCCGCGGTTTGCAATTCTTGCGAAGGCACCTGCAGTAAACAATAGTCCAAGACATCACACTCCGACATCTTATGAATTCGGCTAGAATCTCTTACCTCTGCGTCGCCTTGTGCGGCGTGCTCACACTTTCCGCTGAAGCGTCAGACAAGAAGATCGTTTTCCTTGCGGGCGCACCCAGCCACGGTCCCGGACAGCATGAACATCGCGCAGGATGCCTGTTGTTGCAGTCCTGCCTGACCAACGTTCCCGGCGTTACTTCCGTCGTGGTGTCCAATGGCTGGCCGGACGATGAAAGCGTCTTTCAGGATGCTGCCGCCATTGTGGTTTATTGCGACGGCGGCAAAGGCCACACTCTGCTTCAAGGCGACCGGCTGAAAACGATCGGCCGGTTGATGGACAAGGGCGTGGGGCTGGCGTGTCTTCATTACGGGGTCGAGCCGACGCGCGAACTCGGGCAAAAGGAGTTCATTGACTGGATCGGCGGATGTTTTGAAATTCACTGGTCGGTCAATCCCACGTGGATCGCTGATATCCAGTCCCTCCCGGATCATCCCGTGACACGCGGGGTAAAGCCATTCGCACTGCGCGATGAATGGTATTTCCACATGCGCTTCCGGGAGAACATGACCGGCGTGACACCGCTGCTTTCCGCCGTGCCAACGCCAGGAACCATCAAACGCGATGACGGTCCGCACTCAAACAACCCGGCAGTGCGCGACGAGGTGGAACGCGGGCTGGCACAGCATCTGGCGTGGGCGGCAGAGCGACCCAACGGCGGACGCGGCTTTGGTTTCACCGGGGGACATTATCATGCCAACTGGGGCAACGACGATGCGCGCAAGCTCGTCCTGAACGCCATCCTCTGGATCGCTCACTTGGACGTGCCCCCCAACGGTGTCATCTCAACGGTGACGGAGGAGCAGTTGTCGGCGAATCTGGATGCGAAGTGAGGTCAGCCACCGTTCGTTGGCTGACCCGCTGTGGGCAACTGAATGCGCGGCTCGAAGCCCGGGGGGAACGGCGGCAGATTCGGCACGCGATTGACCAGTTCCTTCCATTGCTCACGCTCCGCCGCAGTCATGCGCGACCATGCTTCCGCTTTTTGAAGAAACATGCGCCGCTCTTGGCCATTCATGTGCGAAAACTTTTCGAACGAGCGGAGACAGACTTGCCGTTGCTCGCCGGATAGATGATTGAACGAGTCCAGCGCCTCGCGCATCGCGTCGCGTTCCTCGGCCGAAAGCGTTTTGAACATTTGCTCACGTTCCTCGGCTGAGAGATCAAACATGTCGTTGAACTGAGCGAACACGCGATTGCGCGTCTCTACGGGCAGGTTGTTCCACTCGGCAATCTTGCGTTCCATTTCCGGCGGCACATCGGGACGGGGCGGAAAGATCAAGACCAGCCGCATGTCCTCGCTGGTGATGCCCATCTCCGTGAAGTAGCGCACCACCTTTTCACTCTCCAGAAAGTCCCGCTGCATGTCCGGCAGGAGGATGGACCACTTGTTGATGCGCTCCCTCACCACTTCCCGCAAGGACTCAGGCACCTGCTCCAGCGCCTGTTGTCGCGTGGCGTAATCCAGCGGCAACAACTGCTGCAAGTAATGGCGCAGATCCGTCGCCTGCAGCCGCAACTCGCGTGCCTCGGGATCCATTTTCAAATACTCGGTTACCTTCGCCTCCAACGGCTCGCGTAAGCCACCGGGATACATTACCAGCAGCTCCGCACGCTTCGCTTCAGGCATGGAGATGAGTTCGCGAATGACCCGCACTGGTGAAGGCGTCAGTGGAACCGGCAAGGCTGCGGGAGCATCGGTCGTCGGCTTGGCGGGGGTGGAGTTGTCTTGCGCGACGAGATTAGTCGCCGCCAGAGCGCCAAACAGCAAGACGAGCAGCAACCGCCAACCACCCCTACCCGCTCCTGGGAGGAAAACGCACACGCTGGCGTCACCTGTCCGACCCTCCTCCTCGGAGGGGATTCGGGTGGGTTGGCTCAGGTAAACCATTGGCTTATGCGTTTTGATGGACGCATTCATGGGTGGCTGGGCATCGCAGCGAGCTTTTCCCCCAGCGCCAGCAACTCCATATCCGCCAGCGGTTCGGGATGGATGCGCAGGATGACCTCGAAATTCTCCAACGCTTCGGCACTGGGAAGCTGCGTCGCTTCCGTGGAACGCGCAAAGGTGGTCAACGCCTTGGTTTGTTGGGCAGCCAACCGTTGGGCGTGTTGCTGCCACCAGAAGCCGCCGCTCAGCAACAGCAGCGCCGTTGCACCACCGGCCCAACGCTGCCAGCGAGCAAGCAGCCATGGCGATTTTTGACTTGGGGAGCGAGCAGGCCGGTCACGGTCGATCTCCGCCAACACGCGGGCGGCGAGATTCGAGGGTCCGGGTTGTTGCGGCAACTGCCGAAGTGCCTCCGACAGCCTCGCATCGGCCAGCCACTCCTCGCGAGTGCCAGGATTCACTTGCAACACTTCCTCCAGCCGGGCCAGTTCGGCTTCGGTCAGCGGACGGCGCCAAGCAAGTTCGCGCAATTGGGTTTCATCAAGTTTCAGGTTCATCACTCGATACTTTCTTAATCACCGCCAAGGGGCGGCAGTTGCGTGGCAGGTGAGATTAAATGCCAGTTCATATCCAGTCTCCGGTGCGTAGATAGCCTTTCAGGCGCAGTTTCAAGGTTTCCCGCCCCCGGAAAATGAGCGATTTGGTGGCGGACAGGGAACAACCCAGCACGGCAGCGATTTCCTCGTAGCTCAACTCCTCCTGCTGGCAGAGGAGGATGGCGGTGCGCTGATGTTCCGGCAAATCGGCCAATGCTTCGGCCAGCTTTGTTTGCAACTCGCCATGGAGCAATTCGTCCGTGGCCGGGGGCGCAGAACGGTCTTCATACTGCGGCGCAGGCCGATCCTCATCATCAGGCGTGGCGTCCAAGGGATCCGCCGGATGTCGCGAGCGGCGGCGGATTTCATTCAAGCACAAATTGCGGGCGATGGTGTAAAGCCAGGTGGAGAACCGCGCCTTGACGCTGTACCGAGCCGCAGACTTCCAGACCTGCACAAAAGTGACCTGCGTCAAATCCTCCGCTTCGGTCTCATCGCGCAGGGTGCGAAGAATAAAATTGTAGATCGGTTGTTGAAACCGCCCCACCAGCTGGGTGAATGCCTCGCGATCGCCGCGTTGAACGGCGAGCATCAAGGCGGCATCCGGGTCAGGTCGGTCTGGCATCGCTGGAGGCAAGCTAGGCAAACACCGCCAAAGCGACAAGGTTGCGGGAAAAACTCAAGGAGCTGCTAGTGCCGCAGGTAATTGGTCGGGCTCACCCAGCGGAGTTGATAGTCGTTCGTTCGCAATCCAGCCCAGCGCGTCAACTTATCGATGTCTGCTTGCATTTCTGATGAGGCGAAGCTAGTGCCGCGCCCGCCAGCCAGCACGAGCGTGTGGTCCGGCATGGGCAGAAAGTTCGGACTGCCGGAATCGCCACCCTTCCAGCCGTTGACTGAGAACTGCGGAAAGATGCCGCCTATGCCCGGATTGCTCTGCGCCCCGCAGTGCCCGCCCTGCTCCACGTAAAACATGATATTGGACTGGCTGCTGGGGTAATACGCAAGGAAGTCCGCCTGCGAAATGACCGGCAGGCTGGGAATGCTCAGCGGCAAATCCTTCTTGAACAACAGCAGGCCCCAGTCGTTCGTCTCGCGCGGTAAGTTACCCGAACCGTTCCACGGGAATCGGATAAGGTCCGCCGCCACTTCAGCTTCAACCAACGTGTTGTTCGTGGTCAGGAACCAGCACTTCAGGCCCGCGCGATTGGTGAGCACCACTCCGGGCACCTCGCCCATGCTGTGACCGCGCACGTAACCATGTCGGCGGGTGAGCAACGTGATGCGCACTTGGCCAGGGTTGCCTTCGAACGCGTGGCAAATGCTCAGGCCGTTGAAGCCGGTCCATCCTTGTAACAGGCTTTGCGGGTGCCACTCAGCGCACGGCACGCCGTTCGTGGGCCAGCCGGGCTCACGCGTGAAACGCGCGTGAAGCTGGGTGGTGCGGGCGTTGGTATGAGCGACGAAGTTGGTGTAAACCGCGTAACGCAGGTCATTCGTGGGCCAGGGCAATTCCTCGGCAATTGCGGAAACCGCAAGCCCTGCAGCCGTAAGCAGCGAGACAGAACGCAGAATATTGGAGCAACTATTCACCAAGGAGATTGGAGGTCAAAAGCGAAGCTAGCGCTCAAAAATAATCCGGCTCGTTACCGGCCTTCCATTTGATGTTACATCCCATGCTCGGCACTTGGTTGATCGAAGGCGGCGTGCCCCTCAACACTGCGTCCACCGCCGCACGAAGATCCTTGCCTGAAACGGGAATACCGTTACCCGGTCGGCTGGCGTCGAACTGGCCGCGATAGACTAGCCGACGACCACGATCGAACACGAAGAAGTCCGGTGTGCACGAGGCGCGATAGGCTTTGGCGACTTTTTGCGATTCGTCGTAGAGATACGGGAACGTGTAACCCGCCGTTCGCGCTTCCGCCACCATCTTTGCCGGGCTGTCATCCGGATAATTCCTAGCGTCGTTGGAACTGATGGCGACCACGGCCACATTCTTGGCGGCACATTCGCGACCGAACTCAGCCAACGCAGCACGCAGATGTTTCACGTAGGGGCAGTGATTGCAGAGGAACATGACGACCAGCACCGGCGAGCCTTTGAAATCCGCCAGCGAAACGGTTTTGCCATCAACGTTGGGGAGTTGGAAATCAGGAGCTGGCGTTCCCAGCGCCAACATGGTGGAAGGTGTCAGAGCCATGTCCCAATCTGGTCAGCGCTCCCTGGAATGTCCAGTTTCCGGCCCAGCTAATTTCCACGACGCGCAATTCATCCTTGAATTGGGTGGATGATTCGGGCGAAATCCCCAGCGTAGTTGCACGTATGGACTTGGGCGACATCCTATCTAAAGAGCAGATCGTTCCCGACTTGCAAGCGACGGATCGCTGGCAGGCCATTGACGAACTGATCAACAACCTCGTGGCGACGGGCAAGATCAAACCCGAACACCGCGAGGCGATCACTGCCGTCGTCCGCAAACGCGAGACCTCGATGAGCACGGGTATCGGCTTTGGCATCGGCATCCCCCACGCCTCCACGGACCTGATCTACGAGGTTGTCGGCGCACTGGGCCGCTCCAAGAAGGGAGTGGACTTCAACTCCCTCGACAACCAGCCCGTCCACCTCGTCATGCTCTTCCTCGTTCCCCAAGGTCAGTTTCAGAAGCACCTCCACACCCTCGCCAACATCGCCAAGATGCTCCACAAGTCGGAATTCCGTCAGGCCCTCGAACAGGCTCCCGACGGGGATTCGATGCTCCAGATCATCCGCGACCAAGGGAAGAAGTAGGCGCGACCGGCCAAAGCAGTCTTCTCGCTGCTGGTTTTTCCTCCGTCTTTCGGGATAATTCCGCCCGCGAGTTCCGTGTTGCGCGTTCCGCCCTTTTCTGGCGTGACGCACTTTCAAACGGAACACGCAACACGTAATACGTTCACCATGCTGCCCAACAAACACATTGAAGCCGCCCTGCAAGCGGCTGTCCGCGCCGTCCTGCCAGATGCCGACGTAAGCGCGGTGCTCGTGCGTCCGTGTCCGGACCCGAAGTTTGGCGACTATCAAAGCAACGCCCTGATGTCCATTGCCAAAGCGCGCAAAATGAATCCGCGCCAGCTCGCCGAACAAGTGAAGGCCCAACTCAACGTCACAAATTGGTGCGAACCTGTTGAGATTGCCGGAGCGGGCTTCTTAAATTTTCGCTTGAAGCCGGAGGCCGTCGCGGCCTGTCTGGATGAGGCGCTCGCAGGCCAGCATTTGTTCTATGAACGGGCGACAAATCCACTGACAGTCGTGGTGGACTTCAGTTCCCCCAACGTTGCCAAGCCCATGCACGTCGGCCATATCCGCTCCACTGGCATCGGCGACGCGCTCCAGCGCATCCTGCGATTGCTTGGCCACCGGGTCATCACCGACAACCACATCGGCGACTGGGGCACGCAATTTGGCAAGCTGCTCCTCGGCTGGAAACAAATCCTCGACCGCACCGCGCTGGAACGCGACGCCATCGCAGAACTGGAACGCCTTTACAAAGTCATCAACGCCGAGTGCGACGCGAATCCACAGCGCCTCGAAGCGGCGAAACTGGAGCTCGTGAAACTCCAGGCTGGCGACGTTGAAAACGCCGCCATCTGGAAAGAGATGATCCGGCTGTCGCAGGTGCAGTTTGATACGATCTACGGTCGGCTAGGCGTGGAGTTTGACGAGGCGCTCGGCGAAAGTTTTTATAATGCTTGGCTCGGTGAGGTCGTTGCGGATTTGCTCAGGCGCGGCATCGCCCGCGAGAGTGAAGGGGCCGTCGGCATCTTCAGCGACGGCTCACTGCCGCCCAAAGAAGACCCGTTCCTCGTCAATCGCGATGGCGAATGGGTCGCGGATCCTGCACTCGTCCGCAAGAGCGACGGCGGGTTCAACTACATGACCACGGACCTCGCCACGGTGGATTACCGGCTCAAGACGTGGTCGCCAGATGAGATTGTTTACGTGGTGGACGACCGCCAGGCGCCGCATTTCAAGAAGCTCTTCCTCGCCTTCGCGCGCTGGCAGCCCGAGGCCGCCAAGAAGGTGAAACTGGTTCACGTCGGCTTCGGCAAAATCATGGGCGACGACGGCAAACCCTTCAAAACGCGCTCCGGCGACACCGTGAAGCTCGGCGACCTGCTTGACGAAGCCGAGTCCCGCGCACTGGCCGTGGTGAACGAGAAAAACCCTGACCTTCCTGAAGCCCAGCGCCGCGAGATCGCCCGCGTCGTGGGCATCGGCGCCGTAAAATACGCCGACCTGCTGCCCAACCGGCAAAGCGATTACGTATTCAGTTGGGACAAGATGCTCTCGCTGCAAGGCAACACC
>Ga0075471_10000015_pt1 | contig 64569 bp, 49 predicted proteins | sample DEB19_08_DNA_2_FD_74787 | JGI IMG/M metagenome (GOLD analysis project Ga0075471, IMG submission 74787) | Aqueous microbial communities from the Delaware River and Bay under freshwater to marine salinity gradient to study organic matter... | ecosystem: Environmental > Aquatic > Marine > Coastal ...
GCGGCTTGCAATGCCAGTTAACGTCCACGGAATACTTTTCGCACAAGCGCATGAGGAGATAACGAGCAACCCAAACCTGGTCGGCAGCGTTTTTGGAACCCTTGCCGAAGATCTGGAACTCCCACTGGCCCTTCGCCACTTCAGCGTTGATGCCTTCATGGTTGATACCAGCGTCATGGCAGAGGTCGAGATGCTCCTCGACGATCTGCCGGGCAATGTTGCCGACGGCCTTATAGCCGACGCCAGTGTAATATTCGCCTTGGGGATACGGGAAATTACCCTCGCCACCGGGGAAGCCGAGCGGACGGCCATTTTGATACAAGAAATATTCCTGCTCGAAGCCAAACCAAGCTCCGGGATCATCGGGGATGTTTGCCCGGCTGTTGGATGGATGCGGGGTCTTGTCGTCCGGCATGTAAACTTCGCACATGACGAGCACGCCGTTCTTGCGGGTCGTGTCAGCATAGACAGCCACCGGGTGCAACCTGCAGTCCGAGCTCTTGCCCTCGGCCTGACGGGTGGAACTGCCGTCGAAGCCCCAGATGGGCAACTCTTCCAGCTTCGGGAAGCTGCTGAATTCCTTGATGAGAGTTTTGCTGCGCAGATTGGCGACGGGCATATAGCCGTCGAGCCAGATGTATTCTAATTTGTATTTCGCCATGTGCGTGGGTTTATTTTAACTCGGGTTAAAGTGAATTTGAACCGGGCCAAATCCCGGTCCTGTCACTGGCCGCGCATCTGAGCAGGGTCGGTGCCACGAAGCAAGATTTTTAGGGCTTTTTGGGGCCAGTTTCGATTCAGGCCGGAATTTCCGGTAAAACCCGGCTGAACTATTTTCATCAGCCGACCGCGTTGCAATAAAAGGCAGCCAACCGACTGTTGCGGATTGAACAAGGCGGGCAAATCAAGGCAAGCTTGGGGCCAGCACTTTTTGCCGCCATGCTGACCCTGAAAGATACCCTGCGCGCCACGGTTCGCCTGACCTTCGATGGCCGGGTGATCAAGGAGTATCGCGGCCCAAAGGCGCAGGAGCGATTCGACAATGAAGTGCGGATCCTCAAATTGCTGGAGGCGAGGAATTGTGACTTCGTCCCGCGACTGCTGGAGTCCGACCGGAATCTTCTTCGCATCGTCACCAGCAGTTGCGGCAGCCGGGTGGACCATCTGGACGAAAAACGAACCAAGGAACTATTTGCCGACTTGGAGAAATTCGGCGTACGCCATGACGACCCTGAGATGCGCAACGTGACGTACCGTCAGAAGGACGGGAGGTTCTGCATCATTGATTTTGAGTTTGCCTCAGACCTGACCGGCTCCGACTCCGCCGCCACCCCATGAGCGAAGCATCCACAACTTCTTCCATCAGAACCCTCAAATGGTCGGGCTGGACAGATCGCGGCAAGGTGCGCTCCAACAATGAGGACTCCTTCTTAGGGCTGCGTTTTAACGCCATGGAAGTGAACCGTTTGGGCAAATACGGCGAGGCCAGCTTGGAGCAGATGGATTATGTTTTTGCCGTGTGCGACGGCATGGGCGGGGCAAAGGCGGGCGAGTTCGCAAGCCAGATCGCGACGGAGAAAATCACCACGATGCTCCCACGCGCTTTTCAACATGCCGCCAGCGGCCTGGAGTCAGGGTTTGGCGATGTGTTGACGGAGTTGTTCGCCCAAGTCCACAAAGCCCTTGCGTATGTAGGCAGCAGTTATGAGGAGTGTAACGGCATGGAAACCACGCTGACGCTGGGCTGGTTGACGCCGGGCTGGATGTATTATGCGCACATCGGCGACACGCGCATCTACTACCTGCCTCGACGCCTTGGGGGCATCAGACAACTCAGTCATGACGACACTTACGTTGGCTGGCTGTTTCGCAATGGTCAGATCAATGAACGCGAAGCGCGCACCCATCCGCGCCGCAGCGTGCTCCAGAAGTCGCTGGGCGGCTCCAATCAATTTGTAGAACCCCAGCTAGGTGCGGTGGCCTGCGAACCCGGTGACATTTTCCTCCTGTGCACCGACGGCGTCACCGACGGGTTGTATGACTCTGCCCTTCTCGACCTCCTCCGCCCTGCCCCAACCACATCCGCTGACGAAAACCCCGCCCGCACTGTTGTGCAAATGTCTGTTCAGAATTCCGGACGCGACAACGCCACGGCATTGGTCATCGAGGTCGGGGTGTAAATTAGAACCGCGCCAACCAGGCAAAGCCCGATTGGCGCGGTTGTGAATGTCTGGGTCAACTATTAGCCCTTGGCGTTGTGATAGCCCTCTTCGCCGTGCTCGGCGAGGTCGAGACCGACGGTCTCGACTTCTTCGCTCGGACGCAGGCCGATCACCGCTTTGACAATGTAGGCAATGATCACCGTGGCGACGACAGACCACACGATCGTGAGACCGACGGCTTTCAACTGGTTCATGAGGAGGCCGTCCTTAAGCCCTTCGACAACTCCATTCGCTTCCTTCGTGGCAAGCACACCGGTTAGGATTGCACCCAAGGTGCCACCCACCCCATGCACGCCGAAGGTATCCAGCGCGTCGTCATAGCCGAACCAAGCTTTGAGCTTCCAGCAAGCGACGAACGGAACGATACCCGCCACCAGGCCGATGATCATGGCGCCTTTGGTATCCACGAAACCGCACGCAGGGGTGACCACCACCAATCCCGCCACGATACCGGAGCAGAACCCAAGCACGCTGGGTTTGCCCTTGAGTATGTATTCCGCCATGCCCCAGACGAAGCCAGCGGTCGCAGCCGCGAGCGTCGTGGTGGTGAAAGCGTTGGAAGCGATGCCGTCGGCGCCTAGGGCGCTGCCCGCGTTGAAGCCATACCAGCCGACCCACAGCATACCGGTGCCGACCATACAGAGCACCATGCTGTGCGGAGGCATCGGTTCCTTGCCGAAGCCGAGGCGCGGCCCAAGGATCAAGCACAACACCAATGCCGACCACCCGGATGTCATATGAACAACCGTGCCGCCTGCGAAGTCAATCGCCTTGATGGTTGCATTCGGATTCAACGGACCGCACATGAAGCCGTCAACCGCCCAAACCATGTGCGCGAACGGGAAGTAAACCGCGAACATCCAGATGGCAATGAACAGCAGGATGGCCGAGAACTTCATGCGCTCAGCGATTGCACCGACGATGAGGGCTGGAGTGATGATGGCGAACGTGAGCTGGAACATGGCCCACACGCTGTTCGATATCCAGTGGTAGCCGTGCCCAACTTCATAGGGACTCACCCCCTTGAACATGGCAAACTCGGTCAGGCTGCCAATGAAAGAGGACGGTGACGAGCCGGGTCCGAACGAAAGGCTGTAACCGCATAGCCACCAGAGGATTGTCACCATCCCGGCAATTCCCAAGCATTGCGCCATCACGGAAAGGATGTTCTTGCGACGCACGAGGCCGCCGTAGAACAACGCCAAACCAGGCAGCGTCATGAACAACACCAACGCCGTAGAGGTCATCTGCCAGGCGTTGTGACCAGGGCCAGGACCAGCAATTTTGGTGGGAGCATTGGTGCTGTCGTTGCGGGCGCCGTTGTTGATGTAGGCCTCAATGTCTTCGAGGCGTTCAGTCACGCTGCGCTCTGCCATGGCTTCGTCCGCTGCGAGCACTGAAGGCGTGCTGAGAAAGAGGGCGGCCAGAAGGGTAAGGATGTAAATTAACTTTTTCATGGTATTGATACAATAAGAGTGATGGGACCGGGTTTAAACCGCCGAATCCCCTTTCTCCTCCGTGCGGATGCGAATCGATTCCTCCACCGGTGAGACGAATACTTTGCCGTCACCAATCTTGCCGGTCTTCGCCGCCTTGACGATGGCGCCCACAGCCTGTTGCACAGTGCCGTCCGGAACGACCAGCTCGAGTTTGATCTTGGGCAGGAAATCCACGGTGTATTCACTGCCGCGATAGATTTCGGTATGGCCTTTTTGACGGCCGAATCCTTTGACCTCGGTAACAGTCATGCCGGTGATGCCGACTTCACCGAGCGACTCCTTCACTTCTTCAAGCTTGAAGGGTTTGATGATGGCTTCGATTTTCTTCATTTGATTTTTTGTTGTCCGCCGGATCTGGGTGGGTTCCAAAGCGTCACTCGCTTCGCGCCGCAGGCATCACGCCCGCCAACGCAACCCGTCACCGACACGCCTCAAGCAGCAGTGGTGCCAGAAAGCGAATCATTTTCATAGATTCAACAATCCTCAATAAAATCAGGCATTCCAGCACGATGGCCAATCCAGTTGCACAACCAAAATGTTAAGATTTGAGCAAATCGAACGAAAAGCCGCATTGTCGAGTGGAGGGCAAGACGGTCCTTTCTAAGAAAGCACAAAAGGAGATACTTCCGCCTGCAATCAACCTGTGTGGTCACAGAACCGGCTAACGTGGAATGGAAATCAAGTTTGCTGCCGAATACATCATATACAGCCACACGGGAATGGCGGTTGACCATCAAGGACAGCTCCATACTCTCAGAAGTGGCGATGCATTCTGGCAAGGCAGCACTTCGTCAAATCCGGCGGTCTCGCCACGATACACGTTCAAGTCAAGACGCCTTCTTCATGTTCTTTGTCTCCGTGATGCTGACGCAGTTTGCTTCGCTGTGGACGGGCAGGATCACCCATCAACTCATCAAAAAGCGCCTTTCCGCCGTCGGGCCCAAGGTTTTCCCCGGGAGAAGTTCCGGGGATTCATCAAGACGCTTTCACTTGGCCGCCTCCGCACCCGATTCTAAACTATCTCTTGGATTGGTCACCGGGTGATGCTGCTGGTGGCGGCGAAGGAGATTCGAATCGTCGTAGTATCAACAAAGCAAAGATGGATCGCCTACAACCACAGCGGTTTGAACTAAAATATCTGGTTTCGGAGCACGTGGCCCAAGCTGCACGTGATTTCGTCTCCAGCTATTTAGTGCTGGACGAAAACTGCCTCGGCCAGCCCAACAACTCGTATCCCAACCATAGCCTGTATCTCGACTCCTCGGACCTGCGAATGTATTGGGACGTGATCAACGGCAATCGCAACCGATACAAGTTGCGCGTGCGCTTCTACAACGAGGATCCGACCTCACCACTATTCCTCGAAATCAAACAACGTCACAACGACGCCATTCTCAAGCAGCGGAGCGCCATCCGCCGGGAAGCCTTGGCTGCGATGCTGGATGGCGAGACCCCCTCGGAGCAACACTTGTTCACGGTCAACCAGCGCAACCTCTCAGCCTTGAAACGCTTTAGTCAGTTGATGCTCCAGCAACGCGCCAGCCCCCAGACCCACGTCAACTACCTCCGGGAAGCATGGATGACGGAGAACGGCAATTCCGCCCGCGTCACCTTTGACCGGGCTGTTCGCATCGAGCGACGAAACACGCAGGATGTCACTTGCGCGATGGTGTCCCCCGCTTGTCCGTGGGGCGAAATGGTGATCATGGAGCTTAAGTTCACCGGACGATTCCCCAACTGGTTCGGTGAACTTGCGAGGATGTTCGGCATCATGCAATGCGGGGTGGCCAAATACGCTGAGGGCATCACCACGCTGGGCGAGCACCGTTTCCCATCCGCCTGGGCCAGCGCCGAGCAGGCACAATTGACTGAACGATTCATCCAAGAGCGCAGCACGCAAAAGCGCTCCCATCACTCCGAAGTAGCCGCATGAACGACTTAGCCAGCACATTCCTAAGCGCCGACTACTCTGCGCACCCGCTCAATGTCCCCGCATTGCTGCTCGGCCTCTGCCTCTCTTTCTTGTCCGGCAATGTCATCGCATGGACCTACATGGCCACCCATCGCGGGCTTTCTTATTCGCGCTCCTTCGTTAATTCACTCGTCGTCATCCCGATGATCGTCACGGTCGTGATGATGGTGCTGAACAACAACCTGGTGACCGCTTTCGGCTTAATGGCCGTGTTCGCCGTCGTTCGTTTCCGCAACATCCTTCGCGACACGCTCGACACCAGCTACGTGCTCTGCGTTCTGGCGGTCGGCATGGCCTGCGGCACGCAGCGCTTCTCGCTCGCGGTGATTGCAACAGCCACCCTGGCGCTCGCCATGTTCTATCTCTGGTTCACAGGTTTTGGCAGCCGCCATCGCTACGATGTCATCGTGAATCTCCATTGGGCGCGGCCGATGAGCGAGGCGTTGGCTTTGAACCAAGTTCTGCGCCGCCACAGCCGAAGTATGCAGATGGCCAACCAGCGCAACGCCGAGGGCATGGCAGGCTCGGACCTCTCCTACCGGCTGTTGCTGCGTGATCCGGCCCGGGCCGATGAACTGGTCAACGAACTACGCGCACTCACCGGGGTATCTCGCGTGAGCAGCTTGAAAGCGGAGGAGGAATCAGAATTATGAGTTCCGGGGATTTGACTCCCATTCCGATGCCGCCGGGTCAGCGGTGGAAACACTTCCGGCAAACGGGCCTGCCTGGTATCGCATTTGTGATCGTGCTGGCGCTCTCTGTCTGGCTTTGGGGAGCGAATCTCGCCAATCCGCTGGTCATGGGGCAGGCAGAATCGCCTCAAGCGGACGTGACCAGCCCGATGGATGGGGAACTGGTCTGCCTGGAAGTAAAGCTTTTCCAGCAAGTTTACGCTGGCGATGTGCTGGGCGTGGTGGCGGGCGCCAAACCAGACGTGCTGAGCAACACACTCGCGCTCATCCGAGCTGAAATGGATGCCACGGTGGCGGAGGCCGTCTCTGCTCCTGCTGACCAGATCCGCCTCACGGAATTGCACTTCGATTGGCTCACTCTTCAAGCTGACATCGCAAAGTTGCGGGCCAACCTGCCCTATCTCGATGCCGAACAGGCCCGCTTCGAGAAGCTCAATCAACAAGGCATCGCAAACCAATCTGAATTAGAGCTGGCGCGTTCGCAGGCATTGGGCACCCGCGAAGAAATCGCTGCCAAAGAGAAGGCTGTCAAAATGACGGAGGCCACGCTCCTGCGCCTTGACGCCATCAGCGACGGCGGAGGGTCAGATTACATCCAGGCACAACTACGCGTCGCGCGGGAGCAACTGCGTCTCGCTGAATCCGAGCTCAAGCCCGTGATCTTGCGTGCCCCGATCAGCGGTTACGTGACGCGGGTGGACGTTGCCGCCAATGCTTTAGTCAACCGGCGCCAGCCACTGCTGACTTTGTCCGACTCCAAAGTCCAGCGCATCATCGGCTACATCCCCCAGCCGGTGCGAGTTGAACCCAAGGTCGGCATGCCAGTGGAAATCCGCAGCCGGGGCAGTGACCGTGCTACGGTCCGCTCGACGGTGGCAGACGTTGGGCCGCGCATAGAATTGTTCGACGCACCCCTGCGCGTGCGTGGTATGGGCGCCGCTCAAGAGCGCGGGCTGCCGATCGTCGTCAGCGTTCCCGATAGTTTGAAACTGCGCCCCGGCGAGCTCGTTGAACTCCGACTGATTGCCGATTGATACACGCCCCCTAACGTTACCCGCCATGACACCGAGCACCGACGTTCCCAAGTGCGCAATGGCGTATTTCCTACGACTTAGTCTTTTGACGTCATTGCTGGGGCTGCTCGGATTGCTGGCTGTCAGCCCCGTGTCCGGCGCGGTGCGCATCACCGAGTTCATGGCGGACAATGCCAACGGCATCACCGATGAAAATTTCGATCACGAGGACTGGATCGAGCTATTCAATGATGGCACCAACGCTGTACCGTTGGACGGCTGGGCATTGACGGACAGCGCGGCCAACCTGACCAAGTGGCGCTTTCCCGCCACCAACATCGGCCCGGGAAAGTTCATCGTCGTCTTCGCCTCCAGCAAAGACCGCCGCACACCCGGCGCACCGCTGCATACCAACTTCAAACTCGGGGCCGACGGCGAATACCTCGCCCTGGTCCAGCCCGACGGAACAACCATCGCCACGGAGTTCGCGCCGCTGTTTCCGATTCAGGCGCGCGACCGTAGCTATGGTTTTGCCAGCGAAACCCGCGTGGCGGCGCTGTCGAAAGGCGCTCCCGTGCGCTGGAGAGTTTGGACAACGCAGAAAGATTTCAACAACCAGTCGCCTGGCTGGAATTCAAACCTGAACTATTCGCTCACCAGCTGGAATAACTCCACCAGCGGTCTCGGCTGGGATGACGAGATCAATCAAGTGAACCTTACGCCTTATTTTGGGTCGAACGGCACCAGCCCAAGGTCGCTGATGTATAGCAACAACACGGCCCTGTTTACTCGGTTCACCTTCCCCCTCACCAATGTGGCGAGCGCCTCCTCGCTTCGCCTGCGGATGCGCTACAACGACGGCTTCAAGGCTTGGCTCAACGGCATCCCGGTGGCGACAAGTTCTGCCCCAGCCGGCGTGTCGTGGACCAATCTGGCCACCGCCGCCCGCGACGAATCGCTTAACGCCGCATGGGCAGTCTTCAACCTGCCCGTCACCAGCGCCATGAACGGCACGAATCTGCTCGCCATCCAGTCGCTTCGCCTGCTGTCCACCAACGAGTCCCTCTTGCTCCTACCTGAACTGGACCTGTCGTATCCCGCAACGGCAACGGCTCCTGCTTATTTGTTCACGCCCACGCCGGGCACAACCAATTCCTCGGCCACCACCGACGTCGGACCCGCCATCGCACTGCTTTCCCAAGCGGCCCGTCCGGTGGGCGGCGCAGGCAGTCCCGCGCTCACGGTGACAGCGCTGGTGACCCGCGCGCTCGCCCCGATCACCAACGTCACGCTATATTACCGGGTGATGTTCAGCAACGAGACGGCCGTGCCCATGACGCCGGCCACCGGCGGCGTCTGCACCGCGACCATTCCCACCACCGGCCTCACGGCGGGACGGATGTTGCGCTGGCGTATCGAAGCGCGCGATTCGTCCAACAACGTCGGCACCGGCCCGCTGTTTCTGGATGCGAACGACGACGACCGTTACTACGGCACCGTGGCGTTGAATCCGGCAGAAACCAACAGCCGCCTGCCGGTCTTGAACTGGTTCGTCAACAACTACCCGGCGGCGGCGACCGAGGGTGGGACACGTTGCTCGCTGTTTTATCTGGACCGATTCTACGACAACGTGATCACTACGCTGCACGGGCAAAGCACGAGGGACTTCCCGAAGAAGAGCCATGATTTTGATTTCAACGGGAACAACCGCTTCAAGTGGCGGGCGGGCGAGGAAGAGGCGAAGGACGTTCACCTGCTCTCCAACTGGGCGGACAAATCGAAGGTCCGCAACACGCTCGCCTACGAGATGTTCGCGCGGACGGGTCTGCCCACGCATTGGGCATTCCCGGTGCGGGTGCAGACGAACGGCGGATTTCACGCGATCCTTGACCTCGTGGAGGACGGGGACGACCGCTATCTGGAGCGCGTCGGGCTCGATCCCGAGGGCGCCCTTTACAAGGTGTATCAATCCACCGAACTGCCCGCCGGAGCAACCTGGATCTGCGAAAAGAAATCGCGCCACTACGACAACGACACCGATCTCACCAACTTTTGCCAGCGGATCTCCACGCTCAACCCGATGGCCGCGCGCCAGAGCTACGTGTATGACAACGTGGACCTCGCCACGACCATCAACTATCTGGCCGCGATGGTGCTGGCCAACTCCGATGACCAAGGCCACAAAAACTTTTATCTCTACCGCGACAGCAACGGCACCCGTCAGTGGAGCACCCTGCCGTGGGACGTCGACCTGACCTTCGGCCGCAAGTGGACTTTCTCGGACTTGTATTTCAACGACACGATCTACACCAACACCCCGATCCCCTCCGGTGATGTGAACGACTTCACGAGCATCATCTATGGCAACGCCGAGCTGAACGCGATGTTTCTGCGCCGGTTGCGAACCCTGATGGATGAAGTGCTTCAGCCCGACTCCGCTCCGCCCGCCCTCAAGACGAACGAAAATCGCATCGCCGAGTTGATGGATGTCATGGACCCCACGAACATAGTTAGCAGTGACGCAGACCTCGACTTCACGAAGTGGGGCTGGTGGACCAACAGCACGCAGCAATTCAGCGCCCAGGCAGATCAGGAAATCCGTCCGCAGGCGCAGCGCATCCGGGACATTTTTCTGCCCGGTCGGCGAAGCTACCTGAACAGCCTCAGCCCCACCAGCTCGGGCGCGCCCATCCCGCTTGCTCAGCCAACCAACGTGAACATCGTGATTGAGGCGATTGATTACAATCCCGCAAGCGGCAACCAGGCGCACGAATACATTGAGTTGCGCAACCCCAACGCATTTGCGGTGGACTTCTCCGGTTGGAAATTGCAGGGCGCGATTGATTACAAATTCCCGCCGGGCACGGTGATTCCTGCCGGTGCGGCGACCAATGGCAACATCGGCAAACTGTTCGTCGCCTGCGATCCCTACGCCTTCCGCCAACGGCTCACGGCTCCGACCAGCAACCAGAACTGTCTCGTCTCCGGTCCTTATCAGGGCCAGCTTTCCGCCCGGGGTGAAACCCTTACCTTGCATGACCGCAGTGGCTGGCTTGTCTCCAGCAACACCTACGCTGGCAACCCTTCCCCTGCCCAGCAATTCCTGCGGGTCACGGAGATCATGTATAGCCCCGCCCCCGCCCCGGCGCTCACGAACAACGCGCAGGCGCTTGAATACGTCGAATTGAGAAACATCTCCACCAATGTCAGCCTGAACCTGAACGGCGTCCGCTTCGCGGGCGGCATCACCTTCAGCTTCACCGGCAGTGCCGTTACCAACCTGCTGCCCGGCCAGCGCGTAGTGGTCGTTCGCAGCCAGCCCATGTTCGCCGCCCGCTATGGCGGCGGGCCGTTGGTCGCCGGCGTCTTTGCCGGATCGCTCGACAGCAACGGGGAACAACTTCGGCTGGAGGACGCCGTGGGCGAGAAGATTCTCGAGTTTTCCTACAACAACAGCTGGTATCCCATCACTGACGGCTTGGGATTCTCGCTGGTGATTGTGGATGACACCGCACCGTGGTTCACTTGGGCCGACAAGGCGAGTTGGCGGCCCAGCGGCGAATTGCATGGCTCACCCGGCAGCGACAGCGCTCCCACCCCATCGCCGCCCACCGTCGTCATCAATGAAGTCCTCGCGCACACAGACCTGCCGCTGGTGGACAGCATCGAACTCTTCAACCCGGGAACCAACACAGCCAGTGTCGGAGGATGGTTCGTGACCGATGACTTCTTCACCCCGAAAAAATACCGGATCCCCACAGGCACAACGCTCGCGCCCGGAGCGTTTCTGGTGCTGTCTGCGGACACGAGTTTTGGCATTGGCGCCACTCCGTTCCTGCTTTCGGAATACGGCGAATCGGTGGCGCTCTTCGCCACGGATTCCCAGACCAACCTCACCGGTGCTTACCAGTTGCAGAATTTCGGCGCTTCGCCCAACGGCGTGTCGCTCGGCCGCCATATCGACAGCCAGGGCGGCGACCATTTTGTCCTGCAAAAGACCAATTCGCTGGGCGCAGCCAACGGTCTCCCGCGCGTTGGACCGGTCGTCATCTCCGAAATCATGTATCACCCGCCGGACCTGCCCGGGCTCGTGGACAACGATCTTGATGAATACCTCGAACTCCAGAATATCGCGCCCACAAACGTCGCGTTGTTCTGCACCGACACGAATGTGCCGGGCTACGCCCCGGCCGCGGCCACCAATACCTGGCGGTTGCGCAATGCCGTGGACTTTGACTTCCCGACGAACCTGACGCTCGCCGCCGGCGGACGGCTACTCATCGTCGGCTTCAATCCTCAGACAAATCTCGCCCAACTGACGGCCTTTCGCGCGCACAACAATGTGCCCACGAACGTCCTGGTCCTTGGTCCTTGGAGCGGCAAGCTCGACAACAGCGCGGAAACCATCGAACTCAAGCAGCCGGGCGTCCCGGACCCGACCAACGGCACCTTCTTGGTTCCTTACATTCAGCTGGAGGAGATCACGTATCGCGACGTTTTGCCGTGGCAATCGGGAGCCGATGGCTTGGGCAATTCTCTCCAGCGCCAGACCAACTCCGCCTTCGGCGACGATCCGATCAACTGGTCTGCCTCCGCCAAATCCGCGGGTCGCGCGAACGTCGCGAATTTGTTGCCTGAGATTTCCTTCGGCGCACCCGCCAACCTCTCCCGATGGAATGTGCTGCAAGGCATCCCCATCACCATTAATGCCACCGATGCCGATGGCAACGTCACCAACTTGGCCCTGCATGCCAACGGCAATCTCATCGCACAATTGAACACCCCGCCCTGGCAGTATGTTTGGACCAATGCCGCGCTCGGCACCAATACGCTGATGGCCATTGCCACGGATGATTCCGGCGGGATGAGTGCATCAATGCAACTTTCCCTTGTCGTCACCTCCCTGCCACCCAGCATCACGCTGACGTTCCCCACCAACCAAGCCATCCTCCCCGCCAACTCCAACCTTTTGTTGACGGTGACGGTGAGCGACCCGGACAGCCCGGTGGCCAGTGTAGACTACTTTGACAACGGCAATCTGCTCGCCAGCGTGGCCACTCCGCCCTTCAGCCTCTCGTGGACCTTTCTCACGCCCGGACCGCACGCCGTGGCCGTCATTGCGCGCGATGCGGGATCCGCCCTCAGCCAGCCGTCCGTCGCCCAAGTTTTTGCCCAAGCGAGCGCATCCGAATCCACGCAGGGCATCGCCTCCAATGCCGTGTGGCGATATTTTGAGGGCGGCACCAATCCGGGTGTCGGTTGGAACCAACTCATCTTCAATGACACCTCCTGGAACTTCGGTGCCGCGGAACTTGGCTACGGCGACAGCGCGGAGGGGCGCCCGGAAAACACGGTGATCGGTTACGGCCCCGATCCGGACAACAAGTATCCGGCCTGCTACTTTCGCCATACCTTCACTCTCCCACCCGCCGCTGCGCCGTCCTCGGCCGTATTGAACCTTATGCGGGACGATGGCGCGATCGTCTATCTAAATGGCATCGAGATTTATCGCACCGGCATGGACACGGGCACGCCGACCCATGTTACCTACGCCACCAACAGCGCGTCCGGAGCCGACGAATATTTATTTTACTCGGCGAACTTCGATTCCGCCCTGCTCACCGCCGGCACAAATCTGCTCGCCGTCGAAGTGCATCAGGTCGACGCGGCCAGCACTGACCTGAGCTTCGCGGCGACCCTCACTTACAACACCGACCTCTACGGCCCTGCGATTATCACTCAACCTCAAAGCCAGACCCGGACCAACGGACAAAGCGTCACCTTTACCGTGCAAAGCCTTGGATCTCCGGCGCTGAAATATTTCTGGCAGCAAAATGGCACCACCTTTTCCTCCACCGCCTCAAATTCAATCACTCTCAGCAACTTGGGTCTGGCCAACGCCGGCGAATACACTGTCCTCGTCAGCAACAGCGTCGGCACCGCGCTGAGTTCGCCGGCTCAACTCACCATTGTGAGCGTCATTGGTCCGATCGCCTACGCGCAGGCCATCACCAACGCCGAGGATCTATCGCTCCCGATCACCCTGAGCGTGGGAGGAAACATTGGTCCTGTAACCAACTACGTGGTCGTCACCAACCCGGTTCACGGAACTCTCACTGGCACCGCCCCCCATCTGACCTACAATCCATCCGCCAACTATTTTGGCCCGGACAACTTTGCCTTTCGGGTCCACGACGGTTCGCTCACCTCGGCCGTGGCTGTGGTAAGCCTCACGTTGACCAACGTGAACGATGCGCCCGTTGCCTATGCTCAATCTCTCACCAACGCCGAGGACGCCGCCTTGGCCATCACTCTGATTGGCGCTGATGTGGATGGCCCGGCAACCAATTACATCGTAGTCACCAATCCAGTCAATGGGATCGTGTCAGGCACAGCCCCGAACCTGACTTATACCCCAGCCACCAATTACTTCGGACCCGATAGCCTGGTGTTTCAGGTTTACGACGGCTCACTCAACTCCGATGTGACCACCGTTAGCCTCACACTAACCAACGTGAACGACGCGCCCGTTGCCAACCCCGATCAGATCGTTCGCTATGAGACGCAGGGAACCACTACGCTGGGCGCAGTCCTGCTGACCAATGACACCGACGTGGATGGCGACCTGTTGAGCATGACGGAAGTCTCCAACGCCACACCGCTTGGGGCGACCCTCCAATTCACCAATGGAGTCGTCAGTTATCAGCCTCCTCCTGGTGACGCCAATGTAGGCAGCCTCGAATACATCATCATCGACAGCCAAGGCGGCTCGGCCACTGGCTTGGTTTCGGTAGCGGTCGCCCCGGACCCGCCGGGCACGGACGAGCTCAACATCACAGCCAGCCCCGGACCGTCGATTCATCTCACGCTCACCGGACAGCCCGATTTTATATACACCTTCCAATTCACGGACGCGCTGCAGCCCTTCGGATGGCAAAACTGGCTGGTTACCAATGCCAGCGCCGGTGGCGAAGTCACCGTGACGGATGAAACAGCTGCCGGCCCCACGAACCGGTTTTATCGCACCATTCGCGGCATCGCCCCTTAAGTCAATTCCTCCTGCCGGAAAGCTCCCGCAAGCGGGTCGTTGGTGCCGCAAGATCCCCAAACGCTTTGTCGGCTGCCCCTATGCAAAAAGGCGGCGCCGCTGCACGCCGCCCTTCCTTGAGCATGGGCTGAGGCACAAAGACATTCTAGACATCTGCTAATCCTTAACCGGAGGCCGGTCTCCGACCCGTCCCCGACTCGCGACAGTCCATCAACATTCCGGGGCCGGGACCGGCGCTCCAATTGCAGCTACACTCGTCCTAAATGCCCAGCCCCTATACCTCTTTTGGTGATTAGCGGCTAAACAGCCTCACTCAAACCACAACTCTCCGCCTTGCGCCACAGTCTTCACCGTGTCGCCTGGCTTGATCTCGCCGTTGAGCAACTTCGTCGCGAGCGGATTGAGCAGCACATCCTGGATCGCCCGCTTGAGTGGACGGGCGCCGAATTGCGGGTCGTAACCCTGCTTCGCAACCAGCTTCTTCGCTTCGGGCGTCAGTTCCAGCGTCACCTTCTGCTCGGCCAGCCGTTTGACCACCGTCCTGAGCTGCACGTCCACAATCTCCCCGATCTGCGCTTCGCTCAGGCTGTGGAAGATGATGATGTCATCCACGCGATTCAGAAACTCCGGACGGAAATGTGTCTTCAGCTCCATCTTCACCACGCGTTCCAATTCCGCCTCATCCTTCAACGAGGCCGGACCCTTGGCATAGAATTCCTGGATGATCGGCGACCCGATATTGCTCGTCATGATGACGATGGCGTTCTTGAAATCCACCGTCCTCCCCTGCCCGTCCGTCAATCGCCCGTCGTCCAGCACCTGCAACAGCACGTTGAACACGTCGTGATGCGCCTTCTCGATCTCGTCGAACAACACCACGCTGTAAGGCCGCCGCCGCACCGCCTCGCTCAATTGCCCGCCCTCCTCATAACCTACGTAGCCGGGCGGCGCGCCCACGAGGCGCGACACCGCATGCTTCTCCATGTATTCCGACATATCGATGCGCACCATCGCGTTCTCGTCGTCGAACAAAAACTCCGCCAACGCCCGCGCTGTTTCGGTTTTGCCGACGCCGGTGGGTCCGAGGAAAATGAATGAGCCGATCGGGCGATTTGGATCCTGCAAACCACTGCGCGAACGCCGCACCGCGTTGGCCACAGCCGCAATCGCCTCCTGCTGACCGATGACACGCTTCTGCAACTGCGCCTCGATCTGCACCAGCTTCTCGCGTTCGCCCTGCAACATCTTCGACACCGGTATGCCCGTCCACGCCGCCACCACCTCGGCGATCTCCTCCTCCGCCACCTCCTCATGCAGCAAACGGTTGTCACTCGGCTTCTCCTTCAGCAACTTCTCCGCGGCCGCCAGCTTCCGCTGCAAGTCCGGGATCTTGCCGTATTGGATCTGGGCCGCCGCATTCAGGTCGCCATGACGTTGCACCTTCTCCAACTCCGACTTCGCCTCCTCCAGCTGGCCGTTGATGATGCCCACCGCATTGATGGACGCCTTTTCGTTCTGCCACTGCGCCTTCATCGCCGTGGACTTCTCCTTCAAGTCCGCCAGCTCGCGTTCCAGCCTCGTCAAACGCTCCCTCGATGCCGCGTCTTTCTCGCGCTTCAACGCATTCTGCTCGATCTCCAACTGCATGATCTGCCGCTCTAGCTGGTCGATCTCCGTCGGCATGGAATCCAACTCCATGCGCAAGCGCGACGCCGCCTCGTCCACCAGGTCGATGGCCTTGTCCGGCAGGAAACGTTCAGTGATATAACGATTCGAAAGTGTGGCCGCCGCGACGAGCGCATTGTCCTGAATCCGCACACCGTGATGCACTTCGTAACGCTCCTTGAGTCCGCGCAGGATGGCAATCGTCGCCTCCACGCTCGGTTCGGTCACCTGCACCGGTTGGAACCGCCGCTCCAACGCCGGGTCCTTCTCGATGTATTTGCGATACTCATCCAGCGTGGTGGCGCCCACGCAACGCAACTCGCCCCGCGCCAGCTGCGGCTTGAGCATGTTGCCCGCGTCCACCGCGCCCTCGGCCTTGCCCGCGCCGACAATCGTGTGCAGCTCGTCAATGAACAGGATGATCTTCCCCTCGCTTGACGTCACCTCCTTGAGGAACGCCTTCAGGCGATCCTCGAATTCCCCACGATATTTCGCGCCGGCGATCATGGACCCGATATCCATCGCCACCAACCGCTTGTTCTTGAGCGACTCCGGCACGTCCCCGCTGACAATGCGCCGCGCCAGCCCCTCGGCAATGGCCGTCTTGCCCACGCCCGGCTCGCCGATGAGGACCGGATTATTCTTCGTGCGCCGCGACAAGACCTGCATCACGCGCCGGATCTCGTCGTCGCGCCCGATCACCGGATCAATTTTGCCCTGCCGCGCCAACGCCGTGAGATCCCTGCCGTATTTCTCCAACGCTTGAAACTTGTCCTCCGGATTCTGGTCGGTGACGCGTTGATTGCCGCGCAACTCCACCAGCGCCTTCATCAAGGCCTCGCGACTCAGTCCCGCCGAAGACAACGTTTTTTTAAGCGACCCGCCCGCCGTCTCCACGATGCCCAGCAACAGATGCTCCGTGCTGATATAGTCATCCTTGAGCTTGCGTGCCTCGGACTCGGCCGCGTCGAGCGCCTTGCGCAACGACTGACCCACGAACGACTCCGCGCCGCCCTGAACTTTATGGCGCCGGGCCAGTTCCTGGTTGAGGTCTGCGGTGAGTTTGGGGGTGGGCACGCCGAGCTTCTCCAGCAACTCCGGCACGAGACTCTCCGGCTGCTGGGTCAACGCCAGCAGCAGATGCTCGCAATCCAGTTCCTGATGCGAGAGTTCGCGCGCAATGTTCTGCGCCGCCTGCAACGCCTCCTGCGCCTTGATAGTCAACCGATCCATTTGCATAACACTTGAATTTAATTTAACCGCAGATGGACGCAAATGAACCGACATCCAGCCCCTTCCCCGCCCATCATCGGTAGGGACGCCACGCTGCGGCGTTCACATGGGTTCAATCAGCAATCAACTTTCAACCATCAACTAGTTAACACGCACCATGCCAACGAAGACGAAGTGAAATAGCCCGGAATTGCGTGTTTCTCCCGCAAAGTGTGCCATCACCTGCGCCAATGAGTGTGCCACGCCATTGGAGAGTGGAACAAGTTGCCTCATGAAAGGCTCCCAAATCGTGAGGTGATAGCGTCAGCCGTTCGAAACCCTGCTCCTCCCATCTCGGAGTGGGTCTTTTGCTCTCAAAGGAGTTGTGTGCGTCAGGTTGAGCAAATGGTTTCATGGTGGCCACGAGGTAAAACGAGGCGGCACGGACGGCCTAGCGGGCCATCCATACCCGCCGTTTCAACCAGCGCCCCGCCCGTGCTTGGGAGCCTTTTGCTACGCAGAATTCTGGTTCATCAAGGAATTCCGGGGGATGTTTCGGGAGGATGAAGTTGCCGCGGACGGGACGACGGGGTGGTAAAAGCGGTAAAGCCCTGAAGAATCCACCCCCGAATCGACAGGAAGCTAAACGTGTTCCTATTTGACTAATATGGAGCTACTTACAAACAAGAAATCCACCACCAGAGCCCTCCAGTGGCTTTACTTTTCCTTTACCTTTGCTTTACCGAATTTCGATTTCTCGGCGGGTCACCCGGTGATGTCACCCTTTGACACTTTAAACCCCTGAACGGTAGCCGCCAGCGTGAGCCAGCTCTGGCTTTTCCCCGCGTTCAGGTGGAGCGGACTCACGTCCGCTGGACCAGGTCACCTGCTGACGTGACCCTTTGATACCACTTTCTGCGGCACACACGGTATCACACGCTGCACTTTACCTTTGCTTTACCGCCCTGCGAATTGCCGGAATCGCTGCTGTCTCTGCGGGCCACCGGGCGGGACGGTGGCAGCGCCACAGGCGAAGGTAACGACAGGCGGGACGCCGGGGCCCCTCAGACCCACGAACTGAGAAGCCTTCCCTACCCTGCAGGCAAGAGGCTTTACCTTTGCTTTACCTTTTCTTTACCCATTTCCGATTTCTCGGCGGTCAATGTGCGTTTTGACGGGTTTTGGCGGGGGATGCCTCGGGTGCACGGAAACGACATCCCGGTATTTTCGGACCACGTCTCACTGCCCAAGCCCGCACCGCGACCGGAGACTCGTGCTCCGATGCTCGACTGGCTCAACCCACCCCACCGGCAAATCCACCCCCATCACCCAAACTTCAAGTTGAGAAACTGAACGTGAATTTAAAGTAGTTTCAAACCCGGAGGATGACAAGTCCCGGGCCTCTCGGAATTCCGGGAGGAACCAAAATTCCCTTTCCGCCTACTTTATTGCTGAACAGAGCAACCAACCCAATAGACAGGTCGCCGGGAAAAATGTGCCGACGAACTGAACGAACGTCTGCGCTTGGAACTCGTGGATGAATTAACCGCGCAGCAATGAGATGGCGCCGGCAAGGACGATGATGGCTGCGCTCCTTTGGCTGCCTCGGCAAGCGGCCCTGAACGGGCCAATCCCATAACCTGCAATCTGTCCAACAGCCTCGGTGGCGGTTGGCTTGCATCCGACATTATCCATAAGCGTAGGCGCCTCTCTATGATCTGGCAGGAATCGCTTCGTCATGGCGAATCAAGGCTCCGTAACATGCGCCCCGGTATGCTCCGAACGCGTCAACGTCCTCAGGATAAGAGGCGCACCAGAATGGCTGGTTGAGTAAAAGAAGGGCTAAGACGCCCAACCCGAGCATTGCCTACAAGCGGAAGGCACGCGCAGGGTCCCAATGAAGAAAATGAACCGTAGCAGCCCGAAAGTGCGCCTTTGAAGAATGCGGATCTGGAGTGCTAACGCCTAACCGCCTAGGCGACCTTGCGGGAGTCCCGAAAGAACAGGACGAAGAGACCGAGAATCACCGCCGCAAAAATCGTCGGCTTAATCCAAAGGTGCCGCCAGTCGATGGCCTGCAATTCGGCCTGGCGCGCTGCCGCTTGGGACGCTTGCAGCGCCTGCAATTCGGCCTGCACCAGCTCGCGGTCACCTTCTGCCGCAGAATCAAGCCGGGCCTCGGCAGCAGCCATGTCGCCGGAAATCTTTTGCACCAACGCGGCCTGTTCCTTGGACGCTGCCGTCGTGTGCTGCGCCTCTATGCGAGCGGCCACTTGCGCGCCGATCAACATTCCCAACCCCAGCGTGAACAACACCAGCATGCCCTGCGCTTGAGCACGCACTGGCCGGGGCGCCACGCGGTCGGTGTAGATCTGGCCGGTGACGAAGAAGAAATCGTAACATATGCCGTGCAACAAAATGCCCACGAGAATCATCCAACGCACGCCGTCCGGGGCACCCACGGCAAACAACCCGTAACGCACCACCCAAGCGAGCATGCCCACAGCCAGCATCCATTTCACACCCAGGCGAACAAAGAAGAAGGGCATGACGAGCATGAACACGATCTCTGAGATCTGCCCATACGACATGGTCTGGCCGATCGGCAGCCCGGTCATCTCCACCACGCGGCTGGCGATCTGATAGTAGAAGGCCAGCGGGATGCAGATCAGCGTCGAAGCCATCAGGAACGTCAGATAAGAGCGGTCTTTCAACAGCACCCACGCATCAAGGCCGAGGATCTGGCGAACCGACACGGGCCCGGATTCCAGCGGCGGCGTGTGGGGCAGCGCGAAGCTGAACAACCCCAACGCCACGGAGGCGGCAGCCGTCAGGTGAAACATCGAAATCTTCGTGTCCCAGCCCATCTGGGAGACCATCCAGTTCGCCGCAATCCATCCGATCGTCCCCAACACGCGGATGCCGGGGAACTCCTTCTCCGGATTCGTCATGTTGCGCAGGGCCAGCGTATTGGTCAGGGCGAGCGTGGGGAAATAGGTCAGCATGTAACCGAAGAAAACTCCGTTGATGAAATCCGGGGTGGCCTTGCCTACGCCCATTTGCATGCTGGCGAAGAGCATCAGGCCCGCCCCCGTCAGATGCAGCAACCCCAGCACCCGTTGAGCGGCGAAGAAGCGGTCGGCAATCATGCCTACGAAGAAGGGCGACAACATGCCGGCGATGGGGCCGACCGAATACGTCCAACCAAAGTCGCCCGCAGTGAAACCGATCGTGCTGAGATAATTCGGCGCCGTGACATACCACGCCCCCCAGATGAAGAACTGGAGGAACATCATCACGGAAAGCAACAGTCGATTGGTCAGGTTCATGCGGCTTGAATCAGGTTGGATTTATCGCCCACCATGCTTATACGCGGACCACGGACCGGGTGCGAATCGAATCTTCTTCCGCCTCGCAAATCTCCAGCGCCGTGACGCCATCCCGCGCCGTGACTACCTCGGGGCGACGGCCGGTCAGCACGCAATCCAAGATGTAACTGATCTCGTCACCGTAGCCGTCGGAACTGCCCAACGGCAAGGAACGGGTCGGTTGACCGGGCTTGGTGACCTGCAGGGCGTTCTCCCCACGACTCAAATCGAAGTCCACCGTGGCGCGTTCGCAATGAACCGTGTAGCTCATGTTGAATCCGCTGGCCAACAGCCAGCTGCCCTCGGCGGAAACCGCGGGCCCACCGCCAACAAACTGATACTGCGCCACGACGTGATTGATGGAGCCGCGCTCGTCGATGACCCCGGAGGCGTAAACAGTCTCAGGGCGCCCGAAAATGAAGTTCACAAAGTCAACGTCGTGAATGTGGAGGTCGAACAACGCGCCGCCAGCGTCCGCCTGTGAACCATAGCTCCCGTTTCGGCTCCACTTCGGCATCGCGGAGACGCGTCGGAACCCTGCGGCCAAGACCCGCCCGTAAGTCTCCAGACTCACGACCTGTCGCAACCACGCCCAACCCGGCCAGAAGCGCATGCACATGGCAGGCATCAACATGCCCGGCGAGCGTTCGGCAACCTCCAACACTTTGCGGGCCGCCGCCGAGGTCCGGGCCAGCGGCTTTTCACACAACACGTGCTTGCCCGCCTCCAACGCAGCAATGACCTGCTCGGGATGGACTGCGGTGGGCGTGCAAAGATCCACCAGTCGAACTGCGGGGTCCTCAAGGACGGCATCCAGTTGGTCACACACCCGCACCTCCGGTCCAAGGCGGATTTCATTTGCTTGCTGGATGTTGCCGTTCACGCCAGCGAGCACCCCATTGACCGGCTTGCGCATGGCATCGCACACCATGGAGACGCGGGCCTGCGGATTGTCGAGATAGGCGCGGAGGTGGGTGGCTCCCATGAAACCAAGTCCGACCACGGCGACGTTGACGGGCTCAAACCCGTTTTGTTTCAGATGTTTTTTCATCTTTAGTCGGTCAGATAAAAGTTCGCTCCACCACCGCCCGTGCCGCCCGGATATCCGCCACCCGCCTATCGCCTGCCTCGCGTTCGATGGCGAGGTTCACGTTGAAAATGACCTGGCGAAACGTGGCGAAGAAGGCGCGCCATTCCACTTCACCCGTGCCGACCACCACCTCTTCACCCCAGGTGCCAGGAACCTTGGTGCGACGCGCATCCTTGATGTGGACCTGCCTAATCCAAGGCGCGAGCGTTTGCAAGGCTTTCACCGGATCTCCCTTGTCGTAAAGAATCATGTTGGCGGGATCGAAGTTCACCCCAATGTTCGGGTGATTGAGCTTGCGCAACAAGTCAGCCAAGGCGGGCGCGGTTTCCTGCCCCGTTTCCAGGCCCAGCAGGATGTTGTGCACCATGAAGATGTCGGACACTTCATCGAGCCGCTGCAACAGCTTGCTGAACATCGGGTCCGATTCCTCGGTGGGCAGGAACCCGGCATGAAAGGTGACCAGCTTGAGTCCGATTTTCTTCGCAAGCACGGCGGCGGCGCGTATGTTCTTCAAATTCTGCTCCCAGGTGGAGTCGGGAGCGATGCCGCCGGTCGACCTGATGGACTCCAGCGTGGAGTAATCTTCCCCGACACAGCGAAACATGCCGGTGACGATGGTGACACCAGCATCCCGCAACATCGCTGGAGTGTCGCCCCAAACTTTGGGGTCGTCGCGCAAGGGGTCGAGTTCCAGTTGCACCCGGTTGATACCGGTGGCCTGCAGCCTGGCAATCAAGTCGTGCGGGTCCGTGGCCTGCAAAGACCAGGAGCAGACGGCGAGATTCGGCATGCTCTGGGGCTGTGTCATGGGGGAAAACTCACAGAAAAGCGGGTCTGCCGCCATCCATTTTCGCGCCTTGAATCAGTCACGCTGCCACTCAGGTTTGTTGGAAAACACCCACCGATAATATTCAGTCCGCTGCAATTGGCTCGCCGCTGCTTCGTCCAAAAAGACTTTCACGGTGGGATGCAACTGCAGGATGGAGGCCGGGCAGATCGCGGTAAGGGGGCCTTCCACCGCTTGGGCGACGGCTTTCGCCTTTTGCTCACCAAACGCAAGCAGAACAATTTGCTTCGCATCCATGATGGTGCCGATGCCCATCGTGATGACGTGATACGGGACCGCGCCTTCGCTGCCAAAAAAGCGGGAATTATCGCGACGCGTCTGCTGAGTCAGCGTCTTTATGCGAGTCCGCGAAGCGAGCGAGGAGGTAGGCTCGTTGAATCCGATGTGCCCATCCGTGCCGACACCCAGAACCTGCAAATCAATTCCCCCGGCTTTCTTGATCTCCTTTTCATAACGGGCACAAAACTTCGGCACGTCCTTGGCCATTCCGTCAGGGATGTGGATGTTTTCGGGATCAATCTTCAAATGACGGAACAAGTTTTCCCGCATGAAGCTGTGGTAGGACTGCGGATGGTCCGGGGCCAATCCCACGTATTCGTCCAAATTGAAGGTAGTCACTTGACCCCATTCGAGTTTGAGACCGATGAGAGCACGATACAGCAGCAACGGCGTGCTGCCGGTGGCTAGCCCGAGGACTGAGTCCGGTTTGTCGCGAAGTTGCCGAGCAATCACTCGCGCGGCCACCGAGGTGGCGACTTCAGGCGTGGGTTGAATGATAATTTCCATCAAACTCTCCCCAAACGCGCCGCCAGCTTGCCGCGCACGTCCGAATTGAATTGCTCCACGTAATCGCAGACATACCCGACAATGTCTCGCGATTCGTTGACCACCAGCGGGGTAAGGTCCATGCCAAAAATGATGCGCTCGGCCTGATCGCTGGCGTGAGACTCGAAGAAGGTCGCATTGGCCGCGCGGCGTCCCAAGGTGGCCAAGTCATAGCGCTTACCGCCCGCGATCTGTGAATCAAAGATTCCATTCAAAGCCGCCGCCAAATTGTCACGGCCACTCACATTCATGACCACCTTGGCGGCGTCCGCCAGCCAGTCAAGGTCACGCCAAACCTCGCAACCGATCACCCTTCCGGGCCGCTGCTCCGGAGGCATTTCACGCAAAGCCTGCAGCGAGGCCACCACCACTCCGATGTGCGTTTCGTGCTTGTCCGCCGGATTGTGGGTGTAAACCACCTGCGGTTGGGTGGCAGCCAGGATTTGGGCGAGGTCACTCTTCAACGCAACGTCAGTCGGACTCTTGACGATGCTGCTGGGGTGATCCAACTGAATCATCACGCCGTATTGTCCGACGATTGCCGCGGCATCCTGTTCCTCACGCCGAACGCCCATCATCTGATCGTCGGTAAAATCTTTGTAGGGACCGGTGCGGGAACTGCCCGCCCCGTTGGTGCAGGTGACCCCGCCGAACCAACGATCGGGACGCTGGTAACACTCCAGAATGCCGTGGAAGGCCATGAACTCCAGGTCGTCCTGATGCGCACCTATGCCCAAGTGCGTGACGCGTGCCAGCGCTTCCGTTTCCGGCGCTTGGTCGGGAACGAACAGACGGGCATTGGGTTGACGAAACTTCATGGCTCAATGAGGGACTTGAGGCAAACTGGCGGCGGCAACGGCCTGACCCACACGACGGCTCTTTTCATCCGGCACTTCCAGTTTAAGCCGACGCGCAACTTCCGGGAATTCAGCCTGCAATACTTTGCGGGCCCGTGCCAGCAACAGATCACCCCCCTGCCCGGTGGTCACCCGGCCGAGCAACAAAACGTTCTGGCAGTCATAAAACTCCAGATAGTAAGGCAGCGAGTAGCCCAGATACACGCCGATGGTTTCATAAATCTTCGCCGCCCGGGTGTCGCCCTTCTTCATCAAGTCTTGGACGGCTTTCAACCGTTCGGGCAGGCCCATTTCAGGGGGCACACCGATCTTGGCAGCGGGTAGCAGCTTGTTGACGGCCTGTTGCGAGAAATACATGGCGCCAACCCCGCGGTCTTTTGACCACTCATCCGGCGGAGCTTTGGGATTGTAGTCCACCGGCGCGAAAGCGAGTTCGTTCAACCAGCCCCGAATGCAGCCTTGCCGGTCAATAAAACCAGCTGCCTCGCTCGAACCCATCGCGATGCCAAGCATGCCTTTGCGGCGCAGAGACAACGCGCCCGCCAGCGCTGTGACGTCGCCATCGTTCATCACAACCATGGGGACGTTCCAAAGCTTTTGCAGGCGTTTGAAAAGTTTGGCCGCTTCAGCATAACGCTGACGCGGAATCGCCCGCAGCAGCGAGGCTATGCGGATTTCATTATCCACGATTACGCCCGCTGAACTGCCGCCGATGGCGTCGACGCGCGGCAAATGTGCCGCGGCCCGATGCAACGCGGAGGCGACATGATGAAAGTGATAATCAGGGTCGGATTTTGACTTTGGATCCCAAGGCACTTCTTCCGTGAAAACGGCCTCACCATCAATGACCGCTGCGACCTTGTAATCGCTCGCCCCCAAATCGAAGCCAATCCGACACCCACGCAGATGGCCGCCCGCCGATTGGTCTGGCTCGCGTGCAGCGGGAACCTTGCCCGCGTTGCAGACGACCACGCGGAACGGCTGGGCGTAAGCCCGAGTCATCATGTCCACGTCGAAGGCGCGCTTGCCGCGTGTTGAGTATTGTCCCTTGAGGAAGTCACCGATGGCTCGCGGACCCCCGACATAGAGTTTCCAGCCACCCCGCGCCCAGAGGAGAAATTTCACCAGCCGCTCAACGTAACGTAACGTCTGCGGTCCCCCGTTACGATCCACCGTCGTTTCACAGCGCGACACCAATCCGTTTTCGCGCTCCAATCCAAGCACCAGCGGCACACCTCGTCCGGAGACTTTGACGTCGGCGATATATTGCCGATTCCAAAGGACAGGCGGCAAGAAGCCGGGATCGAGCGGAGCGAAGATTTGAGAAGTTTTTGCCACGGTTGCCAAATGCATTGGGTTTACACTCGCACGGATGTTCGACCTCTTGGGGGGCGAATCAAAGCCAAAAGATGTCACCATTCTTGGGATTTTGTAACATGCCCGTTTCTATCATTTTGCCGCTTGCGTTCGCGCGGTAATTGCCCGATTGCTGCAGCCATGAAGCTCAAGCTCAGCGCGCTCGACCTGCACCTGATCAACCCTTGGAAGATTGCCAGCTCTAAAGGCTCCAGCACTCACACCGTCGTCATTTTCGAGCTGGCCGACAAAGATGGGGTGAAAGCGATTGGCGAGGCCGCCCCTGCCAGCACGTATCAGGAGACCGCCCACGCCGTCATCCAGTTTTGCACCGGGCTGGACACAACGCGCCTTTCGTTTGCGGACGTTCCTGGTTCGATGGCTTGGGTGAATTCCTTGCCGGGCATCCCGGCGGCGGCACGTTGCGGATTAAATCTCGCGCTGCTGGACGGCGCAGCGAAACGAGCGGGCGTTCCGGTGTATGATCATTTGAAACTCGGTTTTCGCGAACAGCAGCACGTCACCTCATTCAGCATCGGCATAGACACACCGGAAATCGTCCGCGCCAAAGTATTGGCGGCAGCCAGCTATCCCGTGCTCAAGCTGAAGGTGGGCGATCCGCGCGACCACGAGAATTTTGCCGCGCTTCGCTCCGTTGCTCCGAACAAGCCCGTGCGGGTGGATGCCAATGAAGGGTGGAAAACCAAAGAGTACGCACTCGAGATGTTGGAAGACCTCGCTCACGACGGCCACATCCAGTTCGTGGAGCAACCCATGCCACGCAACACACCGCCGGCAGATCTGATCTGGTTGAAAGAACGCACTCCCTTGCCCCTCTACGCCGACGAATCCTGCCACGCTGTGCGCGACATCCCCCATTGCGCCGAATGCTTTCACGGTGTGAATGTAAAGCTCATGAAGACCGGCGGCCTCAGCATGGCCTGCGACACCCTGCAAGCGGCACGCAAAGCGGGCTTGATGACGATGGTCGGCTGCATGATTGAGACTGGCCTACTCATCAGCGCCGCCGCCCACCTCGCGGAGCTGGCCGACCATCTGGACATTGACGGAAACCTGCTGGTCAACAATGACCCCTTTGCGGGCGTGACTGCGGAGCGCGGAATACTTTCCTTTGGCTCAGCGCTGGAGAAAACCGGATTACGAGTCAGCCCGAGAGGCTGATGACCACTACAAATTCTCGGGGAACAATCGGCGCGTGCGACTCGTCCGTGCCGCGAAAGAAACTCTCAAGGTATTTGGACTGGTTGACGAACGCAGCATGACCATCCGCATGCACGATATTCCACCCTCCGTTCCGTGGTTGTCGCCGGGGTCTGGATAATTCTCATTCTTGCGGGTGGAATCTGCAGCGTTCCTGTCATCTGCATCGTAAATCACCAAGGTGCCTGAGGGTCTGGGCGCGCGCCCGAGCATATTGAGAGTTCTAAAATTGGTATTGTTCAACAGCTATGTCCACGACGCCACGCTGCGCTCCGTCTTGAGAGTCACGGCACCATAGTATCCAGCAACTTCGTGACTGTGGTCGTCTTGACCAATCTTTCCTGCAGCATTGTCAACCAAGTCGGCGACGAACGATTTGCTGGCGGCATTGATACGGTCGGGGCAGTTGGGAACACCTGATGTATTTGGTCCGCCGAGCGTATAGGGGCATACGTAAGTATGCCGGACAACCAGGGAAATTGATTGCACTCAGCCGCGCCTCATTCTTGGTGGCGGGACAAACGAATGCTCTGAGCGCGGGCAAGTAATTTGGATACAAGCAGTTGATCTCATCATCCGTATATGCACCGGTAAGGGCCGCCGCGCATCATCCACGGCAAACATCAGGCTGCCCAGCCCCATCCGCCGACCATTTTTCAGACATTGGATCTGTTTGGCTTTAACCTTGGCCCGTCCCAGTGCGGGAAGCAGCAGCGCTGCAAGAATGGCGATGGCAACCAGCAACTCAATGAGGGTGAAACCTGAACAGCGTGTTCACGACTTTTTCATCCGGCGCCAAAGCCCTAACACACGACCCCCTGCCTGCAACTGGCTTTCGGCAGCCATCAAAGGGGATGAAATCCACAGGCCAACTCAGCGCTTCGGCTGATACAGATCCAAATATCGATTCGCCGTCTGGTCCCAGGAAAAATCCGCGGCCATGGCGTTGACCCGGAATTGATGGAAGGCCTGCGGTGCCGCATACAGCGCCAGCGCCTTGCGGATGGCGTGAGCCAATGCCGCCGGGCTGTACTCACTGAACTTGATGCCGGTGGCGTCCTGCGTGTTTTCCTGCGCATCAATGACCGAATCATCCAAGCCACCCACCGCGCGCACAACAGGGATGGTTCCGTAGCGCAAACTGTATAGCTGATTCAATCCGCACGGCTCGAAACGCGAGGGCATCAAGTAAAAATCACAGGCCGCCTCGATGCGATGCGACAACGCGTGGTTGTAACCGATGCGGACGCCAACCTTGCCGGGATGTTTCTTCTCCAGATGGTGCAACGCCCGCTCGTAGCGCTGTTCGCCGCTTCCAAGCACGACGAACTGCATTTCGTTGTGCGCGAGCATCTCGTCGAGCGCTGGCACAAGCAGATCAAGCCCTTTCTGCTCCGCCAACCGCGTGATCGTGCCGAACAGCGGAACGCGAGCCTTTACCGGCAGCCCTATCTCTTTGAGCAACTCTCGCTTAACCAGTTCTTTGGCCTCCAACGTCGTCGCGGTGTAGCGCACGGGCAGATGCACATCGGCCGCCGGATTCCACTCCTCGTAATCCACGCCGTTCAAGACGCCGTGCAGCACCTTGATGCGCTCGCGCAACAAGCCATCCAGCCCGCAGCCAAATTCCTCGGTCGTGATCTCCCGCGCGTAGCGCGGACTCACCGTGGTGATGACATCCGATGCCGCGATGCCGGCCTTAAGACAATCCATTGCGCCGTAAAACTCCGCCGTCCGAATGTTGAACTGCTGCCAAGGAATGTTGGTGAGTTGAAACGCATTCGCGGCAAACGTCCCCTGATAGGCGAGATTGTGGATTGTCAACATGACCGGCGGGGGGCTCCGCCAGCCCGACGCGTGCTGCTCCTGTCGCAAGAGCAGCGGCACCATGCCGACCTGCCAGTCGTGAACGTGAATGACCTCAGGCTGCCACGGTAAATACCGTGCCAGATGCACAACCGCCTTAGAAAAAAAAATGAAACGCTCGGCGTTGTCGCCGTAGTCAGAGCCACCCTCGCTGTAGATGCCCTGACGGTTGAAGAACTCCGGCTGCCCGACGAAATACAGCGTCAGCCCCGGCATGGGTTCCTGCACCCAAAGCTCCCCGCTCACGCGCCGCTTACCCAACTGCACGGACATGTGCCAGTCCGCTCGCCGCACGTCACTATGCTTCTCGCGGATGCCGCGATACAGCGGCGTCACGATCCCGACGTTATGCCCCTTTTTCGCCAGTGTCTTCGCCAACCCTGCGACCATGTCACCGAGGCCACCCGTTTTGGAATACGGATGCACTTCGCTGCTGGCCATCAGGACTCTCATTTCAAGAAGCTGTGCCGCGGGGCGGGAAAGCCCATGGGATTCCGGGCGTTCAATATTAGCTGTGAATGTCTCCAGCCGTCACGGCGTGATCCGTTCCGTCTTCAGATACGGCCGCAAAGGTTCCGGCACCAAGACACTGCCATCGGCCTGCTGATGCGTCTCCACCAGGGCAACGAACAAGCGCGCGAGCGCCGTGCCGCTGCCGTTGAGGATGTGGGGGAACTTATTCTGTCCGTCGGCATCTTTGAAGCGCAGATTCATCCGACGCGCCTGGAAATCTTCACAGTTCGAGCAGCTGGATACCTCGAGATAACTCCCCTGCCCCGGGGCCCAGACTTCGATGTCATAGGTCTTCGCGCTGCCAAAACCCATGTCGCCGGTGCACAATGAGATGACGCGGTAATGCAATCCCATAAGTTGCAGGATGCGCTCGGCATTGGCGACCATCCTCTCCAGTTCATCATAACCCGCCTCAGGTTTGACGACTTTGATCAGCTCCACCTTGTCGAACTGATGCACACGAATCATCCCGCGCGTGCCAACGCCCGCCGCGCCCGCTTCGCCCCGGAAGCACGGAGTGTATGCGCAATATTGAATCGGCAGCTGCTCCACCTTCAGCAACTCCTCGCGATGGATGTTCGCCACCGGAGTCTCCGCCGTGGGAATCAGGTAAAGCTTGCCCAGATTCGCGGCCACGTCGCCTTCCGCCACGCCGTAGTATTGATCCTTGAACTTCGGGAACTGGCCCACGCCGACGAGACATTGCTCGCCCACCATGAAGGGCGGTGACACTTCGGTGTACCCATGTTCGGTCGAGTGCAGATCGAGCATGAACTGAATCAACGCACGCTCCAACTTGGCACCCCAGTTCGTGTAGAGCAGGAACCCGCTGCCGGAAAGCTTTGTGGCGCGGGCGAAATCCACCAGCTTCAGACTCTCGCAGAGTTCAACATGCGACTTGGGTTGGAAGGTGTAATCAGGCTTCTCGCCATGAACGCGCACTTCCGGATTGTCCTCCGCCGACTTGCCCAGCGGGACCGATCCATGCGGCAGGTTCGGCAGACGCAGCATCAACGCATCCCGGCCGGACTCCGCGTCGACCGCCTGCTTGTCCAGCGCCGCAATCTTGTCGCCCAGATTCTTGGTCTCCGCCTTCATGGCGTTGGCCTCGTCGAGCTTCTTCTGCCCCAGCAAGGCGCCAATCTCCCTGGAGACCTTGTTGCGCAGCGCCTTGAGCGATTCCACCTCAGCCAACGCCTTCCGACGATGCTCATCGAGGGCGAGGATCTCATTGATATGGGCTTCATCGCCTCCGTGCCGGGTGGCGAGGCGTTCTTTGACAAACTCAGGCTGCTTCCGAATCACTGCGATGTCGAGCATCGGCAGAGTATGGGAAAGGCGAACGGCAGCGGCAAGCAGGCAACGTAACCGGTTCCAAAGCTAATTATTTTGACGGACACCGCACTTAATGTTTCCTTACACACCCAAATATGCCCAAGTCATTGGTCACCGGCGCTGCCGGATTCATCGGGTCACACGTTTGCGACGAACTGCTCCAGATGGGCCATAAGGTTGTGGCCATGGATGATCTTTCCGGCGGCTTCCTCGAACACGTGCCGAAGCGTTGCTCGTTCGTGAAGGGGCGCGTCGAAAACAGGGCGCTGGTGGCCCAACTATTCAAGCAGCACAAGTTCGACTACGTGTTTCATCTGGCGGCCTATGCCGCCGAGGGCTTGAGCCATTTCATCAAGACGTTCAATTACACCAACAACCTCATCGGCAGCGTGAACCTCATCAACGCCGCTGTGAACACCGGCACGGTGAAGTGTTTCGTGTTCACCTCCTCCATCGCTGTATATGGCCGCAATCAGTTGCCCATGACCGAGGACGCCACGCCGCAGCCGGAAGATCCTTACGGCATCGCCAAATACGCGGTGGAACTGGACCTCAAGGAAGCGCACGAGATGTTCGGGCTGGACTACGTCGTGTTCCGGCCGCACAACGTGTACGGCGAGCGCCAGAACCTGAGCGATCCCTATCGCAACGTCATCGGGATCTTCATGAACCGCCTCCGCAACGGCCAACCGATGACGGTTTTCGGCGACGGGCAACAAACCCGTGCGTTCAGTTACATCAGCGACGTGGCCCCGATCATCGCGCGCAGCATCGAACGTCCGAAGGCTTACAACCAGGTCTTCAACGTCGGCGCCGACGAACCCCATTCAGTGATCAAACTGGCGCATGCCGTGGCTGAGTGCATGGGTTGCCCGCCGAATGTGGTTCACCTCGAGGCCCGCAACGAAGTGGTGAATGCCTATTCATCGCACGAAAAGGCGGCGAAGCACTTCGGCGACCTGCTGAAGAACGTTTCGCTGGAGGAGGGCTTGAGCCGCATGTCCGAATGGGCGCGCACGGCGAAGCTTCGCAAAGCCAAGCCGTTCCAAGGCATCGAGGTTTACAAGAACCTTCCACCGTCCTGGGCTAAGATGGACAAGCGCAAGGCCAAGAAGTAGGCCGAGAATCATTTTGACAATCGCGGGCAGATTCCTAAAGTGTCGTCCGCTTTCGGATGGGGTCGTAGCTCAGTTGGTAGAGCACCACAATGGCATTGTGGGGGTCAGGAGTTCGAATCTCCTCGGCTCCACCATCCTTCAATTTCGGTCTGCCCAGCCGTTACGAACGTCACTTCAGGCTAGACCTGCCATGGTGTGGATTTGCCAGCCGTTGCCGACAACTTCCTTATTCCTTAGACTATGGCGATGGACACTTTGCCAAACAATGCCGAGCGGTTTGAGCAATACGCCAAGCGCCTGGCGCACTTGGGCGTGCAGGAGTCGGATATCGAGGAGTCATTTGTCCGCTCGGGTGGCCATGGCGGCCAGAACGTCAACAAAGTATCCACCTGTGTGATGCTGCTGCACCGACCGACGGGCATTCAAGTCAAGTGCCAGCAGTCCCGTCATCAGGGGAAAAATCGCCTGCTCGCGCGGGCGCTACTGCTGGACAAACTGGAGCAGCGATTCCGCGCTGAAACTGCCGCCCGCCGCGCGGATGCGGAAAAAATGAAGCGTCAGAAGCGCCGCCCCAGCCTCGCCGCACGCCGACGCAATGTGGAAGCGAAGCGATTCCACGCCGCCAAGAAGGCAGGTCGTCGGAGCACGCGGGACGATTAACGGCGCTGCTCAAAATCGCTCGCCTTGAATCTGGAGAGATTTGAGATCCGCTCGAGAACGCGCCGGATCGTAGCCGGCGCCCCTCACACGCAAGTCGTATTGCCCCCTTCGGCATTGCGCGGACTCACGGGTTTCTCTAGTTTCACCGAATTCGAAGCATGAAGATTTATATTGATGGGAGTTACTACAGCGAACAGGACGCCAAGGTGTCCGTGTTCGACCATGGCCTGCTTTACGGCGATGGCATTTTTGAGGGAATCCGCATTTACCACGGCCGCGTCTTCAAATTGAAGGAGCATATCGACCGGTTGTTCGCCTCGGCCAAAGCGATTTTGCTGAACATGCCGATGACTCACGCCGAGCTGATGAAGGCCACGGTGGACACGTGCCGCGAAAACGGTCTCAAGGACGGCTACATCCGCCTGCTCGTGACCCGCGGCGTGGGCAACCTGGGCCTGAACCCCAACAAGTGCAAAAAGGCGTCCGTGATCATCATCGCGGACAAGATCCAGCTTTACCCGAAGGAGTATTACGACAACGGGCTGCAAATCGTCACGGTGCCCACCACGCGCAATCTGCACAGCGCGTTGAATCCAGCAATCAAGTCGTTGAACTACTTGAACAACATTCTCGCCAAGATCGAAGCCAACAACGCCGGCTGCGAAGAGGCCATCATGTTAAATTCCGAAGGTTACGTGGCCGAATGCACAGGCGACAACGTATTCATCCTCAAGAACGGAGAAATGTTCACCCCGCCACTCTCCGCGGGCGCACTATACGGCATCACCCGCAACACAGTCATTGACCTTGCGCGTGCGGCTGGAATCAAGGCATCTGAGCCAAATCTCACACGCTACGACCTCTTCAATGCGGATGAGTGTTTTCTGACCGGCACCGGTGCGGAAATCGTTCCGGTGGTGAAGATTGACGGGCGCGTCATTGGCGACGGCAAGCCCGGCAAGATCACCCGGATGCTGGAAGAAGCTTACCACTCCTTGACGAAAGTCAGCGGCGAACCGATATACCAGTAGCGACATGCTCTGCTGCGTTTGCAAAGAAAAAGAGGCCACGGTCCACCTGACCCAGATTGTGGGGGACAAGATGCAGAAGGTGGATTTGTGCAAACTATGCGCCGAAAAGAAGGGCGTCAACGACCCGACCGGCTTTTCGCTGGCCGACCTGCTGTTGGGCTTGGGTGCGTCGCAAGAAATGGAGCAAGCCAGCGGCGGCGCGGATTTGAAGTGCCCGCACTGCGGCTTCACGCAAGCGGACTTCAAGAAAACCGGCCGGCTCGGTTGCGGGGCTTGCTACGAGGTGTTTGGCGAAGGCTTGGAATCCTTGTTGAAGTCCATGCACAAGGGCACGCGGCATGTCGGCAAGACCCCGGCGGCCCGGCAGAAATCCCGGGTGGCGCGCCAGAAGCTAGAAGCGCTGCAGCAGCAGCTCTCCAAGGCCATTGAAACCGAGGACTTCGAGCGCGCTGCCGAATTGCGCGACGAACTCAAGCGCCTGCAAGGCCGCTCGGGCCAGACCACCAACGCCTGAGCCATGAACATCCACGAGTTTTTGACGCCGCCCGCGGAAATGGCCAAACGCAAGGGCCCGCATGACCGGATTGTCATGTCCAGCCGCGTCCGCCTGGCTCGCAATATCGTGGGGGTGGCCTTCCCGGGCACCGCCAAAAAGCCTGAGCGCGTTGAGGCGTTGAATTCCATCCAACCAGCCATCCAACATCTCTCCAAAATGGCGGACTCATTCGCCGCTTCGATGGAGGAGTTCACTGCGCTGGACAAACAGATTTTAGTGGAGCGCCATTTGATCAGCCGCGAACACGCCGCCCGCGGCGCTGGCAGCGGCCTTGTCTTGAACCACGACGAAACCCTCTGCGTGATGATCAACGAGGAAGATCATTTGCGGATGCAGTCGCTCCTGCCCGGACTGCAGATCCGTCAGGCTTGGGAGGAAATTGACGCTCTCGATTCCGAACTCGAGAACCAGCTCGAATACGCCTTCAGCGATGAACTGGGTTATTTGACCGCCTGCCCGACCAATCTCGGCACCGGCATCCGCGTCAGTGCGATGCTTCATCTCCCAGGCCTCGTTTTGGACGAGCAAATCAACCCCATCATCCAATCGGTGAACAAGCTCGGCCTGGCCGTGCGCGGACTTTACGGCGAAGGCACCGAAGCTCTGGGGAACGTGTTCCAAGTTTCCAATCAAATGACCTTGGGCGAGGCGGAGACGACCATTGTCGAGCGGCTCGAAAAGGTGGTGGCGCAGATCATTGAGCACGAGGAAAACGCGCGCGCCCGACTGACCGAGAAGCGGCCCAAACGGAAGATGCTGCTCAACCATATCGGCCGCGCTTACGGCATCCTAGCCAACGCCCACAGCATCTCGTCCAAGGAGACAATGAACCTGCTTTCCTTGATGCGCCTGGGCCTGGATCTCGGTTTCTTCCCCGGAGCCGGCGCGCCCTTGGTGGACGAGCTGTTCATTGTGACCCAGCCAGGCCATCTGCAAAAGCTGCACACCGAAAAGCTCTCCACCGAGGAGCGGGACTTCCTCCGCGCCGACATGCTGCGCGAGCAGTTGCGCAACGTGAAACGGCCGGTGACGGAGAGTTGAGCGGAGAGTTTAGTGATGGCCTGGCTGTCGCTTTAGCAGCACGCTGCGTCCAGACTTGCGACAATCCCCCGCAGGATCTGCCAATTTCCCCGTGTTCTACCGGCGCCATTCCGGAGGTGGGCCCTGGCGCAAATCCTGCAAACAATCTCGTGCCCGCGCGCTAGACAAAGACCTTTCTCTAACGCATTTTGGCATCAGATATGAGCGACGAAGCCATGAGCAATTTCACTCCGCGTGCCCAGCAAGTCCTTGCCCTAGCACGAAAGGAAGCCGACCGCTTCAACCACAACTTCGTGGGCACCGAGCATTTATTGCTGGGCCTCATCAAGTTGGGCCAGGGCGTCGCCGTCAACGTCCTGCAGAAAATGGGCCTCGACCTTGAGACCGTCCGGATGGAAGTCGAGAAGCAGGTGGGCACCGGCCCCGACCAGAAGGTCATGGGCAACATCCCCTACACGCCCCGCGTGAAGAAGGTGCTCGCCCTGGCCCAACGCGAAGCCAAGGCGCTCAACCACACCTACGTCGGCACCGAACACATCTTGCTCGGCCTGCTCCGCGAGGGTGACGGTGTAGCCGCCCGCGTGCTCAAGAGCCTCGACGTGGACATCGAACTTTGCCGTCAGGAGATCCTGAAAGAACTCGACCCCAATTTCGCCGCGCAGGAAGAACAAGAGCCCTCCGAAAAACCTGCTGCAGGGGAGAAAAAAGGCGACACCAAGACGCCCGCGCTCAAAGCCTTTGGCCGTGACCTCACCGAGATCGCTCGGAAGGCCGAAATGGACCCCGTCATCGGGCGCAAGAACGAGATCGAGCGCGTCATCCAAATCCTCTGCCGCCGCACCAAGAACAACCCCGTGTTGCTCGGTGAAGCTGGCGTCGGCAAGACCGCCATCGTCGAAGGCCTCGCCCAGGAAATCGCGCAAGGCAACGTACCGGAGATCCTCCGCGACAAGCGCGTGATCACCTTGGACCTCGCCCTGATGGTTGCCGGCACCAAGTATCGCGGCCAATTCGAGGAACGCATCAAGGCCGTGATGGACGAAATCCGTCGCGCCAAGAACGTCATTCTCTTCATCGATGAACTGCACACCATCGTGGGTGCTGGTTCTGCGGAAGGCACCATGGACGCCTCGAACATCATCAAGCCCGCACTCAGCCGCGGCGAGATGCAGTGCGTTGGCGCGACCACCCTCAACGAGTATCGCAAATACATCGAGAAAGATGCCGCCCTGGAACGACGTTTCCAATCGGTGAAAGTGGAGCCGCCGTCGATCGACGAGGCGATTCTGATCTTGAAGGGTCTTGCCCCCAAATATGAGGACCATCACAAGGTGGACTTCACCAGCGAGGCCATTGAATCGGCTGTGAAACTTTCTGACCGTTACATCACCGATCGCTACCTCCCGGATAAGGCCATAGACCTCATGGACGAGGCTGGTTCCCGCGCGCGCATCAGCACGATGACCCGCCCGCCGGAGATGAAGGCATTGGAATTGGACATCGAGGAGACCAAGGTCAAGAAAGAGCAGGCCATCAAGAGCCAGGACTTTGAAGGTGCCGCCGCCATGCGCGACAAAGAGAAGCAGGCGAAGGACAAGCTGGAAAAGGTTCTTGCCGAGTGGCGCAGCAATCGCGAGGAGAAGCGCGTCGTCGTCAACGAAGACGACATCCTGACGGTCGTTTCCAAGTGGACCGGCATCCCACTCAAGCGCATGGAGCGCGACGAGGCCCAACGCCTACTGGCCATCGAAGAGGAGATGGCGAAAGTCGTCATCGGCCAGCGCGAGGCCGTTTCAAAACTTTGCAAAGCGCTGCGCCGCTCCCGCGCGGACCTCAAGGATCCCAAGCGTCCCATCGGCACGTTTGCGTTGCTCGGGCCGACTGGCGTGGGCAAAACCCTCCTCGCGAAGACCCTCGCGGAACAGATGTTCGGGGATGCCAAGGCTCTTATCCAACTCGACATGAGCGAATACATGGAGAAGTTCAACGTCTCCCGCTTGGTCGGTTCACCTCCCGGCTATGTCGGCTACGAGGAAGGCGGGCAGTTGACCGAAGCCGTCCGCCGCCGCCCCTACTCCGTCGTGCTGTTCGACGAAATCGAGAAGGCGCACCCCGACGTGTGGAACATGCTCCTGCAAATCCTAGAGGAGGGCAAACTCACGGACAGTGTTGGCCGCGTGGTCAGCTTCCGCAATACGATCATCCTGTTGACTTCCAATGTTGGCTCTGGCGACGGTCGCCGGACGACAGCCATGGGATTTGGCACGGCCAGTGATGAGCAGACGAACGATAAGTCCCGCGAGGACATTCTCGAGTCGGCCAAGAAAACGTTCCGCCCGGAATTCCTCAACCGCCTCGACGACATCGTGGTCTTCCGTTCGCTGACCAAGCCCGACTTGGTGGAGATTCTAGAACTCGAAGTGGCCAAGGTGGTGCAGCGTCTCAAGCACAAGCGCCTCACGCTCAAGCTCACCGAGCAGGCAAAGGACTTCCTGGTCCAACACGGTTTCGATCCGCAATACGGTGCGCGCCCCATGCGCCGCTCCGTGGAGCGTTATCTCGAAGATCCGCTGGCGGAGGAACTCCTGCGGGGTCACCTGCATGAAGGGGAACCCATCGTGGTCACACCCGAAGGCGACAAACTCACCTTCTCTCAAAACCAAGCCGCCGAAGGCGCGCTGTCAAGTTAGCACCGATTTGGAATTACCAAGCGCCGGGCAGCACCCCGACGCTTTCCATTTTTGCGCTGGCAGCGAGCGTTTGAAGTTTTCCGCTTGGGCGATTGGTTGGCTTCGTTATCTTGCCCGCGTGCGTTGGAACAAAGTCAGCATCATCGGTGTAGGCTTGTTGGGCGGGTCGCTCGGTCAGGCGCTCATTGCGCGCGGACTTGCCAGGCAGGTCGTCGGTTGTGTGCGCCGCAAGGCCACCCTTACCCAAGCCAAACGTGCCCGCGCCGTGCATACCGCGACGTTGGACTTCGCAGCAGGCGTCGCCGAAGCCGACCTCATTGTCCTATGCACCCCGATCGCCCAGATGCGGCACACGCTTCAACAGCTGCTGCCGCACCTGAAGGAAGGCGCCATAGTCACTGACGTGGGCAGCGTCAAAAGCTCCGTCGTTCACGAGCTGGAAATCCTGGCCGCTGAAGCAGGCGCACATTTCGTGGGCAGCCATCCCATGGCTGGCTCGGATAAAATGGGCGTCAAAGCCGCACGGCCGAGCCTCTATGAAGGTGCCGTTTGCGTGGTGACCCCGACAAAGCGGACGAATCGCAGGGCCGCCCGCGCCGTAGAGCAGGTTTGGAAATCGGTGGGAGCTCGCACTATCAGGCTTTCTCCCGAAGCACATGACCAGTTGGTCGCTCGTTCCAGTCATTTGCCACACTTGCTTGCGGCGCTGCTGGTGAACCACACGCTCGGAAAGGGCATCGCCAGGCAGCCGCTGCTCTGCGCCACCGGTTTCCGTGACACTACGCGCATCGCCTCCGGCTCGCCGGAGATGTGGCGCGACATCGCCATAGCCAACCGGGCGAATCTAGCCCGCACGTTGGGAGAATTTACCCGGGAGTTGCGCGCGCTCCAGAAGCTCATTCAGCAAGGTAACGAACAGGCGCTCACGAAATTCTTCGAACAGGCCAAGGCACTGCGTGATGGCTGGTGCAACAAGGCGGGCTACGCCTCGCCGGAATAACCTGCCATGGCGTTACCCGACTTGATCGAAATCGTCCCGCTGACTGGCCCGGTGCATGCCGAGATCACCGTGCCCGGATCCAAGAGCATCACCAATCGCGCTCTGATTTTAGCTGCGTTGGCCAAGGGAGAGACAACTCTCCGCGGGGCATTGTGGAGCGAGGACACCGAAGTCATGACCGCCGCCCTCCGCGACCTCGGATTCGAAATCGCCGTCAAAGCCGACCCACAAGAGGCCTGCAACCGAACCATCCATGTTCGCAGCCCGGGTGGAAAGATTCCGCGCGGGGGCACAGCCCACAAGCCACTCGACCTATTCGTCGGCAACGCGGGCACCGCTGCGCGATTCCTCGCGGCAATGGTCTGCCTGAGCGACGGCGTGTATCGCTTGCACGGGGTCCCACGCATGCACGAACGCCCGCAAGCCGCGCTCTTCGCTGCGCTGAGAGAGCTGGGCTACCGCATTGATTCACCCAACAACAAACTGCCCGCCGTCATTCACGGGCAAATGCAAAACGCAGAACACGAAACACGGCATTGCAAGGTTTGCGTCTCGGAGAGTTCGCAGTTTGCCTCGGCGCTGCTACTTGGCGCAGAACTCGGTGGCTGGGCCATTGAAGTCACCGGCGCCAACGCGGACGAGCTGCCCTACGTCGAGATGACTCGCGAGCTGATCAAGGTGTTTCCCAGGTTTGGTGGTGAATTCCAGATTGAGCCGGATGCGTCGAGCGGGAGTTACTTTTGGGCGGCTGGCCTGCCTGTTTCCAATTGGCCGACCTCAGGCTGGCAGATTGACGCTCATTTCCCAAAGTTTCTGGTGCTGCCGGAACAGGTTTCACGCGAACGTGATTTGGGCGACAGCATCATGACTGCGATCACCGTCGCATCATTTGCCAACCACCCGATTCAATTCACCGGCCTTGGTCGTCTTCGCGTGCAAGAGTGCGAACGCGTCGTCGCGTTGCGCACTGAACTCACCCGGTGCGGAGCGAAGGTGGCAGAACAGGGCGACACGCTGACAATCCATCCCTCACCGTTGCACGGTGCGGAGATTGAGACCTACAACGACCATCGTATGGCGATGTGCTTTGCCGTTTTGGGCCTCAAGGTGCCGGGCATCCAGTTGCGCAAACCGTCCTGCGTAAAGAAGACGTTCCCCAACTTTTTCCAAAAACTGGCCGCCGCACCGCCCCACGGCCTCGGAGCGACTATTCTCGACGCCAGCACCCGGGAGCCGATCGAACACCACGATTTGTTCGCGGGTTAACCCTTGAAATTCCATTTTCTCAAGCTCGCATTGCAGCGGAGGAATCCCTAGATTCTGACGAGTCGAAACGACCGAACCGACCGTGGAACCCAATACCAGCACATCTCCAATCGTCATTGCCATGGATGGCACCAGCGCCAGCGGCAAAAGCACCAACGCCAAGCTGATAGCCAAGACGTTGGACTACGTTTACGTGGATACCGGCGCCATGTATCGCACCTTGGCGTGGTATTGCCTCAAGCAAAACGTGGACGTTAACAACCCCAAGGCCGTCGCCACAGCCTGTCGCAAGTGGAAGACCCTGCTCATCTGCAACGACGGCGACATCAAGGCCGTCCGCCTGCTCGTGGATAATCATTATCCCGAAAAAGAAATAAGGACCAAGGAAACTGCCGCCGCCGTGCCCCACGTCGCCGCCGTGCCGAAGGTGCGCGATTGGATGAAGAAAAAGCAACGCGAGTGCATCCAGTTCGGCAACCTCGTCATGGAAGGCCGCGACATCGGCACGAACGTTTTCCCAGAGACGGACTTCAAGTTTTACCTGGACGCCCATCTGGAGGAACGCACCAAACGTCGCCAGGCCGATGGCGTGCAGGAAGATCTCGCTGCCCGCGACCAACGCGACAGCCAACGTGCCGCCGCACCGCTGATGATTGCCCTCGGTGCGCGCATCATCAACAACTCGGGTGAAACCCCCCAGCAAACCAGCGAACGCATCATTGGCATGGTGCGCGAGATCATGACGTCAGCCCGGCGGTGAGCGAATGAACTTCTCCTACTTCATAGGCTGGAGTTTGTTTCGAATCATTTACGCAATCTATTTCCGGTGGCGCGTGTTCCATCCCGAGCGCGTGCCGAAGACCGGTCCTGTCATTCTGGCGTCCAATCACCTCAGCTTCCTTGACCCGCCGCTGGTCGGATCTGGCTTGGACCGCGGCATCAACTATCTCGCCCGCAAGACCCTGTTCCGTTATCCGGGTATAGGCGCGCTGCTGCGCTCTTGGAACGCAGTGCCTGTGGACCGCGACGGCGGCAGCGCGGCAGGATTGAAAGAAATCCTCGACCGCCTGAAACGCGGCGGCGCCATCATCATGTTTCCGGAAGGCACGCGCTCCAGCAACGGACAGCTGCAACCCGGCCGCTCCGGCATCGGCTTGGCCATCATCAAGTCGGATGCCCCCGTGATTCCCGTGCGCGTCTTCGGCACGTTCGAAGCCTACGGCAAAGGCGTGAAACTCCCCCGTCCTCACCGCGTGCAGGTGAAGTATGGCCAGCCCATGTATTTCTCCAAGCTGCGCGACGAGGCCAAAACCTGCTCCAAGGATAGACTGAAGGAAATCTATCAGGAAGTGGCCAACGACCTGATGGCTGAAATCGCCAAACTGCAACCTTGTTGGGACAAGGCGCAATTTCCCTGAGAACGCAATGGCGGGTTTTGCATGACGGTATCATCGTGGCGAAAAGGCCCACCATCGAATTGACGGCCAATTGTTCGCCAAAGGCTGATCATGCTAAATCCCGCTCACACCTCCCGAACCCTGCTGCGCCCGCTGGCCGCGCGTTTTCCCAACGTTGACGCGGCATGGCTGAGATCGTCTGCATCACCGCTGTTTCAACGCTGCCCAAGAGAATAATTCACGTCATTAGCGACATCCACGGCGAGGACCAGTAATTGCGCCATATGATCAACAACGCATCCGGTTCCTTGCGTCCGCTCGTCCAGAAAATGTTTTCGGACAAGATGCAAGATTTCCTCATTCTGATCTTTTATCCACCTGAAGTCACGCGACGGTTGGATCGGGAAACCCGCAGGGAAAATCAGATGCAGCCCTATGCCGCGAGCACGCTGACCAACATCTTCAGCCTCACCCGCGTACTGTCGACCCGCTACAGCCTAAAACGGGCGTTCACCGTCTTTCCTGCTGAATATCGCGAGCTGCTTTCCGAAATGTTGCAGGTCCCCACCAACGGACGGCAGAACGAGTTTCTCGTCACCATTGTCGAAGAACTCGTCCGCCGCGGACGCATCTGGTGGTTGATCCACATCACGGGCAGGCTGGCGTGCAATCTCGCCATTTACGAATTGATCATCGCCGGTCACTGCTGGGATCGCGGCCCCGCGGTGACCGGGTGGTGGACTACATTCGTCAGCAGCCCAACGTGTTCTTCATTTGGGCAATCACGATGCCGCATGGCTGGGTGCTGCGCTCGGGCACGACGCGTTGATCTGCAACGTGCTGCGCGTGTCGTTACGCTATCGCCGCATGGCCCAGGTGGACGAACGCTACAGCATACCTTGGACGCCGTTGGAGCACCTGACCCGCGCCGCCTATGCCGACGATTCCGCCATGCATTTCATGCCCAAATCTTACGGCATGCGCCCCAACGAAATTGTCGCCCGGATGCAAAAGGCGGCTGCAATCATGCAGTTCAAACTCAAAGGCCAGATGCTCGCGCGCCATCAGGAATGGCAGATGGAGTATCGTCGCTTGCTGCACCGAATCGATCATGCCAAGGGCCGCATCGAGGTGGACAGCGTCAGCTATGAACTGCGCGACAAGTCGCTGCCCACCATCCACCCTGCCGCCCCTACCAATTGTCAGCGGAGGAGGAACTTTTTGCGGCGGTTGCGCGGCTCTTTTCTCAGCAACCAGAAGCTCAACGACCACATGCGCTATCTGGTCGGGCACGGCTCCATGTATTTGATCCGGGACAACCACCTCATTTTCCACGGGTGCGTGCCCGTTGACGAGCTGGAGAAGCTGCTCGTATGCGTGGTCGAAAACCCGAGGGAAGATGACCTGGACGAGCTGTGGCATCTCTGGAGCGGCCCCTGCTCTCAGTTGTTTGGCAAAGACCGCATCGCAACTTTCGAGCGTGATTTCATCGCCGATAAAACACCGCATCATCAGACCAAAAACCCCTACTTCGCCCTGATCAATGAGGCGAATTTCTGCGACAAGGTCCTGGAAGAATTCGGGGTGGAGGCGCAGGGACTCATTGTCAACGGGCATGTGCCCGTTAAAACGAAAAGGGAGAATCACCGCTGAAGCGCAGCAGAAAAGCGATCACCATTAATAGCGCCTTCTCGGAGGCTTACGGAGATCACGGCTACACGCTCGTGATGGAAGCGGACCGCACGTGCCTGGCTTTGCTCCATCACTTCGACTCCGTGGAGGCTGCCATCCGTGATGCCGTGGACATCATCCCAAGCGTCACCGACGTGCGCGTCTGGGATAAGCCACGACGAACCTCTGACACGGAAAGAGGCATGGAACTCCGCACGCGAATCAAATTGCTTGAACGTCTGATCGAGGCCTACCTGAGCAACGATCTGCGTCGAGACGCGCCGGACGAAAATTGGCGTCCGGATTCATTGCCTTGACCGCAATCGGCTATCGCAATGCCATCTGCCGCGCCCAAGTGTCCGCCGCCAGAATCTGCTCCAAGGTCGGGTGCTCGACCACGGAATGCGCGTCCATTGTGAGCCGAACCGTTTCGGTGATTTGCGGGAAGTTGATCTTGCCGGTCACGAAGGCATCCACGGCCACTTCGTTGGCGGCGTTGAACACGGCGGGCATCGTGCCACACGCTTCTCCGGCCCTGCGCGCCAGCTCGATGGATGGAAAACGCTCTGAGTCCGGCTCCTCAAACGTCAATGAGCCGATCGCCGTGAAGTTGGTTTGCACCCGCTCACTCACCGCGCGCTCGGGATAGGTCAGCGCGTATTGAATCGGCAGGCACATGTCCGGCGTGGAAAGCTGGGCAATGAGAGAACCATCCACAAACTCGACCATAGAATGCAGGATGCTCTGTGGATGGACCAGCACACCGACGCGCGCCATCTCGACGTCAAACAGCCAGCGCGCCTCGATCATCTCGAGCCCTTTGTTGAAGAGCGTGGCCGAATCAATGGTGATCTTGCGACCCATCACCCACGAAGGATGCCTGAGAGCGCGTTCCACGGTGATTTCACCGAAGCGTTCCTTGGGCCAGTCCGCTTTGCTGCGGAAGGGGCCACCGCTAGCGGTCAGCCAGAGCTTGCGCACCGACGCGGAGGGCTTGCCGTCGAGACATTGAAAGATCGCCGAGTGCTCGCTATCCACCGCCAGCACTCGCACGCCATACTTGCGGGCTTCGCTCATCACAATCTCACCCGCCATGACGAGAATCTCCTTGGAGGCCACGGCAATGTCCTTGCCTGCACGGATCGCTGCCAGCGCGGGCTGCAGCCCCGCCGTGCCTACAATGGCAATCAGCACGATGTCAGCGGCGGGCATCGTGGCGAGCTTCAATAAGCCATCCTGGCCAGAATGAACCTCCACGGCAGTGCCCAAGGCATCTGCCAGCTCCTTTGCCCTGGCGGGATGGTTGACGGAAATCATCGCTGGCTGAAACTTCCGCGTTTGCTCAAGCAGCAACTCGGCGTTACCCCCTGCCGCCAACCCAACGAGTCGGATCTTGTCGGGCAAATCCTCCGCCACCTTGACGGTGGAAGTACCGATAGAACCGGTGGAGCCAAGGACGACGACGTTTTTCATTTCAAGTTTGCGATTAGCCATTCACGCCGCTGGTCAACTGGGCAGCACAAACCGCATGTAAAGATACATGAGCGGCGCATTGAACAGCAGACTATCAAGCAGATCCAGAATTCCACCGATGCCCGGGAACAGTCTGCCCGAGTCCTTGAGCCCAGCCTCACGTTTGAAGAGGGACTCGATTAAATCGCCCACCACCGCGCTCGCGCTGAGAATGACGCCGAGGATGACTGCGTGCAGCGTGCTCATGCCCGGCATATGAGATCCCGCCAAGTGAACAAAGATGACGCTCGCCACGGTGGAAACGACGATCGCGCCACCAAACCCCTCCCATGTCTTGCCGGGGCTGATGCGCGGAATCATTTTGTGCCTCCCGATCAACGACCCTACGGCATACGCCCCCATATCGCTGAACTTGGTCACCAGAATAAAATAGAGCACGAAGAATGTTCCGTCGCCGGCCGGCAGCAAGGGGAAATAGTTGATCTTCGTAATGAAGTTCAACAACCACGGCACATACATCAAACCGAACAATGTCGTGGAAATGGCCAGTATGCCGGCGGTGTTGCTCTTGGAAACGAATTGACGCACGCACAACCCCAGCACGAACAGGATGAGGAAACCCGTTTCAAAGTCATTCGCGTCCGCAGGTGACTGGTGCAATCCCAGTCTGTCCGTGCAATGCAGGAAAGTGCCGACCATGAGAAGCACGCCGCCCGCAATGCCCCACCCTTTGAAGCAAACGAGGTCCCGCCTCCGCGCCATATCGTAGAATTCAATCAACCCCGCTGTCGCCAGCAGCACCATGATAGCGAGAAATACATAGTCGGAGATCAACCGGTTGCCGGAGAAAAGTCCGCCCAGCACCACCGCCCATAGGAGCAGGGAACTGCCGAGTCGCCGGAAGAAAGTCTGCGACTTGCTCAGCGGCACTGGCGCGGAAACGGTTGCGTCTGGCATCAGCGGAAGTGTGGAAAAACGTCCTGAGGGCGGCGAGAAGTTTTAGCTGCGAATTTCACAAATTCTCACCAATTGAAACAAGGGGCATTCACGGCAATCAGCGAAATCAGCGCCACTCCCTTGGGGGGAATTTTGAACACCCGGCTGGCCTGTTTGTCTGTTTGCTGTTAACGTTTTGCATACATGAACACGGGACTCACGGCCATCAACGAGGCGGTTGCGGAAGCCAGCGCTTTCACCCGCCCACTCTTCAACGAACTCAGCAAAGTCATCATCGGCCAGCAATACCTGGTCGAGCGCCTGGTCATCGGACTGCTCGCGAACGGCCACGTCCTCCTCGAAGGCGTGCCCGGACTGGCCAAGACCACCGCCGTCAAGGCGCTGGCGAACGCCATGCACGTGAAATTCTCGCGACTGCAATTCACCCCAGACATGCTCCCCGCCGACGTCATCGGTACGCAGGTGTACAACCCGCAGTACGGCAACTTCTCCACGCGCCCCGGACCAATTTTCGCCAACCTCGTGCTCGCTGACGAAATCAACCGTGCGCCCGCCAAGGTGCAGTCCGCGTTGCTCGAAGCCATGCAGGAAAAGCAGGTGACCATCGGCGACCAAAGTTACCGGCTGGAGGAACCTTTTCTCGTGCTGGCCACACAGAACCCGATCGAGCAGGAGGGCACCTATCCCCTGCCCGAGGCGCAAGTGGACCGCTTCATGTTGAAGCTGAAGATCGGCTATCCCACACGCGCTGAGGAGCGGCAAATCCTTGAACTCATGGCTCGTACCAGCACCCCGCCGCAAACCCACGCCGTGGTGGACGCCAGCCAAATCCTCAAGGCCCGCGATGTCATCAATGACATCTACGTGGACGACAAGGTAAAGGACTACATCGTGGACCTCGTCTGCGCCACCCGTGAGCCAGACCACTACAAGATTGCCGTGAAAGAATTCATCCAACTTGGCGCGTCACCACGTGCGACCATTGCTTTGACGCTTGCCGCCAAAGCCTACGCCTTCCTCAGAGGGCGCGGTTATGTGACTCCACAAGACGTGAAAAGCATCGGCATGGACGTGCTCCGCCACCGCGTGGCGATCACCTACGAAGCCGAGGCGGAGGAGAAGACCAGCGAGAACGTCATCCAGAAGATTTTTGATGAGCTGCCGGTGCCGTGATGAAGCAGGCGTGAACAACCAAGGTGTGCGGCCGTAACAGGTCACACACACGTTCAAATCACAAACGATGATCCCCCGCGAGATACTCAAAAAGATTCGGCAGATCGAGATTCGCACGAACCGCATCGTGACCGAAATGCTCGCGGGCCAATATCATTCCGTCTTCAAGGGCCAGGGCATGAATTTCGACGAGGTGCGCGAATACCAACCGGGGGACGAGGTGCGGTCGATTGATTGGAACGTAACCGCGCGGATGAACCATCCGTTCGTGAAAAAGTTTGTCGAGGAACGCGAACTTACGCTCATGCTGGTGGTGGACGTCAGCGGTTCAGGCCGCTTCGGCTCCCAAGCGCAGTCCAAGCGTGAGCTCGCCGCCGAGATCGCCTCGGTGCTCGCCTTCTCCGCCATCCGCAACAACGACAAGGCAGGCCTCGTTCTCTTCAGCGACGAAGTGGAGAAGTTCATCCCCCCCCGGAAAGGCCGCAAGCACGTGCTCCGCCTCATCCGCGAGGTGTTGTTCTTCGAGCCCCGGCGGCGCGGGACAGATCTACCGGGCGCGTTGGACTTCGCGAACCGGATGCTCGCGCATAAAGCCATCATGGTATTGGTCTCAGACTTCCTTTCGACCTCGGCTGCCACCCCAACGGCATCGGAGAAGCGCGGTTTCCAAACCGCCATCAAACAGGCCAACCGCCGCCATGATTTGGTAGCGGTGCAGGTGGCCGATCGATTTGAACTGGAACTCCCGGACTTAGGCCGGCTGGTTTTAGAAGATGCGGAGTCGGGTGAGGTGGTTGAAATCAACAGCGGCAACGATGCCACACGCAACGCTTTTGCCCTGCGTCAGTGGAAAAGCCAGGAGGAATTGGCCCGCATGTTCCGCTCCGCCAACGTCGATGCCATCCAGTTGCGAACCGATGAACCTTATGGTGCGGCACTCGGACGATTTTTTGAGACCCGGGAAAGGCGGAGGCTGCGAGGATGAGTGTGGAATTGCCCTTAGACGTCCACCATCACCCATTGGCAGGGACGGCGCGCTGCGCCGCCCACGCCACTGAACGGAGCGTCAGGTGGCGCAGCGAGGCAAATGGGCAACATCACACCCAATTCCGTCGCCTAACGCTGCGCCCGGCGACGGGGTCAACGCGGCGCGATGTCCCTGCCCCAGCTAGCTGACATGGCTGCAACCGCAACAACGCATCCGACCAGCACGACGACCAACGTCGTGCTTGATGGTTTGCGCGACATCAAGGGTCCGGTCCCAATCCCAACGGGCTGGGAATGGCTTTGGTGGACCCTTGGCGCACTGTTGCTCATTGCGCTGCTGCTGGGTCTGGCAAGGTTGATCTTTCAGCGGCGCAAGTTTGTCGCTGCGCCCCCCACCATCCCCGCGCATATCGTCGCCAAGCAGCGACTGGCCGATGCACTGGCGTTGATCAGTGAACCCAAGCCATTCGTCACTGCCGTTTCCGACACACTGCGCTGGTATCTCGAGCAGCGGTTCAGCTTTCACGCGCCGGAGCGCACCACCGAGGAATTCCTGCGTGAGTTGAACAAGACCGAACTGCTTTCGCGCGATCAGAAGGAGAGCTTGGGCGAATTCCTGCAACGCTGCGACCTCGTCAAGTTTGCGAAGCATGAACCTGCCGAGGAGGAGCTGCGTCACCTGCATCGGGCCGCACTGCAGCTCATCGAGGAAACTGAGCCACAGCCGGAGCCCGACGCGAAGGCCAGGCAACCTGAAAATCCCCGTCGCCCATGATTTTCACCTTTGCCTATCCCTATCTCCTTTTGCTGCTGCTCCTGCTGCCGGCGCTCGCGTGGCTCAAGGGCAAACAGGGACGACCCGCGGCATTCATGTATTCCTCCACGCAACTTGTCGCTGGTGTATCCAGCAAGACCCGCTCGCGCGCAGGCAAGTTTCTGGCCGCGCTGCGCTGGCTGGCGTTGATCATGTTCATTATCGCACTCGCGCAACCACGTTTCACCCGCAGCGAAGCGACCATTCGCGCCAGCGGCGTGGATATCGTCGTGGCCATCGATCTGTCCGGAAGCATGGAGTCGGAGGACTTCGAACTGAGCGGCGAACGAGTCAACCGACTGACGATGGCCAAGAGCGTGTTGAAGAAGTTCGTGGAGAAGCGGCCTAACGACCGAATCGGGCTCGTTGCATTCGCCGGCAAAGCCTACATCGCCTGCCCTCTGACGCTGGACCACGATTTCCTGGAGCAGAACATTGACCGTTTGATGCTTCACCAGATCGAAGACGGCACCGCGATTGGATCCGGGCTCAGTGGCGCGGCCAACCGGCTAAGAGATTTGAAGGCCAAGAGCAAGATCGTCATCCTGATGACCGACGGTCAGAACAACGCGGGCAAGATTTCGCCGCTGACGGCTGCCGAAGCTGCAAAGGCACTGGGTGTGAAGGTTTATACCATCGGGATTGGCACGCGCGGCCAGGCCCCGATGCCGGTGAATGTTTTCGGGCAAAAGCGTTATCAGATGGTGCAAGTGGACATCGATGAGGAAACCTTGACCAAGATCGCCACGGAAACCGGCGGAAAATATTACCGTGCCGATAATGCCGAGCGGTTCAAGGACATTTACGACGAGATAGATCAGCTGGAGAAAACCGAAGTGGACGTGAAGAAATTCACCGAGCATCGCGAACTGTTCCAAATCGTCGTCGCCTTCGGATTGGCAGTATTGCTGGCCGAACTGGGGTTGAAACACACCGTGATGAGGAGGCTGCCATGAGATTCGCCAACCCGCATCTGCTTTGGTTGCTGCTGGTGATTCTGCCCGCGTTGCTGGCATTCCTTTGGTGGGCGACCCGAAAGCGCCAGAAGTTGCTGATGAAATTCATCCAGGCGCGATTGCTGCCCGACCTGACGGTGGGCATTTCGCCCGCACGGGAGCAATGGCGAATCGTACTGATATTTTGCGCGGTTGCAGGACTACTTGTTGCCCTGGCACGCCCACAATGGGGCTTTTCGTGGCAAGAGGCCAAGCAGAAGGGATTGGATGTTATCGTGGCGATCGACACGTCAAAATCCATGCTGGCGGAGGACGTCGCGCCCAACCGGCTGACGCGAGCCAAGCTGGCGGCGATTGACCTGATGCAGACCGCAAAGTCTGACCGGCTCGGTTTAGTGGCGTTCGCGGGAGGCGCGTTTCTCCAATGTCCATTGACCATTGACGATGCCGCCTTCCGCCAGAGTGTGGAGATCCTGGACGTGGATACCCTGCCTCAGGGCGGGACTTCGTTGGCGGAGGCGATTGCCACGGCACAATCCGCTTTCAAGCAAGGCGATGGCTACAAAGTGCTCGTGCTATTCACTGATGGCGAAGACCACGACTCCAACGCAGTTGAAGCAGCACGCAAAGCCTCGGAAGCTGGGATGCGTATCTTCACCATCGGCATCGGCTCGCCGGAGGGTGAACTGCTGCGCGTTCGCGATGCCAAGGGCCGCGTGGATTACGTCCGGGATGATGCCGGCAACGTGGTCAAATCCCGGTTGAACGAGGAAATACTCAAGCAGGTCGCCGCGGCAGGAAATGGATTCTACTTGCCCATGCGCGGAGCCAAGGTGGTCGAGACGCTCTACAAGAACGGTCTGGAGCCTCTGCCCAAGTCAGAGTCCGACGCCAAGCTCTACAAACGCTATCACGAGCGCTACCACTGGCCGCTGGCCGTGGCGCTAGTGCTGCTGGCGATAGAGGTATTGTTGCCCAATCGGGCCAAGCAGAAGCCAACTCCCCAGGCTAAGGCACCACAAAGCGCAACGGCGGCAACCGCTGCGCTTTTGCTGGCTTTACTCCTGCCCGCAACGGCACAGGCCTCGCCCCGCTCTGCGATGAAAGAGTATCGCTCGGGAAAATTCGTCGAGGCGCAGAAAGAGTTTGAGCGGCTTGCCGAGGCTGACAAGAAGAGCGACCTGCGGCTGGCGTTCAACGCAGGCACAGCAGCGTATCAGGCCACGAACCACGGCATTGCCATCAGCCATTTCAACAAGGTGCTGGCGTCGCAGGAGGTGAAACTCCAGCAAGCCGCCTGTTTCAACCTCGGCAACTGCAATTTTCGACTCGGTCAGGAGGCGGAGGACATCGACGGAATGGAAGCGAAGTGGAAAACCGCGCTGAAGTTTTTTGAGAACGCCACCAAGATGGATCCCGCCGACCAGGACGCCGCGCATAACTATGCGTTCACGCAGCGTTGCATCGAGCAGATCGCCGCACTGCGTGAAGCGGCCCGACAGGCTAAGGCCGCCGCAGATTCCGCCGCGAGACAGCGTCAGTATCATCAGGCGCTCCAGATCATGGAGCAGTTGTTACAGAATAATCCCACAGCCAAGCCGTTTGAGGACTTCGTCAAGAAACTGAAGGAGATTGATGACATCGCCACGCCACAAAATCCATAAGCGATTCGCGTTCCTGCTGATCTCGATGCTGATCAGCAGTGCGTCAGCCTTCGACATGACCAAGTCGGCGGATGACTATTTCCACGGCGGGGCGATGTACTATCTCTCGAACAACATTCCGGCTGCCCTTGGCGTGGTTACAAACGGACTCAATCAGTATCCCGACAGTGAAAAGCTCCAAAAGTTGGAAGCCCTGTTGAAGCAACAACAGCAGAATCAACAGGAGCAGCAACAGCAAGATCAGCAAAAGGAGCAGCAGGACCAACCACAGCAGAACCAAGATCAGCAAAACCAGCAACAGCAGCCGGACCCACAGAAGGAACAACCGCCAAAGGACCAGTCAGCCCAGCAGAACTCCGGCAAGCCAGAAGAGCAACAGAATGCCCAAGCCCAGCAAAGTGCCGCCGAGCAGCAACAGGAAATGACTCCTGAACAAGCCTTACGGCTGCTGGACTCGACCAAGGGTGAGGAAGCCGTGCTGCCCATCCAAAAGGCGCAGCCGCCTGCGAACCGCCCCTTCAAGGACTGGTGAGCAACAACACATTTTGACAAAGCAAAAGGGCAGGCTTAACGCCTGCCCTCACTGCCTTTAAGGACCGAAAAAACTACTCAGCTTTGGCCGTGCGCGGCTTGCGAGCACGACGGTCACCTTTGGCATCAACCTTCTTGGCTTCGGGCTCGGGAGCGGGCGGGAGAGGATTGCTGCTCTCGACCTTGACCTTGAGCGTGCCCTTCACGTCCGCATGGAGGTTGAGCTCCACTTCATGTTCGCCCAGCGCCTTGAGACCGTGGTCGGTGTGAATCTTCCGCTTATCAAGAACGATGTCGAACTGGTGCTTCAGTTCGTCCGCGATCATGCCGTTGGTGACATGTCCGAACATCTTGCCGTCCTCACCGGTCTTGACCTTGATGACGAGCACCAGCTTCTGGAGGCTCTTGGAAAGCTCGGTCATGGTGTTGAGCTCATGCGCCTCGCGCTCGGCACGACGCTGACGGAGCGATTCGAGACGGCGCTTGTTGCCAGCGCTCACCGGAATCGCCAGCCCTTGCGGAATGAGATAGTTGCGCGCGTAACCTGCCGCCACCTTCACCTGGTCAGACTCGCCACCGAGCCCAACGATGTTCTGAACGAGAATAACTTCTGTCTTGGCCATAAACTTAAATCTTAGTCGTTAAATTGAATTCACACTGTCATCAAAACGGAACGTCGTCGCTCTCTGGAGGAGCGTCGCCTTCAAGCGGTTCACCCGCTGGAGCTGCTGCCGCCGGGCGTTGACGGGCCGCAGGAGCAGGAGCTCCACCTCCCTCACCCCCACCCTGAGCGCTGCCGAGGAACTGCACCGTCTCAGCGACCACGCCGAGCTTGCTGCGTTTCTGACCGGTTTGCTTGTCATCCCACTGGTCGAGACGGAGACGGCCCTCGATCATGATCGGACGGCCCTTGCGCATGTATTGACCGACGTTTTCTGCCGTGCGGCCGAAGACATCCACGTCAATAAAAGTCACTTCCTCCTTCTTCTCACCGCTCTCGTTGGTCCAGACGCGGTTGACCGCGATGCCGATTTTCGCAATGGCCGTGCCCTTGGGCGTGTAGCGCAATTCAGGATCGCGCGTCAGATTCCCAATCAGGATGACTTTGTTGAAGCTGGCCATGGCCCTGGCTCTCCTTTACTTCGCCGCCGCAGGAGCGGTAGCTTCGGTGAACAGCGCGCGAAACACGTCCTCGTTCAACGCGAAATGGCTCTGGAGCTTGCGGAGGGTTTCGGAGCCGGCTTCAAAAATGAAGTTCACGTAGAACCCCTCTTTGAGCTTGTTGTCATCCGCCTGACGCGAGAAGGTGCGCTTCTCCATCTTCTGGACGGTTTCGACTTTGGCGCCCAGCGAGGAGATCTCAGCCTTGAGCTTGTCAACGATGTCGCTGACGCCCTCTTCCTTGCCGGCGGTATTCAGAATAAACAGACCTTCGTAACGTTTCACTGCGCTTTTCCTTCGTTGTTGGAACCGGCAACGGTTCCGTTAAATTTGTTCATCGCCTTGCTGATGCCTTCAGCTACCCAGCATTCCATCTGGTCGGCGACCCGTCTCAAAACTTCATCCAAGGTTTCAGCCTCATCGGCTGAAAACTTTCCCAGCACGTGGCCAGTGATTTCCCGGCGCTCATCTTTCCGTCCGATTCCAATCCGCAATCGCGGGAACATCCTCGTGCCCAGATGCTGCTCGATGGACTCCAATCCATGATGCCCACCCGTGCCACCGTGAGGCCGCATCCGCACTTCCCCCAGCGGCAAATCCGCATCATCCACCACCACCAGACAGGATTCAGGCGTGACCCGGTAAAACTTGGCCAGCGCTCCGACTGCTTCCCCGCTGGCGTTCATGAACGTCTGCGGCTTGCAGAGCAAGACATCGCCGTGCTTGCCCCCACTCCAGCGAGCGACTTCGGACTCAAACTTCCGATCGCCCTTCCAACTGGCTCCGACCCGTGTCGCCAATTGCTCCACCGCAAGAAAGCCTGCGTTGTGACGCGTGGCGGCGTATTCCCTGCCGGGATTCCCCAATCCCACGATGATTCGGAGACTGTCCATCGGCGGGGAAACGGCCAGCTGGGTTTTGAACCCACTGGCCAATCACAAAACTATTTCTTCTTTTCGGCTGCCGGGGCGGCCTTGGCCGGAGCGGCACCCTTCGCAGGGGCTGCCGTGGCAGCTGCCTCGTCCTTCTTTTCCTTGATCATGGCGACGTCGCCAGCAGCAGGTGCTGCAGCGTCCGCGGCCGGGGCAGGTTCTTCTTCCTTACGCGGCAGCGAGCAGGCAACCACAACGACATTCTTGTTGCCAACGACCTCGACGCCCGCAGGCAGAGGGAGTTCCCCCAAATGAATGGCGCGATCCACTTCGAGGCTGGAAACATCCACGAAGAGTTGCTCAGGCAAATCCTTCGGGAGAGCACGCACCTTGACCTTGAACATGACGTGCTCGAGCACGCCACCGCCGTTTTTCACACCAGCAGCTTCACCGGTGGTTTCGACGGGAACAGAGATGGTCACCTGCTCGGTTTCAGAGACTTCGTGGAAATCGATATGAAGAACCTTGCCGCTCAACGGATGGTGTTGAACTTCCTGCACGAGGGCGAGGCGCTTGGGCTTCGCGTCATCCTTGACCGTGAGGTCAACCAGCAGGTTTTCAGAGACGTGATGATGGAACATGTTTTCCAGTTCCTTCGCGTCCACCTGGAGGCTTTGAGGTTGCGCCTGCCGTCCGTAGATGACGGCGGGGATGCGGCCAGTGGCACGCAGTTGCTTGTTCGCGTTACGGCGGGTTTCAGCCCGCACCGAGGCATTAAGTGCTACAGATTTCATTGTTTCAGCAATTCAAATACTCACCGTCTACCGCCTATGCGGGACGTCCATCTTTGAAAGCGAACAGCGAATTTACCGACTCATTGCGGTGAATACGCGTTATGGCTTCGCCCAACAAACCCGCCACGGAAATCGTGGTTAGGTTTACCCCGTCAATTCGATGGCGGAGTACGGTATCAGTGGTTATCAGTTCGTCAATGACTGATTTCTTCAATCTTTCGATGCCGATCGGGCTTAATACCGCATGCGAAACGCAGGCCAGAATCTTCTTGGCACCCTGCTTCTTGAGGAAATTCGAGGCGCTTACAAGCGTGCCGCACGTCTCCGTCAGATCGTCCACCAGCAAGCAGTTCTTGCCCGCGACATCGCCAATCAGGGCAACCGCCTCCACTTCCGTGGCGCTTTTGCGGGATTTGGCGACAATGGCCAGCCCACAATCCAGAAACTGCGAATAGGCATGGGCCATCTTGAGCCCACCGACGTCCGGACTGACAACCACAAGGTCAGGAATCTTCTTCCGCTTCAAATAGCGGTAAATCTCGGGCGACGCGTAAAGGTGATCCACGGGGATGTCAAAAAAGCCCTGAATCTGCTGCGCGTGCAGGTCCATCGTCAGCACGCGATTTGTGCCAGCCGCCACGAGGAGATTCGCCACCAGCTTGGCGGTGATGGGCACACGCGGACGATCTTTGCGGTCCTGACGCGCGTAGCCGTAGAACGGCAGCACGGCCGTGATGCGCTTAGCGCTGGCACGGCGCAACGCATCAATCATGATGAACAGCTCCATCAAATTGTGGTTGGTCGGGGGCGATGTGGGCTGAATCACATAAACGTCCTCCCCGCGGACATTCTCATCAATCTTGATGAATGTCTCGCCATCGGGAAACGGTTCAATGGTGCATTTGCCCAGAGGGACGCCGACTTTTTTGCAAATGGCCGTGGCCAATGGCTTATTTGCGGTGCCGCTGAAAATTTTCACTTAGTTGCCGCTTTGGGTTAAAAATAAAAAGGCTACCGAAACATGGTGGACTGTTTCGGACTGACTCTAACAATCGGACTTTGCGTCGCAAGTTGAAACCCGCCCGGGCGCGATATTTCAGCGCCCAATCCATCCGCCACCGACCACCAAGTCATCCTGATAGAACACACACGCCTGCCCCGGAGTGATGGCGCGTTGCGGTTCATGCAGCTTGACGGTGGCAGAGCCGTTGGGGCCGGGAGTCACGGTGGCCATCGTGCCGTGATGGTTATAACGAATTTTCGCCATCGCCTCAAAACTGGCAGGCGGCTCCTCGAACGGAATCCAGTTACAACGCTCGACCCCAAACTCATCCCGGTCCAATGCCGAATCGTCCCCCACAATCACCCGGTTATTGGCGGCATCCAACTCGATAACATAAAGCGGCTTGGGCGAAGTGAGGCCCAACCCCTTGCGCTGACCGATGGTGTAGAACTCGATCCCGTCGTGCTTGCCCAGCACCCGACCATGCAGGTCAACAATGTCGCCCTGGTGTTTCTGGACCAAATTTGCCTGCTGCAGAAACCGTCCGTAGTCCTTGTCCGGCACGAAACAGATCTCCATGCTCTCGTCCTTGTCGGCGGTTTTCAGTCCGCAGTGGCGCGCGGTCTCGCGGGTATCGCTCTTGGTCAGTTCACCCAGCGGGAACAACGTCTTTGCGAGTTGCTCCTGCTTGAGTGAAAAAAGAAAATAACTTTGGTCCTTCCGCTGATCGCGACCACGCTTGAGCAGGTAGCGACCGTCCTCGCGTCGCTCGACCCGGGCAAAATGGCCGGTGGCAATCTTCTCCGCGCCGAGCTGTTTCGCACGATTGATGAGGGTGCCGAACTTCAGCCGCTCGTTGCACATCACGCAAGGGTTCGGCGTGCGGCCGGCTTTGTATTCCTCGGCGAAGTAATTGATGACCTGCTTCTGGAAATCTTCCGCCTCGTCCACGAGGTAATAAGGAATGTTCAGCTTGTGGGAGACGGAACGGGCATCGGACACCGCCTGGGGCCCGCAACACTTATCCTCCGCCCGAGACACACAATCCTGCGGCCAGAGCTTGAGCGTGATGCCGATGACCTCATAACCCTGCTCCTGCAAAAGCGCCGCCGAAGCGGAGGAATCCACTCCACCGCTCATGCCAACCACCACCCGCTCTTTTTTCGGCTCAATCACAGGTCCAAATACTACTTCAAAAATCCCACGCCACCAAAAGCAAAGCGCGGGCGTCGCCGCCCGCGCTCCCAGAATTACAATCACATCAAGGCAGGTCCGTCGCGCCCATCAGGAAGCGATCCACTTCCCGCGCCACGCCACGACCTTCGTTGAAGGCCCACACCACGAGGCTCTGCCCTCGGCGGCAGTCGCCCGCGGCAAAAACCTTCGGCACGCTGGTGGTATATCTCTCGTGCTCCGCTTTCGCATTGCTGCGCGGGTCGCGCTCGACTCCAAGACTTTCAAGCAACGGCTGCTCCGGTCCAAGGAAGCCCATTGCCAACAGCACGAGCTGCGCAGGGACGACCTTCTCAGTGCCAGGAACGTCCACGGGCACAAACTGACCCTTGTCGTTCTTGTCCCACTTGATCTGGACAAGGTGGATGGCTTTAACGTTGCCATGCTCGTCGCTCTCAAATTTTTTGGCCGTGGTCAGGTAAATACGCGGATCGGCACCGAACTTTGCCGCCGCTTCTTCCTGGCCGTAGTCCATCTTGTAAACCTTGGGCCACTCAGGCCACGGGTTATTGGCCGCGCGTTCCATCGGGGGCTTGGGAAGGATTTCCACCTGGACCACTGACTTGCAGCCATGACGCAACGAGGTGCCGACGCAGTCCGTGCCGGTGTCGCCACCACCGATGATGACCACATCTTTGCCTTCCGCCGTGATGAAGTTGCCGTTCTTCTTGCCATCCAAAACGGCCTTCGTGTTCGCCGTGAGGAAATCCATCGCGAAATGGATGCCCTTCAACTGACGGCCTTCGATGGGCAAATCACGCGGCTTGGTGGCACCAGTGCACAGCACGACCGCATCGTAGTCCGCCATCAAGTGTTGTGAGGTGATATCCTTGCCCACCTCGCAACTGCACTTGAACACCACACCTTCGGCCTCCATCTGCTTGAGGCGGCGGAGCACGACCTTTTCCTTGTCGAGTTTCATGTTGGGAATGCCATACATGAGCAACCCACCGGGCCGATCCGCGCGTTCGAACACGGTGACGGTGTGGCCTGCGCGATTCAACTGCGCCGCCGCACTGAGACCAGCCGGGCCGGAACCCACGACGGCAACCCTCTTGCCCGTGCGCTTGGCCGGCTTGACCGGCTTGACCCAGCCATTTTCCCACCCCTTGTCAATGATGCTGACTTCAATCTGCTTGATCGTCACCGGGTTGCCGTTGAGACCGACCGTGCAGGAACCTTCGCAAGGGGCCGGACAAACTCGACCCGTGAATTCCGGGAAGTTGTTCGTCTTGTGCAAACGATCCAGAGCCTCGTGCCAAAGTCCGCGATAGATGAGGTCGTTCCACTCGGGAATCAGATTGTTGATGGGGCAGCCGCTGGCCATGCCGCTGAGAATGCGACCCGTATGGCAATACGGAATGCCGCAATCCATGCAGCGCGCCGCCTGCTGGCGCAGCTTGCCCTCTTCCATGTGCTCGTGGAATTCGTTCCAGTCCGAGATGCGTTTGATCGCGTCGCGGTCCAGAGGCAGCTCACGAACGTATTCGATGAATCCTGTCGGTTTACCCATGACTCAATTTCTTTCGGGGTCCAAATCTCTAATTGTTAAGCCTAGCTGCCGCCCACGCGTTTCTTGTCGGTGGAGTTTTCCTCGAAGGCGCGCGCCAGTGCATCGTCGCCGGTCAATCCATCGGCCTTCGCCTTCTTGATGGCCGTGATCACGCGCTTGTAGTCCGCCGGCATCACCTTGATGAACTTGGGCAGGAACTTATCCCACGACTTCAAGATGGTTGCCGCGCGGGTGCTCTTGGTATTGATGGCGTGGTTTTCGACCATCGCCTTGAGCGTCGCCACGTCTTCGTCGTCGAGCTTTTCCAAGCCGACCATTTCCTTGTTGCACTTGGTCGGGAAGTCGCCCTTCTCGTCGAGGATGTAAGCCACACCACCGGACATACCGGCGGCGAAATTTCGGCCAGTGGGTCCCAGCACCACGACGATACCACCCGTCATGTATTCGCAACCGTGGTCGCCGATGGCTTCCACGACAGCTTTCACTCCGGAGTTGCGGACGCCAAAGCGTTCGCCGGCCATGCCGCGGATGAACACTTCACCGTTGGTTGCGCCGTACAACGAAACGTTGCCCACGATCATGTTCTCTTCCGGCACGAACGTTGCGCCCTCGGCAGGATAGAGGATGAGCTTGCCACCGCTCAGACCCTTGCCGAAATAATCGTTCGCATCGCCCTCGAGTTTGAAGGTCATTCCCTTGGGCATGAACGCACCGAAGCTCTGACCTGCGCTGCCCTTGAAGGTGATTTCAATCGTGTCCTCGGGCAGGCCTTCGGGTCCGTGCCTCTTGGTGACTTCGCTGCCCGTGATGGTGCCGACGACGCGGTTCACGTTACGCACGGGCAATGTGGCGCGAACCTTTTCCTTACGCTCAATCGCCGGCTGGCAGATCTCCAGAAGCTGCGTCATGTCGAGCGACTTCTCGATGCCATGATCCTGCGGCATCTGGCAGTAGAGACCGACCTCCGGACCCGCCTCGGGCCGGTAGAGAATGTTGCTGAAGTCCAACCCCTTGGCCTTCCAATGCTCAATCGCCTTGCGCGGCTCGAGCTTGTCCACGCGTCCGACCATCTCGGGGATCGAGCGGAAGCCAAGCTGGGCCATCAACTCACGAACTTCCTGCGCGATGAACTTCATGAAGTTGACCGTGTGCGCCGGATCGCCCGTGAACTTCTTGCGGAGTTCCGGGTCCTGCGTCGCCACGCCCACCGGGCAGGTGTTCAGGTGACAAACGCGCATCATGATGCAACCCAACGTCACCAGCGGCGCGGTGGCAAAGCCGAATTCCTCGGCGCCCAGCAGCGCGGCAATGACCACGTCGCGTCCAGTCTTCAACTGACCGTCCGTCTCCACGGCGATGCGCGAGCGAAGATTGTTCAATACGAGCGTCTGGTGCGTTTCCGCCAAACCCAGTTCCCAAGGCAAACCGGCATGCTTGATGGAGGTCTGCGGCGAAGCGCCAGTGCCGCCATCGAAGCCCGAGATCAACACGACGTCGGCGTGCGCCTTGGAAACGCCTGCAGCGATCGTGCCCACGCCCACCTCGGCAACCAGCTTGACACTGATGCGCGCATCGCGGTTGGCATTCTTCAAGTCGTGAATCAACTCTGCCAAGTCCTCGATCGAGTAAATGTCATGATGCGGCGGCGGGGAAATGAGTCCCACGCCGGGCGTTGAGTGACGCACTTTGGCGACCCAAGGATACACCTTTTTCCCGGGCAATTGACCGCCTTCGCCAGGCTTTGCGCCTTGCGCCATCTTGATCTGGAGTTCCTTGGCATTGACCAGATAATGGCTGGTGACGCCAAAGCGACCGGAAGCCACCTGCTTGATGGCGGAGTTCTTCGAGTCGCCCTGCTCATTGGTCCAAGTGTAGCGTTCGGGATCTTCGCCACCTTCGCCGGTGTTCGACTTGCCGCCAACGCGGTTCATCGCAATGGCCAGCGCCTCGTGCGCCTCCTTAGAGATAGAGCCGTAGCTCATCGCGCCGGACTTGAAGCGCTTGAGGATGCTTTCAACCGACTCGACTTCTTCGACCGGAACCGACTTGGCGGGCTTGAAATCAAGCAAGCCACGCAGGGTGCAGAGATTCTTGCTCTGCTCATTGACCGCTGCAGAGTAGTCCTTGAACGCCGCGTAATCTGCACTGCGCACGGCCTTTTGGAGCTTGTGCACCGTGTCCGGATTGAACAGGTGATACTCGCCGTCGCGGCGCCATTGATAATTACCACCCACTTCGAGCGTCTCACCGTTGACCTGCCGGTCGGGGAAGGCGTGGCGATGGCGGACCTCCACTTCCTTGGTGATCTCATCCATGCCGATGCCTTCGATACGCGAGGGCGTCCAAGTGAAATACTTGTCGATCACGGAGCCATTGATGCCGACCGCTTCGAAGATTTGTGCGCCACGATATGACTGAATCGTCGAGATACCCATCTTGGAAGCGACCTTGATCACCCCTTTCACAGCGGCCTTCACGAAATGTTTGCACGCCGTCTTGTGATCCAAATCCTTCAACATGCCCTGACGGATCATGTCATCGAGCGTCTCAAACGCGAGATAAGGATTGATCGCACCGCAGCCGTAGCCGATGAGCAGAGCAAAGTGCTGTACCTCGCGAGGTTCGCCGGATTCCAGCACCAAGCCCACGCGCGTGCGCGAGCCTTCGCGGATCAAATGATGGTGCAAACCGCTCACAGCCAACAGCGCCGGAATTGGTGCGTTCTTCGCATCAATCCCCCGATCGGAGAGCACAAGGATGTTGATACCCTCTTTGATGGCTTTGCTGGCCGCTTTGAAAAGGTCGGCCATCGCCTTCTCAAGCCCCTTGGCTCCCTTGTCCACGTTGTAGAGGATGGGCAGCGTGATGGACTTGTAACCGGGCTGGTCAACATGCTTGAGCTTCGCGAACTCCTCGTTCGTGAGGATGGGCGACTTCAACTCAATCAAGTGACAGCTCTCGGGCACCGGATTCAGCAGGTTCTTTTCCGTGCCGATGGTCGTGATGGCGCTGGTGACAATCTCCTCGCGGATACAGTCGATCGGCGGGTTGGTCACCTGTGCGAACAGCTGCTTGAAGTAGTTGTAGAGCGGTTGGGGTTTGTTGCTCAACACGGCCAGCGGAGTGTCGGTTCCCATGGAACCCACTGCTTCCACGCCGTCCCGGGCCATGGGCACCATGAGCATGCGCAAATCTTCAAACGTGTAACCAAACGCCTGCTGGCGTTGCAGCACCGTTTCATGGTCAGGCTCAGGCAACTTGCCCGCGTCTGGCAACCTGGCCAGTTGGATCAGGTGCTGGTTCAGCCACTCACGATACGGATTGGCCTTGGCCATGGAGTCCTTGATCTCCTCGTCGGCCACGATGCGGCCCTGTTCCATATCAATATAGAACATGCGGCCCGGTTGGAGGCGCCCCTTGTGCGCGATGTTCTCAGGCTTCACGTCCAGAACACCAACTTCGGAAGCCATGATGACATAATCATCCTTCGTCACGTAATAACGCGACGGGCGGAGACCGTTACGATCCAAGGAGGCACCAATGCTCACCCCGTCGGTGAACGCGATGCACGCCGGACCGTCCCACGGTTCCATCAGGCAGGAATGATATTCGTAGAACGCCTTGCGGTCGTCGCTCATGGACTCGTGGTTCGACCACGGCTCGGGAATCATCATGGCCATGGCGTGCGGCAGGGAGCGCCCCCCGAGCACCAGCAATTCGAGCACATTGTCGAACACCGCCGAGTCACTGCCGTTTGGGTCAACGATGGGCAGGATCTTCTTCACGTCATCGCCGAACAGATCGGTCTCGAACAACGACTCACGCGCGTGCATCCAGTTGATGTTGCCGCGAAGCGTGTTGATCTCGCCGTTGTGCGCGATGTAGCGATACGGATGCGAACGCGCCCAGCTCGGGAAGGTGTTCGTGCTGAAACGGGAATGCACCAACGCCAGCGCAGTCGTCATCTTCGGATTGTTCAGATCCGGGAAGTATTGGCCGACCTGCTCGGTGAGCAACATGCCTTTGTAGACCAGCGTCCGGCTCGACATGCTGCACACGTACCAGTACTGCGCACCCGGCAGCGTGGAGCAGCGGATCTCATTGAAGGACCGCTTGCGGGCAACGTAGAGACGCCGCTCAAAAGTGAGCACCGCATCCATCCCCTCGCCTTTGCCGACAAATGCCTGACGCACGAAAGGTTCAGCGGCCTTCGCCGTCTCCCCGAGTGAACTGTTATCGGTGGGCACTGTGCGCCAGCCGAGGAAATCCAGCCCCTCAGAGATGACCAGCTTCTCAAAAATCTTTTCTAGGTTGCGTCGCTCCTGGGTGTCCTGCGGCAGATAAACCATTGCCACGCCGTATTGCCCCAAGGCCGGCAGCTTGATTCCAGCCTCGGCGGCCACTTCGACCAGAAAGTCGTGCGGCGTCTGTATGAGGATGCCAGCGCCGTCGCCGGTGTTCACTTCACAACCACAGGCGCCACGATGATCGAGGTTGCGGAGAATCTGGAGCCCTTGCTGGACGAGGTCGTGAGATTTCTTGCCCTTGATGTGGGCGACGAAGCCTACGCCGCATGCGTCCTTCTCGAACTGCGGATCATACAAACCCTGCTTGGGCGGCAGGTCCAGTTGCGGACTGCCTGGCTGTGTTTGGTTCTGTCTGGTCATACTCGTAACTAAGATCTGGTTGTCCCTAATCCCCAAAAGCGGCGCACTACGCTTACAACCGCTCCGGCATGGCTGTCAGTGCCTGACTTACAACACCGAAACCGGCAGACTTCACCCCATCTGTTGCACGAAAGGAATCGTTCACGGCACTTTGATTTAGTCTGCGCCACAATGGTCTGCTTGACCGTAGGTTAACCGGCCAAGCGCCAGAGCGACGCATATCAAACATGTGACAAGCCGCGGTGTCATCAAAAAACTTGGCCCAGAGCGCGAGCAAGTTTCATGGCCAAAGTTAGGCAGCTTGCTGCACTTTCGGCGATGGATTAGTTTCGCCCCATGATTACCCGTCGTGAAGCCATCCGAACTACTGCCATCCTCACCGCAACCGCCATTGTGCTTCCGGTGGCGGTAGCGCAGCCGCAAGCCACCGCAGCCAAGCCGTCCGAACCATTCGAAGTGCCTCCCCTGCCCTACGCTTACGACGCTTTGGAGCCGCACATTGACGCGCGCACCATGGAAATCCACCACGGCCGACACCACGCCGGCTACGTGACGAACCTGAACAAGGCCGTTGCCACCTTGGATTGGAGCGGCCCGATGACTTTGGAAAAGCTGTTCGACTCCGTGAGCAAGCTGCCCGAGGCTCAAGCGACGGCAATTCGCAACAACGGCGGCGGCCACTACAACCACTCCCTCTTCTGGCCAATGATGAGCAAGACCGGCGGCGGCGAACCCGATGCCGAGCTGGCCAAGGCGATCGATGCCACCTTCGGCAGCTTTGCAACCTTCAAAGAGACGTTCAGCAAAGCCGCCGCCACCCGCTTCGGCAGTGGTTGGGCATGGCTGGTCCTCAATGCTGGAAAGCTGGAGGTGGTTTCAACCGCCAACCAAGATTCACCCCTCATGGGCAAAGCGATCGCCGGATGTGACGGAACGCCCCTGCTCGGTCTGGACGTCTGGGAACATGCCTACTATCTCAAATACCAGAATAAGCGGGCTGACTACATCGGTGCCTGGTGGAACGTGGTGAACTGGGACTTCGTCACCGAGCGCTACTTGAAAGCAAAAGGCTGACTCTAATTTCAATAGAGCCGGCTCGTGGGCTCGCGCCTCAAATTACCAAGACACCTGCCTTGCGGCTGCGCGGTTGCCCTTTGTCGGATTCTCCCGCAACATGGGGTAGCTATTATGAGTTTGGACAAGAAAGGCAAAAGACGCGAAGCCCGGGAACGGGCGGTGCAGTTCCTTTTCCAGCACGAAATGAACACGCCGGAGAATCTCGACCAGACGCTGGAGGAATTCTGGATCACCCAGCGCGCGAACACCCACGCTGAGAGACAGGAAAGCCCAACTTGGGGTGAAAAGCAGGAACTGCCCCCCCCCACGACCGACGAGGCTTCCGTCCAACTCTTCGCCGACCCGCTCATTCGCGGTGTGCTGGAACATCGCGATAAGATCGACGCAGAAATCCAGAAGCACGCCAAGAACTGGTCGCTGCATCGCATGGCCGCCGTGGACCGCAACGTCCTGCGCCTCGCCACCTTTGAAATGCTGTTCCGCGAGGACATCCCGCCCATCGTGAGCATCAACGAGGCCGTGGACATCGCGAAGAAGTTCTCCACGCACGACAGCGGCAAATTCGTCAACGGCATCCTCGATCAGGTCCGCAAGGAATTGATGCGCCCGCTCCGCTGAGATGTTTGCCGACCTGCACCTGCACTCCCTTTTCTCCGACGGCAC
>Ga0075471_10000022_pt1 | contig 59144 bp, 51 predicted proteins | sample DEB19_08_DNA_2_FD_74787 | JGI IMG/M metagenome (GOLD analysis project Ga0075471, IMG submission 74787) | Aqueous microbial communities from the Delaware River and Bay under freshwater to marine salinity gradient to study organic matter... | ecosystem: Environmental > Aquatic > Marine > Coastal ...
GCGTGCCGCAGGAGCTGGACGAGTTTTCGCTTGGCTGCCGCATTGCGGGGCTGAGGCAGCCGGTGGGCCGCACTTTGTATCAGGGTATCACCTACCTGCTGGCCGCACGCACGCTCACCCTGCGGTCTGGCGGGCACCCATGCATCCGAACCTACTGGCAGCTCACGATGGAGCCGGAGCTGCGACTGCGCCCCGAAGAATACGCTGAAAACTTGCGCGAGCTGCTCGAACGCTCCGTCCGGTCCGCGCTGCGCACGCGGCATCCCGTGGCGAGCATGCTGAGCGGTGGTCTCGACTCGACGGGTGTGGCATGCCTTGCCGCCCGCGAACTGGCCACGCGCGGCCAGCGGCTCGTCACCGTCTCCAACGTCCTGCCACCGGACTATCAGGGCGAGGGCTGGCAGAAGGAGGAGAGCGCCTACATCCAGGCCACGCTCGAAATGTATCCCACGATGGTGCCGGAGTTCGCCTATGGCCTGGCCTTCCCCGCCGTTGAGTTTGATGACGCAGAGCTGGACCGGCTGGATGGGAACTACGGTGACAACCACTTCTTCCGCACGCGTGAGCTGGTGATGCTGGCGGAGCGCCACGGCGCGCGGGTGTTGTTGGGCGGCATCGGTGGGGACATGGCCGCCTCCTACATCGCCGTTGGGGTGCTGGCACACCTGGCGCGGAGCGGCCGCTGGCTGGAGCTGGCACGGCAGCTCCGCTGGCAGTCCCGCAGCCGGAATGTGCCCATCTACCGGCTTTTCAGGGGAGAGGTGATGCGGGCCGTAGTCCCCGCCTGGTGCCGCCGGTGGTGGGACCGCCGGTGGGATAGTGGTCGTGAGCCGTGGCAGGACACCGGCATCAATCCCGCATTCGCGGAGCGTCTTCATCTGGCGGACTACCGGCGCGAACTGGACCAGGGCGATCGTCGCCCCCGTGATCTCCGCCGTGTCCGGCTTGCCTGGGCCAACCATGGCACCGGGATTGGTGGCAACTCTTGGACGGCCATCCATTCCAACACGATGGAAGGACCGCAGCCCTTGATGGACCGGCGGATTTGGGAGTTCGCGTTTCACATGCCCTTGGTCGAGTTTGCCCGGGGCGGGGTGCCGCGTGCCTCTTACCGTGCAGCGCTCCGCGACGTGCTGCCAGGGAAGGTGCTGCATCGCACGGACAAAGGCTGGTTTGGCCCCGACACCCGCCAGCGGGTGGCAGCGTGCCGTCCGCAAATCGAAGCTTTTCTTGCCGCCCACCCACCCAGCCATTTCATTTGGGATTACTTCAACTTTCGAGACGTGCGGGCCGCGGTGGACCGGCTCGGCGCCGCGGAACCGCCGCGCCACCAAGTGGAGACTAACTCAGTGCGCGCGGTTGCCATCGGGGGATTGCGCCTGGCACATTGGGTTTCGTGGCTGCGACGTCAACCAGCCAAGCCAGTCGGGCGGGCGTAGAGCGCCCTCCGCAGCCGACCAAGAAAGGAATCAAAAAAAGCTTGCCTGTTGCCCTTCATTTCCTCAGCCTGCTCCTAGCTTTTGAAATAAAAATAATTTTATGAACACACCATCGACTGAGATTGGCACCGTGGCCCGGCCCTCCGAAGCTTTGAAGGTTTGGTCCGCTCCCAAGCTCGAGACATTGTCGCTCGCCTTGAATACGCTTACAGCTGACAGCGCTGGAAATGCCGATGGTGGTAAATCATCGAAGGGCACTTCCAAGACGTGACCCCAGCATAACTTTGTGTCTTCCAAGCCCGTGTCCGCACGGGCTTTTTTTTATGCCCAAGACCTACCCGCTAGTCGGTTATGCCAGCATGCTGGCGGACGAAGGGCGCATCAACGCCTACGCGCAGTCCATTCGCCAGACAGTCAAGCCAGGGTCCGTGGTCATTGAATTGGGCACCGCGACCGGTTTGATGGCTTTCCTCGCCTGTCAAGCAGGCGCGCGCAAGGTCTTCGCGCTGGACCCCTCGGACACCCTCGCCATCGCCCGGCAAACCGCGAAAGACAACGGGCTGGCGGACCGGGTGGAATTCCTGCCGCTGATGTCCACTGCCTTCACGCCTGCGGAGCGGGCGGACGTGCTGATCTTTGACTTGCGTGGCACCACGACGTGTTTTGAGCATAATTTGCCAAGCGTCGCGGATGCTCGTGAACGGATGCTCAAACCCAATGGCACGCTCATCTGCCAGCGGGACACGCTCAACGTCTGTGTGGTGGAAGATGCGGGGTTGCATCGTAGGTTGGTTGGCGTTTGGGAAGACAGCCGTTGGGGGGTGGACTTGCGGGCCGCGCTGGCTTATGGACCGCACCAGTTTACGCGGGTCAGGTTCAAGGCCGAAGAAATGCTCTGCGCCGCGCAGGTTTGGGCCACAGTTCACTATCCCACCGTTATCTCGCCACATGTGCATGGCGCAGCCAGCCTGGAAATCACCCGTGCCGGCACTGGCCATGCGCTCGGCATGTGGTTTGATGCCGAACTAGCCGGTGGCGCGAAGTTTTCCAACGCGCCTACCGAGCCAGACCATGTTTGGAGTCGACAGATACTCGGCTGGCCCCGTGCTGTGGCCCTCCTGCCCGGCGACCGCGTGGATGTAAAGCTGTCCGCCGTCTTCAGCGAAGGAGACTACATCTGGAACTGGGCCACGCGCATCTCACGTGATGGGCAGGTGCTGGACGAGTTCAAGCAGTCCACCTTGCAAGGGCGCATCCAGACGTTGGAAGGCCACGCTCGGAAGTTGGGAAGCTACCAGCCAAAACCCAACCCGGCGCTGGCAGTCGAGAAATTTCTATTGGAGCATGTGAACGGCGTCGCCACACAGGGCGAGCTCGCGGCGCAGCTTAGGGTGCAGTTTCCTCGCCGGTTCGGCTCAGTCGAGGATGCCCTTGCCTTCGTGTCAAAGGTGACCGAGCGATACGGTCTATAATCTGGCGGCCCGAATAAGCGGAGATCGCCCGGGTGGCTTTACCAGCCGGAGCCCAGAACCAGTCCAGCACGGTGCCACCGATACTATGCAGCGGGTATCAACGTCCTTGGCTCAGGGAACACCGTAAGCATAGGCTCCCGCCGTATCTGAAGAGCAGTGATGCGGAATGCGAAGCCATTCCGGAGATGCGCCGGAGCAGGTTCAAATGGGTCGAGCAGTATCGGCACGGGCTGTGTTAAAGCGTCGCTTCGCCCATAAGAACGGCCAAAGCACGTAGTAAAGGGTGAACCACCGGTCTGGCAGTGGCAGCGTCTGCCAGTCCGCCGGGTTTACCACGCGCGGGAGCAGGGCGCGCAGGCGCACACGCCAGCTTGATTGCAGCCGCCAAGCGTAGCCTGTCATCCACCAGTGGGCAGTCCCGGTCTTGATTTCGTCAGGTGTCAGCTCCATGTGGCGGAGAGCATCGCTCACCAGCCGTGGTAGCACTGCCGTTTGCGGCGGCGCGGGCAAGCCGGCGGGCAAGGGCACGGCAAGCAGCGCCTGCGTGAGGAGGACACTTTGCCAAAACACTCGTTCCAATTTCGTCGCCTCTGCCCGCGCAAGCAGACGCGGCCAGTCAATCCGTTCGTTCTGCATCAGGAGCGCGATGTCGAGGAGCCAGAAGAGCCGGAACCACCCATGGTCCGCACCGTGCAGGAGCAGGTGCAGGGCTGCCGTCTCCGTCGGCAACACCGCCACGCGCTGCCCGCCAATCACGGCTTCGCCCGAGGCTTCCCCCAGGGTGCTGCGGTGAAAATGCTCGTGGTTCACCAACCGCCACATGACCTCCAACCTTAGGGAGCCATCCGCGCTGAAATACTCAAACTCGTGCCGCACGCTGAAATATTTCTGCTGCTGGAGCGGGGTGAGCTCAAAGCTCGGCTGGGTGCGGCGGAAGCCAGCGGCTCGCAGCAGACCATCCACGCGCTCGGCGTCCGCCTGCCGGACCAGCAAATCCAGATCGCCCGCGTGGCGCAGACCCAGCTCGCCGTAAAGTTCGCGGGCCAGCAGCGGCCCCTTCACACTGAGAAAAGGCACCCCCGCCGTCCCCAAGACCCGGCTGAGGCGGACGAGTTCCGCCGAGCGCACGAGGGCACGCCGGGCAGTCTCCTGCGCCGCTTGGTCCAGATGTGCCTGCACCGGGGCCGGCAACCGGCTGCGTTCGGCCGCCGGCAGCCGATGCCGCAGGAAGGCTCCGATGCGATGCCGGTCCAGCAGGGCGTTGAGCACGCCGGGACGCAGCGCCCCATCGCCCGCGAATGCCGACAACGTGTCAGCCGTGCCCAGCGCGCACCGCAGCAGCCCGACCACGGCGCGGAACTCGGCCGGCCAGGCCCGCCCGCGACGGCCAAGCCGCGCATCATTTTCAATCGGGTGCGTCACGGGCTCACAGGGTGCTGAGATGCATGAGTTTGCGGAAAGCCCCGTGCTCCCGTCGGGCCAGCTCGTCCGGTGCGCCGCTCTCCACCACCTGGCCGGCTCCCAGCACGATCACCTGGTCGGCCTTGCGAATGGTGGAAAGCCGGTGGGCGATCACGACCAGCGTCAGCTCACCGTGCAGTTTTTCAATCGCCTCCTGCACGAGCCGCTCGTTCTCGGTGTCCAGCGCGCTGGTGGCCTCGTCCAGCAGCAGCAAGGTGGGCCGGCGCAACAAGGCCCGGGCGAGCGTGAGCCGCTGCCGTTCGCCGCCGGAGAGCCGCACGCCGCGATCGCCCACCACGGTGTCCAAGCCCTGCGGCAGCCGGGCGACAAATTCCTCCGCAGCCGCCGCGCGCAACACGCTGCGCAACTCGTCGTCGGTGGCCCGCGGGCTGGCCCACAGCAGATTGGCCCGCACGGTGTCGTGGAAGAGGAACGGCTCCTGCGGCACGTAGCCGATGGACTGCCGCCACGCGTTGAGCCGGGCTCCGGCCAGCACTTCCCCATCCACGAGCACCGCCCCTTCCGTAGGCGATAACAGGCCCAGCAGCAGATCGCCCACCGTGCTCTTGCCCGCGCCGGAGGGGCCAACGAGGGCGGTCATCTGCCGCCCTGGGATGAACAGGTCGAGCCCCGTCACGGCGTTGCGCGTAGCCGCCTCCTCGCCGCCGTAACTGAACGTGACCTGCCGGAACTGGAGGCCGGTTTGTAGTTTGAATGGCTGCCCGGCAGCGGTTAACTCCGCTTCCGCCGCAGCATCCAGCTCCGCCTGCAACTTTTGCACTGTCTCAAACGAGGCTTGCGACTGTAGCAGCCGCTGCCAACTGGTCTGGATAGCCCCGATGCGTGGCAGCAATCGGGTGAACACAAACACCATCAACACAAGTTGTGCCGTCGGCAACTTCACCCACGCCACCGCCACGTAGAGAAACACGGTGAGCGCCACCCAGCCGGACAGTTCAAAGAAGGTGCGGGACGTGGCAAAGGTCCGGTGCGCCGCCATGAAGTGGTCCGCGATGGCGTGGGTGACCCGCGTGAAGATCTGGAGGTGATGCTCCCCGCGGCCGTGACTCTTGGCGACCTTGAAGCCCGCGAGATGCTCGCTGATGGCGCTGCTCATCTCGGAGCGATGCACCTGGCTGGCCTGCGCCGCCGCCTGCACCCGCCGGTTCAGCGGCCGCAAGCACGCCGCCATCACCAGCCCACAGCCCATGGCCAGGGCAGTCAGCGGCACAGAGAGCAACGCGGCCATGCCGCAATGCACGATGGCCAAGGCCACCAAGCCCGCCAGCCCCGTCATCTGCTGGGCGGCAAACCCAAGGCGATCCACCTCCTGCGTCAGCACCCGCGTGACCTGCGCGCTGCGGAGACGGGTGAACTCCAGCCAGCGGGCATGCACCATGGCCCGGTAGAGCCGGTCCCGCAGTTGCACCGTGTAGTCGGCTTCGATGCGGGCGTTGAGATGATCCGTCATTCGCCGGAGCGCGGCTTGTGCTATGAGCAAGCTCACGAAGCAGGCCAGCACCACTTCCAACGAGGCCGGCAGACCGGCGCCCGCAAAAACCTGCCGCCACACCGCATTCAGATTTCCCGCCGCCTTGATCTGGCCCAGCCCCAGCAACTCCAGCAGCGGCATCAGCAGCATCACCCCCGCCGCCTCCAGCGCCGCCACCGCCAGCACCAGGCCCAGCACCACCGGAATGCGACGCCCGGCGTGTTGCAGGAAATGCTGAAGGAAGGCGGCGGACATGAACGGCGCAGTCAGCGCCTGCGCGGTCCATTGGCAGGCGGGCGGCAGTCTGTTGCGCCGCGCGACGTGAGAAAAGAAAAAGCGCACCGGCGAATGTGCGCTTTTGGCAAACAGGATTGAATCGGGCCTCAGCCCGAAACCGCTTTGGAATCGGACGCCTGGACTTGCGGCTCCGGCCCGGACAACTTGACTTCCAACAACCGCAACGACAGCAGCGTCTCCGCCAGCGCCCGTTGGAAGGCGTAATACCAGCCCGCCCAGCCATCCAAAATCACCCCGCGCATGAACAACGTGTAGAGCAGCACCACCGGCGGCCCCAGCAGGATGGTCTTGCGGATGCGATCATTCAGGCCCAGTGCGCTGGTCGGAGTGCGCGTGAGCTTGTCCGCCTCCAGCTTCGCGTAGCGGTCCTGTGACCAGATCCAATGGGAAAGCGGCTTGCGGTCATCATGCAGAATCGGCGTCCCGAGGGCGGCCGTGAGGCCATCTGCCCGCAGCAACTGAGTGTGGCCATCCTGCACATAACGGCACTTCGTCCGGCGGAACAATGCCAGGCGTGGCGGATAGAGCGTGCCGCGCAGCGGGCGGCCCGCGATGCAGTAGTGGAAGGACACTGCGTAAGCGGCCAGCTCCGGCCCGGGGGCCAGCGACCGCAGCTCCTCCTCGAATCCGTCAGCGAGGAGATAATCCGCATCGAGTGAGAGCACCCACTCCGTGCTGCATTGCTCGATCCCGAAGTTCCACTGGGCCGTGTGGTTGTCGAACTTGCGTTCGAGAAACCGAACTTGGGGGTGTCGCGCAGCGATCTGTTTCGTCGCATCCGTGCTGAAGCTGTCCACCACCACAATCTCCTTCGCCCAGCCCAATCGCGCGAGGCACCTAGCCAAGTTGGGCTCCTCATTGCACGTGAGGATGAGCGGGGTGATCTGATCGAGCATGAAGGCGTGGGGCGAGGTTCACTCGCGATAAACTTCATCCGCCAGCGTCGTCAATCTTTCGTAAAAGGGCTGCAAGGCTTCCAGCGAGAACTCAGTGAGTGCCGCTGAATCTCTGGTGCCGGTGAACGCGCCGAGGATCATATCGTGGCTGTAATCCTGTGTTCTCCAGCGGAGTTTCTCCAGCACCTTGCCCGCCGTCGAAGCTAGTCCGCGCGTGAACAGTCGGGCATCATCCAAAACAGAATGCCCACCGAAAATCGGTTGAAAAACTTCGGGGTAGAAGCGCAGCTCGGTGGCGTAGTTGTCAAAGACGTAGCGCAGGCTGCATTGACGCTGGTGAGCCCCCTGTCGGATGAAGATGCTGCAATTGCCGGTTGGAAAAGCGACCTCCGCCGACAGCCGGGCCAGTTCGCCGCGCGCGTTGCGCGTGCTTTCGCAGTGCCGGATCGTCATCGGCCCGTCGAACAGCAACCACGCGAGGTCCAGAAAGTGGATGGCGTAATCGGTAAGCAGGACTCGGTTACGCCACTCGTCGCGCAGCCAGGCGGCACGCTCATGATATGGCGAAGGCGTGTCGAAGTGCAGCGTAACCTTCCGTAACGCACCTGGCGGGCAGGCTTCGAGGAAGCGGCGGAACGCAAGCACGTTGGGCTTGAGCCGGTAGTTGTGGACGGCGAAGACACGCCGCCCGGTGAGCAGACGCCGGTGCGCATCGAGCTGGGACCGCGACACGGCGAACGGTTTTTCAACGAGCACATCGGTCGCGCCCGCCGGCAGTTGCTGATAGACAGTTTCACGGAAGAACCAGGGCGCCGTGACGACGACGTGGGTCGCGTCCGGCGGAAAACCAGGCTTCGGGTCAAGCGCAACAGCGGCGTGGGGCGATGTGGTCAGCGCGGGATCAGTCCAAGAGATGCGCCCGGCGAAACCATTGCGGGCCAGGCCAGGGAGATGCTTCTGCTGCACGATCCGCCCCAGTCCAACATAATGCAGACGCGATGCGCGCGCGGGCACAACCCCGCCAGCCGCAGACGCGGGCCACTGCGACGAGGCACCCACCTCCGCGATCTCGCGCAACGCCGCGCGCCAATCAAATCGCAAGTCCAGCCCGAGCCGACGCATGGTCTGCGCGCAGTTGTAGTGGCGGACGTTCAGGTTGTGCTCGAACAACTTCACCAATCGCGCCGGCCTGCGCTTCAGGAGAGTGAGCGCAACAGAGCCACCGGCCAGACCAACCCGCCAAAGCCACGCCGAAAAATGAAGGGTGCTCCGCCCGCGGCCTAGTTCACGGCAGTGGAAAGCCAGGTAGTCCGCACGCGGCGGCGCGTCTGGAGACACTAGCATGTATCGTTCACCGGCCTGCACATTCGCAAGTTCCACCAGCCGGCAAATGGCTTCATTCACATGTTCCCGCGCGACCAGCGGAATGATAGAATCGCGGTTTCCCAAGCCGAGAAGCTGGCCGGTGGGCAACAGTCGCGCAATGCCCGGCAGTGAATCCGCCAGCCCTTGGCCAATGATGAATCCCGGACGCACCACCAGCAACTGACGATTGCGCAAGGCCTCCTCGAACCGGAGCTCCACAGCCACCTTCACCTTCGAGTATTCACCCTTCCACCGATGCACCACGGCGGGTGTGGCCTCGTCCACGATGCCCGACACGGCGGGGAGCACGCTAATCGAAGAAACATGGATCACGCGGCTGACGTTGCGAGCCCGCACCGTGGCAATGACTTGGTCCGCCAGTGTGAGGTTTTCCTCGACACCACCAAACTTGGCGAGGGCGTAGTTGATGAGCCCGTCGCACTGGCCGACAGCGGCCGTGATCTCCGCCAGCCGGGCGTAAGGCCCATGCAGGTCGCGGGGGCCGGCAGCAGGGACGCGCGAGCGATTAAACGTCCAGACTTCATGGCCGGCGCGATTCAGCCGCTCAGCTAGGCCGTGGGCGGCGAAGCTCGAAGTGCCGAGGATGAGAATCTTCATCGGGCTTGGCGGGCTGCGGCCCGGCGTGCAACGACCTCCTGATAACGGCCAGCCAGCGCACGTGCAGCGGCATCCCAAGTGAAATTCTCCGCCACCACACTGCGGGCACGACGGGCGATGTCGGCGCGTTCGGCGGGGTTGCTCAGGAGGTGGTCCAGTGCGTCGGCCACTGCTTGTGGTGCAAGCGCAGCCACCAGCCCCAGACGGTGGCGACGGATTGCCGCAGCGAGAGCGACTTCCGTGGAAACGATCACGGGCAGGCCGCAAGCCAGCGCTTCGACCACCACAATGCCAAAATTCTCCGAGTGCGACGGGAGCACAAACAAGTCGCCGCCTTGCAGCAGGCACCACTTGGGATCACCGGTCACAAATCCACGCCAGTGGATCCGCGCCGCCAAGCCGAGGCGCTCCACCAGGGCATGAAGTGATGCAACGTAGGACGCTTCACCTGTGCCAGCCACGATCAGATCGAAGTCCTTGTGCGCTTGGCAGGCCATAGCCTCGAACAAAATTTCCAACCCCTTCTTCGGGTGCAGGCGGGAGAGAAAGATTGCCAGCGTCCGGTCGGCGGGCACGCGTAGTTCGCGCCGCAGCGTTGCCCGGGCGTCCGGACAGACCGGCGGGAGATCAAGGCCATGGGGTTGCGTGAGCACGGGGCAGCGGAAGCCGTTGCGCATGGTCTCCTCGGCTTCCATTGCCGAGGTGGCGTGCAAGAAGGCCGCGCCGTTTATATTGCGGCGCGTGACCAGCGCCAGCTGTAGCCTCTTGATCCAGGCGCGCTGGCGCAGCGACCAGTCGCATAGCTGCCCAAGGGGCCGCACCGCATACGGCACGCCCTGCCGCCGCGCGGCGGCCATGCCCACATTGGCAGGGTGCGAGAACACCGTATGGATGTGCGCGAAGTCAAACCCGCGCAATTGTTCGCGGCACCATGCTGAAAATCCGGGGGTGAAGGTGAACCCGATGAGCGTGTGCTGGCGACTGGTCACGCGCGGAAGAAAGAACACGGGCACTCCCTCATGCTCCACCCACTGGTTCAACGGCACGGCCAACCGTCCGCCCAAGTCGTCATCACTGCTCAGCAACCGGGTATCCACCCCGATACGCCGCAGCGCCCGGACCATGCCCAAGGCAGCCTCTGTCGGCCCGCCGTGCCGAGGGGCGAGGGAGGCCATCATGTGGAGAATTCTCACGCAGTCAGAGTCATTGGGATGCCTCCCGGGCTGTGCTATTTCAGCGCCAGAAGGTGCGAACGCGAGACCCACCGCGTGGAACGAAAACCGGCCTTTCCAAGCAGGCAGTTGAGGCGTTCGGTCACATGGCGCTCGCCAATGTCATGGAGGATGCCGAAGTGGATTTCACACAGCAGCGCCCGGCAATTCGGATGCGCCAGGACCTGGCTCATGCCCGCCAACGCCTTCATCTCGTGCCCCTCTACATTCAGCATGATCAGGTTGGGCTGGGAAACCGGGCGTTGCCGACCAGCGTGTCTGCCCTCGCTGTGACCACTCGGACCGCGTCCGAGCCTTGGGCTTCGAGCGAACGGGTGGTGTTCTGTCCGTCGCGAGAGGCCATGTCAGCCTCACCGTCGTGGTCGCTGAGGGCTATGGTGTGCGCAGTCGCATTTCCGGCCCCGGCCACGAGCAAAGATTCCATCAACAGCCGACACGTTGCGGGCACAGGTTCAAAACAGCAAACCTGGCCGTTGGGCAGAGTGAGGCGAGCCAGGGCCGATGAGTAAAAGCCGGCATTGGCCCCGATATCCCAAGCCACCGCATTCCTTGCGATGGGCCCCAGTCCGTTAAGCACCGCTGTGAGCATGGGCCGTTCATAAACTAGGCAGGCCAAGTGGGCGAACTCGGCGGGCGGGCCCATGACTAGTTCGATCCCACTGCTAGCCGTCAACCGGGTCTGGTCCGGCGCAATGGCTACCGCCTCATAGCTGCCCAGGCGACCAAGCATGCTTTTCTCCACGGAGCGCACCAGTGGTCTGACAAGGCGCATCACCCCAAGCCGACGCGCGCCCGAACTGCAGAAATCAAGCAACCGGTAGATCATGCGGGTTGGGAATTTTGGAAGGTCACAGGTTTACAAGATCGAGCTTATCCGGGACATCCTCCGGACGTTTCGCTGCGGCTATAAAATGCGCGTCATACTGGTCTACCATGCGGCTGAGCACGGAGCGATCGAGCTTCATGTGGCGTTCGGCGTGCCAGTGGGCGGGCACCCTAGCCGCGACGGTATATCCGTGGTCGAAGAGGAACTCCAAGCATTGCCGGGAGACGTCCAGGCCGTGCGTCTCGATGAGCAGTCTTGGGCTGGCACGACGGAAGAATGCCTCGCCGCCGTCCAGCAGCATCCGCTCGGCTCCCTCGACGTCAATTTTTAACACATCTGGCGGAGGGAGTTCTCCCGCAGTCAAAATCGAGTCGATCGTTCGGCTCTTCACCTTTTCGATCTTCGGCGGCAGGCCAAGCGCGGCACGCGCGCGGCAGGCTTCGCCATTATACACGGAGTTCACCGCGCCCGAGGCGCTTTGCATGTCGTCCACTTGAAAATCCACCACGCTGTCAACGTTCGAAAGCGCCCAAGGAACGACCGTGACCCGCTCAGTCACATTCCCTAGCACCAAATTGTGCCGCAGTTCAGGTATATTCTCAGCCATTGGCTCGAAGGAGCAGACGTGCCGGGCTTTGAGGTGGGTCACCAACCAGCGGGCGTAGATCCCCAAATTGGCACCCACGTCCCAAACGATGTCCGTCGGGCGCACGAAAGCGCGCAGCGTCGCCAGCGGATACAACTCGAGTTCGAGTGGCGGACGCAGCCACAGCGAGCGGTTGCGACGCAGTCGGATGCGAACTTTCCCAATTTGCGGAACGGTGATGTGCGTGTGCCAGTCTGGAATACATGCTAGGGCGGAGCGGGCCAGTGCGGGGTGCCGACGAACCATATTGGCCATCGGGCGAAGCATACGGGAAACCACGTTCATAGATTGCGGTGTAAGTTTAGTGCGGACGATCCGCTGCTCAAAACAGGGTATAGATAAACGGAGCGGCAACCGGGCTGCTCAGGAGGATTGCCCCGATGGCCAGCAGTGCAAGCAGCAGCGGGATGAGCCAATACTTCTTGTTCTCACCGAGGAAGGCGATGAACTCCTTCACAAGACCGGCCTGCTCTTGCTGGCCGGCTTTTTCGAAGTCGTTCGGTTTCTGTTCGCTCACGTCAGAGCCTTTTAAAACTGGCGGTAGTAGCGGGGGGCGGGGGGCGCGGGCGGCGCGTCAATCCAGTAGGTCTTCACTAGCCGGTCAGGAGCCTTGCGGATGGACTGCAATCCGCCAAACCGCTTGAGCAAGCCGATGCCCGTGACCAGCACGTAGAAAATCAGCGCTATCACGACGTTGCCGACGACTAGGCCGATGCAGCAGGCCAGCGCATACCAGACCACGTAGAAGGGCCGGGCGATGGCCGGGACCGCGTAGAAGACCACGCCCGCACCCGCGCCGAGGCCGCCTAGTTTCAGCGCGAAGGAGACGTTCCAGCCTTTGCCAGCCAGCCAGCCAGCGAGCAGAAAAACGAGCGCTACGCAGGGGAAACCGATGATGAGGCTCCTGGCGAACGCGCACCGGGCCGCTGTGTCCGGGGTCCAGTTAACTTCTTTGAAAGGATTGAGCATGGGCGTTAGTCCAGCTTGAAGCTCTCAATGTATTTCTTCCGCACGGACTCGTCTTGTTGCGGCTGCTCGGTGCGGCGCAGGACGCAATTCTCCAGCACGAGCACGTCCATGTCCGAGGCCATGAAGCAGCGGTAGGCGTCCTCGGGCGTGCAGACAATCGGCTCGCCCCGGATGTTGAAGCTGGTGTTGATGATGACGCCGCAGCCGGTCTGGCGCTTGAACTCCTTCATCAGCCGCCAGTAGCGCCCATGCCGCTCCTCGTCCACCGTCTGGATCCGCGCGCTCATGTCCACGTGCGTGATGGCCGAGAGCGCGGAACGCGGGACGTTCACGCGCTTGCGCAAGTCGGGGTCCTTCATTAACTGCACCTGCTCCGGCGTGAGGGGGAGCCACTGGTCCTTTTTAACGTCGGCCACCATGAGCATGTAAGGCGACTCGCGGTCGTGATCGAAATACTTCTGCACGTCCTCGAGGAGCACGCACGGGGCGAAGGGCCGGAAGCTCTCTCGGAACTTGATGCGCAGGTTCATCTGCGACTGCATCCCCGGGCTGCGCGGGTCGCCGATGATGCTGCGGGCACCGAGAGCGCGCGGGCCGAACTCCATCCGCCCGCTGAACCAGCCAATGACTTTCTCCGAGGCCATCTCTTTTGCGACGGCTTCCAGCAAGGCTGGCTCCTGCTCGTAGAACGTGTAGCGCACCTGCTTGCCATCGAGGAAGGAGCGGATTTCCTCGTTGGAGAACTTCGGCCCGAGCAGCGATCCTTTCAGTGAGTCCTTGCCCTTGGGCGAGCGCGGCTGGTCGAGCAACTGGTGATGCACGAAGAGCGCCGCCCCAAGCGCACCACCGGCATCGCCAGAGGCGGGCGTGGCAAAGACATCGTCGAAGATGCCGGCGCGAAGCAGCTTGCCGTTGGCCACGCAGTTGAGCGCGACGCCGCCGGCGAGGCAGAGGTTCTTGCTGCCGGTCAGTTCCTTCGTGTGCCGGGCCATGCGGAGGACAACGTCTTCCGTCACCTTTTGCACCGAGGCGGCGATGTCCATCTCGCGTTGAGTGATGGCGGTTTCGGGGTCGCGGGCGGGACCGCCGAAGAGCGACGCGAACTTATCGTTCGTCATCGTGAGGCCCTGGCAGTAGTTGAAGTAGCTCATGTCCATCGCGAGTGAACCGTCGGGCTTCACGTCCACGAGGTGCTTGAGAATGGTGTCCACGTAGCGCGGATCACCGTAAGGCGCGAGGCCCATGAGCTTGTATTCGCCGGAGTTGACCTTGAAGCCGCAGAAGTAGGTGATGGCGCTGTAGAGCAGGCCGAGCGAGTGCGGGAAGTGGAGCGTCTGGAGAATCTTGATCTTGTTCCCCTGGCCGTGGCCGATGGTCGCGGTATCCCACTCGCCCACGCCGTCGAGCGTGAGGATGGCCGCCTCGTCATAGCGGGACGGGAAGAAAGTGCTGGCCGCGTGCGACTCGTGGTGGCCGGTGAAGGCGATGCGCTTGGTGTAGCGACCGCCGAGCGCTTTCCGAATCTCGCGGGGCAAATGCAGCTTCGTCTTGAGCCACAGCGGCATCGCCATCATGAACGACTGGAGTCCGGCGGGCGCGAAGGCGAGGTAGGTTTCCAGCAGGCGGTCGAACTTCTGGAGCGGCTTGTCGTAGAAGACGACGTAGTCGAGCTGCTCCGGCGTAAGTCCGGCCTCCTTGAGACAGTAGTCCACCGCGTGTTTAGGGAACTCATGGTCGTGCTTGATGCGCGTGAAGCGCTCCTCTTGGGCGGCCGCGACAATGTCACCGTCCACCACCAGCGCGGCGGCGCTGTCGTGGTAGAAGGCGGAGAGGCCAAAAATGACAGCCATGATCTGGGAGATCACGATCGAACAATGAACGTTCGCTCCCGCCAACGATCGAAAACGAACACAGCCCACTTGCGATACCATGTCTGCGTCGGCACGGGGCAGGTGCGGTCCAGTGCTCCAAAGACTTCTCGCCATTCGGCCCCGAGCCATTGGTCGAAGGGAAATAGAAAGCCGCGTTTGGGCTGGTTCGCAATCCAGTCCGGCACTTCGGGCACGGCCTGCAACAGGAAGCGCTTGCCTGCCTGCAATCGTATCGCCGCTGGAATCCGGGTGAGCGTGTTCGCCAGTGGCACATCGAGAAACGGCACGCGCAACTCCAGCCCGTGGGCCATGCTCATCACGTCGCTGTCGCGCACAAGCTGGTTGCGCATGTAGCGCGTCAACTCGAGGCGGCTCACCGCGTCCTCGGGCGTTGGGTCCGCAGGTGGCTCTGCGGCGGAGAAATCATCGGCCCCAGATTCACCGGTGTAATGCCGGGTCAACATCGTGGCTTCCGCATCAGTGAAGGTGCCGCGCAAAGCACTGTAGGCCGTGTCCAGCCGCGCTGGCTGGCCAAGCATCTCACCCAGCCGGCGAAGTTGCGGCCGGCGCGCGCGCCGCAGCACCGCCCGCACTCCCGCCCGGATAGGGCCAGTCCAACGCAGGCGGCGGTTCAGACGCGCGAGGCGAGGCACTTGGCGGAAGGAAGGGTAGCCGCCAAAGAGCTCGTCACCGCCCAAACCCGAAAGGACAACTTTCATCCCTTGATCCCGCGCAAACTTGGAGACGGTGAAAGTGTTTAACCCGTCGATGCTCGGCTGGTCCATTACCTGAAGGTATTGACTGAAAAGCTGCCGGCCGGCGGCGGCGTCCAGTTTCCACTCGTGATGGGTGGTGCCGAAGTGGGCGGCGCTGCGCTGCGCCAGACCGCCCTCATCGCCAGGCGTGCCGGGGAAGGCAATGGAGTAGGTGTGCAAGTCCGCACGCCCCACCGTGCGGGCAAGCCCCACGAGCGCCGTGGAGTCGATTCCGCCACTGAGAAACACCCCCACCGGAACGTCGCTGATGAAATGATGCGCAACCGAGTCCAGTAGCGCCTGACGGACGGTCCGCGCAGCCTCGGGCGCCGCAACCGCCTCGGGCTGGAAGCGCAATTCCCAATAGCGGCGGGTCTGCAGCCTGCCTGCCTGCCAGATGGCCAAGTGGCCCGCTTCAAGACAACGCACCCCACGCAACAACGTCCGTGGTTCGGACACCGAGCCCGTGCGGAAGTAGCCGCGGAGCCCTTGGGGATCCAATTCCCGCCGCACCAACCCAGAAGCCATCAATGCGCGCACCTCTGAAGCGAACACCAACCGGCCGGCAGACTCCGCGAGATAGAGCGGCTTGATGCCAAACGGATCGCGGGCAAGGAGGCAGGTGCGCTCACGTTCGTCCCACAGCGCGAGGGCGAACATCCCGCGCAGCCTCTCCACGCATGCCGCGCCGTGCGCCTCATAAGCGCGCAGGATGACCTCCGTGTCGGAGTGCGAACGGAAGGTCGCGCCACTGGCCTCCAACTCGCGGCGGAGTTCCTGGAAGTTGTAGATCTCACCGTTGAAGACAATCGTGAACCGCCCATCCGGCGTGCTCATCGGCTGGTGGCCCGCCGGGCTGAGGTCAAGGATGGACAGACGCACATGGGCCAACGCCGCGTGGCCGCCGGCGGAGCGAAAGAGTCCCTGGTCATCCGGCCCACGATGGCGCAGTGCGGCGAGCACGCGCGGGAGCGGGCCGGCGGCCAGATCGGGCAGTGGCTCAGTGCTCAGGATACCGACAATACCGCACATAAATTCATTCGGTGGCGAGCATTTCTGGCGGCAATAGGCGGCGGAGGTGGGTTTTCAGGGTGCTTGCGAAGCGGTCAAATCCGAATTCAGCCACGACCTGGCGGCGCAACTCATCAGGCTGCCAAATCAGCTGATGCGCGAAGCGGCGTTGGAGCAGTTGCGTGAGTGTGTCGGCGAGCTGCGCTGGGTCGAGCGGATCAACGAGCGCGCCAAAGCGGCCGTCGGCCAGTGGCTCCACCGAGCCATCGCGGTTGCCGGCGAGGACTGGCTTGCCACAGGCCATCGCTTCGAGGAACACGATGCCAAACCCTTCGCCGGTGCTGGGCATGGCGAAGACATCGCAGAGATTGTAGTGCGCACACAGTTCGTCCGCCGGGATAAATCCGGTGAAATGGACGCGGTCCGCCACGCCGGCAGCGCGGGCGAGCGCCTCAAGCCGCGGGCGGTCGTCGCCCGTGCCGCCGATGAGGTAGCGCACGTCGGGAACCGCCCGGCGGATCACGGAGAGGGCGGCGATGACACGGTCAAAACCCTTGTATCGCTCGGCGGCGGCGAGGCGCCCAAAAGTGAACACGACCGGTGCCCGTGCCGGGAGTCCGTAACGCTGCAAAAGCGCTTGGGACTTCGGTGCCGGACGAAACTGCGACTCAGCGAAGGTGTTGGGCAGCAGCCCGAGCCGGTCAGGCCCCAAGTGCTGCTCGCGGGCCAAGCAATTCCGGGTGAAGCGGCTCACACTCAGCACCATATCCGCCTCGGCCAAGGCCGCGCGCACCCCAAAACGGCGATTGCCCCAAGCATCGATGCCATGAGCCACCCCAACGTAGCGGATCTCAAAGCGGTGTTTGAGCCAGCGGGCCATGGGTAAAAAATTGATGTGCGTGGAGAGCACGAGCACGGGCCGCGCTCGGCCCGCGGCACGGAGCAATGCCGCAACAAATGCCAACTGTCTCATACCGTCCGGCCAGCAATGCGCGAAACCGGCAGCGTTGGCGTCACGCCGGGCCAGCACGCGGAGGGGAACCGAGGCCAGCACCCGCTGTAACCCCGTATGGAAGAAGTGGGAAAATGCCTGGATGCCCCCCTTGGTCACGTCCAACTCCGGCACCCACAGGTGAATCTCACGCCTCAATCGAGCTGGCTCTCCTGTCCGGCTTGCAGCCGGGCCAAGCTGCCGGGCAGGACTGGTGCAGTGATAGCCGGGGCGGAGCGCACCCAATTTTGGAATGCGGCTAGGGCGAACAGCACGCCCACTGTGATCCCCATGCCCTGCAGGACCGTCATTAGCAGGCTCATGCTGAGCAGTTCCAGCGCGGGGCCGAAGAAACTAAAGAACGACATGCCCACGAGGAACCCAACCTGTTCAGGTTGGCGATCCTGCGCTATGACCGTCCCAGCTGCAAAGAACAGTCCATAGCAAGTCCCGACGAGCCCCAACAGCACCCAACTGCGATTCATCCACGCCTCGGCGATGGGGCCGATGGAGATGTTCGTGCCTTGCGACATCTCATAATTTATGTGGAAGCCGTATATAATCCCGACTTCCCGCATTACGGCGTTCAGCTCAGGACGGTTGGGATTGATGAACCGGGGAACCATTAACTGGAGTCCATCCGCATAGGTCTGCCCTTCCCAGAAGGGCACCTCGCGTGGTGTTGTGCCCACCACCCGAACTAGCACTTTGGTGAGATCGGTGCGCTCCAATGCGGTTTGCACCTGCTCGTCTCGTTCACCTGCCAGGTGGGCCTCGAGCGCCTCCCAGGAAAACTTCACCCAAGCCCCGACTCGCTCCGTCACGCTCAACGAGTCGTATGTATTCATATACTGAGCCCGCCATTCCTTTTTCCCCATGTTGAAAAACGTGACCAGCGCCAAGCCCACGGTCAGCGTCACGAATGGCAGCCGGCGGGCGCCCATAATGTATGCGGCCATCGCACTGCCACACATCATCACACTGGAGCCCAGCATTCCGCCCACTGTTTCAAAGATGCAATATCCGACCACCCCTCCGGCATACGCCAACCGAAGCACGGGTTGGAATCCCACACGGCCCAGGCGGAGACCCAAAAAAAACACCCCCAGCGTCCCGCTGACCCGTATAGTGGCGGCCACGTAGGGCTGGAGGGTGGGTGGCAATATCCGCCACATTAGCCCGTAATGGGTGGCCGCCGAGTAAAAAGCACAAACCCACAGTGCCCACCACGCCCAGCCAACATGCTGTTCATCGGTCACCGCCACGTTGCCCAGAGACCACGCTGTTTGGCGGATTTCCCGCGCCCATAGGAGCACCACTATTTGCCCCAGCCAGCCCGCCAACAGAAACAAACCCACCGCGAGCAGGCATGTGGCCCGAACCTCCGGGGACTCATCCAACATGACGGAGTCCTCGCCACTGGAAGGCAGCCAGTAGTAGACGAGGTGCGCTCCTGCGTAAACCTCCCAGAGTGGTAGGTGCGGCATCCCGCGCACCAACCAAAGCCAGCCGGGCAGCGCCGCCACGACAAACATGAACAGGCCCGCCAGCGCGGTGCCGGTGTCTGTCCGGAGCAACTCTGAACTGGTCAGCATCAGCAGCATGCCGATCCCGACGATCAACAAAGTTAGTCCGCGCTGGCGCATGTTCTGGTTACGTGCCGAAAGACGGCCATCAAGTGATCCGACGTGACGGGAATATCGAACCTACGGGCGCTCGCTTGCAAGCCCGCTATAGAAGCTGGGGGCCGTGCCCACCAGCGTTCATACGCAGCTCGGCAATCCGCCCAATCCTCCGCACGGAATATTTCGCCATTGAGGCCCGGGACCACCACGTCCGCCGCACACCCCACGCGATCACTTACCAACACGGGCCGCCCGCAGGCCAGCGCCTCATTCACCGCCAGGCCCCAAGTCTCCTGATAGCGCGAGGGCAGAATAAACACGTCACCGAGGCGATACACCAAGGGCATGCGGCTTTGGTTCTGGAACGGCAACACTTGGAAACGCGCAGGATCCGCCGCCGCGCGACGCCGCATTGCAGCGCCCAACTCGCCGTCGCCGACCAGCAGCAAGCGCCAGTCACCCGTCGGCCAGATGGCACACATGTCCATCATTTCCATCGGACATTTCTTGAACTCAAACTTGCCCACGAAGAGCAGCACGCGCGTGCTGTCTGCCAGCCCCAGCGCCCGCCGCCAAGTGCGGGCCTCCGCCTCCAACTCCGCGTGCGGCTCCGCGAACCGATCCACCGCGATAGAATGCGGGCAGGGAAACAGGCGCTCGTCGGGCACGCCGCAGGCCTGGTAGTAGGCGCGGTTGGCCCGGCCCACACAGAGGAAGGCCGACGGCCAAGTGTAAACCCGCCGCAGCACCGCGCGCGTGAGCCACCAACGCCAGCCGCCCCGGCCGTCCAGCATGTGCGAATCACCCCGAAACAGCACGGGGATCCGGCGGCGGGCGAGTGATCGCAGGGCTTGCAAATGCGACGCGTAGGCGTAGCCGGTGACATGCACGGCATCGGGGTGCCAGGCGAGCAATCGCGCCACCAGGTCAGGATTGTGCAGCCCCCAAAAATGGTGCGACCCCGGATCACGCGCAACGTTGGGAATTACCTCATGCTCATATCCGTCAGTGAGCGGAATATCCCACGCGACCCCTTTTCCGAAACCCGGATCGTGCACCACCGCACCACCGCCGTGCCAGGTGAAAAAGACCTTGACCGCCACCTCCTGCCGCGCAGCAAGCAAACGATGTAGCGGCGCATAGTATTGAATTGGATGCGAGACAACGAAGGCCAGCCGGCGGCGATGCCTAGTCAAAGTGTTTGGGTCAACGGCCATGCACCAAACGGTCCATAAGAGTCGCCAGCGTGGCGGTCATCCCCCGGTCGGTGAACGGTTCGAGGCATTCCGCTCGCACCTCGAGTTCCGCTGGCAAGCGCGGTTGCTGCGCCACTCCCAACTCGGCGTCCAGCCGCGCGGCGATGATTTCAGGCGTGTCACTGCTGCCGAAAGGAATGACCACCGCGTTGCTGCACTCCCGCAGCCGGTCAATCGCCGCGCTGTCCCGATGGATGAGCGCCAAGACCGGTCGGCCCGCGAGCAGGGTGGGGTAAATCTTTGAAGCTGTGTAACTCGGGTCATCGGAGCCAATGATGAGATTCACGGCGGCGGCTTGCAGGAGCGCCAGGCCATCGAAGTATGGCACCCGTTGGGCAAGTTCGTGGACGGCTTGGCCAACGCCTGCGGCGGCCGCGAGCGTGGTGGCCAAGTCTGGTTCCAGATCGTGGATGGAGTATTTCGTGCCCACAAACCAAAGCTCAGGCCCGCTGGCTGGCGTGGTGAGTTTAGTGCCTCCCTTCAGCCATCGGAATAATCCGGCCAACGGCAGGCTCATGCCGGGCACCACCCGGCCCAAATACAGCCATCGGGAACGGGCTTGCCGATCTCCCCAAATGGCTGGACGGACGAGCAAGTCCTTCAGCGTCGCGAAGTCGTGGGTAGGTGCCCCAAAGGGCAGCACACTAAATCGTTCAGATGCCATGCCGGGGTGGCGCTGCTGCAAGGTCTTGGGATAATCGGGTGACACACAGACCACATGAGCTGCCGACCGCATGACTCGTGGCTCACAGCGACGCGCCAAGCCTTGAGAGAGCGCGAACTTGAGCCGGCCGCCTGGTGGGCGGCTGGTGGCCCCGGGGCGGTCGTAGTAGCCAGTCACCCACGGGTCATGCATGTCCACCAAATATGGAATTCCGCATTGCTGCCGCCAACGTGGGCCTAAATTCAGGGTGTCGAAGATTGCCGTGGAAAAGAAGACGAGATCGAACTGCCGCCGCCGGAGTAGCAAGTCGCCAGCCGCCCGGAGCTGAAAGTAGGCCCGATAGCCCAACTGGCCAAACCGCAGCCAGCGAGTTAGTCGTAGCGGGATCGCACCGCAGCGATGAATGGGCAGCCCGAGGGGCAGTGCGCGCGCCAGTCGTTCGTCCTGTGCCCCCCCCACGGCCGGCGCATCCACGCAAAGCACTTCGGCCGACCAACCTTGCTCGGCAAGGAACGGCAACATGGTCCGGACACGTTGATGGTCAGGCGCATTGACCGGCGGGAAGTGGGGGCTGACGAATAAAACTCTTCGCTTCACGGGTGACGTGTGAAGTCCGCCACTTTGACGAGCACAATAAACAGGTTGCTGCCGCTCAACTCCGCGATCCGGCGACTGCTCTGGTCCCAAGCCTGCACCGAGTCTGGTCGGTCGTTGCAGGACACATAGCATGGGAGGGTGGCAAAGTTGCGGTTGATGAATTCGCCCGTAAGCAAGAATGGATGCGCCCGGCCCCAGAGTCGGTGAAAGGCCGTCGGATCCGCCGCCCGAAACTCACGGCTGCCATTTGGGGTCTGGGCCACCACCATGCCACCGGGCCGCACCCATTGCAGCATCGCCCTGAGTGTGGCCAGGGGATTGGGGACGTGTTCCAGCACATGGCACGAGTAAACCATATCAAAACGCTGGTCCGCCGCAGGGGGTTCCGTGGAAATCGGCAGCCCCATCCGGCAGCCGAACGCGGCGCGCGGCCGGGACAGCTCGAAACCTTCCGCCGCGAAGCCGGCCCGAAGGAACTGATGGGTGCCGTAGCCCCAACTCGAGCCGAAATCCAGAAGCCGCCGACCCGGCTCCAAGCCCAAGGCTTTCAGAATGGCGATCTGGCCGGAGAAATCCTTGGGTGTGCCACGAAAATTGGTCGCCAGCAGTTCCTGCATCGTGGCGGCATCCGGTATTTCGGATGCGAACCCCGGTTCGTCATAGGCCAGTTGGTAGAACTCGGCCATCTCTCGGTCCTGCTCGGTCGGATAACGATGCAAAATGCCACAGCCCGTGCAGTCGATGAGCGAGTGGAACAGCTTCCGGTCCACCGTGATGCCAGTGGCCGACCCGCAACACGGGCACACGGCGGAACTGCCCAGCCGGCGCCAGGCGCCGCCCAGCGCATACTTCCAGAACCCCGCGTTCAAGATTTTCTTCAGTGTCCTCATGGTCTTTCCCTCTTGCATCGCGCCCGACGGATTCAGCGGGGTTTCACGGCCTTGGCATACAGGCTGTAGCACTGCTCCACCGGGGCCGCATCCCGCGCCACCACCGGGAGCGCCCCCGCCAGCAAGGCCAGCCCTCCCGCCGTGCCGGCTCGCCCCTGCGCCCGGAACATCCGGTCCGACCACTTCACCAGCTCCCGCCCGCCCATCCCTTCAAACGTCGCCACCTCAAAGCCGACCGGCGTCAGCAGCTCCCGGTAGCTTTGCATCGTATAGCCGGCCCGCACATGTCCGCCCCACACCTCCTGCACGTCCAGATCTTCCGCCAGCCACTTCGGATGCTGCGCAAACGGACAGCACAGATGCAGCACCCCACCGGGCCGCAGCAGGCGGAAAAACTCCCGGCAAATCTGCGCGTCATCCTTGATGTGCTCCAAGGTCTCGTAGCAGATGACCTCATCGTAGCGGTCCGTGACCGACGGCAGATCATACAAGTTGAACCGCCGGAAGGACAGTTCCGCCTCGGGGACGCCGCGCCAGCCGTTGTAAAAGGCCCGCGCTTTTTCCACCTGCGCCGCCTCGTAGTTGAGGCCATGCACCCGGGCGCCGGACCGCCAGGCCAGATACGAAAACCAACCGTTGCCGGACCCGGCGTCGAGCACCAAGCGCGGGCCGCTCCGCCAGTGCCGCGCGAGCCGCACCCGCCGGCGGGTGAAGAGGTTCAAGCCCGGCATCAGCCAAAATCTAATTCGATTGCGCATAGCTTTCTCGCACCACCTGCCGGCCTTTGGAAGCGGTGAATTCACGCAGCACCCGGTTGTGCGCCCGCGTGAAGTGGTCCCACGTCCAGCTCGCCGCCCGCTGGCGGGAACATTCCCCCATCTGCGGCAGGCGGTCCCGGTGCTCCACGCACCAGCGCAACCGCCCGGCCAGCGCTGCGGCATCGCCCGCCGGGACCAGCCAGCCGTTTTCGCCATCCCGCACAAAGTCGCCGCAGCCGGAGTTGCGCGTGGTAATGACCGGCAGCCCGGCGGCCATGGCCTCCAGCACCACATACGCGAACCCCTCCGCCAGCGTGGGCAGCACCAGCACCGAGGCTGATCGATACAGCTCCTGCAGGCGCGCCTTGGGGACGGCCGACGAGCGCCACACGTCACCCGGCAGCTCAGCGTATTGAGATTCCGGGAGCGTGTTACTGCCCACCATCCAGAGTTTGAGGCCCGCCCGACTTTCGAGCGACCGCCACGCCTGCAGCAAATAGTGCGAACCCTTGCGCAGCGATTGCGAGCCTGCGCTCAGCAGGATCACTTCATCCCGGGGAAAGGCCTCCCGCAGCGGCTGCACCGGCGGCGCGGCCGAAGGCAGGGCAACGATTTTTTCCGCCGCCACGCCTGCCAACCGGAGCGTCTCCGCCACATACTCGGACTGGGCGATCACCAGATCGGCAAGCGCCAGCTCCTCCTCCTTGATGGCATTGACCCGGTTCATGCTGGCTTCCAGGTGGCGGTCATAAGCCGTGGCGGCCTCGGGAAACTTTTGTTGTTCTGCCCGGAGCATGGCTTCCAGCGTGCGGTAATGGGCGATGGGCTGCGAGAGCACGCACAACCCGCCGGCCCGCTTCTGTGCTCGAAATGTTTCCAGTGACGAGAGTTCAAAGCCGTAGATACATGCCGCCCGCCCGGCCCAGCGCCGGGCCACATGGCGGTCGTAGCCGCGCTCGGCCCACCACCACACGCGGTCCGTCAACAGCTCGTTGCGCGCGAGCCGCTGCGTGGCCACGCGCGCCGCTTCGCGCCAGGAGTAAGTGTGGGTGCAGCCGTCCAAATTCGCGGGCAGGGCGCGCCGTTCGAGTTCCCGGCTGACCCGCCCCCCGAGCTGCCGGGCCAGGCGCGCAAACCAAGAGTTCCGGCTCCAGCCCAGCGTCGTTACGAACTCCCGCAGCAGCCCCGCCTCGCGCAGACCGCGCGCGACCTCCAGCCCGCGCGCGCGAAGCGAGGGCGACGACACCACCACGGCAGGCACATTCATTCAGCGACGGGTGGCGGTCCGGAGGCGGCGCAGGAAGAGACTCCATGTGGCCAGCCGCCACGCAGCGGGAAAGTCGCGGAGAATGGCAAAGTGGCTCCAGCCGGCGGCGGGCTGACGCAACGCAGCGGGCACATGCTCCTCGAACGCCGCCTGTGCCTCCGGCTCCACCATCTCCCGGAGGCCGGCAAAACCCCGGGTGCCCCATCCCCAACGGAGACTGTAGGAAAAACCAATCTTGGGCCGGTCCACGAACCAGCCCGGCCAGCCCGTCAACTGGGACTTCAGCAGCGCCTTGGGCACGGGTCGATGGAAGAGCAGCTCCCGGGGCAGAGAACGCGCGAATGCCATCACGTCCCAGTCAAGGAACGGGCACCGGGCTTCCAGACCCTGCTCCGCCGAGGCGCGATCCAGCTTCGCGTGCATATGGCCCACCAATCCTTCGGTGGCCGTGTGCCGCGCCCACCCGCTAAACCACTCCGGCAGCGGCGGTCCGCAACGCAGCGGCGGTGCCGCATCGGTATCCTCAGCCGACCGGTCGGTCCAGTCCGCCGGCGCTCCATACCCGAGAAAGACCTCGTCCCCGCCGTCCCCCGTCAGCAGCACGCGTCCGTGATCCGCCGCCAGCCGGCACAGCATCGCCAGGGGAAAGTAGGAAAGGAGCGCCAGCGGTTCGTCCTGCAGGTCCAGCGATCGCATGATTTCCTCGGGCAGCGATTTCAAGCTTGGCCGCAGGATCTGGACGGGCACGCTCAGCCGCCGCCCCGCATAGCGGGCGTAGAGTTCATCGAACGTTCCCGGGACGAAGTTCCCCAGCGCAAGAAATTTCGGCTGCGTCTGCGCCACAAGGTGCTGGGCGATGATGGTGGAATCCACGCCGCCGGACATGAGGGCGATGGGCTTCGGGTTGTTGTCCAGCCGGCGCCGCACCGCCTGCGCCAGCAACTGCGCCAGCCGCTCCGTGGCTTCCGCCACGCTGCGCGGCGGCGCTTCCTGCGGCAGCGGCGGATCGCACCTGAGCCGCGCGAGGCGCTTGCCCTCCCAGTCAAACTCCCAGACCTCCCCCGGCGGCACGGCCTCCGTGTCCGCCAGCGCCGAGGCCGTGGCCGGAAAGTGCCCGGCATTCCACCACGCCGCCAGATGGCCGGCCCCCAGTTTCACCGGCTCCGCCGCGGCGCTCGCCATCGCCAGCGTCGTCGTGCCGAAATAAATGCCGTCGCGCCACCGGCCGACAAAGAGCGGCTTCTTGCCCACCGGATCGCGGACGAGGAACAAACGCCGCCGCCGTTCGTCCGCAATCGCCACCGAGAACATCCCGCGCAGCCGTTCAAACCAGGCCAGCCCGTGGCGCACGTAGCCCGCCAGCAGCACCTCGGTGTCTGATTGCGTGCGGAACGGGTAGCCGGCCAGTTCCTGCCGCAGTGCGGCATAATTATAAATCTCGCCCACAAAGGCGATCATGACGCAAGATTCAGGGTCTATGAACGGCTGGTGGGCCACGGCGCTGCGATCCACGATGGCCAGCCGTGCGTGCAGAAACTCCACGCGCCCGTCCGTCGTCGCCTGCTGCCGGTGCGAATCCGGTCCGCGCCGGCCCAGGAACGGCAGGCCCGCCGTCAGCTCGCGCACAGGACGGTGCAAATTAAGTCGGCCAATAAATCCGCACATAGTGTTGGAAACCAGGACTAGACCGGACCGGACATCGCGCGAGAGAAATTCGGCCGCCCGCCATCATCCCGCAGCGCGTGCAGCCGCGCGCGGGAACGTCCGGATGGCCGGGGATGGGTGATCATCAAGGCCGCTCCTCCCAGACGCCGCGCACCAGCGCCAGCGCTTTGTCCCGTTCTTGCGGATGCTCCCAGTGCCATCGCCGCACGGCGGCCGCCCACGCCGCCTTGCGCGCGGCGAGCAGCGCCGAGGCATCCTGCGCCCAATGACGGAACCCGGCGGCTTGTGCGGCGGTGTCCCGCGTCTCGAAAATCAGCGCGCCCGCGCCAATATCATCGGCCAGCTCCCGTTGCCCGGGGGTGTCGGTGAAGGCCACGGCCAGTCCGGCCACAAGATAGGCGAAGGACTTGTTGGAGAGCGCGAGTTCGTTATTCCGGCTGAAGCCGGGCTCCACCGACAGGCCCACATCATATCGCTCCGCCATGGCGACGATCCTATCAGGGGCCACCCGATTGTGATGTTTGATTTTCAAGCGCGGGGCGGCGCGCCTCGCCTGATTTTCCAGGCCCGCCACAAATCCCCGGTCGTCGCCGCCCAGCAGGTGCAGTTCCATGTCCACCCCGGCCAGCCCGCAGGCCGCGATGGAAGCCTCCAGTCCCCGTTGCGGCCCGATTACTTGACTGAACCAGAACAACCGCAGCGCGGGCCCGGAGGCGGGCGCCAGCCGCGGCGGGACAGCGGGCAGAGAAAACACGTTGTGGATGACGTGCGGCGACACGTTGAATGCCCGCTCATACTCGGCCTGGATCGGCTTGCTTCCAGCGGTCAGGAAGCGCGCATGTGGAAGAATGCGGCGCTGGATTTCAGCTATGAGCGCGTGGGACAGGTCGGCTTCCGGGCTGGAAATCTGTTCCGCCGGGTGAAAGTCCTCCAAATCCAAGGCCAGCGGCACGCCGCGAATTTCCGCCGCCCGGGCGGCCACCACCAGGCCGCCGGCGGTGCCGCCCAGATACAAGTCGGCCGGCTGAGCCAGCGCCTGGCTCAACAGGTCATCGTAAGCCCGCGTGCAGCCCCGGCCCAGTGAGTCGAGCGATTTCGTGGTCAAATTCCCACCGCGCAGGCGGTAACGGGCCAGTTTCATGCGGAGGCCGGTCCGGTAGAAGGTCAGCGGCTGATGCTGGCGGACGAACTCGACGGGTGCGCCATGCCAGCGCGGGTCCGCCAGGAACCGCCGGTCAGCCTCCCGCACGCCTGCCACGTAGATCGGATTGACGATGGAAACCACATGGCCGGCCTCGCTCAGGGCGACGGCCATCTTCATCATCCGCGGACAGCAGGTGATGTGTCCGCTGATGACGATGCACACCGACTTCTGCCGCATACTCATGGGGCTTGGTTCACGATCCGGGGCCGCGCCTCCTGGGCCGGCCGGGCCGGCGCGGCGCGGCGGAAACGCGCGCGCAGCGAGAGGAACGGACGCTCAAATGCATAGTAAGAGCAGGCGGCCACCGCCAGCGCGGGCGCCAGCCAGCCGGGGAACGACAGCCACCACGGCTGGTTCAGGCCAAAGGTGGCCGGCGACGCGCAGAACAGTTGCTGCCAGATGTAAAGCGAATAGGACAGCACGCCCAACTGGCCCGCCGCCGCCGAATTGAGCAGCCGATACGCTCCCCAGTCCGGCAGCAGCACGCTCTGGACCATCAGAATGACAAAGCCCAGCGCCTGGCAGGTTGGCGTCAAGGGCACGGTGAAAAAGCCCGCAAGGAAGAGCCGCGCCAGAGCCGTAGGGATCACGATACCGCCGAGCGCGGCAGCGCAGACCAGTCCGGGCCGGAGACAGAGCCAGGCCCACACGCGGCCGGCGTGGCCATGCAGCAGGAAGGCCGCGCAGCAGCCCATCCCTAAGGCATCGCAGTGCAGCAGAAATGAGTAGGGGTTCACCAGCCATTGCCATGCGGGGGGAAGCCATTGCAGATAACCGGCGACCCGCAGCACCGGCGCGAGCACGACCGGCAAGGCCAGCACCAGCAACGCCTGCCGCCAGCGGGACGCCAGTCCGCCCGCCACGAACAGCACCGGCCACAGCAGGTAGAATTGTTCCTCGACCGCGAGCGACCAAAGATGGCCATTCAACCACTGCCCGGAGGCGAAATCTGCGGTGAAGGTCAGGCTGGCCGCCCACTCGCCCGCCGTCAGCTTCAGGGGAGTGGTGCATTGCAGGCCGAGGAGGACGGCCAGATACAGGAAATAGACCGGCAGAATCCGGAGCGTCCGGCGCACGTAAAAGTCCCGCAGGCTCATCCGACCGGTCCGCTCCGCCTCCTGCAGCATCAGATAGGTGATGAGGAATCCGCTGATGCAGAAAAAGAAGCGCACCCCCAGCGCTCCGTCGAACACCCACAGAAACAAGGGCCGCAATTCCTCAGGAAAGCCCGTCGCGTGGGTGCTGTGCGCGCCCAGCACCATGAGGATACTGAGCGCACGCCAGCCATCCAAGGAGGGTAGACGGATTGGTTTCGCTTGGGCTTCCATCACGGGTGCGGCCAGCGCCGATGGCTTCAGGCACCGGCACGACGACGGCCAGCCAGGCGGCGCGCGCGATGTCCGGCCTTCAGTGACGCTGGCAAATGATCGGGTTGTTCCATTCCGTCGTGGGATCCCGGATCTCTTCCCCGGACATCTTTTTCAACGCATAGCCAAGTGTCTGGAGCTCCTTGACCGCCTGCTGCTCTTCCGGGCCATGCAGCTCGATGAATACGGCCGGCCCGTGATCGCCCAGCGTGCGCCAGGCGCCCCGAAAAACGGCCGCCCCCGCCCCTTCCACGTCAATTTTGATGAAATCCGGCCGGGGCAGGCGGTTGAGCATGGCGAAAGAATCCAACGAGACGGCCTGGACCATGCGTCGCTTTGAATCAGCAATCTGGTAGTCATGTTCGACCTGTCGCAGTTTCCCTTGCGTGGGCACCTCCGCACTGAAGTCGAACTCCAGGCTGCCGTCTTGTTCGCTCACCGCCAGGCAATGCACCTGGACATGATCCATGCCGTTCAAACGGGCCTGCCGCGCCGCCAGTTCGGCGAGTTCCCGCACCGGCTCGAAGGAGTGGACCGACCCGGACGAGCCCACCAGCCGGCCCAGCGCCATGAGACTCTGCCCCGTGTTCGCCCCCAAATCCCACACATGCATGCCGGGACGTATGACGCGCTGGTAAAAGCCGTGGTGGAAAGCTTCCCCGCCCAGGCAAAAGGTCGCCCCGATGCCGGGCCCGACTTCGTAGCGCATGCCCCGGCAGACTCCGAAGAGCACCGGACGAATGGCCCCAAAGGGAAAGAACCAGCGGGCGAGGCTTCGTTTAGTCATACGCGGGAGTTACTGCGCGGTAATGGATCAGAACGGCAGCCCGCCCTTGACCGGAAGCTTGTCCTGACCGGCAAGGCTTGAAACTCCGCCGGCCGGCTGTGGGCGCCGCAGTTGCAGCAAGACTCGTTCATAGGCGTCGCATGATTTGTCCGTGCTGAAATGCTCCAAAACCCGGGCCCGCAAAGCCCGGCTTCGCTCCGGGGCGGCGCTGACGGCCCGGTGGATGGCCTGCGCCAGACCCGGCCCATCCCCCGGGCGAACCACACGGTCCGCCTGCCCGGGGCCGAGCAGCTGCGGGAGCATCCCGACCTCAGTGGTGATTACCGGCACACCGCAGGCCATGGCCTCGACCACGGTGAGTCCGAATGACTCCTCGCATTCGCTGGGGGCCACCACCACGTCGGCCGCCGCCATGAACGCCTCCGGGTCAGGACGTGCGCCGAGAAATTTCACCCGTTCCGCCGGGATGCCCAGTTCAGCCGCCCGGCGCGGCCAGCGGTCACCGGGGACTCCGTCCTTGCCAACCATCACCAGGAGGCTGTTCGGGAGCTGGTCCTTGATCCGGGCGAATGCCTCGATCAACGTGCCCGTTCCTTTCTCCGGGGTCAGCCGGCCGGTGTGGTTGATGAGGGTCGCGTTCACGGGCAGCCCCAGTCTCGCGCGCAGCGCGGCTTTGTCCGGGGCGGGACAAAACCGGGCGGTGTCCACGCCGTTCGGAATCTCGCTCAAGGTTGTCGCTGGCCAGCCGGAGTCCCTCCAGGATTCGAGCGTGTGCGCAGAGGGCGCGACCCCGGCGCGGATGGTCCGATAAGCACTGGCCCAGGACCACTCACAATGCGTGGCCGCCAGTCCCAGATGAAACATCACCGGAATCCCGCTCATCACGGAGGCCAGCGCGAGCAGCCGGAGGTAATGCACTTCCGACGCCACGATGACTTCAGCGCCCAGCGAGCTGGCCGCGCGTCCGACGCGCCACGCCCGGAGCAGGCTGCTCCCCAAGGTCCGCCAGCCAAAGGGCCGCAGTTCCATCTGCCGCCGGGTGGCACCGGCGGCTTCATAAGCCGCAAGCATTGTGCCCGCCTGATCATGCAACAGCGAAATCCGGTGGCCGCGCCGGGCCAGCCCGCGCGCGAGATCCAAGCACACCTGCTCCGAACCGCCGCCGAACGAGGGATTTGGCTCACAAAACAGGAGCTTCATGACGGAAGCAGCGGTGCCGGTCTCAGGCAGTCATGCTGCGCCGCAGCTTCCGGCAATGTTCCAGGCCGAGGCGCAGACGCGCGACTGTCTCAAACCCAAACGTCCCGCCCAGCCAGCGCCGCCAGCGCGAACCGGTGGGCCGCCAGCGGGGATTAATGCTCCGGGCGCTGCGCACCACTTCGCGGGCCAGCTCACGATCCCTTGCATACGTGTCAAAGGCGATGTGCTCCAGCACTTCGAGCAGCGCGCCGCGGCGGGCTTCGGTCAGCGTGCCGGCCTGCTCCCAGCGGGCACGCATCTCCAGCGCGCTGCGCCAGCAGTCGCGCGCAAATTTCACTGGGCTGCTCGTCGCTACCGAGCCGGACGTATGCGTCCGATACCACGCCGCCAGCGCCGGATCATGGACGAACGTCGCTCCAGCGCAGGCCGCGTCCAGCGCGTAGCGCGCGTCCTGGATGACCGGTAGGCCGGGATGCCAGCCGGGATGCCGCTGGCGAAGAAAATCAGCCCGCCAAAGATACGCCCCGGTCGGGCACCACATGCCCGTGAAGAAAGCCACCTCAATGTCTGCGTGAACCGCCTGCCACGTCTGCGCCACGGTCTCTCCCGGCACCCAGGCTTCACTATCCGACACCAGCCGCCGCCAGTCTCCATAGACCACGTCCGCGCCGCTGGATTCCGCCAGGGCCACCTGCCGCGCCACCGAGCCGTCGGCGAGCAGGTCATCCGCGTCGAGATACTTGAGATACTTGCCTCGCGCCAGATCGGCGCCGCGTGCGCGGGCTGCACTACAACCGCGATTCTCCGTGCGCACCAGCCGGGCTTCGGGGAAGTCACGCTCCACAAGTTCACCGCTGCCATCAGTGGAGCCGTCGTCCACCACGATCAACTCCACCGGCAAGGGGCTGGGCTGCCGGGTGCTGGCCAGCGTCTCGCCGATCCAGCAGCGGGCGTTGTAGCACGGCACAACGATGCTCACCACCGGCAGGCCGCCGAAAGACTTAACAACGGAGCTCATACCGGCGGGCGCAAGGCGTGCATGGCCAGCTCACAATAATCTCTGGCCGGCAGCGCGAGATAGGCCTCGGCCGCCCCGCCCCGCAGTTCTCGCACCGGAAAGTGGAAGGCCCGCGTGCGGGCGAGGCCGACGGAGTAGCCAACGTAATCCACCGTGCGCAACTGGCTGGTATACCCCTGGATCATCGCCACCTTCTGGTCCAGCACGTCCGTGATGTCCAGGATGGCGTTGGGCGGCAGCAGCCCCCACACCTCGTAGCCGAGCACCATGAACGAAAGATCCACGCCCGCGTCGGCGAGCAGGAGGTTGGTCTGCCGGTGGTGCGGATGGTTGTCCAAGAACCACGGCAGCAGCACCACCTCGGGCTGGAACGTCCGCAGCACCTGCCGCAAACGCGTAACCTCGGCGGCCCCCGGCGTGCCGTGACAGTCCGACACTTCAAAGCGGATGACCTCGGAGGCCTGCAGGGACTTCGCCGCCGCATCCAGTTCCTCGCGCCGCGCCTGCACCAGCCGCGCCTGATAACCGGCCTCGGCGCGCCACGGGCCTTCGTGCAGCGCCCCGCCACCGTCGCCGTTATACACATTGACGATTTTGAGATCCGCCCGGCCCGCGTGCCGCGCGAGCAGCCCGCCGCAGCCGATCACCTCGTCGTCGGGATGCGGCGAGAGCGCGAGGATACGCGCGGCCAGGGGGCACTCCAGTTTCCGGGGCCAGTTGGCGCGGAGCTGGGAATGCATCCGGGGGCCTACTTCGTCAGCCGCGCCGTGCATCAACTCCGGCTTCAACGTGCCCAGAAAGCGTGGATACGTCAGCCAAGAGTCCAGCCAGGCGCGCGGATGAAACGGGAGCTTTAGGCGCAAAAGGGTTGGAGCCGGCTAGGCGGCCCGGTGATAGGTGAACTTCAAGGGCAGCGGTCCGGTGCGGAACGCAGGCGTCGGCCAGCGCTCGGTGATGGTGAACGAACGGAGAAAGCCGGCCTTCTCGATGCCCCGCTGCGAACTCACATTCTCCCTGGTGCAGTAGATAACCGGCTGAACCGCACCGCCGCGTGCCACGAGTTCTCGCAGCAACTGCGGATAATGGCCTCGGCCCCGGTGCGCCTCCGGGGTGACGCAATCCCAGATCCACCGCACCGGATGCTCGAACTCCACCCACCCACCCAGTTCGCCGACTAAAAAGCGGGGGCTGCAGGTGACCCAGCCATACGCCACCCGCCGCCCGGCATCGCGCCGGGAGAACAACTGCGCCCCGGCCGCAAACCGCCCGCTGGCGTCTGCGTCCGCCCGCCACGGAAAAGTTTCGTCCGTCTGCAAGCCCGGCCAGTCCGCAGCGGTCAGTTCCTCGACTTCCTGCGTTGGAGCCTGGCCGGACGCCGCCTGGGTGTAGAACCACACCTGGCGCGTCCGCCCTAGCACGCGCACGACCCGCAGCGGTGCCGTCACCAGCGCGCGCGCGCCATGCGCCTTGAATTCCTCCCGCAACCGGCCTGTCAGGCCGTCGCTCATGGCTTGCCCGGAGCGGCGGCCTCGGCATTCTGCCCGCGCAACCAGCGCACGGCCGGCCTGACCCACCGCCGGGCCGCCGGGCTTTGCCGCAAGGTTTGCTGAAGCTGCGCATAGCCCCGGTGCAACCGGGCCATGGACTCCGAAGTCTCGATAACCCCGGAACCGACCGCCCGATGGGCGGTGGCGAAGTATTCCTTGTAAGTTTCGCCGCCCGGCCCAAAGTCCAAGATGTCGCACTTCAGCTCGTGCAGTTGCTTGAGGAGGAACCAGACCAGTAGCCAGCCCGGCGTATATTTGGAGAACGCATCGTCGTAGGCCGGGAACCAGTAATAATGCACACGACCGGCCCGCACTCCAAAGTGCAGTGCCACCACGCTTTCGCCGGCTTTCAGCACCGACAAGCCACCTGGAATCGCCTCCGCCCCGCCCTGCAAGAAATGCCGCAGGCTGGGCTCGACCCAGCCGGGAAATTCCCCGTTGGTCGTGAAGCGCCGGGCCTTCCACGCGAGCAGTGTTCGTAGCACCGACCCATCCGTCACGCCTTGAGTGAAGCTGACCGGCCCGTGGTCGCGCTCAAGCAAGCGCAGCTTCGTCAGGATGTTCCGCCCCGACTTACCCGCCTTTTTCAAGGCTTCGAGGTAGGCCTCAAAGCCGTCCGTCAGCACAACGCGCGGCGAGCGGGCCGGTGTCAGCCGCGTCGCCTGCGTCCCGGGCAACTGCTCCGCGACTAGGTTGTCAAACTGCCAGGACCGCAGCCCCGCGCTGCGGAGCGCCGCCCGCAGCTCGCGCGCGAGTCCGGGCTGGCCGATGATCGCCTGATAGTCACACATCGGGATCGGGCGCGCGCCCCGCCGTCCGCAGGCCTGGAAGGGCAGAAAGCCCGCCACCTCGCCCGCCTGCCGCCAGACGGCCACGCGGCAGTCCGGAATGAACTGGCCGAGTCCGCGGACAAAGTCGGGGTGGAAGCAGGGGCCATCCAGCTCCGGCTGCGCGCCGAGCAGTTGCAACCACCGCAACCGATGTTCCGCCGGAAGCGTCGCTGCCGGAATAATTTCAGCGGTCATCACGAAGCTGGCACCTGACCGGCCGGGCGATCATTGGAAACCAGACCCGGCCCACGGTGGCTGACCGCGCCCGGGCTGAGCAGCGCCGCCACCGCCGGGATTCCGTCCACCGCCAGCAGGTAGTCGCGGTATTTGCCCCCAATCAACTGCTCGCGCTCCACCAGCCCTTCGGGCCGGATTTCCAGCCGCCGATAGCCGCATTCCCACAGAAAACTCAGGGCGTTAAGCTCCGCGCAATACAGCGGCAGCACTTCCAGAATGATGATCGGACGCAGGCGCCGGATCAGCGGCTCCAGCCCGAGCAGAATCTTGGCCTCGAATCCTTCCGCGTCCATTTTGATCAGCAGACGGCCCCGGTCCCCCGCCAGTCCGGCGATCACGTCGCCGCCGACCATCAGAACCTCATGCCGGGCCACGCGGCTGGTGAACAGCCCGGCGAATTCCGGCAGCAACGACCCGTTGGACAAGTGCCCCTCCGGCTCAAAGAACGTGGCGATCCCCGTCTGCTGACCCACGGCGCAACAGAAGACTTCGACGCTGTTGAGCAGCCCGTTCGCATCGAGATTCTCCAGCAGCCGCTTGAACGCTTTGCGGGAAGGCTCGAACGAGAAAAGCCGCCGTTGTCCGGCTCCCGGGGCGGTGGCGAAGAACGCAGTGTAGGCACCGACATTCGCACCGATTTCAATGATTGTGTCCACCTCCAAGACCAACTTTTCAACCAAGGCGTAGACCTCGGACTCGAACGGCCAGACCCGCTCACCAAGCACCGCACAATCGTCTTCATCCAAATGGGGGTGGATCAGGAAAGTGACTCCTTTGCCAAACCTCACACGCTGCGGCGGCAAGGCAAGGGAAGGCCAAATCACATGCCGGAAGTTGTTGAGGTAGCGCATCCGAAAACCTCTTCCGCAGAGTGGTAGCAACCGTGCCAGCACTCGGAAATAGAGCATGGACGCTAGGGGGCTCTTGGCGAGCAGTGAGTGCAACGCGACGCCAATCTTGTGCATCAGTTTCATGGCTTGGGGTCCGACCTAGCCTGCAAGGGCCGCCGATGGGCGTGCCGTTGACGCCGCAGGCGAGGCGCTTTTAAGACGCAGGCACGGGGCCTCCACGAAATGCCAGCTCAAGGCGGCCAGCGGCACCGCGCCTGCCAGCGATGCCAGCACCAGCCACCACGGCCCGGCTTGGGCAAGCCCCGCCGCCACCAGCAGTTGTTGCACAGGGAAGCTGTAAATGTAGATACCGTAAGAGTAGTCCGCCTGCTTCCGGCGGGGAAAGCCCTCTGCCGGCACCACCAGCCCAGCGGCATAGAATAGCAGGTAAGGCAGAAAGAACGCGGCGGCCAGTAGCCAATGAAAGCACCCGCCAATGATCACCCCCGCGAGCGCGAGCGCGCCCAGCCAGGGAGCGCGGGGAATGCTATGCCGGAAGAGATAGAAGGCTGCTCCGCTCAGGAAATACACTGGTAGGAACAAGACCTGCTCGCTCAGAAACAATCGACCCAAAACCGAGCCGGGCGGGAACAAGAGGCAGTTCGCCAGCAACGCCAGTCCGCCCGCCGCAACACCCATCGGCCAGCGGGTCAAGATGCCCGTCAGCCCGAGCGCGGCCACCATCGCGTAGCACCCCGCCTCCCAGGGGATGGACCACAGCGAACCATTGATGGAATACGCCTCCACGTGGGTAGCGAAGAGGCTACCGATGCGGTTTTGAAACTGCATGAGTAGGCTGTTGCGGAGGACATAGCTGGCCGGTCCAGGCTCCAGCTTCCAATAGGCGGGGACTTCCGGAGACGATTGCACCGCCCACGCCAGCGGCCCAATCACCAGGGCCGTCACCAACAGGCAGACCAAGTAGCCCGGGAAAATGCGCAGCACGCGGTTGCGCGCAAACTGCCACGCCGCGTGGCTGTGCTCCCAGCTAGCGGTGATAAGCGCCCCGCTCAACACAAAGAAGCTCGCCACCGCCAGGCCACCCAAGCTGGTCTGGTAGGGAGTGGAGCCGAGGACATGGCCGGAGCCTTGCAGGATGAACGCATGATCCACGAGCACGGCAAGCGCGAGCACATGGCGCATCGTGCCCAGCCGGTTGAGGCCGGGCTCGAAAAAGTGGGCGAAGCTGGCTGGGGGATTCACGGCAGGACGCCCGCAAGTTTCAGCCACGCGACGGACCGGCACTGGCCCTCGGTCAGAGAAACGCGCGGTCGCCAGCCGAGCTGCTGGAGCTTCGCGCTGCTGAAGCGCGTGCGCGTGGGGCCAAACACCTCGGCAAGCCACTCCGGCGGATGCGGCCTGACTGAGGTTGGCGGCTCGGCAGGAAGCTCCGGCGATCCCGCGCGCAAACCCTCCATCCGGCTGCGGAAGCGATTCACCACCTGCCGCTTTACCGGACCGAGGAGCGCGTGCCGGTTGACCAACTCAAGAAGCTTGAGGTCACCTGCGAGATGGCCAGCCACCTGCCGCAGCGTGCTGGGCACAACAGACACTGTTTCCCCATTACGTAACGCCTCCAGTGACAGGTCGGGCACGCGCGCAGCTACATCACCGAGCAACGGCGTGAGAAATTCGCGCCAAGTGCAGGATCCGTCGTTGACCAGATAGCGTTGCTGGTGCGCCTGCGGCGTCGTGGCCACGAGGAGCATCGCGTCCACCAGATTGTCGACGTAGGTGTAGTTAGCGTGGCCCTGACCGCCTGCAACCCAGGCGAACTTCCCTTCCTTCGCGAAGTCGGCTGGCATGCGCGTGTAGGTCTTGCCGCGCGGGCCGTAGACGCACGAGGGGTTCAGCACCACCACCCGGGTCGTGCCCAACGGCGTGGCAGGATTGAGGCACCAGCGTTCCATCTCCGCCTTGGTCGCGCCGTAGTTGCCGTAGGCGGGCGCGTAGGGCCAGGACTCGTCCACCAGCGCGTCCGTCTCGGGATGACCGAAGACGCCCATCGTGCTCAGCACCACGACCGCCTCGACCTTGGCCGCGACGGCCTCCTCTATGAGCAGGCGGGTGGCGTCCACGGTGATTCGCTGCGCATCGGAGTCTGTCTGGCCATACGCGAGATGGAACACCCAGCGCGCGCCCTGCACCACCGCGCGCACCTGCTCGCGCCGCCCCAGATCCACACGAGGCAACGTCACAGGGAAGCGGGCCGCGTCCGCGCAAGTGCGGTAGTTGCGCACCGGCACCACGAGGTCCTTGAAGCCCAGTTCGGCCAGCCGCTCCACGAGCGTGCCGCCGATGAAGCCGGTCCCCCCGGTGACCACCGTGCGGCCCAGCGGCAGGGCAGGTCGTTCCGGCTCCGGGCCCGCGCCGCGCTCCGTCCGCACGCGATAGGCGTGCTCGATGAGCACCGTCGTGGCCAAGGCATCCACAGCGGACACGCGCACCGGCTGCCCGTGCACGGCGTTGGCGAAATCGTGGAGCTGCTGCGCGAAGCACGACACGAAGTCGCGCGGCCAAGCGGGGTCCACAAACGGCTGCTCGGGCGTCAGCTCGTTGCTCAGGCCCGGCACCAGGCCGCTCACCGCACACTTCGCAAAGTCATTCCGGTCCAGCGTCAGCGTCGCGCGCGTGCCGTGGAAGGTGACGGTGTTCGCATGCGGATGCAGGTGGGATAGCCGCAGCGTCACTGGAACACCCGTGCTTGTCCTGAGCTGATAGCAGCAGGAAGCCTCTACTCCGCCGCGCGCGTCGTCGTCGTAGGCCACCGGTGTCAGCGGGCCGAGCGCACCGGCAAGCCAGTCCAAGTAATGCACGCCCAGATCCGCGAGGATGCCACCGTTCTCGCGACGGAAGAAGGCACCGCTGTCGGAAGTCCAAGCATACGGCCCGCCATGCGCAACCTCGACCGATCTCAGCTCACCGAGCATCCCGGTTTGCAGCGCGAGCCGGGCAGCCTGGATGGCCGGCACGAAGCGGCGCACCATGCCCACCGCGAGCGGGAGGTTGAGTGATGCCGCCAGTTCGCCGAGGCGCTGGCACTCCGCCGCCTGCAGGGCGAGCGGCTTCTCGCACAGGACCGGCAATCCGGCCCGCAACGCGGCCTCGACGGCGGCCACATGCAGGCCGTTGGGCACGGCCACCACCACCGCATCGTGACCGCCCACCAGCGCGCGATCCGCCAGCGCTTCCTGAAAACCCAGCGCGCGAGTCGCCGACCATGGGGCGAGCTGCGCGGTCTTCGCCAGCACGACGGCAGAGCGGTCCGTGACGGTGATCCCGGTTGTCCATCCCAGTCGCGCGAGTGCGGGGAGGTAGAACTCCGTGACCACGGACCCCCCGCCGAGAATCAAAAGCCGCACGCGTTCCATTAATTCTTTCCGAAGATACGTAGCATCTTACGGATAGCCGGTTGAATCGTCATGGGAACGCCCAGCCTTGACAGCATACCGGTTGAAGGCCGCCAGCTACCGAGTATTCGGCGGCGTAAAACCTCAGGATAGCAATCGTGAATGCCTGCTTTTAGCGGTTCTGGTATCTGGGCAACCGTTCCGCCACCGTATTTTTTCCAGAAGGCAACTACATCAATTTTCTCGCTCTCACAGAGAGACAAAATCAGGTTGCCACACTGTTGATGCGCATGCGCCATCCGTTCACCTCTTACACCCATGTATCCGTTCTGCCCGTGCAGGCGGATGAACGTGGCCGGCCAAGGCGACGTTACGCACAAATGCTGCTGTCCGAATCGGGCAAGTAACCAGCGATCCCCGAGGAAAACCCCTGGTGTCAGAATCGGGCTCATAGCCCGCAATGCGGAGGCGCGAAAGAGGCAACCGGTGATCACGACCGGAGAACAAGCGGTGTGAAGAACCAGCCAAGCCTCCCTATCCCACACAATCGTCTGGCGGTGCATGTCTAGCGTCAAGGCATCCTCGCTCAGTGAGTCACAGATTCCTCGACTCCGCGCTTCCAGCGCAGTCCCCCAGATCGTTCCATTGGCAAACAAGCCCGCTTCAGGGTTTGCCCGGAGGCCACGGAGGGCGAGTTCCAAATGGTAGGGCGCATACAAGTCGTCATCGCAAAGGATGGCAAAAAACTCCGTATCCAAGTAACGCACCAAGCCGCGAGCAAAGTTGGCATCGGCACCCTCATTGGTCGGGCTGGGATCATAAACCAATGGAAGGTCCGAAAATTCCGATACGACGTCGCGCGTGGCGTCGGTCGAAGCATTATCGAGCACCACTACCCGCCACTCTCGACGATCCAGCAACTGGAGGCGCAGACTACACAAGGCCTCTCGTAGGAAATGAGCACGGTTGAAGGTAGGGAGTATGATGGTTATCGCGGGCGGCATGGACTTATATGAAGCGAACCAACGTCCTTCTCAGGAAACTGACCGACTGTTGTTGGTGCATGGTATTCCCCGGGCTTGACCGAAAACATCACTTCAGCGCGGCAACCAGTGCAGCGCAGACCCTTGCTAGCTGCTCGCGGGTCAGGTTTAGTGCCGAGGGCAGGTTGACGGCAAACGGGCTGATGCGGTAGCTACCGGTGTTGCGCTTCCTAGCAAGTGCTGCTTGAGCCGAATGTGCATACGCGGGCAGGCTGCTCAATGGGTGGAAGAAGGGCCGGCAGTCAATGCCTTGGGCGGCCAGCAGCTCCATCAGGTGCTCCTTCTTGAGTCCAAAGCGTTCGTCGAGGACCGCTGTCACCATCCAGTAGGTATTCTTGGTGCCAGGGGCTTCGTAGTTCAGGGTGATGCCATCCACACCGCTCATTTCCTCGGCATACCAGGCGAATATCTCGCGTTTGCGGGCGACCAGTTCCTCGACGCGCTCCAACTGGGCCGCTCCCAAGGCGGCCTGCATGGAGCTCATCTTGTATTTGTAGGCCACCTCGGTGTTGTGGAAGAGCCGGTCGCCCGGCGGGCGTCCGTGGTCGCGCAGGAACAAGACGCGGGCACGAATGTCGTCCCGGTCGGTCACCAGCATCCCGCCTTCGCCGGTCGTGAGGGTCTTGGAGCCGTGAAAACTGAAGACGCCAGTCTCACCAAAGCTGCCAGCCCGGCGACCCTGGTATTCCGAGCCAATGGATTCGGCGGCGTCTTCGATGATCGCGATGCCGTGGCGGCGGGCGACGTCCCGGAGCGCGTCCCAGTCAGGCATATTCCCGTAGAGGTTGACGGGGATGACGGCCTTGGTGCGCGGCGTGATGCACTCCTCGAACGACTTGGTATCCAAGCACCACGTCTGCGGGTCAATGTCCGCGAAGACCGTTGTGGCCCCCACATACGTGATGGGCGCGGCAGAGGCGATCCAGGTGCAATCCGGCACGATGACCTCGTCGCCAGGGCCAACTTTGAGGGCGAGCAGCGAGAGGTGAATCGCCGCCGTGCAGTGAGGCAGGGCGATGGCATGCTTCACGCCGACATATTCGGCGAACGCCCGCTCAAAGCGCTCGTGCCAGACGTTGGCGTTGCCATACCAAGCGTTCGTCACCGCGTCGGTGACGTAGGCGATCTCCTTGGCAGTGATCCAAGGGCCGGAAACTGGGATGCGTTCCATATTCAGTCCCCCATGCATTTCAAGTAGCCACCGGGGGCCACGGTGAGCAGCAGCTTGTTTTCAATCTCACTCTCCAGAACGAAGCGATCGTTATGCTTCAGAAACTCCCTGACGGCAGTTTTGGGATTGTTGCCCCGGCTCCACGGACGATTGGGGAATGCACTTGGTGGCATGTCCTCAATGACTGTGTCGAACACGAGTAGGTAGCTGCCTTTAGTCACCAGCGACGAATACAAGTTCAATTCCTGGAGAACGTGCTCGTGCGTGTGGTTCGAGTCCAAGATCACGAGGACTGGGCTTTTCCCTTCAGCCAGTGAACGAACTTGGGCGACGATTCCGTCGTCGATAGCCGAGCCTTCGATCAACGTGATCCGCTTGGCCATGGGGTGCGCCTCGATGGCCCGGCGATTGTGTGGGCGGATCTCAATGTCCACGCCTAGGACACGACCGTGGCCACCGATTAACTCCAACAGGCTAGAAGAAAGAATCAGCGAGCCACCGTGGGCGACGCCCGTTTCAATGATCAGTTGCGGCTTCACCGCCCAGATTATTTCCTGCAGGGCCACGATGTCCTGCGGGAATTGAATTATGGGTCGCCCCAGCCAAGTGAAGTTGTAAGAGTAACCGAATTCGCAACTGCGGTCGAACCACGCACGCGATAGCCGTTGCAGTTCGGAATCGCCAGCCATGGCAGAAATTTTGACTGTGTCTTTTGGGTCGTTGAGGTTCATGATTTTTTGAAATTATTACGCACCACACGAGCTGGATTGCCGTAGACCACTGAACTATCGGGCACATTCCGCGTCACCACGGCACCGGCTCCAATAATGCAATCCCGACCGATCTTGATGCGCGGCAGCACCACAGCTCCCACGGCGACGAGCGTAAAATCACCGACCTCCACGCAGCCAGCGAGATGGGCACCGGGGGCGATATGAACGCCCTGCCCAAGCACGCACTCGTGATCCACGCTGGCACTGGTGTTCACAATGCATGCCGCACCTAGTTTGGCGTCCACGCATACGGCAGATTGCGCGAGCACCTGGCAGCCGGACCCCAGACTGGCTGTGCAGGCGACAAAGGCTGACGGATGCACCACGGTGAGGGGGGGCAAGCCTTGCGCCGCCATAAAATCCTGCAGCTCCAAACGGTCCCGGCCGCGGTCGCCACCAACAGCAACCAACGCGCATATGTCTGCCACCGGGCTGCTTGCCCGCCACGCAGCAAATCCTTGCTTGCCGACGAATAATGGCACGTCGGTGAACGGAGGCGTGCTCACAATCGCGTTGTCAAACGTGGCGATCAGGTTGAAGCCCAGCCGTTGCACAGCTTCCCGAAGCACTTTGGCGTGCCCACCCGCTCCCCAAACTACCACAGGTCTCAACATGGCAGGGCTGGATAGGAGGCATCCCGTTCCGAACAAACCACCTCCGCGACATTTGGCCACGCAATGCTGAATGCTGGATCGTTCCATCTGACCCCGCGACCGCTGGCCGGGTGATAATCGCCCACGATTTGGTAAAATACCTCGGTATCGTCGGCCAGCGTCTGGAAGCCGTGCGCGCAACCTTCGGGGACGTAGAGAGAGCGGCCATTCTCCGGCGTCAGTTCCAGACCGACCCATTGCTTGAAAGTCGCCGAGCCGGGACGCACGTCGAGCGCCACGTCGAACATTGCACCGCGCACACAGCGCACGAGCTTGGCCTCCTCGTGCGGCGCGGCCTGCCAGTGCATCCCACGCAGCGTGCCACGACGACGGTTGAAAGAGGCGCTGCATTGCGAGAGGTTCGGGTTCAGACCGTGCTGGCGAAACTCCTCCGCGCACCAAGTGCGCGCGAACCAGCCCCGCTCATCCGCATGTCGCTCCAGTTCAACGATCCATACGCCGGGGATTTTCGTGGGGGTGAACTTCATCCTAACAGGCGCTGTTCAACCACAGATGGACACGAATACACAAGGATTCCGCATGCCCCCTCACCCTGGCCTTCAATCAATGAACCAGTTAGGGCCGATCTGTGGTCGGCCTCGTCAATCCATTCAGAGCCACGAGGCCGCGCGCAGCGCGGCCCTTCCCCGATGGGGGCGAGGGAGAAAGAAACGGGGTTCATACAGTCCGCACCTTGGGAATCGGTATGATGACCTTGCCGCCGCGCTCGCGGTAGGTGCGCTGCTGCTGGAGGATTTCCTCGGCGAAGTTCCATGTGAGGAGGAGCGTGTGGCCGGGCTGGCGATTCGCCAGCTCCTCCGGCGCGACGATGGGCAGGTGCGTGCCGGGCGTGAGCCGGCCCTGCTTGTGGGTGCTGCGGTCGGCGACGAAGTCCAGCGTCTCCTTGCCCAACCCGCAGTAGTTGAGCAGCGTGCTGCCCTTGGCCGACGCACCGTAGGCGGCGACCGACTGGCCGCACTGCTTGAGCAGGGCGAGCTGCCCGACCAGGTCAGCCTTCAACTGCCGCACCTGCTCGGCGAAACCGCGATAGAACGCGGGCTGGTCCACGCCTTTTGCACGCTCTTCCGCCAGCAGTGTGCCCACGCTTGCCCGCACCGGCTGCGCGCCCGCGTGCCCGGCGAAGATGCGCACCGAGCCACCGTGGATTGGCAGCCGCTCGATATGGAAAATCTCCAAACCGTGCCGATGGAACAGCGGCACCAGCGGCGTGAGCGTGAAGTAGAAGACATGCTCGTGGTAGATCGTGTCGAACTCCGTCTTCTCAACAAGCTCGACGCCGTAGGGGAATTCCAGCACGACGCGTCCGCCCGGCTGGAGCAGATCCCGCAGGCCGGCGGTGAAGTCGTTGATTTCCGGCGCATGGGCGAAGACGTTGTTGCCCAAGATCAAGTCCGCGCGCCGCTGCTCCCGCACCGCGCGCCGGGCCAGTTCCAGCCCGAAGAACTCCGTCCATGTCGCAATACCCTTTTCCCGCGCGACCTTCGCGATGTTCGCCGCCGGTTCGATGCCGAGGCACGGCACGCCCGCGCGCTGGAAGTTCTGAAGCAGGTAGCCGTCGTTGCTCGCCACCTCGACCACGAAGCTGCCGGGACCGAGCTGGAACTCGCTCAGATAGCGTTCCGCCGCCGTCCGCGCGTGGTTGAGCATCGTGTCCGAGAACGAGGAAAAGTAGAGATACTCGGTGAACATCTCGACCGGCGGCACGAGGTCGGTGATCTGGAGCAGCCAGCAGTCGGGGCAGACGAACACGCGCAGCGGGAAGCGCGGCTCCGGTTTGCCGAGATCCTCTGGCCGCAGGAGATTGTTCGCCAGCGGCTGGACGCCGAGGTCGAGCACCAGTTCGCCGCGCGTCGAGCCGCAGGCGCGGCATGGGAAGGATTCAGTCACTTGAATGCTTGCTGCGTTGCCCCCTCACCCCGGCCCTTTCCCCCGGTGGGGGCGAGGGAGCTAAAATTTCCGGCCCAAGTCAGGTCGCGTGCGGCGGCGGCGGCTGTGAAGTCGTCAATCTGCGCGAGACTAAACGCCCGCATGTCGGCACTTCCCACGTGCCGTGCGTGATACCAGCGGGCCGTCTCGCGCACGGCATCGGCGAAACTCCATGCGGGATGCCAGCCGAGCCATTGCGCGGCGCGGTCGGTGTCCAAGTGCAGGAAGCTCGCCTCGTGCGGTGCGCCGGGGCGGGACTCGTCGCGCCACTCGCCGGGCCAGTGCCGGAGCAGCTCGGTGACGAGCGCGGCGACAGGCTGGTTCGAGCGGGCGTCGGGGCCGAAGTTGATAGCGTCGGCGAGCCGAGCCTCGCGCTCCGGTGCGGCGAGCCGTGCGCCCAGCCAGAGGTAACCGCTGAGACAGTCGAGCACATGCTGCCATGGGCGCGTCGCGTGCGGGTTGCGCACCGGAACGGGCTGGCCCGCCAGCAGGGCGCGCACGCAGTCGGGCACGATACGGTCCGCCGCGTAGTCGCCGCCGCCGATGACGTTGCCGGCACGCACAGTGGCGAGCAGGCCCAGGCGAGTGTCCGTCTGAAAAAAACACCTACGCCACGACTGAACCACAAGTTCTGTCGCCGCTTTGCTCATGGAATAGACATCGTGACCGCCGAGAGGGTCGTTCTCGCGATAGCCCCACTCCCAGCCACGGTTTTCGTAGCACTTGTCACTGGTCACGACGATAACCGGGCAGGCCAGTCCGGTGGCCCGGACCGCTTCGAGCAGGCGCACGGTTCCGAGCGCGTTGACTTCGAAGGTGTCGACGGGCTCAGCGTAGGAGTGGCGCACGAGGGCCTGCGCGGCGAGGTGGAAGACGAAGTCGGGCTGTGCGGCGAGGACGGCCTCGGTGAGCGCCCGCGCGTCGCGGATGTCACCTGAGAATTCCGCATCGAACGTGCCGTGTCGCACCACCTCGTGCAGGCTGGACGGAGCGGCAGGCGGCAGGCTGAAGCCGGTGACCTGCGCGCCGAGGTGGTGGAGCCAGAGCGAAAGCCAGCTTCCTTTGAAGCCGGTGTGGCCGGTGACGAACACGCGCCGGCCAGCGTAGCGATTGAGAAACGGTGCGTTCACCAAACTTTCCAAGGTGCCTGCCCGGAGTTGAACATTTTGTCGAGCATCTGCTGCTCGCGGTAAGTGTCCATGCATTGCCAGAAACCGCGATGCTGATAGGCTTGGAGGTTGCCCTCACGCGCCAATCGTTCCAAGGGGGCACGTTCAAAGACACAGGCATCCCCGTCCAAATAGTTGCCAACGCGGCGGTCAAGAACGAAGAAACCACCGTTGATGGCAGCGGTTTCCTTTTCCGGCTTCTCGTGGAAACCACTGATGGTTTGACCATCCATGGCCAGTTCACCGAACCGGCCTGCGGGTTTCACGGCAGTAAGGGTGGCCAGTTTGCCGTGGCCTTTGTGAAATTCAATGGAAGCGTTGATGTCGCTGTTGCTTAAACCATCGCCATAGGTGAGCAGGAAGGTATCGTCGGTGACGTGGGCAAGAGCGCGCTGGAGCCGGCCACCAGTCTGCGTCTCCTGTCCAGTATCCAGCAGCGTAACCGTCCAGTCCTCTTCGCCGTGGTTGTTGTGGTAGCGGATCTGCGGATTGCGCCCGAGCGTGAGTGTCACGTCACTGGTGTTCCAATGGTAATTGCGAAAGTAATCCTTGATGACCTCGCCCTTGTAGCCAAGACAGAGGATGAAGTCCTTGTGCCCGTGGTAGGCGTAGAGCTTCATGATGTGCCAGAGTATCGGTCGCCCCCCGACAGGCACCATGGGCTTGGGGCGATACTCGGTCTCTTCGCGCAAGCGCGTGCCAAGACCGCCACAAAGGATGACGACTTTCATACGAGAGCAGGTTCCGGATGCGGGGGGTTTTGTAGCGTGGTAATCCATGGCAACATAGGCCGGACAGCCCCAGGATAGACACCCACGTAGTCCCCGCGCACGGAGGTTCCGCTGGCGTCGTCATGCACATGAAACACCACAGCGTCCCGCTCCCAGAAATGGACTGTGACAGGATTGATGGTGCTGAGGGCGGCAGAAACGTAAAGCCCGCCTTCGGAGAGATAGTTCCCCGGAATCTCCACGCGGCTGCGATAAAGCCCAGGCACCCTCGGCGTCCTTCGCCCCGCTGGGTCCGTGTCTCCAGTAACGAAGACGCAAGCCCCATCCTCATTGTAAATGTGCAGATTGGGCACCAAGATCCGGCCGAGCTGCAGCACCCTGAACTCCATCTCAAGAACAACAGGTCGTGTGATGTCAACGTTGGACGAAACCGCCCCTGTGTGATCGCGCACACGAATGGCCAGCAGTCGGGCGCACTCGTTGCCGGGTGCCTTAGCTGAGTCCGCCCATGTCCGCTCTGCGCCGGCGTATTTGCCATCGTTCATGTAGCGATGCGACACCTCCGCACACGGACCATCCACGGCGACTGCGCCTTGATTCAAGAGGATGGCCCGCTGGCACAACCGCATCACCGTCGGCATATTGTGAGAGACGAACAAGACGGTCCGCCCATGCTGCTCGGCCACTTCAGACATTTTGCCGAGACACTTCTTCTGGAAAGTTGCATCACCCACCGCCAGCACCTCATCCACCACGAGAATCTCCGGCTCTAGGTGCGCGGCCACGGAGAAGGCCAGCCGCACATACATACCGCTGCTGTAGCGCTTCACCGGTGTGTCGAGAAACTTCTCCACTTCTGCGAACGCAACAATCTCGTCAAACTTGCCGCGCACCTCGGCACGAGTCATGCCAAGGATGGCCCCGTTGAGGAAGACGTTTTCCCGTCCCGTCAGCTCCGGGTGGAAGCCCGTGCCCACCTCCAGCAGTGAGGCGACTCGGCCTCGCAAGGTGATGCGGCCCTTGGTTGGCTCGGTGATGCGAGAAAGTATTTTCAGCAGCGTGCTCTTCCCAGCCCCGTTGCGGCCGATGATGCCGACGACTTCGCCCTGTTTGATCTCAAATGAAACATCCCTGAGCGCCCAGAAATCTTCCTCTGATTGCCGATTGCCGATTGCCGATTGCCGATTGCTGAACAAGCCCTTCACCTTGCTGGTGATAACGTCACGGAGGGCCACGTAACGCTGGCGCTCCTGTTGGTGCTGGAGCCGATAGCACTTGCCGAGATTCTCAACGGTGATGATGGCGTCGGACATCAGATCACATCGGCGAAAGTTTTTTCCGTCTTTCTAAAATACCAAATGCCAAAGGCGCACAGCGCGATGGTGACAGCCAGCGAGGAGAGCACGGGCCGGGCTTCCAGTGGGCTGGCTCCTTTTAGGCACGCCCAGCGGAAGCCTTCGATCACGCCCACCATCGGATTCAAGTCGTATAGCCAGCGGAGATATTGCGGCACCCGCTCGCTGCCGAAACCCACGGGGGACAAGTAAAGCCCAAACTGGACGATGAAGGGAACCACGTAGCGGAAGTCCCGGTATTTGACATTTAACGCGCACAGGAACAACCCGGCTCCCAAAGCCGCAGCAAAGGCCTGGAGGATGAACAGCGGCAGCAACAGGATGCGCCAGTCGGGCGCGAACCCATACCAGAGCATTAGCACGGCCAGCATCCCGAGCGTGAGGGCAAAGTCCACGAAACTGGTGATAACTGAGCCGGCGGGGATGATCAGGCGGGGAAAATACACTTTTGAGATCAAGCCAGAGTTGGACAGCAGCGATCCACTGGCCTCGGAGAATGCCGAAGCAAAGAACTGCCAGGGGATGATCGCCGCGCTGACGAACAGCGCATAAGGGATGCCGCCCGGAGCGTCGAGCTTGGCCACCCGGTTAAACACCAGTGTGAAAACGACGATCGTGAGGAAGGGGCGAATCACGGCCCAAGCAACGCCGATGACCGTCTGCTTGTAGCGCACGACAATATCACGCCAAGCGAGAATGTAGAACAGCTCGCGGAAGTGCCACAGATCGCGCCAGTATTGCTGCTCGGCACGGCCCGCTTCGATGATCAGCTCGGGGCGAGGGGAATTCATTTCGTGACGTTCCTCAATGGTTCCACCAGTAGTAGGCCATCAGTGCCCATTCGTTCTCCATGGCCAGCAAGCCCTCCTTGCTGCGCCACCACTCGGATACCGAGTAATGCGGGGTGGCGACCGGGACCACGGTGGCTTCGATTCCGGCCGGACTTAATACCCGTCTGGCCAGCCAGTTGACTCTGCGGGTGGCAAATGGCTCGGTCGGCACCAAGATACGTTTCACACCGTTGCTGCCGGCCCACGCACAAACCACCGGCAACTCTTGCGAGAGCAGTCGCAGTTCTTTGCCGATGAACACCCGCGCGGCCTCTGGCACGCCAGCTACATCGAGTTGGTGGCGACGTTGTTCGACCATAGACACCGTGATGCCTGCACGATCCGTAGGCTTCGTCTCGCTGCGCGTCAGGACTAGGCGCGGTGCTCGGCCTTCCCGCCACCAAGACAGGGCTTGTTGAAAGTGTTCCGGCGAGGCCCCGGTAGAAACGACAATGGCGTCGGCCGAACCCGCCGTCCAGTCCACCTGCCAGAAACGGGCCACACCGCGCAGGAGCGGGCGATGAAACACCCCTGCCAGCAACAGAACTGCGAGGCTGGTTCCCAAGGACCAAATGATGCGTCGTCGCCAATTAGAAGGTGGCTTTGAGGCTGGGGAAACTTCCGCAACTACATCACTTGAAGGCATTTTGCACGCTCTTCAACAACTCGTTTTGAAAGGAGAGGAAGCCGTGCTCATCCCGCCACCATTCCTGCCAGCGATAACCGGGCGGATCCACCACGGTCACCAGCACACGGGTTGCGGAACCGGCAAAGATGGAATGGATGAGGGCCTTGAGACGGCGGGTATGGAAAGGGTCTGTGGGCACGATGATGACGCGGGCTTGGACCCCATCGGCCCACGCGCGGAGGGCGAGGACTTCGTCCCGCGTGCTTGTGACATTGCGGCCAATTTGCTCGCGTGCCTCAGCGGGGACGCGCTCATGTGCGAGCACGCGGTCGATCAAGTCCGTTTCTCTACTTGTGGTCGCGTCTGGCTCGTCTGCGCCGGGCTTGATGTGCGGGAACAGCACCTTGCCAGCGAGCCCGACGCGGTGGAATCGCACCGCCTCGAACGAGCGGAACTGTGCGCCGCCCCCGAGCACCATCACGGCATCCGCAGGCTCAACGGAATCGTTCACGACCCAAGCGTGAACCATGGCTGCCAACCAGCGCTCGCGGGTTTGCCACGCAATGGCCAGCAACAGGCACATCATGAACGTCGCAATGCCCAACCATTTGAACCAGCGGGCAAGGCGAAGCGCACTGTCCTCACGGCTAGGTGGTTGAGTTGGAGGAATGCTCATTGACTGGGCTGGGCCAGATACCATTGCACCGTTTCACGAATGCCAGACTCAAAGGCGTGAGCCGGCTGCCAGCCGAGTTCGCGCTCCATCTTGGTCGCATCAATCGCGTAGCGGCGGTCGTGGCCGGGGCGGTCTTTCACGAATGTGATGAGCTGGCGGGAATTGCCGCCAAGCTGCGGGGCGAGTTCATCCACGAGGTCACAGATGAGTTCCACGATGCGCAGGTTGGCCCACTCGTTGTGCCCGCCGATGCAGTAGGTCTCGCCGGATCGCCCACGGGTGAGCGCCTGCCAGAGCGCCAGCGCGTGGTCGGTCACGTAGAGCCAGTCGCGCACGTTCAGGCCATCCCCATAGACCGGGATGGGCTGCCGGGCCGCCACTTTGCCGATGACCACCGGGATGAGCTTCTCGGGGAACTGGCGCGGTCCATAGTTGTTCGAACAGTTCGTGATGACGGTGTCGAGGCCGTAGGTGCGGTGATAGGCGCGGACGAGCAGGTCGCTAGCGGCCTTGCTAGCCGAGTAGGGCGAGTTCGGCGCGTAGGGCGTGGTCTCAGTGAAGTGGCCGGTGGCCCCGAGGCTGCCGAAAACTTCGTCGGTGCTGACGTGAAGAAAGCGGGTCTGGGATCTGGAGTCTGGGGTTTGGAGCCAGGCCGCGCGGCAGGCTTCGAGCAGGTTGAAGGTGCCGAGAATGTTGGTCTGGATGAAGTCACCGGGGCCTTCAATGGAGCGATCCACATGCGATTCGGCGGCGAGGTGTAGGACGTGTGTGATGGCGTGCTCGCGGACGATACGAAGGACGGCGGCCTTGTCGCGCAGGTCCACGCGCTCGAAGCGGTATTTCGGGTTGTGCGCAACACCCGCAGCATTTTCCAGACGCCCGGCGTAGGTGAGGCAGTCCAGATTGACCACATGGGCGACCTCAGACTGGCCGATGACATGTTCAAGGACATGGGAACCAATGAACCCGCAGCCGCCGGTGACGAGGAGATTCATTCACACCGGGCCTCAATTGTTCCGCGTGACCATCCAGTCACCCAACACCAGCACGTCCATCTTGGTGCGCAGGAAGCAGTCCAACGCTTCTTGTGGCCGGCAGACGACGGGCTCGTTCTCGTTGAACGAAGTGTTCAGCACTATTGGCACGCCGGTCAGCGCGCGATAGCTCTCGATGAGCCGGTGGTAGCGCGGGTTGGTCTCCTTATGCACCGTCTGGAGTCTCCCCGAACCGTCCACGTGTGTGGTGGCGGGAATCTGGGCGCGCTTTTCCGGGCGCACTTGGAAAACTTCCATCATGAAGGGCACATCGTCTTCCTGCTCGAACCATTCGGCCACATGCTCGCGCAATATCGAGGGGGCGAAGGGACGGAAGCTCTCGCGGCGTTTGATCTTGAGGTTGAGAATGTCCTTCATGTCCGCACGACGCGGGTCGCCGAGGATGGAGCGGTTGCCCAACGCACGCGGCCCCCATTCCATCCGGCCTTGAAACCAGCCGATGACTTTCCCTTCGGTGATGGCTTGCGCGGTGCGCTGGCAGAGTGCGCCTTCGTCAGCGATGCGTTCGACCACGCAGTGCTCGGCTTGGATGGCGGCGGCTTTGCTGTCGAGCAGCGTCTTCATCTCGGCATCGGTAGCACCGGGTCCCCAATAGCCGTGGTCCATGTGCGGACGCGACTTCACGTCGCCGAGGCGGTTGGCGACCACGAACGCGGAACCGATGGCCCCACCGGCGTCGCCAGCGGCAGCGGGCAGATACATCCGCTTGAACGGGGAGTTGCGATAGACCTTGCCGTTGGCGACCGAGTTCATCGCACAACCACCGGAGAAAGCGAGGTTGGAGCACCGATATTTTGCGTGCAGTGACTGGAGCAAGGCGAAGCAGGCCTCCTCATACATAGCCTGGGCGGAGCGGGCTAGGTCCTTGTGCCGTTGGTCGAGTGTCTCGCCTTTCTGGCGCGCGGGTCCGAGCAGCTTTTCCAACGCCGGGCTGAAGACGGTGCCAATCTCCGGCGAGCAATTGTCCCAAGTGTAGTGGACGTTCTCGCGGTGGTGCCGGAAAAACTCCAAGCCCAGTTTGAACGTGCCATCGGGCTGGATGCGCACCACCTGCCGCATCTGCTCCATGAACTTCGGCTCACCATAGGGAGCCAAGCCCATGACCTTGTATTCGTCACCGTAGTGGGGAAAGCCAATGTGCTGCGTGATGGCCGTGTAAAACAGCCCGAGGGAATGCGGGAAAAAGATTCGTCCGTCGATCTGAATGCCGTCCCCTCGGCCCATGCCCCACGCAGAGCTGGCGAAATCTCCAAAGCCATCCACGGAGAGGCACACCGCCTCATCGAAATTCCCGACATGGAAGGCCGATGCCAAATGCGCGAGGTGGTGCTCCACGTGATGCACTTGTGCCCGCAGCGCCTCGCCCGGCAGCGCCGCGCGCAGGGAATCCTCGAAGGATGCCGCGCGACGAATGTTGCGGATGCGGTTGAGGATGAGCTTCGGGCTCGGCATCCGCCGCAACGCATAGGCAACCCGGCGGAAATTATTGACGCTTGGATCACGGTTGATGGCCACATGCTCCACATCGGCCAGCTTCAGGCCACCTTCCTGCAACACATACCGGATTGCCTCGGAGGGCATGCCGGACCAGTGCTTAATCCGCCGGAACCGCTCCTCCTCGGCACAGGCGACCAATTTGCCATCCCGCACGAGGCAGGCGGAAGAATCTCCGTGGAAGGCGTTTAATCCAAGAATGACCGCCATGGGACTACTTCAGAAATCCGGGCAAGCTGCCGCCCTTGGTCAGGAACCGGAAAACTCCGGCCAGACCACGCTGGCAAACCGTCTTCAGTTGTCTGTTTCGCGACATCAAGGTCGGAAACCATCCGCTGCCCGGCTGCCCGGGCGAAACCGGCGCTATTTGCCCAGGAATCGAATGAGCAACGGCAACATCCCGGCAGCGCGCTGATGCCAAGTGCCCAGGCGATCCACACGCGCGGCCAAGACTTTGCGCTGCGTGGCGGGTGCCTCGGCGACCAAGCGCCGCAGGCGGCCCAACCGCTCCTCGCCACTTTCCAAATGGGGCTCGATCTGCTCCTTGAGGAAGCCACTGGCCAACGCTCGCAAGCCAGTCTCAGCCTCGTAGCGATCCGAACGGCTGCCGTCCAGCTCCGCCAGCCGGATGGCGCCGGTCGAACGCAGAAATTTCAGCCCCTGACTCGCCGAGCCCTTGCTGATGTCCAGCCGGACAGCCACCGCGTCCAAACTCAACGGCTCAACGGATATGTAGAGCAAACCATAGATCTGCCCGACTGACTTGGGCAGCCCCACCACCTGCGCGAGCCCTACAAACAAATCGACCGCTTCCGCTTCCAACGGGGCCAGTCCACCGACCGACGACGGCATTCCCATAGCGGTGCCGGTGGTGGTTTTGGTGGAGTAGGCGATCTGAGCCATGAACAAGCGATTCCAACATGTCATGCCCGGGGCTGTTTGTTCAAGAATTTTTGAAATTTTGAGAATCGGCGAATGGCTCCGTTACCTGTTCAACCGCCGCTCCGCACCAACCCCACCGCGTCACTGAATCGGCGCACGCACCGCCTGTCCCGGCGTGACGCCAAGCTGTAGCGCTCCTCCTCGCACGACGAAGACCCCGCCCACCAGCACATGCTGGATGCCGATGGAAGGCTGGTTCGGCTGCTCGTAGGTCGCCTGATCCAGCACCTTCGCCGCATCGAACACCACCAAGTCCGCATCGGCCGCCAAGCGCACCCGGCCTTTGTTCTTCATCCCGGGCACACGCTCCTCCAACCGGCGCGCGGGCAGGAGCGCCAGCTTCTCCACCGCCTGCATCAACGTGAGCGCACCCATCTCGCGAACATACCGGCCCAGCACGCGCGCACTGGTGCCGGCATGCCGCGGATGGCCGGGCAGACCGTCGCTGGCAATCATCGTCAGCGGATGTGTCAATGCAGCCCGCACGACTGATTCAGGATTCGAGTGGACAATGACCATGCCACCCGCCTGCCGGAACTTCGCAAAGCTCTCGGCCGTGAGCCGCTCGCCCGTCGCGGCCCATTGCAAATCGCCGTAATCAATGCCCGCCCGCCGTTGCCAGCCGGGATCAAAGATCGCGGACCGAATGTCCGTCATGCCCGCCGTGTAAGGATAGCACTCCACGCTCAAGTCCAGCCCGCGCGCCCGCGCCGCGCTGAGGAGTTCCAGCACTCGCGCGGTGGATTGGTTCGCGGTGCTCTGCACATGGCAGACATGCGCGGGCGCGCCCGTCACGGCCGTCGCGGCGATCAGTTCCTCCACGGCGGAGAAGACATTCTGCGGCCCGGCTTCGCCCTTGGCCCGGATGTGCAGATGGCAGGGCGCATGGAATTTCGCCGCCGCGCGAAACATCTCAAGAATCTCCCACTGCGCCGCGCCCGGCGTGTATTGGATGCCAAACCCCACCGCGACCGCACCGCGTGCCAAGCCACGCTCGATGTGGCCACGCAGCTCCGCAATTTGTGCATCCGTGGCCGTGTTGGTGGCGGTCACTGAATTTGCCCCAGGCAGAAACGTGGGCCGCTCGCCCATCACTGCCATGCGACACGGGATGTGGCCCACGCTGACTCCATGATGAATGAGCGCCTTGCCCGCGCGGGCCGCATACCACGCGTCCACATCGGCCGTGCCAACTTCCAATTCAAACACCGCGGTGACCCCGTCCTGCGCCTTCAAGGCATAATCCTCCAGCTTTTGCCCATGCTGGTGCAGGTCAATGAACCCCGGCACAACCACCAACCCGGAAACATCCACTGTCGTGCGTCCGGTCAACGGCTGCTCGGACAGCGCGCGGATGACTCCGCCGCGGATGCCGATGTGCCGCACCGCATCCAGCTTGGATTCCGGATCAATCACCCGACCGTGGTTCAGCACGAGGTCGAAATCCTGAGCAACGGCGAGTGTGGCGAGGAGGGAGAGGGTGATGTGTAATGCGTAATGCGTAAGACGGCGAAGAATGCCGTCGGCCTTCACGGCGGCGCGTTGTCTGTTCTTACGCATTCCGTTTACCTTCGGTTCACAGGCCTTCCGGCGACAGCCCAACACTCACAATGCTGCACGCCTGAATCACGTTCAGGCCCAGCCGCTCAGCTTCCGCGAGCACTGCGTCGGACTCAGTGCCCGGGTTGAGCCAGAGCTCGTCACATCCCTTGGCCACGATGGCTGGCAGCACCTTGAGCGTCACCGGCGGCGGCAGATACACGCTCACCAAGTTCGGTCGCCCTGGGACATCTGCAATGCTGGCAAACGCCGGCAGCCCCTCGATGGTGGCTTCCTTCGGATTGACCGGCCAGACAGTGAAGCCTTGCTGCACGTAGGCACGCACCGCCTTGTTGCCAAACTTGCTGCGGTCGGCGGAAGCCCCAATGACAGCGACTGATTTCATGTGGTGATTATCCACCAGCGGAATCCGCATGCAACCCCGGCGCTGGCGTGACGCTTCCGGCCGGCCCGCGTCGAAAGGACCGCAGCGCCAGCAGCATCGCCACCACCGTCAACCCGCTGCTGAAGTAGAACGCCGCCCCCGGCAGCCGCACCGGCGCTCCGGCGCTGATGAAGAAGCCAAAGAGCGATGTGGCCAGGGCCGGCCCGAGCACGCCGGCCACGCTCGCCAGACTGGTCAACGCCCCCTGCACCGCCCCTTGTTCATCCGGTGCGATGCCGCGCGAGATCAGCCCCTGCACCGACGGCCCGGCAATCCCGGACAACGACCCGAACACGATGACCACAAAAATCATCCACCCCGCCGTCACGCTGCCATACGCCAGCAAGGCAGACGCGCTCAACGTGAGCCCGAGCAACGCCGCGCGACGCTCACCCAGACGCGGCACCACCACGCGGGTCAGTCCCCCCTGCACCACGGCCGCCATCAACCCCACCAACGCCAGCGATTCACCCGTCTGGCGCGGCGTCCAGCCGTAGCGGTAACTCGTGTAGAGCACCCATGTGCTGGGGAAAACTTGATGCGCCAGGTTCATCAAAAAATACGTGCCCGTCAGGCCAAAGACCTCCGGATGACGCCGCAGCGCCAGCAACGCCCCGACCGGATTCGCCCGTCCCCAGGCAAACGCCCGGCGGTTCTCCACCGCCAGCGATTCGGGCAGCACGAGCAGGCCATACAACCAGTTCACCAGCGTCAATCCTGCCGCGACCAAAAACGGCAGCCGCAGACTCACCTCGCCCAGCAGTCCGCCCATCGCCGGCCCGGCGATGAACCCCAAACCAAACGCCGCGCCGATGATGCCGAAGTTCGCCGCCCGCTTCTCCGGCGGGCTGATGTCCGCAATGTAAGCCGTGGCCGCCGTGAAGTTTGCCCCCGTGATCCCTGCCAGAATGCGCCCGACAAAAAACCAGCCCAGCGACGGCGCATACGCCAGCAGCAGATAATCCAGCCCTGAACCAAACAGCGACGCGAGAATCACCGGCCGCCGCCCAAAGCGATCTGACAAGCTCCCCAGCAGCGGCGCGCACACGAACTGCATCAGCGAATACAGTGCGGCGAGCAGCCCATACGTGTGCGCCGCCACCTCCACACGGCCACCCTGAAACTCCTCAATGAGCTTGGGTAGAATTGGAATGATCAACCCGATGCCTAGGATGTCCAGGAACAGGGTGACAAAGATGAAGCCCAGCGCGGGTTTGCGCGCGGTGGAGACAGGCTTCAGTGGCACGGGTTTCGGACGGGAAGGCCAAACAGCCATTCACCGCAAGTCAGGCGAGCCGCGAACGCCCCTCACCACCGCTGCCCTACTGATTCAGCACCTTCTCCAGCAACTGGTTCAGCCTCTTCAGCATCGTGCGCGGATCCTCCAGCACGCCCGCCGCCACCCGCGCATTGTCGAGGATTTGCTCCGCAACCTGGCCGGCAAAGGCCGCATCCTTCTGCCTCATTTGATCCAGGCGCGAAATGATCGGATGCGCCGGATTGATCTCGAAGTCCTGCTTTTCCGGGCCCAGCTCCTGATCGTCCTTCTTCATCGCCTTGAGCATCCGTCGCATGCTCGAAGTCATGAACTTGTCGGCGTCCACAACCACCGCCGGGCTGTCCACGAGCCGTTGCGACACGCGCACTTCGCCGACCTTGTCGCCCAGTGATTCTTTGAGCCATTGCGCGAGCGCCTTGGCTGCTTCCTCGCTGAGCGCGCCATCCTTCTTGGGATCCGTGAGGTTGAGTTCCGCCTTCTCGGCTGCCTTCAACGGCTTGCCCTCAAACGTGTGCAGGTGCTCCATGACGAACTCGTCCCACGCGTCGTAAAGGAACAGCACCTCGAACTTCCGCTCGCGGAACACCTCGTAGTAAGGGCTGCTCTCCGCCGCCTCGCGGCTTGGGGCCATCAGGCAGTAAATCTCCTTCTGCTCGGAGCCCATCCGCTTCACGTATTCCGCCAGCGACGTCAGCTTGCCCTTCTCCAGCAGGGAGGACTCGTAGCGCAGCAGCTTGCCGACCGCCTCCTTGTGCGTGAAGTCCGTGACCACGCCTTCCTTCAGGAACCGCTGATACTCCGCGTAAAACTTCTCATAGGTCGCGGGGTCTTTCTCGGCCTGTTCATCGAGGAACTTGAGGAAGCGCGTCGTCAGCACCTTGTTCAACTTCTGCATCAACGCCGAGTCCTGCATCGTCTCGCGTGAGATGTTCAGCGGCAGGTCCTCGCTGTCCACGACGCCCTTGAGAAAGCGCAGCCATTCTGGGAACAGATGCTTGGCCTTCGCCTGGATGAGCACCTTCTTGCAGTAAAGGTTTACCTCCGACTCCATGCGCCCCATGCCCATCGTCTCGAAATTGCGCGCCGGCACGAAGAGCAGCGACTGGATGGCCAGCGGCGCGTCCGCCGTGAAGTGCAGGCGCAGCAGCGGCTTCTCGTGGTCGTGGCCGATGAACTGGTAGAACTCGTTGTATTCCTCCTCCTTGATCTCGCTCTTGCTGCGCGTCCAGAGCGCCTGCACCGTGTTCACCCGGCTGCCGTTCAGCTCAATCGGGAACGGCACGAAGCTCGAATAACGCTTGATGATCCGCTCGATGGTGTCCTTCTGCGCGAACTCCTTCGCGTTGTCCTTGAGCTCCAGCACGATCTTCGTGCCGCGCGGCAGGTCCGCTGCCGGCGCGATCTCGTAACCGCCCGTGCCCTCGCTGATCCACTGCCAGCCCTGCTCCTCCACCGCCAGCGACCGGCTGAAGACCGTCACCCGCTTCGCCGCCATGAACGCCGAGTAAAAGCCCACGCCAAACTGGCCGATCAGTTTCGCGTCCGGCTTCTTGTCCTCCGCCAGTTGCTTGAGGAACGCCTTCGTGCCCGAGTGCGCGATGGTGCCGAGGTTCTCCACCAGCTCGCCGTGCGTCATCCCGATGCCCGTGTCGATGAAGGTGATCGTGCCCGCCGCCTCATCCGTCGTCAGCGCGATGCCCGCCGCCACGTCCGGTTGGTGGATGGCCGCGCCGGAAGCCTGCGTGAACCGCAGCTTCTCGCACGCATCGGCGGCGTTGGAAATCAGCTCGCGGACAAAGATCTCTTTGTCCGTGTAGAGCGAGTGGATGACGATGTCCAGCAACTGCTGGATTTCCGCTTGAAAGTGATGTTTCTCGGTCGTGCTCATAAGCGCCGCGTTTCTTAGTGCGTCGTGCCCCGTCACGTCAAGCTGCGGAACTTTCCTGCTGGCTCGTGCGCCGGCGCAACTGGCCGCACGCCGCGTCAATGTCCGGCCCGCGCGACCGGCGGAAGTGCGCCACCAGCTTCCGCGCGCGCAGCACGGCGGCAAAAGCCTCCGCAGTCGCGTCCGACGACGGCTCGTAAGTAACTCCGCGCAGGCTCAAACCGGTGGGATTGTAGCGCAGCAGGTTGATGTGCATCCGCCGCGTTGCGAGCAAGTCGCCCAACAGGTGTGCGTGCTCAAGCGAGTCGTTCACCCCGGCCAGCAGGCAATATTGAATCGTCACCGGACGACCACGCCGCGCTTGGAACCGGTCCGCCGCCGCGAGAATCTCCGCGATGGGAAACCGCTTGCCCATCGGCAGCAGCCGGGCGCGCGTGGCATCGTCGGGAGCGTGCAGCGAAACCGCGAGGTGGACGTTTAACCCCGTGGCCGTGAGTGCTTCGATGCCAGGCACGATGCCGACCGTGGAGACAGTGATCTGCCGCCAGCCCAGCGCGCCGAGCGCGTTGTCCGCGATCCGACGCACAGCGGTGAGGACGGCATCGAGATTGAGCATCGGCTCGCCCATGCCCATGAAGACAACGGTCTGTAGCTTGCGCCCGACCGCGCTGGCCTCCCGTCGCAACGCGAGGAACTGCTCGATGATTTCGCCGGCCGTGAGATTGCGCTCAAAACCCGTCTTGGTCGTGGCGCAGAAGTCGCAGCCCATCGCACAGCCGACTTGTGACGAAAGGCAGCCCGCCGCCCGGTCCGCGCGAAAATCCGGCATCAGCACCGACTCCACCGTGCGCCCATCCGCAAGGCGCAGCAGCAATTTGGTCGTCCCATCCGCCGCCACTTGTCGCGCCGCGAGCGTTCCAGCGCTGGACGGAAAGGTTGTTTGCAGCTTTTCAACCAATCCCTGCGGCAGCCCACGCGACGACGAAGACACAATTTCGCGCCCACCGTAGAACGACCGAAGCACCCGCGCCGCATG